>Ga0207646_10006206_pt1 | contig 12421 bp, 17 predicted proteins | sample KBSK5502metaG_FD_184343 | JGI IMG/M metagenome (GOLD analysis project Ga0207646, IMG submission 184343) | Corn, switchgrass and miscanthus rhizosphere microbial communities from Kellogg Biological Station, Michigan, USA - KBS K5-50-2 metaG... | ecosystem: Host-associated > Plants > Roots >...
GTAGCCGTGCTGCCACCGCAGCGCCCAGAATCTCCAGGAGCACTGCCGGGATCATGCCACCAAGGGATGCATACCAGAAGATAGCCCACGGCCGCGCATTTTCGGGAAGATAGCGTGAGTAGTCGCTCCCGGTGTTGGCCCATGAGAGGCCTCCTGCCGACACCATCAGCGCAATACCGACGGTAATGGTCGAAAATGTCCCTGCCTGACCGCCGCTAAGTTGCGCTTTGCCCGCTATGAAGACAGCGACGAGCACGAAGAAGACGACGAACACATAGGCCAGGAACTTCTGTACCACCATGATGGTTGCATGTCCCAGTGTGGGAACGAATGCTTGCAGCGCCGCTACAAGCAGGATCACAACGACCTTGAACCAGGCTGAATCGCCGATTGACCACCCCAACGCATGAATCAGGGTGAGCAGGGCAATGACCGCCAGTGCTAACCCTGAACCCTCGAATCCGACCAGGGTGAGCCAGTTAAAGAATGCCAGCACGCGACCTCCATTCGGCCCAAAAGCGGCCCGATTGATAGCAAAGGTGGCAGTGCCTGTGCGTGGTCCCTGCAGACTGGTGAGTCCAAGTAAGAAGAAGGCAAGATTACCAACCAGGATGACCAGGAGGCTCTGCAGGAAATTCAGTCCCAGTGAAATAACGATCGCCCCGTTGATAATGTAGAAGACATTGGTATTGGTACCCAGCCACATGAAAAATAAATCACGTGGGCGTCCATGGCGCTCGCTTACGGGGACCAAATCAATACCACGTTGTTCGACGATGCCAACCTGAGTATCATGGGGTGTGCTCATCTATGTGCTCCTTCTGTAACTGTTGTAACTCTTGAAGTGGTGGAATACGTTCAACCATTGTCGGTTCAAGACGCTCCCAGACCACCCGTCCCGGCTGATGGCCATATGCCGCCGGTATGAAAATGGTGCGAGTTGGCGTCACGATAAGATCAACGCGTGTGTCGAATTCCGAACCGACAAGATCGAGATCAACAACCTGGCAGTCGTGGACGGCGCATACAACGAGCGGGGTTTCGGTCAGGCAGTGGATTTCTGAGAACATGGCCCACTCCAGATCGAAATAGCCATGGCCCTTGCCAAAACGGATACCGTTCGTGCTGATCGCTGCAGCGCCGGTCACCAGCAGGTCGAATCTGCCGAGCCTGTTGAGATCAACGAGACCCAAGGGCTGACCGAAGCGATCCATGCCATCCAGTGTCGCTGCCCACCCATAACGTTCGGCAGGGATGCGCGAGGGATCGATATAGAGGAAATTGCGCGCGATCCCATACGTGGACATGACGAACTTCTTGCCATCTTCCATAGCGAGACGACGTTGTACTTCCAGATTGTTGTCGGGGGTAATGAACATCAAGTTGCTGGCCTGCCATGCAGGTAAAGCCTGAATATGCTGCGCGCTGACTTCTGACCCTTCGTAGTCGGCGATGAACTCGGCAAAATTCCAGTGAAAGCGTGAGTCCGGACGAGCGACATGCCTGAGGTCGCTCCAGACACGTTGCCGTATGGTCTCTTTAGATGCAGGCTCATGGTGTTCTGCTACCATAGCTAACCTTCCCATCGACTGTAGCGGGCCATACATGAGAACAGCGAAGCTGGTATAACACGAGGCCGTGCCGCAGTTCTATCTCTAGCACGACCTCAATGTCACTCGTAGGCACACAAGGCCCACGTCACGCGTCCCACAATAGTCTCGCGCTCCCTACACGCTATAAAATGTGGAGGCGGATCCTTCGTAAGAGTAGTTCAGTTATTTACAAAAGAGTAACATATGTAGAGGTCTTTTTCAATTCTTTTCCCTTTATGACATTATGATATAAGGAGCACATAGGCAGGCGTGAGGAGCAGCAGGGCAGCTATGCATAGCCCAGCACTACATTGAGACTCACCAGTAGCAGCGTCCCCTGGACACTCAGAAAGAAGCAATATGCAAGATGCTCCTCGCCACCAAACATGGTCCTTCCCCCTCAAGACAACCGAGGTAGTTCGAGGGGGAAGCCGAAAGCGGTGACGAGCGATGGGACCGTGAAGGTCGTCACATCGGCGATGCACCTGGTCGAGGCCTCGCCTTCGAGGGTGAGGACTTGAAGCCCAAAGGCTCGGTAGGAGCGGAGAGGGTCGTCGGCCCGATAGACCACAAATGCTGGCTGGGCATTAGCACCCGTCGCAGATAGATGCCAGTGACTCGGCGCTTCGGAGCCAAAGGTTGTGGCAGCGAGAAAAGCACGGATCGCTTCCCGCCCCCAAAGCCACGAAGGAGAGGGTGGCATACTCATAATCGCGTCTTCTTTCAGAAGCGCCACCAGCCCGTCTATATCGTCTGTCTCCCATGCGTTCACATAGCGAGCGAGCAACGAGCGAGTTGCTCTATCGGCAGCACTCACCTGTATACGCTCTTGCTGCTCAGGGTGATAGTTCTTGGCCAGCGTGACCCGGGCTCGGTGTAAGGCACTGTTCACGGCTGAGACCGAGGTCGATAGCAGCTGCGCAACCTCGCTCGCGCGCCAGTCCAGCACATCCGAGAGGAGCAAGACAGCCCGTTGACGGGGCGGGAGCAACTGAAGAACCGTGAGGAAGGCGAACGAAACGCTTTCGCGTCTGCTTACGCGGGCTTCCGGGTTGTCTGTCGCCTCAGCCAGCCAGAGGTCGGGGAAAGGCTCAAGCCAGAGTGACTCGGCAGGAGCTGGCGCAATGGGGGTGAGTGGATTCACGGCAGGGGAGGCCGCTGTAGGCAGCGTGCGGCGTAGGCGTTTCCTGAGCGTGTCGAGGCAGGCGTTGGTTGCGATGCTATAGAGCCAGGTGCGAAGCGACGCGTCACCTTTAAAGGTATCAAAGTGCTGCCAGGCACGGAGCATGGTCTCCTGCACGAGATCTTCTGCCTCTTGCAGCGATCCCAGCAGGCGATAACTATGCGCGAGCAGTTCCCGGCGATACGGCTCGATGAGGGAACCGACGACGGCAGAATCGTCTGCCGCCCCTGCGGGATCAATACGTCCAGCCTCATGAGATGGGGTGCCTGCCTGTGCATGTTCCTTGGTCATGTCGCTTCCTCGCTCTCTCTCGATGCCACTGGTGATTGGGCAAGTGGGATGGGCAACAGAAGGCCGCGCCGTTTTGCTCTTTGACCAGTCTTTTCATTATATATCCGACCAGAACCTCCAAGGGCCTGACGTTCCTCAAACAGCAGTGGTCGGACCGCACAGTTTTGCCTTTCACTTTCGTCTCATCAATGTCCATCCAACGGCGTATGAGTCGAAGTGGGTGCTGTTCGGATGGAGTAGCAGAGAAGTATGACCCATAGGAGGAATGATTCATGGAACCGATTGTGCTCTTCGGAATTCAATTCACCTTGAGCTTGGTAGCATTTACGTTCATCGCATTCTGGTATGTCGTGCCTCGCCTGTCCGGGCTGCCACGAGAGACAGCCCTAATGCCATTACTATGGATCCATGCCTTTCGCATTGTCGGTGGGACGATCCTGGCCCCCGGTGCTGTCGACAGCCAAGTGCCAACGGAGTTCCGGGTGATGATCGGATATGGTGACCTGGCAACAGCTATCCTGGCCCTGCTGGCCTTGATCGGCCTCCGCAAACGCTTCCCCGGTGCCATTGCGTTGGTCTGGCTGTGCATCAGTGTGGGAACATTGGACACCGTGAATGCGATTATTCAATCGGTGCGCGACAGTGTGTTCACGTATGCGCTCGGCGTGAATTGGGTGATTGTGACCATGTATGTGCCAGCGTTGCTGGTGAGCAGCCTGCTGATTTTCCTGCAATTGCTTCGGCCCAATCGCTCCACAAGAAAGGAGGAGAAAATGGTTGCCCTAAGATGAGCGCGTAACTCCGCCAGTGCAGGAGACCGAGTATGATCCGGTCGGATCATACTCGGATACTAGGCTTTGCCAGACAATTTTCCTGCTACGCTCGTGTGCTCACGGTTTGCAAAAAGCTGTGGCACACCCCACAACGAAGGCCACCGCAGGCCCGAGCTCGCCCACCAGGAACGCTCCAACTTCCAGGCTGTCCTAAACGAATGTGCTTCTTACTCCAGACAAAGACTCCTCACAGATGTCGAATACAGAAGAGTCTTCTCAAAGGTCCTCATTAGAGAAGGTCTGAGGTCGAACCGACCAGGGTCAGATGGATCGCCGTGGTGGGTGGCACTTCAGGATGACTTGCGAGAAGCGCTGCTTGAAACGCCTGGAAGGTGGGAAGCCGATCAAACACCTTGCTCGCCTCTTCGTTCGCACAAAAACGCAAGTGAATGAATGTTTTCCCGTCGTCTTCCACAAAGACGCTATACTTGAGATCAGTCCGGTGCAGGGATCGGAGTTCCTCCATCACCCGGCGAATATGCTCCTGGTTCTGTGCCGCGTATGCCGCTTGCACGACATACCGATTGGTGGTAATGATCATCTGGACTCCTCTTCTTTCTGTTCTCGTGGAAAAAGCTGTCCTATTGCCAAATATTTGTGACATCACCAGTGGGCGCTTATTGTCACAAATATTTGCGAAATAAAAACTCGGTATCCTCCAACCCCATACTCAGAGCCAAGCATGTCATCTGGATTCTCCTCCTTTGCAGGCGATTATCCCGAGCCTGAGAGCCAGGCATCAGACCTTCGGTACCGCCTGCTCACCTCGGAAGATGGCGGCGTTCCGCCTGGCAAACTCCTCGAAGCTGGTCGGACGCCATCCGAACAGCGTCTGGATGATGGGCGAAACCTGCGATTCCTTGCCCTTGCGACGCTCGCCAAAAAGCTCGGCCAGCGCCTCGGCGGTGTAGCGAGGCATTCCGGTGGCAAGATTAGCTCGCGTCGCTTCTTCGGGAGCAACGTTGACATAGCGAACCGTCTTGCCGGTGGCAACAGAGAGCCGCTCTGCTAGCTCCGTCATGCTCAGCGCCTCAGGCCCCGTCAGGGGATAGATCTTCCCCTCGTACCCGGCGCCGGTCAGGACAGTGGCGGCCACCTCGGCGATATCACAAATATCGATCGAGGCGATCCTGGCTTCCTCCATCGGGAGGAACAATCCCCCTCTGGCAATGATTGAGGGCACCTGCCGGAAGTAGGCTTGCATGAACTCGCCCGCGCGCAAATGTGTGAACGCCATTCCCGAAGCCTCGAGCCTTCGCTCAATTTCGCCATGCATGCGGGCGAAGCGAAACGGAGAGTCGAGGTCCGGCATAATTCCGGAGAGTTTGACGACGTGCTTAACGCCCGCCTTGCGGGCCGCTTCGATGAAGTTCGATTGCACCTCCAGCATCGCGGGATCCGAAGATGAGATGAGCATAGCCCGCTCCACTCCGCGTAGCGCCTCCCTGATCGTCTCCGGTCGTGCCATGTCACCCTGCACGATCTCCACCTGAGGCAGTGCGGATAACCGCTGAGCCTTGGCGACACTGCGCACCAGGGCGCGCACCGGGACACCCCTTGCGGAGAGTCGATGGACCAACTCGCTGCCGTTCAGCCCGGTCGCGCCAGTCACGAGAATCATCTTGTCTTTCCTTTCACCATTCCTTCCGCCATTTCCTCCCCTCAGGGAAATAATACCTACCTACGTGCATTTTGACAAGTAGGGACAAAAATGATACTATAGACTTGAAGAGAGATAAAAATTGATATGATCGGAGGTGCGAGATGAGCAAAGCGCGAGCGGCTACCCTGGAGCGGACGCGATTTGCGTGTCCGGTTTACGGATTTCAGGAAATGATCAATGGAAAATATAAACTCCGCATCATCTGGGCGCTGCAGGAAGGCCCCCGCCGCTATGGGGAGATCAAGAAAGGCCTCTTACGCGATATCGATGGCAGCCAGGAAATCGCGCCCCGGGTGCTGAGCCGCGAGCTGAAAACCCTGGCGGCTTTTGGGCTGATCAAACGGACCGACTATCAGGTCGTGCCTCCCAAGGTAGAGTACAGCTTGACCCCGCTCGGCCAGAGCCTGCTGCCCATCCTGACGCCGATGGTCGAGTGGGGCAGGCAGCACCTGGTCGGCGATTCTGCCCTTGAACCGAACGAGCCGTAATGTCTCAGCCATAATTGCTCCGTCGTCATTCCTTCTCCATATGTGCTTTCAATCGCCGCAAATCGTTGTGGAGATTTCGTTTGACCATTGGAGCCATGAGCACATCCGCCAGCCCATAGAAGGTACGAGCGGTTCCCTGCACTCTGATCGTCGCACGAGTCGTGTCGGTATCGAGTGCATCAAATTGGTACGTCACGTGCATGGGAAATGGGCTTTTGATGGACTCCATGACCATGAGATGCTCGGGTTCAAAGGACCGTACCTCCAGAACGTAATCGATGGTGCGGCCCAGAAATTTCGCTCGCCGTTGCACCTGGGTTCCTGTGCCGATCGGCCGTTGCGTGAGCAGTTTCGCCTGTGAGATGCCACCGATCCAAATAGGATCATTGGTCGGCTCAAACGCATAGGCAGCCACGGCTTTGCTGTCCCGGTGTATTTCCATGTGTGCGGTGACATTTAATGACATATGCAGCTCCTCGCTCCCTCCCGGCCTTCTTCAAGCCAGACAACCAATCGTTCGAAAAAGAAACTCCAGCCTGCATCAACCGCGTTGTAGAGTCGGTCCCAATCATCGCCAACTCCCCAGCCTGTTTCGACCAGCCTCACCTGCGTGTCTTCTCCCTGCGGAGTCAGTTCTATAGTAACGATAGTCTCACCCAGGTTTTCTCCCATCTGCCAACGAAAGGATAGTCGATGGGGTGGAACGATGAGTAGGAATACACCTTCAGCGACTTCGCCCTCACGCCAGGTGAATTTCAAGGTCCCACCCGGGCGCAGATCCACTTATGCCTTGCTGACGAACCATTTCTCCAGTTCGGATGGATCGGTGAGGGCGCGAAAGACCCGTTGCAGAGTGGCGCGAATGAACATGGCTTTCTCAATCGTGCGTCCACTTCCTGTCGAACTTTTCTCCACTCATCCAGATGACCCTGATTCTGCAAATATGCCAGGCGTATCTTGCCTCCCTGCCTCTGTATCGGATGCTGCTGTCCGGTGAGGATGTCTCCTCTGCAAGGGCGCTTGCACGCGGACGGGAATATCTCGTGGCATTGCTTGTCCATGGAATGACGGTCGACCTCAAGGACGATGAAGCCGAAGAAACAAAAGAAAGGAGAAGCACGAACAGGCCCGATGCGAGAAACGATGATACCCAATGAGAGGACGATACCACAGAAAGCGGGAGAAACGATGCAAGAAAAAGTGATCAGTCAAGCGAATGAGGCACTCATTGAAGCCTACCTGGAGATCGTCGCGACCGATGACTATAAGGACTTTGGCACCTTGCTCACCGATGACTGTACCTTTTCGCTCATGCCGATTGGTTACACCTTTAAGGGCCGTCAGGAAGTCATGGCCTTTGCTGAAACAGCCGGGAACCGCAGAACGCATGATGAACAATCGGAAGTCGTCATCAGGAATTGGTTCACCGACGGCGACTCTCTCTGCGTGGAGTACGAGCACGCGCTCATCATTAACGCGTTGCATGTGAGGACAAAGATCGACGGATACTGCCTGGTATTTCATTTCCGCGATGGAAAGTTCGATGCCGTTCGCGAATACATCAACCCCTCTCGACTCCCCTGGGTGTTTTTTACGGTCATCGTCCTGAGGCTCTTCCCGCTCGTCGTGAGGCGGAAAGCACGGCGCAGGGGGGTCAAGAGCACGTAGACCTTAGCTGAAAGCCACGAATTTGGAACAGCCTGTCTCTTATCACAACAAAGAGTACAAAGGAGAAATGTTCATGAGTATCCAATCTTTTACCATAGCCATTCCACAAGCCACACTTGATGACGTACGTGAACGTTTAGCTCGCACCCGCTGGCCCGATGAGGTGGAGGAGGCCGGCTGGGATTATGGCACGAACCTGAACTACCTCAAGAGCCTGGTGGCGTACTGGCGGCACCACTTTGACTGGCGGGCACACGAGGCAAAGCTCAACCAATTCGCGCAATTCAAAGTGGACCTCGATGGACTGGACATCCACTTCATTCATGAGCGCGGCAAGGGGCCGCATCCCCTGCCGCTGCTCCTCACGCACGGCTGGCCCGATTCGTTCTATCGCTTTTATAAGATCATTCCCCTGCTGACAGATCCGGCACGCTACGGCGGTGATCCTGCCGAATCCTTCGATGTGATTGTGCCCTCGATCCCAGGCTTTGGCTTCTCTGAGGCGGTGCGCAAGCCGGCGCAACAGACGGCGGAGGTGTGGGCCAGGCTGATGAGCGAGGGACTTGGCTACCGGCGTTTTGCCGCCGCGGGCGGAGACTGCGGCAGCTCTGTTACCCGTTCCCTGGCGTTGGCGCATCCCGATCTGCTCGTCGGCATTCACCTCACGCTCAACGCTGCTGAGCTTCTGCCAAATATGTATGACAATCACCATAGTCAGGGTTTCAGCCAAATGAGGAAGAGAGCGCATCTAGACTGCAAGATCCCAGTATGGTAAACTGGACAAAAGAGGGAAGTCAAGCTTCACCATGGATGAAGCTCGTTGGAGGAGAGCAGAGGAAGAAGAAAGGTTCGGGCAGGAAAAGCTATGCACAAGACGGTCACGGACAATGCAGGCGGCGGGGTACGTGGTCTGCGCGCACGACCATCAGCAGCACTGTTCCAAGCGGTGCGTCAGGCGTACGGAATGAATGGGTTAGAAGACAGTATCGACCTGGGTGGATCATCAAGCCTGAACTTGCTGGTGACTGATGACCACAGCCGCTTTGTGGTTCGTGTCTACCGTCCCTACGTGAGCGCAGCAAGGCTCGCGGATATCCAGCTCGCTCGGAAGGCGCTGGGCGCGAGCGGCGTGCCCTCATCCAAAGTCCTTTCGACACTGGACAGCCAGCCCTGGATCGTGTTCGACGACCGACTCGTGGAGGTGGAGAGCTATGTCGAAAGTGATGCCAACATGGATTCCTGGGAGCACTTGATGAGGGGCCTTCCCACCTTGGGTCGGATCCATACGATTCTTCGCGAGCTTCCCTTTGGTTCGGAAGGAAGAAACCCACGCTTTGCCAATCACATTGAACCGCAGAACGCTCTTGGGATGACCGTGCAAGGCACGCAACGCATCCGTGGGTGGAAGCCCTCATCGGATACGCTCAGGCTCGCAGACCTCTCAGAGGAACTGGCTCACCTGGTCGCCGTTGGTGAACGAGAGATCGCCCCGATGCTTCCACAGCAGATGGTACACGGAGACTACTGGCATAACAACGTCCTCTTGCATGATGGGTGCGTTGTGCTTGTCACCGACTTCGACTTCATGGGCGAAGGCGCCCGCATTGACGATCTCGCTCTGAGCCTGTACTACTTCGCTTGTTCCGCCGAACCCGTCTCGGAAAAGTGTTTAGGGAGACTCCGAAGTCTTCTCGATGCGTACGATGAAGGCTTGGATGAGCACTTATCGGTCGTGGAGCGCGCAGCGCTGCCGCTCGCGCTCGCACGGCAGCCGTTGTGGTCAATTGGTGGGTGGATCGCCTTGCTGGATGAGGAGGAAGCTGCGCGTCGGCACGCGGCGGGCATGCTTGGTGAGGTAGAATGGGCGTTGCGCATCGTAGGTGAACTGGACAAATGGCAGGCAGCGTTCACGTAGCTCTCCCCTCGTCTCTGAGCGTTGTGTGGCTGCTAGCATCTGTGCAGGCGACACCAGAAACCCAGGAGGAGTCCTTGATATCAGCTTTCGTCGTCTTCATTTGAGAGAGATCAGAGAGTCAGGGAAAAGCCGAGCGCTGGAGTAGCAGCGTTGTTGCCTTGTTCATGCGCCAGGCGCTCGGTACCGTGACGCGCCTTAGTGGGGAGTGCTCATGGAAGAAAGCAAGATATATACGGCGCGGGTACAAGTGGTTGAGGCCATGGAGCAAGGACTCTCCTGGCATGAGGCCGCAAAGCGTGCTGGGTTACAGATCTGCCAATCAACGGCTTATCGGCTGCGTCAGCGGATGCGTCAAGGAGGCGAGCAAGCGCTCCATGAAGGCAGACATGGACATCCTGTCAAACTGCGAGGCGAGGTGCGGAAGTTTTTGGAACAGACCTGTCGGCAGGCGCCTTCTACCCCCAGTCATGAGATCCAAACGCAACTGGTCGAGCGCTTTTCCCTCAGCGTCAGTGTGAGTCCAATCAACCGAGTGCGCGCCATGTTGAGAGTCAGCAATTTACCTCAAAGCGCGAAAAAAAAGTGACCAGCCTGGCCGGGGAGCCGGAGTGGCAAGAGGGGGCGGGAGGGTTACTGCTGTTAGCAGCCGCTCATGAAACCGCACTGCTTTCTCAGTTGGAAGAAGCCCTGCCTATGAAACCGCAGAGCGCGTGTGTGTCTCAGCCCTCATCGCACCATCTCTTCCACCCGCTACGGAGCCTCTTGCTCACCCTCTTGTTTCTGCCTGCGGTAGGACTCCCCCGGTTCTGGGATTTACGCAGCTATACAGGCCGGGAGCTTGCCTTGTTGACAGGCCGACCACATCCATACAGTTATCGTCATACCGAACGCTTCTTGCTGAAGTTGGCGTCGGCTCAAGCCGATCAAGCCCTGACCAAAGCGTTGGCGCGATGGACGGCCACCTTATGGCGGGTAGAAACAAGGAGTCAAGAGGCATCATCGCCTCATTTTTACGTCGATGGACTGAGCCTCGCTGTCTACACCAATACCTTGATTCCCCGAGGACTCATCGGGAACTCGGGCAAAATTCTGGGTTGTCGTACACTCGTGCTGTTGCATGACGATCAGGGGCATCCACTGCTTGCAACCACACATCGCGGTGATCTGCATTTGACCAACGGGCTTCCTCAGGTGCTCACCTGCTATGAACAGGCAACCGAAGCTCTCCATCTGGCTCGCCTTGTGGTAGACCGCGAGGCGATGGCAGCAGACTCGTCTTCCACAATTGAGCACAGAGGGTCGCACCCTGACCACTATTCTCAAGACAAACCAATACGTCGGACTCGACTCGTTCACCAACGTCGGAGTGTTCGTGCCCCTCACGATGGATCGTCACGGCACAATACTGCGTGAGGTCGCTCCCGCTCAGTTTTTGCTGACCCGCCCTGATCAGGACGCAGAACCGCTCAGACTTGCAGTAGCGTTGATCCGTGACTTGCGCAGAACAGTGTCCTGCTTGGCATCTCGCGAGGAGCTTCCACGCGCCTGGTGGGCCGACATCCGGCACGAAGAGGTCGCCTGGTGGCAAGCAGGATGGCAAGCGACTCCTGCTCCAGCACAGCCAACGGAAGCGAAACTCATTCCCATTGTCAGCACAGCAGAGACGGCAAATGCGCTCCAGCTCGCCCAGACCTACATCCATCGCTGGCCAGTGCAAGAGAATGTGATCAAAGATTTTCTCTTACCTCTGGGTCTGGACACCAATCACGGTTTTGCGAAGACACCAGTGGTCAACTCGGAGGTAAATAAAAAGCGGGAGGTCTTGGAGAAGCGGTGTGCAAATGTAGAACGCTGGAGAGAGGCAGCACGTGAGAAGGCCCACCGGGCAAGCGTACTGGGCACGAAATTGTGGAAACAGACCAAAGAACACGGAGAAGTGTTGTATCGTGCTCTCAATGAACGATTACAGGTGCTGGAAGCGCAAGGGGTCACAGAAGGAACGTATCGTGCTGAGTGCAGGAAGTTGAAAGCCGAGGCAGATACCGAACTAGAGCCGTTGTGGCAGCGCGTCTATCGTGTCCAGCAGAAAAGCCACCAGGAGAGTGTTAAGCATGAAAAATATTGTCGGGAACAACGTGAACTCTTACGAACTTTGGAAGATCTGACCGCAAATGAGCGCGTGATGTATGAATTGGATAACCGTAAAGACCAAATTATGACGGTCTGCAAGCTGGCGCTGACGAACCTGGCGATGTGGGTCCGTGATCGCTTCTTTCCTTCGACCTACGCATACGCCACCTGGCAGCGCCTCCAACCCTTTTTTCGTTTACCAGGTCGTATCCAGTGGGGCCATGATGCCGTCCATGTCGATCTGCGTCCTTTCAACAATCGGCAACTGACCCGTGATCTCCTCGCCGTCTGTCAACGTGTCAACGAGATTCAACCTCGGCTCCCGGATGGGAGACTTCTCATTCTACATGCGCCCTCTTTGCCTTTTGGCTGAAACCCTGTCGATGGGCCGAGTTTCGATAATAAGATGGGTGGCTGTTCCCTCAAAAAAGAGTTGGACGTCCATTTCATTCCAACATTTACACCCAGAGCGACAAATACACTGACAAACACTACGCCCAATCTGAGTGGGATGCATTTGCAACCCTCTTTAAGATCACGTACAATTTTTAGTAGTGCCATCCGGCAAATTTTTGGGGAGGGTACCGATGCCAACTCGTTCAGAGATCCTGGACACTCTTGCTGCATCGCAAGAGAAAGTCACTGCTTATTTTCAGGG
>Ga0207646_10006208_pt1 | contig 12417 bp, 10 predicted proteins | sample KBSK5502metaG_FD_184343 | JGI IMG/M metagenome (GOLD analysis project Ga0207646, IMG submission 184343) | Corn, switchgrass and miscanthus rhizosphere microbial communities from Kellogg Biological Station, Michigan, USA - KBS K5-50-2 metaG... | ecosystem: Host-associated > Plants > Roots >...
GGCCGCCGCCGTCGTGGGGCTCGGGCTCAGCCTCGCCCTCGGCCGGTTCGGGGCCATGGCGTCGGTGGCGGTGCTGGCGGCGGGAGGCGGGAGTGGCCGTCTGTCCGAGGCGGGCGCCTCGCGCCGGATGCTGCCGCTGCTCGCCGCGGCGGCGCTGCTCCTCGGGGCGGCGGTGTCGGCCGCGGCCTACTTCGCCTCGGCCGACGGGGAGGTCCCCGACTACGCGGTGGTGCCTTCGGACGTGCGCGTGCGCGTGCTCGGCGTCGACGGCCTCGACCCGCGCATGGTCGACCAGATGATCTCGCGCCGCGAGATGACGCGCATGGCCGCGCTGTTGAAGTCGGGGGCGCGGGGCCGGATGCACGTCGAGCCGGAGCGGGTGCCGGCGGTCGTCTGGACCACCATCGCCACCGGCCGGCGTCCCGAGGACGACGGAATCCTTCCCGCCGGGGCACGCCGCGTTCCCCTCCCCCCCGGCGACGAAAGCCGGCTCGTGCGCATGGCCGACACGGCGAGGGACCTGCTGCGCCTGACGCGCGCACGACCGTCGACCGCGGTCCTGAGGGAGGTGAAGCCGTTCTGGAGCGTGGCTTCCGAGAAGGGCTTGCGGGTGGGAGTGGTCAACTGGCGGGCCACGTGGCCCGCCGAGCCGGTGAACGGCTACGTGGTGAGCGATCGCGCGTTCTTCACCCTGGAGAGGCGTGGCGCCCGCGACCGGGAGGCGCCCCCCGCGGCGTTCGCGCGGCTGGAGGAAGCGGGCCTGAAGAGCGATCCCGATCGCGCGCGACGCATGGATCTCTTCGCCCTCGATGCCACCGACCTGCTGCGCGGCGCCCATCCGCCCGCGCTGGAGGCCATCTACCTCCCGGGCCTCGACATCGCCACCATGGAGCAGCTCGGCGAGGCCGGCGGGTCCGACCTCGCCACGCTCGACGCTCGCCTGGATGCGGTGCGGTCCTATTACCGATTCACCGATGCGCTCATCGGCCGCGCGGTGGACGGCCTCGAGCCGGGCGAGGTGCTGATGCTCGTGGGCGATCCCGGACGCCTGGCCCGGCGGGCGGTGGCCGCCCCCGAGGGACTCCTGGTCCTCATCGGCGGGCCCGCGGTGACGGTGGACCTGGGCGAGGTCTCCGAGCGCGACGTCGCCCCGACCCTGCTCCATCTCCTCGGGCTGCCCGTGAGCCGGGAGCTGCCGGGCGCGCCGCTGGAGGCCGCCTTCGACGCGGCCTTCCGCCGGTCGCACCCGGTGCGCGCGATCGCCTCGTACGGGCGGCGGCCCGTGTCCCGGCCCGAGGACGGCGACTTCGACCGCGAGATGGTGGAGCAGCTCCGCGGCCTCGGCTACGTGCGGTGAGGGACGGTCTTCTGCTCCGCGCCGTGAAGCGCGTCGCACGGTGGCGCTTCCAGGCCGACTTGACGGTCCACCGCGCCCTGCGGCGGGCACGGGGCGACCGGCCGTACCTGCTCGGCGGCGAATGCCGGCTCTGCGCGCGGTGCTGCGAAGCCCCCGCCATACGGACCGGCCGGGCCGTGTGGTACCTGCCGACGCTGCGGCGGGCGTTCCTGTGGTGGCAGCGGCGCGTGAACGGCTTCGAGCTCGTGAGCCGTGATCCGGGGGCGCGGGTGTTCGTGTTCAACTGCACGCACTTCGACCGCGCGACCCGCACGTGCGACAGCTACGATTCCCGGCCCGGGATGTGCCGCGACTACCCGCGCAACCTCCTCGCCCAGCCGAACCCCGAGATGCTGCCCGGGTGCGGGTACCGGCCCGTAGCTCCCAATGCCGCCGCCCTGCTGCGGGCCCTGGAGGACGCCTCCGTGAGCGGGGAGACCCTCGCCCGGCTGAAGAGGGACCTCCACCTCGAGAAGTGATACCATCCGCCGCAATGATCGCCACCGCGCGAGCCGTCGCCGCCTGCTTCTTCGCCGTTCTCGTTCTCGGGGGCTGCAACCTGCGGGGCTTGTCAGGCCCCTCGCGCGAGGAAGTCCTCGCGCTCCTGCAGGCGGAAGCCAACGACATGAAGAAGGGCGGGGAGCAGATGGACCCCAAGCTGCGGGTGAAGGTCACCTGGAACATCGACGGCATCGACGTCGTCGAGCAGCCGAACGATCCCGACCACCCGTGGAAGGGTACGGTGCGGTTCAAGATCATCAGCACGATGCACGACGCGGACGGCTCGGAGACGAACGACCTCATCCGCAAGAATTTCACGTACGTCTACGACACCGCCACCAAGAAGCTCCTGTTCCAGTCTTCCACGACGCCACCCAAGTAGTCGGCGCCTCGGGTTCCCGTTCTCTACGTGCCTCTTCGGCCTCTGCTCTGAAAGCTATCAGCAACGAGAGGGCGCGGGGATAGCGTGGGCGCAGCGGAGGGGTGCGCGGGGCTCCTCTGCGGCCGGTGGGTGTTCCGTCCTCCGTCGGTCGCTCTCGGGGCGGAATCCCCGCTCCGCGTGCATCGTTTCTGCTTCATTGACGACATGCGCGCCCCGGAGCAAGCCCGCGCGCCCCGCGCCCGAGACAACGAGCCGGCCGGCCGCGGCTTTTTCACGCACCGTGGTGAGCCCACGGCTCACTGGGGTCTGCGTTGAGAGGCAACGCCGTTCAGTCTGACGGTGGTCTGGGGTAGACCTTCAGCGCCGTCCAGCGGCGGAGCAGGACCTCGCCCGGCGCGAAGCCGCGCGGCTTGCTGACGTCCGCCACGCGGCAGACGTGCACCTCCACCTTGCCCCGGCTTCCCCGCGCCTTCGAGTGCCAGGCGGCCAGCTCCGCGGCGCGCTGGAGGACCTCCCGCGGAAGCACCTCGAGCCCCTCGGGATTGCGGACGACCACGTGGCTGCCCGCGGGCCCGGCCACGTGCAGCCAGAAGTCGCGCGGCTCCGCGACGCCGAAGGTCAGCGCGTCGTTCTCCGCATCCCCCTTGCCGACGAGCACGTCGAAGCCGTCCACGACCTGCGCGCGGTAGCCGCGGCCCTTGCTGCCCATGGCGCTTCCCGCGCGCATGCTACAGTCACCACGCCGAAGGTGGAAAGGGACCACGCCATGGACGAGTTCGATCTCTCCCCCGACGAGGTGCAGCGCATCGGACGGCTGGCCGCCGACGCGGTGGCCGGGCACCGCCGCGAGCTCCGGTCGCATCCGGTGTTCGGCAAGGTGGGCGGGGACGCCGCGCGCTTCGACGAGCCGCTGCCCGAGGAGGGCCGCCCGTTCGAGGAGATCCTCGCCTTCGTGCGCGAGCACGTGATGCCGCGGCCGATGGGCAACTCGCACCCGCGCTTCTTCGGCTTCATCAACGCCACCGCGGATCCGGTCGGGACCGTGGCCGACTACCTGGCCTCGGCGATGAACCCGAACTGCTGGGGTGGCGACCACGCCGCCGTGCACGTCGAGAACGCCGTGATCCACTGGCTGGCCGAGATCCTCGGGTTTCCCCCCACCGCGGAGGGCATCCTGGTCTCGGGGGGCTCGATGGCCAACTTCACCGCCCTCGCCGCCGCCCGCCGCGCGGTCACGCCGGGCAACGTCCGGGAGGACGGCCTGGCGGGCGAAGGCCGGCCGCGGCTCGTCGTCTACGCCTCCGAGCAGGTGCACGCCTGCGTCGACAAGGCGGTCGACCTGCTCGGCATCGGCACGCGCCAGCTCCGCAAGGTCGCGGTCGACGAGCGTTTCCGCATCCGCGTGGACCGGCTCGACGAGGCGATCGCCGCCGATCGCCGCGCGGGCCTGGTTCCCGCCATCGTGGTCGGCACCGCCGGCACCGTGAACACCGGCGCCGTCGACCCCCTCGAAGAGCTGGCCGACGTCTGCGCCCGTGAGTCGCTCTGGTTCCACGTCGACGGCGCGTACGGAGCGATGGCCCGGCTCTCCCCCCGGCTCCGGCCCCTGTTCGCGGGCATCGAGCGCGCTCACTCCATCGCCGCGGATCCCCACAAGTGGCTCTACGTTCCCTACGAGGCGGGCGCTACCCTCGTGCGCGAGGCCGGGCGGCTGCCCGACACGTTCCGCAAGTTCCCCGAGTACCTGGCCTCGGACCCGGAGAGCCCGTTCCCCGGCCCCGCCTGGTTCGCCGAGCGCGGCGTGGAGCTGTCGCGCGGCTTCAAGGCCTTGAAGGTGTGGATGGGCCTCAAGCGGCACGGGCGGAAGGGCTATGTGGCCGCCATCGAGCGCGATGTGGCGCTGGCCCGCTTCCTCGGCGACGAGGTGCGCCGACGCTCGGACTTCGAGCTGCTCGCGGAGCCGGTGCTCTCGATCGTGAACTTCCGCTATCGGCCGCGCGATGCCGGCCTCGACGAGGCCGGGCTCGACCGCCTGAACCGCCGGATCGTGAACCGGCTGGTGGCGGAAGGCGCGTTCTTCCTCGCGCCGACCATCATCCAGGGCCGCTCCTCGCTCCGGGTCTCGATCACCAACTTCCGCACGACGGAAGACGACCTGCGCGCGCTCCTCGACGAGTCGGCCCGGTGGGGACGCGAGCTCACTTGATCTTCCGGGCGGTGAAACCCCAACCGTCCCCGAGCACCTCGACGCCCGTGGCCGTCCCGGACGTGTCGGCCGTGAAGTCCAACTGGGCGTCGAGGCCGAGGACGAAGAATCGCACCGGGGATTCGGGATGGAGCTCCCTCTGGTCCTCGCCCGGTGAGTTGACGAGCAGCTTCCCTCCCTGACGGGTGACCTCGAAGGTGTTGCCCGGCGCGATCTCGTAGGTCCCGACGTACTTGTCGTAGATCGAGGGGTCGACCCGGGCGATCGTCCGTTCCCGTGGCTGCAGGTCCGGCCATCCGTACTCCCGCGCGATGCCATGCACGATCTCCATGGCCAGCGCCGTCCCTCGCTGGCCATTGGTCATCACCACCGCGCCGTCACCGGTGCCGGCGTAAGCGACGAAGAAGCTCTCGAACCCTTCGTCGGAACCGCCGTGAGAGAAGCGGAGCGAGGGGCCGCGGCCCTGCACGCCGAGGCCGAGCCCGTAGCCGTCCCGCCGAGGCGTGACCATCTCTCGCGCCGTGGCCTCGGACAGCACGCTCGACTTTCCCGCCAGGGCGTTCTGCAGCCCGATCGCGAACCGGGCCAGGTCGGCCGAAGTGGTCCAGAGCCCGGCGGCGGCCATCTCCGGATAGGTGTGCGGTCCGCCGGGCACCGGTTCGCCCTTGCTGTCGTAGGGCGTCGCCGCCTGACCCGCGCGCTCGGCGGGCAGCGGCTGCTCGAAGGTGCTGTGCTCCATCTTCAAGGGCCCGAGCACGGTTTCTTGCAGCAGCTGCGGAAACGGCCTGCCCGTCACGTCGATGAGAAGCTGCTGCAGCACGGTGTAGCCGCCTCCGGAGTAGCGGTACTGGCTGCCCGGCAGGATGTCTACGCGCACGGGCTTCGTGTTCGCGGGCTCTTCCCCGTCGAGGACCTGCACCACGGTCGGGACGCGTTGGCCCTGGGCATATCCGGGAAAGCCGTGAACCGTCAGGCCCGCGGTGTGGCTCAGGAGAGCGCGGATCGTGACCTTCTTCTTCTCGGTGAGCTCGTTCGACGGCAATTTCCAGGCCCTCAGGTACTGGTTCACGTCGGCGTCGAGATCCAGCTGGCCTTCCTGCACGAGCCGCAGGGCGGCCATGGCGGCCACCGGCTTGCTGATGGACCCGGCCTGGAAGAGCGTGTCCGGCGTCACGGGTGACCCGTTCACGCTCGTGGTGCCGAAACCGCGCGTCCATTCGACCGCACCGCCGTGGATGACGGCGATGCTCACGCCGGGAACGTGGTGATGCGCCATGCGATCCGCCAGCTTCATTCCATTGAGTGGCTGCCCGCGGATCACGACCGGGAGGAGCAAACCATTCACGACGCGTTCTGCGCGGTCGGCGACCGGAGGTGGGATCTCCTCCCCGGCGGCATCCAGGCCGGTCAGGATCGCCGCGTAGGCGTCGATGCCGTCCCACAGGTTCTGCAGCCGGAGGTTCTCGTTGGCGGCGTGCTGGTTGTCGTCGTGGTTGGCGATGGGCAGGCCGATGACCGTGCTCCCGGTCTTCTGCTGGAACAGGTACATGGGCACGCTGCCCCCGAGGGTCGGCATGCGCACCACGGGCGCGCCCAGCGCCTCTTCCAGCACCTTCACCACGGCGCGGGATGCCGGCAGGTCCATCGAGGTTCGGGCGGCGCGGTAACCCCCTCCCCAGACCAGGCGCACGATGCGCGGCCGCGTGCGGCGAGTCTCGAGGTCCGGGGCCTCGTGGACGACGGTGTAGCCTCGGGCGCGCAGGTGCGCCTCGATCTTCGACCGGACCTTCTCCGGCGTCTGGTCGGGCACGAGGCGGATGTCGATCGAGGCCTGCGCCTCGGTGGGGATGGAGTTCGTCGCGGACGCGCCGACATGACCGGACGCCAGGCCCCGCACGTTGAGGGCCGGCAGGAGGATCCGCTCCCGCAGGCGCGCGCCGCCGGCTTCGGTGGCGGCGAGGGCCATGTCGTGCCGGAGCGCGGCCTCGACGTCGGGCACCGCGGAGGCGGCCTGCCGCTCGGCCTCCGTGGGCGGGCGCACGTCGTCGTAGAAGCCGGGCACGAGGACGCGGCCGTCCTCGTCTCGCAGGCCCGCGACGAGATGGGCCAGCATGAGGGCCGGGTTCGGCGCCCAGTTCCCGTAGTGCCCGCTGTGCAGCGCGCGGACGGGACCGTAGACGATGACCTCGACGTCGGTCTCGCCGCGGGCGCCGAAGAACACCTGCATCCGCCGGCTCTGGTGCACGGGGCCGTCGCAGAGAAGCCAGAGGTCGGCGCGCAGCGTCTCGCGGTTCGCGTCGAGGACCTCGGCCATGTGCGGCGAGCCGGCCTCCTCCTCGCCCTCGAAGAACAGCTTCAGGTTGACGCTGGGCGGGCGGCCCGCGGCCTTCAGCGCATCGAGGGCCGCCAGGACCCCGATGATGGGGGCCTTGTCGTCGCCGGCCGAGCGGGCGTAGAGACGCCACTCCCCCGGAATGGGCGAGGGAAGCGACTCGAGCGAGACCTCGTGGCCGCCCTCTTCGACGGGCCGATCGCGCAGCACCGGCGTCCACGGCGGGCTCGCCCACGCCTTCGCATCGACGGGCTGGCCGTCGTAATGGGCATAGATGAGAAGGGTGCGCCGGGCGCCGGGTACCGCCAGCTCGCCGTAGACGGGAGCCGGTCCGCCGCGGCCGTCGAGCCGGCGAGCGGAGAGGCCCCGTTGCCGCAGCATCGCCACGATGCGGTCGGCGTTACGGTCGATGTTCGCCGCGTCGGAGGCGAGGTTCGGAAGTGAAAGCAGGTCCGCGAATTCACGCAGGATCGCGGCCTCGTGCGCGGATCGCCAGGCACGGACCTGGTCCCTGACCCGGGAGGGATCCGCCGCCGGAGGCGCCGAGCCGAGAGCCGACACTCCCAGGGCGAGCGCCGCCCCGATCCGAGCCCATCGCATCCCCCAATGGTAACGGCGGAATCAACCCGCGTGCGCAACGCGGGTCGACCGCGGCCGGTCCAGGCCCAGCAGCGCCCGCTGCCGGGTGTCGTGGCCGTAGAGGTCGTTGGCGAAATCCAGCCGTCCGGCCTCGTCCACCCACGCCGTCGCGTAGACGATGTAGACGGGGATGCGGCGCTTGAGCGCCACGTGCTGCTCGCGACCGGCGTGCATGGCGGCATCGATCCTCTGCGCCGTCCATTCGGGTTGGTCCCGCAGGACCCACTGTGCCAGCTCCACCGGTTTCTCCACCCTCACGCAGCCGTGCGAGAAGTCGCGCTCTGCGTGGGAGAACAGGCTGTGGGCCGGGGTGTCGTGCAGGTACACGTCGAACTTGTTCGGGAACACGAACTTCACCAGCCCGAGGGAGTTCTTCGCCCCCGGCCGCTGGCGAACCTGCACCCGCTGGTCAGGGTCGGACCAGTCGACGCTGGACGCCGGCACGACGTGGCCCGCCTGGACCACCTCGAGCTCGTTGCGGTCGAGGTAGCCGGGATCGCGCAGGATGGCCGGGATCGTCTCCTTCCGCAGGATGCTCGTCGGCACGTACCAGTACGGGCTGAAGACGACCTCCGTCATCTCGTCGCTGAAGATGGGCGTGGGGGTCTCGTCGGCCTTCCCCGCCACCACCCGCATCGCGAGGGTGACCTTGCCCTGCTCGATCGCCTGGAGCTGGAAGGTCGGGACGTTGACGAGGATGTAGCGGTCGCCGAGCTCCTCGGGCAGCCACCGCCAGCGCTCGAGGTTCAGCTCGATCTGCGCGACGCGATCCTCGGCGGAGGGGTCCCGGGCCGCGATGTCTCTGTAGCGTGCGAGCTCCTTCTTGAGAGCGGCGTACTGCGCGTGGCGAGGGAGGACGCTGCGCAGCGCCTCGGCCACGTCGCCCGAGTCCAGCGCCCGCGCGAGCAGCTCTGGGAGGCCCACTTGCCTCGGCTGCCCGAACCAGTGGGAGTCCACCTCCGAGGGATCCACCCGTCCCCGCAGCAGGTGCGCCGCATACTTCATGAACATGTAGGTGAGCCGCAGGTCGGCCTCCGCCACCTGGTCGGGAAGGAGCGCATCCTTCTTGAAGGGGTTGCGTGATTTCTCGGTGCGCTGCTGGTCGAGGGCCTTCAGGTCGTAATCGTCAGGGTCCAGGCCCTCCTCCCGCGCCGCATGAACCGCGTTGATGAGCTGGGAGGCTTCCGCGCCCGGCCGGCGCCCCTCGATCCATGCCGGGGCATAGCGGTGGCTCCGGTAGAAGCGGCGGACGTCCCGCCAGATCTGATCCCCGCGCTCGTCCCCGCGCGCGAAGTCCGGGCGTTCGCTCGACTCCACGCGCTCCTCGAGGGTGAGCGCGGCCTGGCGGGTGAGCTTCTGGTCACGCCGGCAGGTGGTCAGCAGGGGCAGGAGGCACACCGCGACGGCGACGGCGCAGAAGCGACTCATCAAGCTCACGCTCCTCAACAAGTTACTACGGGGGCTGCGGGGCCGTGAGGGGCTTTCCCGAACGCGCAAAAGATGCAAGTCTTGTGCCCCGGTTGCGGCGTTTCAAACGGGTCCGTCGGGAGCGGCATCTCATGGGGCGGCGGGAGAGCCATGACCCAATGCCCGGCGGTCGCACGCGGAGGGGCCATCCCGGTCACGAGCGTCGACGAGCAGCGTCGTAGCCGCGAGGCGGAGCTGGTGCGTCGTGCCCAGGCCGGGGACCGGGTTGCCTTCGAGCAGCTCTATCGGGACAACGTCGGCCGCGTGTATGCGCTCTGCTTCCGGATGGCGGGCACGGCCGATCTGGCGGAGGAGCTGGCCCAGGACGTCTTCGTGCGCGCATGGCAGAAGCTGGGATCGTTCCGGGGGGAGAGCGCCTTCTCCTCCTGGCTCCACCCGCTGACGGTGAACGTGGCCCTGTCCGAGCGGCGGTCGCGGCGGCGGCGGGTGGCGCGGGTCATGACGACCGACGACCTCACCGAGTTCGAGCGGCCCGGACCGCCGACGCGGTCGGACGGCCCCGAGGCCGGCTTCGACCTGGCGCGCGCGCTGGCCACGCTGCCGCCGGGGGCGCGGGCGGTGTTCGTGCTGCACGACGTGGAGGGATACAAGCACGAGGAGATCGCGGAGCTGACGGGGGTGGCGACGGGCACGTCGAAGGCCCAGCTCCATCGCGCCCGGAGGCTGCTGCGGGAGGCGCTGACGCGATGACGTGCGACGAAGCCCGGGACCGGATGGACGATTACGTGGACGGCACGCTCGACGAGGCGGCTTTCCAGGAGATGGAGCTGCACGTGGCGACCTGCGCGGAGTGCCGGACGGAGGAGCGCTCGCTCCGTGCGCTCCTCGCGCACGCCGCCGCGCTGCCCGCGGAGCAGCCGCCGTCCCGCGATCTGTGGGCGGGCATCGAAGCCCGGCTGGACGAGGCCCACCCGCGCTCGTGGCGTCCCGGCACGCTGATGGGATGGGGGGCCGGCCTGGCCGCGGCCGCCGGCATCGTCCTCGCTCTCTCCATCGCCCTCCACGGGCCCGGCGGCGGCGGGCGCCCGTCGTCCGGGGCTTCGCTCGTGCCGGCCGCGCTGGACAGCGAGGATCCGGTCGCGTCCGCGGAGCGCGAGTACGCGCGGGCCGCGGCCGAGCTCATGTCCGCGCTCGAGCAGCAGCGCGACCGCCTGCCGCCCGAGACGCTGGCGTCCGTCGAGAAGGACCTGCGCTCGATCGACGCCGCGCTGCAGGAGGTGCGGCACGCCCTGGCCACCGATCCGGCGAACCCCGGTCTCAACCATCTGCTGGCCTCGACCCATCAAAGGAAGGTCGCGGTCCTGCAGCACGTGTTGAAGCTCAGCCGGACCTAGAGGAGGCTTGGCCGTGATGTGGAGAACGATCGCCGTCGCCGTCCTGGCCGTGTCCGTCCTGGCCGGGCGGCCGGTCCGGGCCGAGCAGGTGGACCAGCGGAAGCCCGCGGCGAGCGACGGCCTCGTCGAGATCGAGAACCCCGCCGGCTCCGTGCGGGTGATCGGATGGAGCAAGGCCGAGGTGGCGGTGACGGGGAATGTCGGGCGCCGCGCTTCCCTGCGCCTCACCGGGGGCGGGCCGCGGACGCACGTCGAGGTGGAGGTCGAGGGCAATCCCCACGCCACCCGTTCCGACATCGAGGTCCACGTCCCCGCCGGCAGCCGCGTGTCGGTGGAGTCCTTCGCCTCGTCCATCACCGTGTCGGAGGTGACGGGACCGGTGACGGCGGAGACCGTGAACGGTGCCGTCACCGTGTCCGGGTCCGTCAAGGAAGTGAGCGCCGAGTCGGTCAACGGCGCGGTGGAGGTGACGGGGGCGGCTTCGCGCGTCCACGCCGGCACCGTCAACGGCGCCCTCACCGTCCGGGGAACGCGAGGAGAGCTCGAGGCGAACACGGTCAACGGCGAGCTGCGCGTCGTGGGCGGAGGGCCCTTCGAGCGGGCGCACCTCGAGTCGGTGTCCGGCGCGATCCGCTTCGAGGGTGAGCTGGCCCCTCACGCCGACCTCCAGGCCCAGACGGTGAGCGGCGAAATCGAGCTGGCGCTCCCCGCCGGCGTGGCCGCCGATTTCACCGTCTCCACGTTCAGCGGCGCCGTAAGCAACGACTTCGGAACCGCGACCTACCGCACGGGCCGGCACTCCCCGGAGAAAGAGCTGAGCTTCTCCACCGGCAGGGGCGGCGCCAAGATCGCGGTCGAGACCCTGAGCGGGTCGATCAGCCTGCGCAAGCGCTGAGGGGTCAGTCGGCGACGGTGCCCGCCGCGGCGCGGGCGCTCTTCACGCCCTCGGCGATCAGGTTCTGGATCTTGCGGACGTAGCCGCGCGTCTCACGGTAGGGCGGGACGCCGCGGAAGCGCTTCACCGCGGTCGGCCCCGCGTTGTACCCGGCCAGGGCCATGGACACGTTCCCGTTGTACCGGTCGAGGAGGTTGCTGAGGTACTTCACGCCCGCGAAGATGTTCTGCTTCGCGTCGAGGGGATCGAGCGCACCGTACTCCTTGGCGATCACGGGCATCAGCTGCATGAGACCCTTGGCTCCCACCGGCGAGACCGCCAGCGGGTCGAAGCGGGACTCGGCCTGGATGACCGCCTTGACGAGCGCCGAGTTGACGCCGTAGAGGCCGGACGCCTCCTCGATGATGGCGTCGAAGCGGCTCGGGTCGGTGTCGTCCTTCTTCACCTCGGTGACGTCGGGCGCGACCCGGAAGTCGTCCGTGCTCGTCTCGACGGACGAACGCAAGAGGATGCGGCCGCCGGGCAGCAGCGAGAGCAGCGCCACCAGCAGTCCGGCCCGGGCCGTCGATTTCCGCCGCTCACCGCACCGCCGGCCCGGGCCGGCGCGCTCGGGGCTGCGGCGCTCGCCGACTCGCCGGTCCCCGTTCCGGGGCGTGGGCGATCGATGCAGATCCACCACTCCTCCTCTCACACGACTCCTCTTTCGAACATAGGCCAGGGGCGGGTCCTGTCAACCCCGAACCGCCCGATCAGGAGCGATTCCCGGGCGGTGGCGGCGCCCGCGGGCACGCTTTTTCAGTCGTGTGCGTTCTTTTGCACGAGATGCTATACGGCCCGGCCACGTGAAGTGACGTGATACGAAGCACTTGAAAACAGGGCCCGGCGGCTCACGGCTCTGGCACGCATCTCGCAATTTCCCGGTGGTGGAAGGCGGGTCCCGTACCGGGAGAGAAGCCAGGTCTTTTTTATAGTTATTTATATATTCGCCGAGGCGCCCCCGCCCCGGGAAAGCGAGGCGTAGCGATGAATCGAAAGGTTCTTCGACGATCTGCTCGACTCGAGCACGCACCGCAACAAGGAGGGCAAGCGGACGTTGACGTTGCCAGTCTCCATCGCCATTCACGTCATCATTCTTTTCGCCGTCCTCGTCGTGCCGTACCTGCGTTATAACGAGATGCCCGAGCCGGCCCTGGGGACGGTGCGCGCGTTCTTCGTGGAGTCCCTGGCGGCGCCGCCGCCTCCCC
>Ga0207646_10006210_pt1 | contig 12417 bp, 12 predicted proteins | sample KBSK5502metaG_FD_184343 | JGI IMG/M metagenome (GOLD analysis project Ga0207646, IMG submission 184343) | Corn, switchgrass and miscanthus rhizosphere microbial communities from Kellogg Biological Station, Michigan, USA - KBS K5-50-2 metaG... | ecosystem: Host-associated > Plants > Roots >...
GGCGTTTGATGGATCCAGAATCTTCAACGATCGCGTCACGCATGAAGAAGCGCCCGTGAAGATTCTGGATCCATCAAACGCCCTGTTGAATGTTCCAAACAAGATCACCACAAACGATTTCGACGGCTGGGTGGACGAGCGCGGCACTTACTTTCTGCGAACGTGGGATTCGAAATACGTTCCACTACTGGAAACGCATGACCCCGGTGAACCCGATAGAGAGGGCGCGCTGGTTGTTGGGAAATACGGAAAGGGAACGTACATTTATACGGGACTGTCATTCTTTCGGGAGTTGCCGTCAGGCGTAAAGGGCGCTTATCGCCTCTTCGCGAACCTGGTCAGTGTGGAAAATTGAAATCCAGGGACGCACCCCGAATTCTTGTACTTTAGAATTCGGGGTGCGTCCCTGGATTTCAATTTTCTGTCCAGGTGGTATATTTGTCATATGATTTACCGAGGTTTTCTTGCCGCATTTATCTGCATTTGTCTCGCTTTCCCTCTGCGAGCGCAGATTTCCCGCGATGCCAAGTTTGAGATCCTCCGTACCGTGATCGCCGATCAGGCGTCGGCGCGCATTGCGATGCCGTTCGGTACCGATGGCGTCGAATTGTCGGACATGGGGGAGATCAACAAAGAAAAACTCGATAAAGAGATCAAGAAGAACGGCCAGTCGATCGAGACCGGAAAAGTCGTGACGGTCACAGAAATCGCATTCGACGATGACAAGATCGAAATCGAGCTCGACGGCGGAGGCAAGAACAAGAAAAGCTTTACCGATCGCATTCAGGTTGGCATCGGCACGGGAACCCAGACGGTGCCGGTCCAGAGAGACGACAAGACAAAAAAGGCCAAGGGCTCCAAGATCGTCCTTCGGTTTGCGAAAAAAGTGCCAACGGACCTCAAGCCGGAAGCACTGAAAGAAATGCTCGCGCCCGTTCTGGACTTCAACAAACACAACTTCCTGAAAACTGGTGTAGACGCCCTGCCGCCGGAATTTCAGGAAGCAGTTAAGTTAAAGGAAGCCCGGATCGGCATGGATCGCAGCACCGTCATCATGGCCCTCGGCCGCCCTGACAAAAAAGTTCGCGAAAAGAAAGACGGTGCTGACGTCGAAGACTGGATCTATTTTCAGCGCGGGTTGCGAGCCAAGTTTGTCACCTTCGAAAATAACGTCGTCGTCCGCATCGCAGAGTATTGAAAACACGTTTTCTTGAATACCACCTGCCTGTTCTTCTCTGGCTGGTCATCATTTTTGCTTTCTCTACGGATGCGTTCTCGTCCAACGAGACCTCCCAGATCATCGTTCCCGCATTGACGTACCTTTTCCCGACCCTGTCGACCGAGCAGATCGATTTCTGGCATCTCACGATTCGCAAACTCGGCCACATCACGGAATATTTCATCCTGGCTGGTCTCGCGTACCGATGCCTCAGGCACGAATATGGTGAAGGCCCCGAAACCAGAGTGAGAACCATCACTTTTGTAGTCCTGGCGGCCATGCTGGACGAATGGCACCAGAGTTTTACTGCTTTTCGTGGCCCATCCATTGTTGATGTCGGTTACGATTGTTTTGGTGCCGTCTGGGCGCTCTGGCTGATCACAACTTATGAAACCTGGCGTTTACGTTCACATTCCGTTCTGTGAGCAGCGCTGCTACTACTGCGCGTTCACTGTTGCCGTGTCTCCGCGGGAGACCTATGAACCCTATGTCCACCGGCTGATTCGCGAAATCCGGCTGTCGGAATTTACAGAACAGCCTGAAACGATATTCTTCGGCGGCGGCACGCCGTCTATCCTTGATGGCAAATCGATCGAAGAAATTCTCGAAGCGCTGCCCAAAGGCGCTCGCGAAATCAGCCTCGAAGCCAATCCGGGTACGCTGAACGACACGAAGCTCGAGGAGTACCGCCGAGCTGGAGTGAATCGCATCAGCCTGGGCGCGCAATCGTTCCACGACGAAGATCTGAAGAATGCCGGACGGCTCCACAGCGCCGCAGATGTGTTTCGCGACATCGAATCCCTCCGAAGGCACAGGTTCGATAACGTCAATGTCGATCTGATCGCCGGGCTGCCGCAGCAACGCCTGGAAGTCTGGCGAGAGAATCTCGACAGGCTCGAGGATGTACGCCCGGAGCATGTTTCGATTTACATGCTCGACGTGGAGGAACGCAGCGCCTGGGGTAAGGACCAATCCAACATCCCGAACGATGACGTCTTTGTACGCTTTTATACGGAGGCCGCCGAGCGATTGCGTGCGGCGGGCTATGTTCACTACGAAATTTCCAACTGGGCGCTGCCCGGATTCGAGTGCCGGCACAATCTTAAGTATTGGACCGGCATCCCGTATCGCGGGTTTGGAGTGAGCTCGCATTCGTACGACAATCACCGCCGCTTCTGGAATACCGCGTCATTGAACGAATATGCGGAAATGCTCGATCGCGACCAGCTTCCAACCTGCGGTGAAGAAAAACTCACTCGCGAGATGCGTCTCGAAGAAGCTTTTCTGATCGGACTGCGGCGCACTTGCGGCTTCGATATCTGGCAGATCGCTGCCGAACTCGGAGTGCAGTATTCGCAGGAATGGTTCGACCGGTTATGCGAACTCGAGGATGCCGGCTGGGTTCATTTTGATGGTAAGTTCCTGAAGCTGACGCCCGGCGGATGGCTGGTCGCCAATGGAGTGACTGAGGAATTGTTATGGCCAACACTATTATCGACCTCCGAAGCGATACGGTAACCAAACCTTCGCCGGAGATGCGCCGCGCGATGGCGGAAGCGGAAGTCGGAGACGACGTTTTCATCGAGGATCCCACGATCAACAAACTTCAGGAGCGCGCCGCCGAGACGTTCGGCCGTGAGGCCGCCTTGTTTGTGCCTTCGGGCTCGATGGGCAACCTGACCTGCATCATTGCGCAGACGCGCCAGGGGCAGGAAGTCATCTGCGAAGAATCCGGCCATGTGTACAACTACGAGATGGCGTCGATGTCGGCCATCGCCGGCGTGCTTCCGCGCCTCGTTACCGGAGAGGACGGAATTCTCAGCTGGCCGATCGTCGCGAAGGCGATCCGGCCGAAGATCTATTACCGCCCGCAAACCGCGCTGGTCGCACTGGAAAATACGCACAATATGGCGGGAGGCACCGTCTATCCGACGAAAGTTGCCGACGAGATTTGCGACAAAGCGCATGACGCCGGCGTGAAGGTGCATCTCGATGGCGCGCGGATCTTCAATGCTGCGACGTACCTTGGCGAAGATGTCCGGCAGATGACGAAGAAGTTCGATTCCATTCAGTTCTGCCTGAGCAAAGGACTCGGCGCGCCGGTTGGTTCGATGATCGTCGGGACACGCGATTTTATCGAACGATGCCGCAGCATTCGAAAGATGCTCGGTGGAGGCATGCGCCAGGCGGGCGTGCTCGCCGCTGCTGGACTGATCGCCCTGGAAAAGGGTCCAAAGCGATTGCAGATCGATCACGACAATGCCAAATTCCTCGCCACCGAGCTCGCTACGATTCCGGGAATCCCGTTGAATCCGGCGAAGGTGCAGACCAACATCGTGATCTTTGATCTGAAGAAATCCGGATGGTCGTCCTCCGATTTTCTCCAGGCGATCGCGAAGCGCAATGTTCTGGCGGTTCCGGTCGACAGTGAAAAGGTTCGCATGGTCACGCATCTCGACGTCGATCGGAATGACGTGGAAAAAGCGGCAGCCGTCGTTCGGGAAGTGCTTCAGTAATGAAAAAGATTCGGGTCGGTGTCATCTTCGGCGGCAGGTCGGGCGAGCACGAAGTTTCGTTGCGCTCGGCCGAATCCATCCTCAAGGCCATCGATCGCAGTAAGTATGACGTTGTGCCGATCGGAATTACGCACGAAGGGAGATGGCTGGCTTCCAAAAGCGCGATGGCGATGCTTCCGGCGAAAGATCAGATCCAGAGAGTACTGACCAGCGGTGAGCCGGTAACGCTGCCTGCCGAGCCGGTGGCTCACGGCATTGTCGACGTCGTCTTTCCTATAATGCATGGCACCTACGGAGAAGATGGCACGATCCAGGGTCTGCTCGAGTTGGCGAATGTCGCCTACGTCGGAGCCGGAGTTCTGGGGTCTGCTGTCGGCATGGACAAGGACGTCATGAAGCGGCTTCTGCGCGAGGCTGGTCTGCCGATCGTCGATTACTGGACCGTTCGCAAGCAGGATCTCGATTCCTTTCTTCAGGCGCACATCAGCAGCCTTCCTTATCCGGTATTTGTGAAGCCGGCTAACCTGGGATCTTCTGTCGGCATTACCAAAGTTCATGCTGCTGAAGAGCTGCCCGCTGCTTTGCAGGCAGCTGCGGAATACGATCGCAAGATTGTGGTGGAACAGGGGGTGGACGCGCGCGAGATCGAGCTTAGCGTTCTGGGGAATGATGATCCGATCGCGTCGGTGCCTGGTGAAATCATTCCTTCACGCGAGTTCTACGACTACGAAGCGAAATACGTCGACGAAGACTCCAGGCTCTTGATTCCTGCACCACTGACCGACATTCAAAAGAACGACGCTCAGCGGTTAGCGATTTCTGCTTTCAAAATTCTGGAATGCTCTGGAATGGCGCGCGTGGACCTCTTCCTGGAAAAGCCCACGGGCAAGTTTTACGTGAATGAGATCAACACGCTTCCGGGTTTTACTACCATCAGCATGTATCCGAAATTGTGGGATGCTTCGGGTATTCCTTATCCCGAACTGATCGATCGTCTCATCACCCTCGCGATCGAACGCCACGCGGAAAAGAACAAACTCCGTACGAAATACTAAAGCCCGTTTGCCCAGCGGAACGTATCGCGGTCGAATTTCAAAACGCGGCAAGCCGTGTCTTTCGCGAATTGTTCGGAGTGAGTAACGACGATCTGCGTCATACCCTCGCGATCCAATTCACGCATAACGTTGAAAACTTCATCGACGAGTTGCGGGTCCAGCTGGGACGTCGGTTCGTCGTAAAGCATGACTTCGGGTTGCATCGCCAGGCTCCGCGCAATCGCGACGCGCTGCTGCTGGCCACCGGAGAGCTTCGATGGATAGCCGTCGACCTTCTGGCCAAGTCCCACACGCTCGAGAATGCGCCGCCCCATCGAGGCCGCTTCGTTCGCATTCATCTTCTTCACCTGGACGGGCGCGAGCATGACGTTCTCGAGCACGGTCAAATGCGGGAAGAGATTGAAGCTTTGAAAAACCATTCCCGTCTTCAGCCGCATTTTCTGAAGCAGTTGTCTCTTTTCGACAGGAAGACTGCCCGACTCGCCGTCACCCCACGCGACGCTCAAATCACCGATGGAAATCCGCCCGCTATCGAAGAGCTCGAGAAAATTGATACACCGCAGCAGCGTCGACTTGCCGCATCCGGACGGACCCATAACCACCGTCAGATGGCCTTGGGGAAATTCGAGAGTGAGGTCGTTGAAAAGAGTGTGGCTGCCGAATGACTTCGTCAGCCCTTCGATCTTGACCACCGCTGATTTGCGAGCGCGCTCCTCAATAGGATTTTCTGCTGGCTTTCCTTCGCGTTGAAGCCGAGCGCATACGGGCAAAAGATATTCGCGCGCTTTGCGCGTGAGTACTCGTCGAGATAATAGCCGCTGAGGCGGAAATGATAATCATCGACGGTGCCCGAAAGCGTTCCATCACCATTGTACTGCCACGCGCTCGTGCGCCGCTTGTCGTTGGCAACGATGATCATGTAGAGATTTCCGTGAACCATGTCGATCACGTCCTGCGTGCTCAGATTCCCGACGCCTTTCAGTTCGCCCCATCCGGTGTGCGAATGGAAATCCCCGATCAATGAAAGGTGCGGCAGATTCGCCAGAAATTTTTCGATCCGTCGCGACGCGCGGCCGTTTTTCTCGACGCTCGTGTGACGGCGGTTCGCGGTCTGATAGGAGATGGCGTGCTCGACAATGTAGTTGCTGCTATCGCGATACCCGAGAAGAAGACCGAAGCATTCTCTCTTGTAAACTTCGATAGCCGATATCAGGAGAGCCCAAAACGCGTTGGATGAGATGTAGACTTCCACAGTGCCTCCTGGCGCAGGGCGCATAATAGCAAAAAATAAGGGCCGCATCACTGCAGCCCTTGTTAATCTCGGTCTTCGCGCCTAGTTTTTACGTTTTTGTTACTTTTTCTTCGTTGCTTTCTTTTTCTTTGCTGGAGCTTTCTTCACTTTTTCCCTCCTAATGGGATTCTTTCTTTGTTTTGGCCTCACAACATCTTGAGGCCATTAGTTGCTAATGCCGTTAGTATTGTGGCGAAAGTTTTACCTGTCAAGCACAAATTTGGTGTTTTGTAGGGGTTAGGACAGATTGGGACAGATTAGGACCACTCAAGGATATTGGTAGTACCCCTTCCGGTGGAGGGTCTTTGAAGTGTTGCCCGCGATCTTTACCTGAATTTCGCGGAATACAGGACCTGGCCCGGCAAGTTCGTTGTTGGATATGTATCCGAGGACGTACTGATTGCGCGCTTCCTCAGTCGCAAGAGCGTAGGATCGCTCGATGCTCTGAATCGAATTCACGAAGTATGCGTCACCGCCGGTGGTCTTCGCATATTCGTCAAGCACCGACGTTTTGTTGTAGGGGAATGGTTGATCCAAACCAACCGCGTAAACTTGAATACCAGTTTGGAGCAGGCTTCTCGTCGTCTCATCGAGTGAATGATCGTTTCCGTTGTTCTGTCCGTCCGAAATCACGAGCACGATCTTGCGTCGATTGCGTTCGCGTTTCGCGAGATCCGATGCAGCGGTGAAGATTGCATCGTTCAGCACATTCGTGATCTTTGGCGGCGATGTGATCACAACTCCGACTTGTCCAGGCGGGACGACCGGCGCTCCATTGATGACGGGGCCTGGTGTTGAGAATGGACCGCGAGGAAGATTCGAATCGTTCGTGTTGCGCGGCTTTACGTCTCGCAACGTGTTCATCGTGACCTGGACCTTATCGGCGTCGGCTGCCGAGAAATCGAGCATCTTCGTCACGAATTTGTCGTAGCGGTAGAGTGCGACTTCATCGAACTCGCTGAACGCGCCCGCGAGCGCTGAAAATGTTTTTTGAATTTTCGAGAGCGTTTCCGGCGGCAATCCGGTGTCGACGACCACTGCTGCTGAAAGAGGAACGGGATCAACGGTGAAATTGGTCACCGTTTGTGGCCGTCCGTCTTCGAGAACAACGAAGTCTTCCTTGTTCAGGCCGGTCACCAGCTTGTCGCCGCCGCCTTTGACAGTGACGGGAACAAGGACGAGATCGACTTTCGCGCGGATCTTGTATTCCTGCTCCTGCGCGTAGGCCGCTGCAATGAGGAACAGCACCGCGACCAGCAGAAGCTTCGTAATCACGCTAATCCTCTTAGCTCTTCGGCGCATAATATCCTTTCCTCGCTTTTACCGTGTAACCGGATTCTCGTGCGGTGATCTTGATCTGACGGTACTTCCCATCTCGCGCGGTGTTCAATGAAAAGTAGCCCAGGCTGTACTGGCTTCGCAGTTCCTGCGCGATCTGATCGAAGATTTTCCTGAAACCGTTTTCATTGCTCACCACAAATGTAGAGCCGCCCGTCTCTTCGGAATACTTCTTCAACGTTCCCAGGTCGCCGCCGTTACCAAAGATCGGTCCGTTGCGGCGCCGGCCATACGGAAAGAAGCCGCCACCAACGCTGTTAAAGATTCCGTAAATCACGGTGTCACTCTGATGGGCGGCGACGAGGGATTCCGGGAATTTAACTTTGCTTGTCGTGTCCTCACCGTCACTAAGCAGGATGATCGCTTTCCGGCCGGCCTCCTCGTGCAGCTTTTCTTTGCTGGCCAGATAGACCGCGTCGTAAATGGATGTGCCGCCGCCAATCTCCAGTTCGTCGATCGCGCGCTTGAGGGACTTCACGTTGTCTGTGTAGTCCTGAACCAATGTCACGGAACGATCGAAACCCATAATGAGTGCCAGATCTTTTGGCCGCAAAATCGATTCCAGAAAAGCCTCGGCGGTCATCTTTTCTTCGTCAAAAACCGACCGCACGCTCGGGCTTGTGTCCACCAATAGAGCCAACGTCAGCGGTAATTCGTTTTCACGCGCGAAATTTCGAATCTCCTGGCGGCGGCCGTCTTCTTCGACCTTGAAATCCTGCGCCGTGAGTCCGGGAACAAAGCGTCCATGCCTGTCGGTCACGGAGAACTGAACGTTGACGAGATCGACCGTGACCCGCAGCGTGTCCTGGCCGGATTGAGGCGAACTGCGCGCGAAGCCGCCCACTGTCATGATCAGCACCAGCAAAACCACGACCGTCCTAGGCTTCATTCGCCCCATGTTATCATGCCCATTTGTATCCATTCAGTTAGACGCACTAAGCGAATTCTCGTAACAACTTACATGTTAAAACTGACGAACACTCTGACAGGAAACCAGGAGGAATTCGAGCCGCAGGACGGACAAACTGTCCGCATGTATACCTGCGGTCCCACGGTTTACAACTTCGCCCATATCGGCAATCTGAGGACCTTCGTCTTCGAAGACATCTTGCGCCGGCATTTGAGCAGCAAATGGAAAATCAAACACGTGATGAACATCACGGATATCGACGACAAGATTATCAATCGCTCGATTGAGACGGGTGAGGACATCAAGTCCTACACCGCCAAGTACACGGCAGCATTTTTCGAAGATTCTGCGAAGTTGCGGATTCAGAAACCGGAGATCATCGCGCCGGCAACGGATCACATCGATGACATGATCGATCTCGTCAATCGGCTCCTGGCCACAGGCTACGCCTATCGCGAGGGCGATTCCATTTACTATCGCATTTCCAGATTTCCGAATTATGGCCGGCTTTCCAGGCTCGATCGGAGGGAACTGAAGGTCGGGGCCCGCATCGACGCCGATGAATACGAGAAAGAGGAGCCGCGCGACTTCGTCTTGTGGAAAGCGCCCAAAGATCCGCGAGAGCCGCGATGGCCGGCGCCTTTCGGCGAAGGCCGGCCGGGCTGGCACCTGGAGTGTTCGGCAATGGCAATGCGCTATCTCGGAGAGACGCTCGACCTGCACTGCGGGGCCGTGGATCTCGTGTTTCCCCATCACGAAAATGAAATTGCGCAGAGCGAGGCCGTCACGGGACACACGTTCGTCCGGTTCTGGGTTCACGGCGAACATCTGCTCGTCGACGGCGAGAAGATGTCGAAGTCGAAAGGCAATTTCTATACGCTGCGCGACCTGCTGGAGAAAGGTTACGACCCGCTGACGATTCGCTACCTTCTGCTCTCCATGAGTTATCGGAAGCAGTTGAACTTCACGTTCGAAAAACTGAAAGAATCGCAAGCGGCTCTGGATCGGATCAAGGAGTTCCTGTTCCGCCTTCGAACAGCAAACCTCAAACCCGGCCGGGACCCGGATCTTGCGGCCCGGCTGGTGGCCGCCCGTCAGGAATTCGAAGCATCGCTGGATGACGACTTGAACACTTCAGGCGCGCTCGGAGCCATTTTCGTGTTCATCAAGGAAGCCAATGAGGCACTGGAGACAGGGCGTCTGGACGAACAGAACCGGGCTGAAATCACAGACTGGTTTAAGGTTATTGATGACCGGTTGGCGATAATCCCACCAATGGAACATCCCGTGCAAGATGACAAGGAGGTCGAAGAGATTGAGGCGCTGATCGAGCGGCGAAATGAAGCCCGGAGGAACCGTAACTTCGCGCTGGCCGATCAGATCAAGCAGGAATTACTCAATCGCGGCGTAGTCATCGAAGACACGCGGGAGGGGACGAGATGGCGTCGCAAGTAATCAACGAGAAACTTCCGAGACTCGTTACGGAACTGCCGGGGCCCAAAGCTCGCGCGATCATCGACAGCGACCGCAAGTACATCTCTCCTTCGTATACCCGCTCCTATCCTCTCGTGGCGAAGAGTGCCAGCGGAGCGATTGTCGAAGACGTCGATGGAAATCGATTTCTCGATTTCAACGCGGGTATCGCCGTGTGCTCGACCGGACACTGTCATCCCGATGTCGTGCGCGCGATTCAGAAACAGGCCGCGCAGCTCATTCACATGTCGGGCACCGATTTTTATTACGAGCAGATGCCCCAGCTCGCGCGCAAGCTCGAGTCGCTGATGCCGGATGGAAAATCCTGGCGCTGCTTCTTCGGAAACTCCGGCACGGAAGCGATCGAAGCGGCGATGAAGCTCGCGCGTTACGCGACTGGCCGCTGGCAATTCATCGCGTTCCAATCGGCGTTTCATGGGCGCACGATGGGTTCGTTGTCGCTGACGTCGTCGAAGCCTGGTCAGCGCAAAGGATTCGGACCGCTCATTCCCGGTGTGACGCACGCGCCGTTCGGCAATGCGCGCTATATAGAGGATGTTCTTTTCAAGACGACCGTCAATCCGAGTGAAGTCGCGGCGATTGTCGTTGAAACGATCCAGGGCGAGGGCGGATACATCATCCCGCCGCCGGACTTCCTGCCGGGCCTGGAAAAGATCGCGCGCAAGCATGGCATCCTTGTCATCGCCGACGAAGTGCAGTGCGGCATGGGGCGCAGTGGAAAGATGTTCGCGTTCGAGCATTTTGATTTTCATCCGGACATCGTGGCGATTGCGAAGGGCATCGCGTCCGGCATGCCGCTGGGTGTGACGATGGCCCGGGCGGAAATCATGACGTGGGAGCCCGGCGCGCACGCATCGACGTTCGGTGGAAATCCGGTTTGCCTGGCAGCCGCACTCGAAACAGTTCGCCTGCTCCACGAGAAATATGTCGCGAATTCCGCGAAAGTCGGCGAATACCTGCGCGGAAAACTCGAACGGCTGAAGGAACGGCAATCGGCGATCGTTGATGTCCGCGGACGCGGATTGATGATCGGTGTGCAGGTCGCCTCAGCCGATCAGCGCGACGCCATCATTAGCGAATGCTTCCGCCGTGGCTTGCTCATTCTCGGCGCCGGCCCCTCAACCATTCGCCTCTCTCCGCCGCTCATCATCGACGAAGAGCAGGCCGACTTCGCAGTAGGGATTCTCAGCGATGCCATTTCCTCTGTTCTTTCGTCGGCTGCTTCCATTCGGCCGCCGGTCCGAGATTCTGGCAGTTGATTACATTCGATCGCTTGGCTTTCGCATCGTCACTTCGGGTTACCGCACGCAAGCCGGGGAAGTGGATGTGATCGCCTGGGACGGTGACACTCTCGTCTTTGTCGAGGTCAAAGCGCGCCAGAATGACGAGCCTCCCGAAGACTCCGTAGGCTTGAACAAGCAGCGCCGCATCATTCGCGCCGCCCAGAGCTACATTTCGCGCCACCGTCTTCACGAAACTCCATACCGCTTCGACATCCTCGCCGTGACGACCTTGCCCGCGGCGAAGCCACAATTCCGCCTCCTGCGCGACGCCTTCCGCTCACCCTCGAACGTTTAACCTCGTCTATTGATTACGTATACGGTGATTGTATGGTGATGAAAATTCTCGCTGAAGGATTTGGGCTCTTCGTACTCACGCTATTGGCCATGGTCATCCTCAGCCTGTTCATTCACATGATGTAAATTCGGGTTCGCCCTTGCCTCGCAGATCGGGAGCGCTATATATTATGGACTCACGCTCTGCGGGACTAACTCAGTGGTAGAGTGCGACCTTGCCAAGGTCGAAGTCGCGGGTTCGAATCCCGTGTCCCGCTTTTCCCGGATATATCGATTCATCTCCATTTTTCGCGTTCTACCCCAAATCTACCCCATTAAGGAAAAACTCAGTTGATGAACGCCGATTCAAGCGTCTGCAACGCCTCGATTCGGCTTTCAACAGACGACTGCGTGTAGACGTTTAAATTCACATCTACCCCATGCCCTTGCTGATCCGCGATGAGTTTTGGATTGACGCCTTTTTCGTTCATGAGAGACGAGTGCGTACGCCTCATGACTCGAAATTCGACCCATTCCAATCCCACCGTTTTTAGCCGAGGCCGGATATATCGATTCAACATGTTCTCACTGCCGATCGGCGTCGTGAGTTTTTCAGACGGAAACAGCCAGCCTTCGGGCCCGGTATCCGGCGAGGACGAAAGCCACAGCGTCAAATCCTGCTGCAGCCCAGGCGAGAGTGCTGCACGCCTCACCGCCTTCGCGGTCTTCGGCGCATCAATATCTCGCTTGCAGACTCGCTCCTTGATCTCCACATAGCCGTCTTTCACCCTTCCACGCCGGAGGCCAAAAATTTCACTCACGCGCATACCGGCAATGACCGCCAGCTTCACGACGACCCGCTCGCGCAGATCGAGAACCGCGATGGCTTGTCTTACCTCCTTTACATTCATCGTCGGTCGCTGCGGCTGCGTGCATTCGCGTGGTACGAAGAGCAACATCGAGTTTGAGAGATAGACGGGATTTCGGGGAATGACGTCTTCCGCTACGGCCAGATCGAGAATCTGTTTCAGATCCCAC
>Ga0207646_10006211_pt1 | contig 12417 bp, 11 predicted proteins | sample KBSK5502metaG_FD_184343 | JGI IMG/M metagenome (GOLD analysis project Ga0207646, IMG submission 184343) | Corn, switchgrass and miscanthus rhizosphere microbial communities from Kellogg Biological Station, Michigan, USA - KBS K5-50-2 metaG... | ecosystem: Host-associated > Plants > Roots >...
TGCCCGCGTGCTGCTCAGCGGAGAGGCACGATCCGGCTATATCCCCAGCGAACGAGTAGCGACCTACCGCGAATTGGTGCGCCTCCACAGTCAATTGAGTGAGCAGGCGGCACGCTGCCAAAATCAGATCCATGCTCTGGTGGTGGTGCTCTTCCCTGAGTTCACCCAGGTGTTTGCCGATCCATGCTTGCCTACGGCTTTAGCCATCCTCAAAACCTATCCCAGTGCACGAGCGCTGGCGCAGGCGAAGGAAGGAGCGCTCTATGCGCTCTTGCATGCCCAGCAGCAGGCCCACTATGGGCATCCGACCGCTAAGAAGCTGCTCAGCCTGGCCTCGACTTCGGTCAGTAGTGGTCAAGCAGAAGCAGGGCGCTCGGTGAGCTTGCGCATGCTCTGTGAGCAGTTGGAGCAGACGCAAAAGCAACTCGAGCAGTTGCAATCCGAACTGGAGCACCTGCTGGCAACCGATCCCGCGGTCAAGGGTCTGCAGCAGATCCCCGAGTTTGGGACCAAGACGGTGGCGGTCCTGCGTGCGGAACTGGGAGAGGTGGAACGCTTCGCACGCACCGACCAGGTGATTGCCTACGCTGGCCTGGATGTCCACATCAAAGAAAGTGGCCTATGGAAGGGCCAGGCGAAGCTTTCCAAACGCGGCAGTGGGTTGCTGCGACAAATGCTCTACTTGGCTGCCTTGCGCAGCATTCACCTGGAGGGCTCCGCCTTTGGCGTCTACTATCGCCGACTGGTAGAGCGCGGTCTCAAGAAAGGCTCCGCCTTGATGGCGGTGATGCGCAAAATGCTGGCGGTTACAGTCTATCTGCTCAAACACGAGCAGCAGGACTATGATCCCAGCAAGGTTGGAGTGGGGAATCTGGCTGGCTAGCCAGCCAGATTCCCCACTCCAACCTCGGTTCATTCGTTCCGCGCAGCCCATGCATGGGCTGCGCAAAGAGGTGACAACGTTTTCTCAGTCATAGCTGAGTTTAACAGAGGACTTGACAAATTTTATGGCTTCTCGGCAAAGATGCGTTGGGAACACGAAGCTTCAGGACAGATCCACTTGCGCACGAGACATCGCCGGCCAAAAGCGACATCGGCAATGGTGCGCTCATAGCGGCCGTGGACTCGTGAACCAGCTGTTCCACAGTGTGGGCAAGCAGCGGTGGGAGCAGTTGCATGAAGATGGACGATAATCGTCTGATCATGTACCTCAATGCTATCAAGGCTCAGTGTTGAAGGGAATGCAAAAACAGGGGAAAGATCGATGGACATGTCTGCAGATGACTCCTATGGGTTTCACCGCTGGTAGTATATCACAGGAGAAGTTTCTCTGAGAAGCAAGCAGACACACTTAAAGTGTCCAAGAACCCCCACGTTGCAGAAAGCGACATTAATCATGTCAAACCACAAGCGGCTTGGTCTGGCGATTCCGATCGACCTGATACAGGCCAAACCGAATGATGTGCTGAGTAATAGAGGGATAGGGAGGGATAACCCATGAATGTACACGAGGAGCTGACGCTCGCGCCCTGTCCGTATTGCCAGGGCATGCATCAGGCTGGCACAAGTGAGCAATGCCCCTTGAATCCGAACAGGGGAGAGCAGAGTAAGACCGTAACCAACGGGTATGCTACACTATGGTGGTACATGCAATGCGCGGCCCTGCTTCTCAGCACACGTACAGAACAGCTCGTGCTTTCAGCAGAGACGACGCTTGCACTGCTTGAAATGCTCTATCAGCACAGAGACGAGATGATAGAGGCTGCACATGCGCTGTAAGACGCAGGGAGGAGACAGGACATGAAAGAACACATACTATCAGGGACCGCAAAGGGACACACAGTCACATTGAATGTCAATGAGCAAAGAGGTATCACGCTTGCAGAAATAACCTCACTTGAATTGAGCGACCATGATGTACTTACGGTGATTGCGTTTTTACGTGGGGTGAGTGCAAGGCATGAGCATCCTGCACGCCACGAAAAAGAGGATGACCGCTTACAGCTGTACTACACGGTTGAGAACGGTCTCAACCAGGTGACAATTAGTCGCGGTGGACCACTCAAGATTGAGTTAGCGCTCGCTACGGCATTGCGCTTGCTGCACACACTTGAGGAAGAGTACAAGGATGAAATCAGGTAGCAGGGCCAGAGCGTCTACCACGTAGCAACGTCGCCACAATGACCGTAGGAACGTCTGAACGGCGCGAGAGCATATACTTAGGTATTCGTCCCGGACGTAAGCCGCTCATCGGACCCTACAAAGACTATCTCGTCCAACGATGGAATGAGGGATGTCGAAATGGGCAGCTAAGATGTATTGTGAAATCAAAGACTAGGGTTATTCAGGCTCAGATCAAGCCATCGTGCGGTTCATTGCTCAGTTTCGGAAAGGCAAAGACCAGGCGAGAACGTTCAAGCAGGTAGACCTCTCGAAAGAGACGGCCTTCCAAGTTCCACCCAAACGTTTTCCAACGGCTCTGCAAATTTCCCATTGGATGACCTCTACGAAAGAGCAGCGCCTCGACTGGCAAAATGACTATCTCACGCGGCTTTGCCAAGTGGACCTGCTCATTGCCCAAACCTTTAAGCTGATCCAAGGTTTCACAACGATGCTTCGTGAGCAGCGAGGGGAACAGCTTGACGAGTGGCTCAAGCAATTCGACGGGCAAGGCGTTCCTGAACTGATGAGCTTTTCCCAAGGATGGGATAGGGCACCGATGTGTGTAGTTTGTCAAGAGGGCAAAATCTGACATCCGCTCATAAGCATGGACCTGTGCTGGCTACTTGGCACATCTGTTCCTAAGGCAGGATGAGGAGCAGCCTTCCTTATGGTATTGGTATGCCTATCGCAGGCAGGGCAATCGCATCTAAATGAGAAGAAGAAGCAGGATTTGCCTCATCGAATCGGAAAATTTACCTATTACCCAAGAATTGGTGCCCATGATATCTCGTGAGCACCCGTGTTTGCATCCGCCGTGCTCATTTGGTATACTCACGCATATTGGGTAATAACCATACAGCGAGTATACCTGTCAGGATCATATGCCGAAATCAGCGACGTCCCTCTTGATCTGGTCGGAAGACAGAGGCACATACGAAGTGCGGCATCAGGATGGCCGAAGCCCTCATCCTCTGCGTGCAGAGGATCAACGCGACTTTATCCGGTTTATCGATAGCGCCTCCTTCGCCTTTCAGGGCAAACACGGTCGGCTGACGCTGCGCAAAGAGTCCAGACCCCATGGCGCGGGCTATTGGTACGCCTACCGCAGCCAGGGCCGCAGAACCCTCAAGAAATATGCCGGACGTACTGCTGACCTGACCATTGCGCGCTTAGAGGACATCGCCGAAGCCCTTACCGCTGAGGCCTGCTCTTCCACTGACGAATGCCCTCAGGTAAAAGAAGGAGGAATTCCTTCGCTGGAAAGGCTGTCGCCTGCCGAAGCAGTAAGCGCAATGCGCAAAGCACATGTTCCCAGTCCTGTACCCACCTCTCCAGCTGGGCAATTCGCGCCATTGTTTGCCCCCAAACTCCATTTGCCACGCCTGCATGCGGCCCTGGTCGCTCGCGAGCGCCTGCTGTCCCGACTTGATGCCGGCCTTGAAGGCAAGCTCACGCTGCTGTCTGCTCCGGCTGGTTGTGGGAAAACCACGCTCGTGAGCCAATGGGTAGCTGACCGTCGTTCCCATCAGAGCGGTCAGCGCCACTTTCCAATCGTTGCCTGGGTCTCACTTGATCCTGAAGACAATGATCCGATCCGTTTCTGGTCCTACATCATGACGGCATGCCAGGCATTCCAGCAAGGTATCGGCCAATCGGCGCTCGCATTGCTCCACACCGTCCCACGGTCTGCTTTCGAGCCGTCTCCCCCGGAAGCGGCGCTCAGGACGTTCCTGAATGAGGCCGCGGCCCTGGCGCGTCAAGGGATGCTGGTCCTGGAAGACTACCAGGTGATCACCTCCCCTCAGATTCATGAACTGGTGACCTTTTTGCTCGATCATCTGCCCGCGACACTCCACCTGGTGATGATCTCGCGGCTCGATCCCCCGCTTCCACTGGCGCGGCTGCGTGCCAGCGGCGACCTGAACGAATTGCATGCCGCGGACCTGCGTTTCTCACAGGAAGAGACCCAGGCCTTTCTCCGGCAAGTCGAGCCGTTTCCGCTTTCTCCAGGAGTCATGATGCACCTCGACACGCTGATAGAGGGGTGGGTGACCGGGCTGCGCCTGGTGGCCCTTACGCTCCAGGGGCAGAGGACCCAGCAGGAGATCGAGCACTTTCTGGCGACATTTTCCGGCAGCCACCGGCATGTGGTGGAGTTCTTCATCACCGAAGTGCTCGATGCCCAGCCGGAGGCGCTCCAGACCTTTCTGCTGCACACGAGCATGCTCAGTCGCCTGACCGCTTCCCTCTGTGATGCCGTGACCGGGGGCACCGAGAGTGAACAGCTCCTCGAGACAGTGGTGCGTGCCCAGCTGTTCCTGCAACCACTCGATGGGTCCGAGCAGTGGTATCGCTATCATCCGCTGTTTGCTGAAGCTCTGCAACGTGAGGCGAGATTGCGCCTGGGAGAAGAGATGGTGCTGGCGTGCTTCGACCGGGCGAGCCGGTGGTATGAACAGCGTGGCATGCTCAGCGAAGCGGTTGAAGCTGCCCTCGAAAGTCAGGCGTTCACGCGGACCGCTGTCCTCATGGATCAGCTTATCGGGGCGAAACATCTGCACGAGATGCAGGAGCACTACACCCTTCGCCGCTGGCTGGACGCCTTACCAGAGGCGATTCTCGGGCAGCACCCGGAGCTGTGTTTGAGATTCGCCATGCTCTTGCTTTATTCCCCGGATCGCCGGGGTGTGGCGTCGCTTGCCAGGATCGAAAGACTGCTTCAGATGGCCGAACGTGTCTTTCAGGCTGAAAACAACCACGGCGGGCTTGGTGAGGCCTACGCTTTCCGGACGCTTCTGGCCGGGGAACAGGGCGACCTTGCTCGGGCGGGTCGGTTGGCCAGGCAAGCGCTTGCCTGGTTACCAGAAAGCGAGCAGCAATGGCGTGGCACGTGTTTGGCCTTCGTAGGAGAGGAGGCATTGCTGGAAGGGAAGCTCAACGTGGCACGACAGACGTTGCTGGAAGCACAGGCGCTCTATGAAACCGCCGGGAACAGCTATGCAACGCGCGCGGGTCTCCTCTCGCTGGGCGAGGTGTGCTTGCTCCACGGGGAACTGCGCCAGGCCGCCGCGCTCTATCGAGAGGTGCTCACCACGGTGGGAGAGGACCTCTCCGACAAAGGCAAAGCGCTGCTGGGCCTGGCCCGGCTCTCCTATGAATGGAATGACCTGGAAGCAGCGGAGCAGCAGGCGCACGAGGCTTCCGATCTCGGGACGCGCCTGGCAGATGAGACGCTTGAGGTGCATGCCTCGCTCGTCCTGGTGGGCATTGAGCATGCCCGCGGACAGACGGCGCACGCCCAGCACCTGTTCCATATGCTGCTCGCCCGCATGCAGCGGCACACATCGCCGCTCCTTCACCGTGAAATGCTCGTCTGGCAGGCCCGCCTCTCGCTTGCCGTTGGAGATAGAACTGCGGTCGAACGGTGGTCCAACGCGAGGGCTCTGTACCAGGAGTCCGTGCCACAGCTGCAACAGGAGCAGGAGGACTTCATGCTGGCACGTCTGCGCATTACGAAAGGAGAAGCTGACGAGGCGCTTCGCCTGCTCGAACGCTGGCGCCTCGAGGCGCATCAGCAGGGACGCACGAGAAGCGAAGTGGAGGCGCTTCTTCTCATGGCTCTTGCGCATGTCGCTCAACGTGGTCACGCTCAAGCCTCTTCACTGCTTCGAGAAGCGCTGTTGCTTACCCACGCCGAGGGCTACCAGCGCCTCTTCCTGGACGAAGGAGAGGAGATAGCCGCCTTGCTGCGCGCTGTCTTGTCCACCGGCAGGGAGGGCCTCCCGGCGCCCTATGCGCGGACATTGCTGCGTGCCTTTGCCCAGCAACAGCTTGAGCGGATCGCCTTCCCCGCAGCGGGGTTGCCCGTTGCTGTCCGGCTCATCGAGCCACTGAGCGCGCAAGAGCAACGGGTCCTCCGTTTGCTGGTGGCTGGTTTCTCCAACCCGGAGATCGCTGAAGTGCTGGTGGTCTCCGGTAACACCGTGAAAACGCACGTACGGAGCATCTATCAGAAGCTCAACGTGAAGAGCCGCAAAGAAGCGCGCGAGGCGGTTCGCAGCGAGAACCTGTTGTGATCTGCATGGCTGTTCCTCTCGCGTAGAGCCTCCCTGTCCAGGAGAGGTTCCCCTTTTGATCTCTGTTGACCTCTCCTTCTCCTTCCAACCCACCTGCCGCAGTCACCCGCTACAATCATCCATTTCGGGCGATGTCAGGTCGCCCTTTCCGCTCTATACTAAACGCACAACAAGTACCTCGCTGTCTCCATGAGAGGAAGATAGCGACAGCGGGTAATGGATGAGGAGAAGGATCGTCCTGGGAGAGCGGCAAGCCATCCGAAAGGCAGGAGTTCCCACTGTCCCAGGACCAGAAATATCTGCAAGATCAGCAGAAAGGAGCAAAACTGATGCTACCTGTGAGCATACAAGACCAGGAAACAACCGGTCAGCAGCACGGAGTTCCCATCCAACGAGAAGGAGCGGTCAGTGGCAGGCGGCTTCTCCTGGCGCTTGGCACCTGGATTGCCCTCTCAGTGGCGCTGGGTGTGGTGACCATGGTGATCCTGAAGAGCGTGGCACGAACATGGACCGCCACCAGCGGCCCAGCCGTCCTCATCGTCGCCGAGGTGTACCTGGCCCTGCCTGTGACGTTTCTGCTCACCTTCGGCGGCCTCCCTGGCCTGCGTGACCGCCTGCGCTTTCGTTACACATCAGCGCGCGACCTGCTTCTGGCACTGGGCGTCTGGGTCGTCTTCCTGGTCGCCGTGGCGCTCGTCTACGTCGCGTTCAGCCCCCTGCTGGGACCGCCCCAGGACGTTGCGATCCAGGTGCTGCGCAGTGGCACCGATCTGTCCCGCCTCTCTGCCGCTGATGCGCTCACGATGGGACTGATCGTCGTGAGGGTATGCCTGCTGGCGGGCCTGGGCGAGGAACTGCTCTTCCGCGGGGCGCTCTATGGCTGGCTGCGCTCCCGCCTGTCGGCCGTTTCCACGATCCTGCTGACGTCGGTCATCTTCGCCGCGATCCACACCCAGTTTGTGCCGTTCTCGGTCCACACGACGCTGCTTCTTTTGCCTCTTACCATGCCCTTTGGCATCGTCGCAGGCTGGATACGGGAGCGCACCGGCTCCACGTTGAACTGCTTCATGCTCCATATCGCGACCGATACCTTCATGTTTGTAGCCGCCTACATCCTGGTCGCGCAGCACGTAGTGAGGTGACATGAAGAGGTCTTTGTGGTGCAGGAGGGCCAGGTCACCTTTCCCATTGGAGACACCACGCGAGAAGTGCGTGGCGGGGAGATTGTGCTTGCACCTGCCAACACGCCCCACAAGTTCATGAATTCGGGTGAAGAGCCACTCCACATGATCACCATCCATCCGAGTCAACAGATCGTCACAGAGTGGCTGGAGGAGTGAGCAGCTGGCCTGAAAGTCGCATGGTGACCAGCAAGCATCTAGTTCGTTGGGCCAGCCATGCCCATCGTCTCATAAACAATGAATTGAATGAAGAAAGGAAGAAGAACTGATGATACCTACAGAAACGCTATCAGCGCCATCCAGGCAGAATGGAGGCAATGCTGCTCGATGGTTCGCATTCGCCGGAGTGGGAGGCCCCATCCTCTTTGTGCTGGTGTTCACGCTTGCCGGTTTCCTGCGCCCGGGCTACTCACCCCTCAGCCAGGCGGTCAGCGATCTTGGGGTGGGACCCAACGCGTGGCTTCAGAACGCCAATTTTGTCGTCTTTGGGCTGCTGCTGATCACCTTCGCCATCGGCTTTTACCAGGGGATGCGCTCGGTGATCAGCAGAGGGTGGCTCGTGGCTTGCCTTGTCCTCCTCATACTGTCTGGAGTAGGCATCATCAACGGCGGCATCTTTACGGAAGATCCGACAACCGTGATCGTGCATTGGATTGGTGGCTTCCTCCTGGCATTTCTCTCGCCGCTCATCGTGTTCTTCATCGTTGGCTGGCAGTGGCATCGCGATCCCACATGGCGCATCGCTAGCTGGTATTCGCTGATCACGGGCGTGCTGACTATAGCGCTGATTGCTTCTTTATTCGTGTTTCTGGCTCCTTCCTCGCCGCTGCCGATAGGCGGCCTCCTGCAACGACTGCTGGTGGTGGAATGCTTTGCCTGGTATGTGGTCATGGGATGGCGGCTCTTTCTCCGTGCAGGATCGAGTCAGAAAAAGACGGTAATCGCCATCGAACGAGAATCTGCGTGAAGAGGAGAACAAACTGTATGCACAAACCGTTTCGTTTGACAGGCCAGCATGTACATTTCTCTCCCGTGGATGTCTTTGCACATGAAGCCGGGCGGCGGGTAAATAGATGATAGCTTCACAGACGACTAGTACAAGCCTAGAAGACGCCTTCTCGCAGGCGTTGATCTGTGTTATTCTCCTGGTAGGCGTTGCCGAGACGAGCATGCAAAAGCGCAGCGTCGCAAATCACCACGCAACTCGTGGTTGTCCTGTTGCCTCCCTGTGGGAGGAGACCAGTCCAGGCCTTCTCCCTCGAGATCTTCCTGGTGATGAAAGGAGGCGCATCGAATGCTGACTGCTCGTCGCAGAAGCCATTGGTGCTGGTTCGCGCGCTTCTGTCACTTGTATTGTCCCAAGAGTGTGCTAAGGATGAAGGCCATGAGCTTTCGTCTCTGATGTGGATCACATTATACCTATGGAGGTTATATGGGAAAAGTTCTTTTAGACATATCCATGTCATTGGATGGTTTTATCGCTGCGCCCAATGATGACCCTGAGCGGCCCCTGGGCGATGGCGGTCAACGGCTCCATGACTGGGTGTTCGGCGGCAAGACCGAGAGAACGGGAAACACTCCCCGGAAGAGTGCCGTCGATTCTCGTGACGCTGAGGTTCTTGATGAAATGTTCAACACTACCGGGGCAATGGTGGCGGGCAGACGAACGTACGACTTTTCAAAGGATGAGTGGGGAGAGAGGGATCCTTTCGGTGGTCAACTCCCGGTATTTGTCCTCTCTCATGATGTTCCAGAAAGGGTGGCGAAGGGAGGAGCGGTGTATACCTTCGTCACCGACGGCATCGAAAGCGCTCTTACACAAGCAAAAGCAGCCGCAGGTGATAAAGACGTCCAGGTGATGGGTGGCGCGAATATCGCTCAGCAATGCCTGAAGGCTGGACTGCTTGATGAAATACAGATTCACCTCGTGCCTGTACTGCTCGGTGAAGGCAGAAGGTTGTTCGAGCATCTTGGCACTGAGCAGATTGAACTGGAAACAACGAGGGTGATCGAGTCCCCTGGTGTCACACATCTGAAGTTTCGTGTCGTCAAGTAAAATACCTACTCATCCACGACGCACCGGGAATGGGAGGATTTTGCGGCTCTCCGTCAAATTCGGTGAAACAAGGACATCGACCGAGCGTTGGGAAGTTATGTAACACCGAGTAAGAGGTATTACATAGGACTAGAAATCCAGGTGTCAGAGTCAAGTGACCCCCGGTCAAAGGCCGGAGGCTTGTCCCTCACCCGGACGGAAGTGGAGACAAGACGTCAATTTGTGCCATGCTTGAAAGGAGGGCAGCGCTTCCTCCCGCACAGCTAGATGCGGGTATCGGCGCTGCGTAAATCATGACGAACTTTCTGTTGATCCCCGGCGCCTGGATGGGTGCCTGGGTTTGGGAGCCAGTGACCCGCGGGCTGCGCGCGCTCGGCCATCACGTCGAGGAGGTCACCCTGTCAGGACTATCTGAGGATACCGATATTTCGGAGGTCGGGCTGGCGACCCATGTCGCCGATGTGTTGTCGATCCTGGAAGCCGGCGGCCTGCGAGATGTCGTTGTCGTGGGGCACCTCTATGCGGGCCTCGTGGCCGGGATTGTCGCCGACCGCGCGCCCGATCGCGTGGTCCACACCGTCTTTGTGGAAGCGTTCCTGCCGCACGACGGCAAGTCGATGCTCGACGCCTTCGACGAGCACCAGCGTGAGGACGAGCTCCGCCAGATCGCCGCACATCAGGGTCGCTGGCCGATGGTGTCGGCTCCCGATGAGCTCGTTGCGCTGCTCGCCGAGGTCGCCGCATCGATGAGCACGAAAGGCGTGGATGCGGGGAAGATGATGACACTGCCCCAGGGGGACCTACAACTGCTGGAGAGCGCTGTCGCGAAACGCCTGCTTACCTCGACCGTACCAGCACGCCTCGCGTATATGTGGACGGACGACACGCCTCGCGTGGTGCCGCTCTGGTTCCACTGGACAGGCGACGAACTGGTGATGGCGACCTTCGCGCCGTCGCCCAAGATCGGCGCTCTCCGTGCGAACCCGAACGTCGCTCTCACCATCGACACCGAGGGCTTCCCGCCTGACGCGCTCCTCATCCGGGGTCAGGCCTCGGTCTCCGAGGTAGCCGGCGCGGTGCCGGAGTACGCGCTGGCGGCGCGTCGCTATCTGGGGGAGGAAGACGCCACTGCCTACCTCCTCCAGGTCGATCAGCCGGGTACGACGATGGCGCGCATCGCGGTGCATCCGACGTGGGTCGGGGTGCTCGACTTCCAGACCCGGTTTCCGCGTGCTCTGCCGCAGCGATTCCGCTCGTGACGTCAGCTACCATGATGTAGCCCAAAAGCACGGGGATCTGACTTAAGGCGAGCAAGGGACGTAACCCGACGCACATCTCGCGGGCGGCATGTATCATCAGAGACCTGCTCCTGCTCGCGGTACACGAGGGGCTCACTTGGCGGGGGCCTCCCCATTTGCACAGAGGATCCTATTCACTTTAAGAGAAGATCAGGCCGAAAAAGAAAAGAGAGGCTTGAGAGGCGTTCTCACATTCGGCAGCTGATACAGTCACCACAGGGAGGAGAACCTGGCTCCCTTCCTCTGTTGCCAGAAAACAGCCAGGGGAAGCCAATGGACGAGCAAGCCGTGGGGAGTCACATCACAACGTAGAGCAAGCAATGACTTCACATCTGTTTGCGCATGAACACAGAAGAGGTGAACGCATGCAAGAGATCGAACTGTCAGCGGGGACCATCGAGTACGAGGACACAGGTGACAACGGCCCGGTCGTCGTCCTGCTGCACGGGCTGGCCATGGACGGCTCGGTGTGGCGTTACGTCGTGCGCGAGTTGCGCACCGATCACCACTGTCTTGTCCCGACGATGCCCCTGGGCAGCCACCGGCGGCCGATGCGAGCGGGCGCTGATCTCTCACCACACGGCATCGCCAAGCTTCAGGCCGAGTTTCTGGAAGCCTTGGACCTGCGCGACGTGACCCTGGTGGGCAACGACTCGGGCATTTTTCAGCTCACCGCTGGCTGGTATCCTGAGCGCATCGCGCGACTGGTACTCACGCCCTGCGAAGCCTTTGAGAACTTCCCGCCCGGTCTGCCCGGACGAACCGCAGAGGTCGGCGTCAAGATGCCGGGTGGAGCCTTCCTCATGGCACAGGCCCTGCGTTTGCGCGCCCTGCGCCGCCTGCCGTTCACCTTTGGGTGGATGGCGAAGCGACCGGTTCCTAACGAGATTGTCGACGCCTGGTTGCGTCCCTTGCAGACCCAGCGGGGGGTGCGCCGCGATCTCACCAAGTACGTGCAGACCCTCGACAAGAGGGATATGCTCGCCGCAGCTGAGCGCTTACGCCACTTTGACCGCCCAGCACTCGTGGTCTGGGCACCGGAGGACCGCGTCAATCCCCCAGAGCACGGGCGGCGGTTGGCCGAGCTGCTCCCACACGGACACTTGATCGAGATCGCCGACAGCTACACGCTCATCCCTGAAGACCAACCTGGCGAACTTGCTCGCGTCATCCGTCAGTTCGTCCGAGGCACGCCATAAGCACGGCTATCCCACCGCATTCCTCATCTGCGATGCCCCGTGGGGAGGACATGCGCCAGGTGTGCCTCTCGTGTACCGCGAGCAAGAGCAGGTCTCTGATGGTACATGCCACCCACGAGCGGTTTGGCCATCCGTCAGCGCGACTGCCCGGATGTGTCTACCATGCGGGATCTTCCGAACTTTTGATGATGAATGGGTTTTTCTTCCTCTTCTCATTGACTCATTGACTTCTCTCTATTCTATCACCTCCTCATTTAGATGCGATTGCCCTGCTATCGCAAGGCATATGGGCGACAACACAAGCGGTACCTCGGTTCCACTGATACCTGGTAAATGATCTGAAGAGTCATGGGATTTTGAACCGAAGGATGGGAAATGAACGCGAAGGGTGAGAATCACCTCTGCCATCACCTGGCGAATCCGTGCCCCGTCCGCTATACTTCT
>Ga0207646_10006213_pt1 | contig 12417 bp, 12 predicted proteins | sample KBSK5502metaG_FD_184343 | JGI IMG/M metagenome (GOLD analysis project Ga0207646, IMG submission 184343) | Corn, switchgrass and miscanthus rhizosphere microbial communities from Kellogg Biological Station, Michigan, USA - KBS K5-50-2 metaG... | ecosystem: Host-associated > Plants > Roots >...
CTCGGCGGCCTGCGCAAGGTGACCCAGGCCCTGCAGGAACAGGAGATCGTCATCACCGCAATCGATCGCGACATCACCGGGACTGGGCACCTGATGCCGTTCTTCGGGCGGCCGGCGCCGATTCCGATGGGTCCGGCGGCGATCGCGCTGCGTATGGGAACGCCACTTTTGCCGGCATGCGTCTACCGGCTGCCCGACGACACCTACAGAGCGGAGACGGCGCCTCCGGTGATAGCCCAGCCCACCGAAGACCCGAGGGCGGATGAGGTGCGGGTGACACAGGAGCTGCTGCGGCACATCGAGGGATTCATCCGCCGGCACCCGGAGCAATGGCACGTCCCGCACCGAATCTGGGAGGGAGCTCCGTGAAGATCGGGCTCGTCTCGCCTTACGACTTTGCATCGCCGGGCGGCGTGACCGATCACGTGCGCCACCTCGCCCGCCAGCTGCGGAGGCTTGACCACGAGGTGCGGATCTTCGCTCCCTCCAGCCGCGCCGACGTGGACTTCGACACCGCGGAGTTCTACCGGATCGGAAGCCCGATCGCCGTCCCGGTCAACGAGTCGGTCGCGCGGATCACGCTCAGCTTTCACCTCGCCGACCGCGTGGCCGCGATCGTCGAGCGGGAACACTTTGACGTCCTCCATTTTCACGAACCGCTCATGCCGGCGCTCCCCATGACCCTGCTCCGAATGTCGCAGGCGGCCAACGTCGGCACCTTCCACGCATTCGCCAAGTCCAACATCGGTTACTACTACGGTCGCCCGCTGCTGGAGCCGTACCTGGCGCAATTGCATCGCGGGATTGCGGTGAGCGAGCCGGCGAAGGCTTTCGTGCACCGTTACTTTCCCGACTTTCCCCTGCAGGTCATTCCCAACGGCATCGACATCAGCACGTTCCATCCCGGCCAGACGCCGATCCGGCACCTGCGAGACGACCGCATCAACATCCTCTTCGTCGGCCGGCTGGAGAAGCGCAAGGGGCTCGGAGACCTCCTGCGGGGCTACGAGTTCATGAAGCCACGGGTTCCGAACAGCCGGCTCATCGTCGTGGGCGACGGTCCGCTTCGGAACAGCGTCGAGTCGTACATCTCCAGGCACCGCCTGCCTGATGTGGTGCTGGCCGGTTACGTCCCCGATTCAGTTTTGCCTCGCTATTACTGCAGCGCCGACATCTTCTGCGCGCCGGCGACCGGCGCTGAGAGTTTTGGGATCGTCCTCCTCGAGGCGATGGCGACCGGCCTGCCGGTCGTCGCCACCGAGATCGACGGCTACATGTCTGTACTGGAGCCTGGTCGCGACAGCCTCACCGTGAGCCCGAAAGGTTGGGCCGAGCTCGGCGCGGCGCTCGTCGTCCTGGCGCGCGATCAAGAGCTGCGGCGCCGGATGGGCGCCTACGGTCTGGAGAAAGCTCGCCGCTATGCCTGGGAGGAGGTCGCCTCCCGGGTCGTGGCTGTCTACAACGAAGCGCGCCGGCTGCGCGCCCAGCGAGAGGTCGTCGGATCGCGAGAGGTGATCAATGTTCACGACGCGGTTTGAGGCGTGGGTCCGTCGCCACGCGGAGGCGCTCATGTCCGCGATCCAGCGGCTGCCGGTGACCCCGAACCAGATCACCGTGGTCGGCACCGCGCTCACCTTCGCCGCCGCGGTGCTCACAGCGTTCGGCCAGCTTCGGTGGGGCGGGGTGGTGCTGGCTTTCGCGGGCACTTTTGACATTCTCGACGGCGCCCTCGCACGCTCGACCGGGCGCAGCTACGCCTACGGTGCGTTCCTGGACTCCACGCTGGACCGCTACTCGGAAGGCGCGATGTACCTCGGGCTGATCGCGTATTTCGTGAGCGCAGGCGGACCGTTCCAGCGCTGGCTGATCCTGGCGACGGCCGCGGCGCTCGCCGGCTCCTTCCTGGTGAGCTACGTGCGGGCCCGCGCGCAGAGCCTCGGGTTCACCTGCGAGAGCGGTCTGTTCGCGCGGCCGGAGCGGGTCGTGGTGACCGTGGTGGGACTGGTCTTCGGCGGGGCCGTGCTCACGGGCGTCGTCATCCTGTTGGCGATCCTGACCAACCTGACCGCGCTGCAGCGCATCCGCGAGGTGTGGCTGCAGGGCCGGGCGCAGCGGCTCGCGCGCGAGCGGGAAACGCGAGCAGCCCTCAAGGGCGGCGAGCCCGCCAAGCCCTAAAGTCATCCCTCGTGGCCGATCCCTTCTCCGGCATCGCCGGGCACACGCGGGCCCTGGATCAGCTCCGATCGCAGGTCGATTCAGAGCGACTGGCGCATGCATATCTGTTCGTCGGCGAGGCCGGCCTCGGCAAGGCGACCACGGCGCGCGCCCTCGCGGCGGCGTTGCTGCCTGAGGCGGCGCTGCACCGGCACCCCGATTACTGGGAGGACGACCGGATCAAAGCGCTTTCGATCAACGAGATCAGGCTGTTGCCCGACAAACCGCCCGAGTTCCACGAACTCTCGCTCCAGGCGTTTCTCAACCTGAAGCCCGCGGTGGGGACGCGCCGGGTGGCGCTCGTCACCAACGTCGGCCGCCTGCGCGACCAGGACCAGGGCGTGCTCTTGAAAACGCTCGAGGAACCGCATCCGCGTCGGGTGATCATCCTCACCAGCCCGAGCCTCAACCCATTCGTAGTGCTGCCGACCGTCGTCTCGCGGTGCCAGCGCATCTTCTTCCATCCGGTCCCGGCGCCCGAGATCGAGCGGTTGCTCCTGAATCTCGACGTCGAACCTGGGCGCGCCCGCCTGCTGGCAGAGCTCGCTCGGGGCAGGCCGGGCTGGGCTTTGCGCGTGGCCGGCGACGAGGGGGTGATCGACCTTCATGAAGAGTGGACGCGGCGCCTCGAGGAAGTCTTCGGCGCGCCCGCCGACGTACCGCTTCGGGTCGCGGCGGAGCTCGACGGCAGCCAGATGGCTTGGCGTCGCAGCGAGGGAGAGGTCGAAGACCCCGCGTTGTTCGCGATCGCCAGCTGGCAGTTCGAGTTGCGCCGCCGCATGCTGTCCAGCCGCGGCCCGGAACAGGGCCGGTGGGCCCGCCTCCTCGAGCTTTCGTACGACACGCTGGGCTACCTGGAGCAGAACGTCAGCCCGCGCCTCGCCTTCGAAACTTTCTTGCTGGAATGTCGAAAAGCTTCCTGAGGAAGTCCCTCGAGGGCTACCAGCCATACGTGCCCGGCCAGCAGCCGCCCGATGGCGAGGACTGGGTCAAGCTCAACACCAACGAGTCGCCGCTGCCGCCCTCTCCGAAGGTCATCGAAGCGATCAGGGCCGCGGCCGGCGAGTCTCTGCGCCTGTATCCGAGCCCCACGGCGGCGCCGGCGCGGTCGGCGATCGCCGAGCACTTCGGGCTCGACGCCAGTCAGGTTGCGCTCGGGAACGGCGGCGACGAGTTGATCGAGATGTGCTTTCGCGCGTTCGCCGGCGCGGGCGACCGCGTGGCGTACTCGACCCCCACATATCCGCTGCTGGAGCCCCTGTGTCGAGTGCACGAGGTGACGCCGTCTGTCCATCCCACCGCCGAAGGGTGGACCTGGACCACCGACTTCGTCGATGACTCGGCACCGCTCAAGTTCCTCGTCAACCCCAATTCGCCGACCGGGACCCACCACGGCCGGATGTCGGTCGAGCGTGTCCTGCATCGATCCCGCGGCATCGTGGTCCTCGACGAGGCTTACGTCGACTTTGCCGCCGAGTCTCAGCTCGAGCTGATTGGCAGGCACCCAAACCTCCTCATCATCCGGACGATGTCGAAGTCGTACGCGCTGGCGGGCATGCGCATCGGTTTTGCCCTGGGCAGCCCTGAGCTGATCGCGGCGCTGGATGCGGTCAAGGATTCCTACAACATGGACCGACTGGCCGTCGTCGCCGCGGTCGCCGCGATCAGAGATCAGGCGCACCACCGCAAGATCGTCGACTACGTCGTCGCCGAGCGCGCCTGGCTCGAAGATCAGCTGCGCGAGGACGGTTTCGAGCACTCGGCGTCGGCGGCCAACTTCGTGTTCGTCAAGCCACCCCTGGGCGCCTCCGCGGCAGCTGTCGCCGACGCCCTTCGCGAGCGCCGCGTGCTGATCCGGCATTACGATCGGGAGCCGATCGCGGGCTGGTTTCGAATCACGATCGGCACGCGCGAGCAGCACGAGCGCCTGCTGACGGCGCTAAGGGAGATCCTTTGACGAAAACGCCCACCCGCGACGAAGCCTGGGAGCTCGTGACTTCCATGACGCAGTCGGAGCAGCTCCGCCGCCACATGCGCAGCGTCGAGGCCGCCATGCGCGCGTACGCGCGTCGTTTCGGAGAGGACGAAGAACGCTGGGCGGTGCTGGGTGTGATCCACGACTGGGACTACGAGTCCGGTCCGACCCCGGAGCTGCACCCGATGCGCGGGATAGAGATGCTGCGCGAGAAGGGTTGGCCGGAGGACATCCTCGACGACATCGCGTCCCATGCCGACTACCTGAACGTCCCGCGCGACTCGAACATCCGCAAGACGCTCAACGCAGTGGACGAGATGTGCGGCTTCATCATCGCCTGCGCGCTCGTCAAGCCGGACAAGTCGCTGAGCTCAGTCGAGCCAAGCACAGTGCGCAAGAAGATGAAGGACAAGGCGTTTGCGCGCGGCGTGCACCGCGAAGAGCTGATAGCCGGAGCCGAGGCACTCGATATACCCTTCGACGAGCACGTGAAGAATGTCCGCGATGCCCTGAAGCCGATCGCACACGAGTTGGGGTTGAATCCATGAGCACGCGGGGCAAGCCACGGATCCTTCTCATGCACTACATCCTCGACCCTGGGCCGGCCATCCTGACCGAGGCGGGTGAGGTGATTCCATATCCGCCTGACCGCCCGCTTGACCAGGCCAGCATCCGGCAGGCGGCGGAGGGCTGCGTCGGAATCGTCAGTCAGCTGATGGATCCGATTGGCGAGATGGTGCTGTCAACGCCCGGCCTGAAGATCGTAAGCAACGTCGCGGTGGGTTTTGACAACATCGACGTCGCCGCCGCAACCGCAAACAAGGTCATGGTGACCAACACCCCCGGAGTGCTTGACGACGCGACCGCCGATTTTGCATTCACGCTGTTGATGGCGACGGCGCGCAGAGTGGTCGAAGCCGACGCGTTCACACGGTCCGGCCAGTTTCGGGGTTGGGCGATCGACATGATGCTCGGCGCCGATGTGTTCGGCGCTACGTTGGGCCTCATCGGTGTCGGCCGCATCGGCCGCGGGGTCGCGCACCGCGCCAAGGGCTTCAACATGCGCGTGCTGTATTACGACCCGAATCCGCTGCCGCCAGATGCCGAACAGCAGCTGGGCGCCTCGCGAGTCGACCTGGGCAGGCTGCTCGCGGAATCCGACTTCGTGTCGGTACATGTGCCCCTGACCCAGGAGACGCACCACCTGCTGAGCACGCCGCAGTACGGCCAGATGAAGAAGACCGCGATCCTCATCAACACCTCCCGGGGGCCGGTCGTGGACGAGGCGGCGCTGGTGGAGGCGCTGAACGCCAAGAAGATCGCGGGCGCGGGTCTAGACGTCTATGAGCGGGAACCCGCGGTGCACCCAGGCCTCCTGGTGATGCCGAACGTCGTGCTCGCCCCACACATCGCGAGCGCGACAACTCGAACCCGCTCGGAGATGTCCGCGATGGCGGCGCGCAACATGGCCACCGGGGTGCGTGGCGGTCGCCCCCCGAACCTGGTCAACCCCGAGGTCAAGCGATAGCGCTCCGGACTCGGTATCGTCTGCTCGCCCTCGACCTCGACGGCACGATCATCGATCCGCGCCTTGACCTCGACCCGCGGGACGGCGAGGCGTTGGCGCGGATCAAGGCAGCCGGGGTCGAGGTCATCGCATGCACCGGGCGCCCTTTCCCGGGGGCGCTGCCGTGGGTACGGCAATTGGGGTTGGACGGGCCGATCATCTGCTACCAGGGCGCGCAGGTTCGCATGCCGGACGGCGAAACCATCCTCGACCACGGCATCGCGCACGACCTGGCGATGGAGGTCATCCGGTTCGCTCGTGAGCGCAACCTTCACGTCCAGGCTTATCGCGACGACCTGCTGCTGATCGAACGCGACCGGCCGGAGGCCCATGAATACTCAGAGCACGCGGGCATGGAGATCCACGTGGTGGGGGACCTCGACGAAGGGATCGGCGCGACGACGCCAAAGCTGGTCATCGTCGCCTCGAGCATGGCGCTGGAACAGCTGCTGCCGGAGGTCCGGCAGCGTTGGGCGGGCCGGCTCATCGCCGCCACGTCGATGCCGACCTACCTCGAGTTCACCAGCGTCGAGAGCGACAAAGCGTCTGCCCTGCAGTTCGTATGCGAACGGTTGGGCGTCCCTCAGACGGCGACGGTGGCGGTCGGCGACGGCCGGAACGACGCCTCGATGATCGCCTGGGCCGGGCTTGGTGTGGCGATCGAAGGCTCGCCGCCCGAAGTCCAGGCGGCGGCCGACCGGACAATCCCCGGCCCCGGCCACGGTGGAATCAAGCAGCTTGCCGACCTGTTGGTCGAGTCATGAGCACTCTGCTCCTGGTCCATGCCCACCCCGACGACGAGGCGATATCGACCGGCGGCGCAATGATGAAGGCCCACGCTGACGGGCATCGGGTGGTGTTGGTGACGGCGACCCGAGGTGAGGTCGGCGAGATCTACAACATGGACGAGAAAGCCACTCGTCCGCATCTCGGTGAGGTGCGCACCAAGGAGCTGGAGAAGGCCGCTCGAATTCTCGACGTCAACCGCTCAGTGTTTCTTGGCTATCGGGACTCCGGCATGGCTGGAACCGCGGACAACGAGAACCCAAAGTCGTTTCACAAGGCCCCACTCGATGAGGCGGCCGGGCGGCTCGAGTCGATCCTGCGCGAGGAGAGGCCTGAGGTCGTGGTCACCTATGCCGAAGACGGGACATACGGCCACCCCGACCACATCAAGGCCCACCACGTCACCAACGCTGCGCTTGACCTCCTGGAGAAGGAAGGCTGGAGCCCGCGCAAGCTCTACTACACAGTGATCCCGCGCTCGGCCATGAAGGCTTTCATGGAGCAGATGCCCGAGGAGGCGCGACAGCAGGGGCTGAGCATGCTGATCCCCGGGACGCCGGACGAGCTGATCACGACCAGGGTCGACGTGTCCGAGTTCGTCGACCGCAAACGAGAGGCCTTCGCTGTCCACGTGAGCCAGAACGACCCCAACTCGTGGTTTGCGAACATGGCCGACCAGATCTACCGGCTGGCCTTTGGCACTGAGCACTACCAGCTGGCCCGCGGCAAGCCAGGCTCGGAACTACCGGAGAGCGACCTCTTCGCTGGAATCGGCTAGGAATCGCCCCCGCGTAGACTCGAGTGTAGTGTCCCGTCCCCGAAGTTCCTTGCATCTGCGCGGCCTAGGCGACCGGGCGCCGTCTCACCCCACGGAATCTCACGATTCCGCGGGGACCCCGAGAGAGGCGCTGAAGCCGGCGTCGAGGGGCCCGGCGCTGCGCATCCTCCCGCGCTGGCGCGCGGGGACCCCAGAGGTATGCGCTCCTCCTCGCGCCACCCTCTCTTTGGCTCCGGCCGCCGATGCCGCGGATACGCGGCGGACCTCGGAGACCAGACACTAATGGAAGTCGTCAAGATCACCCCGCGCGGGTATTGCCATGGCGTGGTGGATGCGTTTCGGATCGCCAAGCGTGTCCGTGAGGAGACTGTCGGGCCGGTGCACATGCTGGGCATGCTCGTCCACAACACCCACGCGACGGACGACCTCCAGGCGCAGGGAATCGCTCTTGTCGATCCGCCCGATCGGCTCGCCGGGCTCGACCAGATCAAGGGCGGCACGGTCATTTTCACCGCCCACGGCGTGTCGCCCCAGGTCAAACAGCGCGCCGCCGAGCTCGGTCTCAATGCGATCGACGCCACGTGCTCTGACGTGGTGCGCACGCACGAGCTCGTCGCCGACCTGGCCGGCAAAGGGTACGAGGTCGTCTACATCGGACGCAAAGGACACCCCGAACCCGAAGGCGTCGTCGGCGAGGCGCCGGGGAAGGTGCACCTCGTCCAGGACGCCGCGGACATCGAGGCCCTCGACCTGAAGGGAGATCGGATCGCGGTCACATGCCAGACCACGCTTTCGGTCTGGGACACCGAGGACCTGATCGATCGCGTCAGGTCACGCTACCCGCAGGCGGAGGTTCACAACGAGATCTGCCGCGCCACCCAGGAGCGCCAGGAGGCGGCGGTGGAGGCGGCCAAGGACGTCGACGTGGTGATCGTCGTCGGCAGCTCACGGTCGTCGAACTCGCTGCGCCTGGTCGAGGTCGTGAAGAAGCTCGGGCAGAAGCCGGCCTACCTGGTCGACCGACTGGAGGACCTCGACGTCGCCTGGCTGAAGGGGGCCAAGAAGGTGGGCGTCACCAGCGGAGCCTCGACCCCGTCGCAGCTCACCCGTCGCGTGATCGAATACATCGAGGCCCTGGAACCACCCGCCTGACGGGCTTCAGGGGCGGCGGAGACGCTTGATGACGCGGCTCAGGCGGCCGGCCGAGGGAGGGGATCCCGTAATGCTGGCGGCGACGGGCGTTGGCGCCGGCGGCGGGGGCGTGGCCTCGGCCGTTGGAGCCGGCGCAACCGGACCGGCCGGCTGACCGTCGCGACCTGGCGCAGGGCTTGCCCGCGGGCGGCGCCTGCGCCGGCGCCTGGCGGCGCCGGTCTTTTCGGCGGGCCCTGAGGGCGCAGCAGCCCTGGTCATGGCCGGAGCTTCGACGGGTGGTGGAGGGGAAGCGGCCGCCGCGGTGGAGGCAGCCGGGCGGCGGCCGCGGCGCCGGCGCGACGGTGGAGCAGGCGTTGGCGCCGGCCCGGCCGGCGTGGCTTCGGCTGTGCGAGGCCGGGCGGCCTGCGCCTTGCGCCGCACGCTGGCGCCTACCTCTCCTTCCGCACACAGCGCCCCGTCGCTCGTGTGCACGTCCACCCGCCAGACCACGATGGCTGTCGGCGCGCCGCCGACCGGGGGACGCTTCTGGGTCAGCGTCCAGCGCGCGTAGATCGTTTCGCCGGCCTTGACCGGCCGCGGGAACTTCCAGTTGAGCCACTCCCATTCGGCTACGGATGGGACGGGCATGTCCATCGTGCCGAGCCCGATCGCCATGGCCACCAGGAGCGCCGGTGGGGCGAAGCGGGCGCCCGCGTGGGAGGCATCGATCGTGAGGGGGGAGAAGTCGCCCGCCAGTGCGCCAAAGAGCGCGATCTCAGCTTCCGAGATGGTTCGCCGCCGGGTCGTCCACTCGCCGCCGAGGGGCAGGTCGTCGAAAGAGATCGGCTCCAGGTTGCAAGCGAGTATAAGCGGCCGGGACACTTGCCCGAGATCAACCTCGCCTCCCTGAGCGTTAACCTATGACGACTTCGACCCCGGGAGGGTGTATTTGGATATCGCGTCCGTTCTTCTGGTCACCTCCGTGCTGTTCATCATCGCGTTGGTGCTGCTCTCGATCGCCCTGATGCGCATGCGCGGCATGACGCGCCGCCTGCAGGACGCCCTCGAGGACGAAAGCGGCGCCCGCGACCGCGCCGCGCTCCTGCTGGCGATGGCGTCCGCCGTCAACTCGTCGTTGGGTCTCGAGGAGGTCCTCGACGTGGCGATAGGGCACGCCGGACGGATCATGGGCGCGGTTGCGGGCTCGATGTACCTGGTGGTGCCGGGCAAGGCTGAGATGCGCCGCCAGGCCTCGTACGGCCTCACCCATCGACCGCGCGGAAGCGTCCGCCCCCTCACCGAGGAGCCTTTACGGTCGGCGCTGGCGGCCATGCGCCCAGTCGTCGTCCGGCTGGCTGAAGACATGGCACCGGGGCTCGAGGCCGGCGGCCACCCCCAACACGTCCTGGTGGTGCCCGTGCAGCGCTCGAGCCAGTTGATGGGCGCGCTGGAGCTCTACCTGAACGCGTGGCGTGAGCTGACCGAGGACCAGAGCGACCTCCTGATCGGGGTCGCGTCGCAGGCGGCGATCGCCATCCGCCACGCGCAGCTGTTCCAGGCGCAGGAGGAGAACGCGCTCACAGACGAGCTGACGAAGCTGCCCAACCGCCGCGCCCTGGCGCAGCAGTTCCTGAAGGAGATGCAGCGCGCGCGCCGCGGCCACAAACCGATTGCTTTTTTGATGGTCGACCTCGACCACTTCAAAGGAGTCAACGACTCGTACGGCCACCTGCAGGGAGATGCGGTGCTGGCCGAGCTGGCGTCGATCATCAGCACCGGAGCACGAGAATCGGATGTCTGCGCGCGCTACGGCGGCGAGGAATTCGCCCTCATCCTGCACGAGACCAATGACGCCGGTGCGCGCATCCTCGCCGAACGCATTCGCGCGAAGGTGGCCGCGCACACCTTCCCGGGCGGCCTGAAGCTGACCATCAGCATCGGGGTCGCGGCCACAGCCGAGCCCGCGATTTTCACCTCTCTCATCGAACGCGCCGACCAGGCCCTCTATGCCGCCAAGATGGGTGGTCGCAACCAGGTGCGGGTGGCGGACATGAAAGCATCTCCCGCCCGACAGCAGCAGCACGCTTAATTTCGCGGAGGGGACAGTGTCCCCCCCGCGGACCCACCCCTCTCCTCGGCCACGCTGGGAGGCGTCTGGAAGGTGGCGCGCAGGGGACGGCCGGAGTAAATCCGGCCTAGAGCTCCACTCGGCTTCAGATGCACTATTGGGTTAGTGCCCCACTACTGCGTTCGCTGCGGATCGGTGCTCGAGACTCGGATCATCGAAGGCCGCGAGCTGGAAGCGTGCCCGAGCGACGACTTCATCCTCTGGCGGGATCCGAAAGTCGCATCTGCCGTTGTCGTCGAGGTCGACGGAGGCGTGGTCCTGGGCCGTCGCGCGATCGAGCCCGGTTACGGGCTGTGGTGCCTACCCGGTGGCTTTGTCAACGATGACGAGCATCCGTCCGACGCGGCGATGCGCGAGTTTATGGAGGAGATCGGCGCCGCCGTCGAGCTGACGTCGCTGATCGGCGTGTATCACGTCCCCAAGCGGGACGCGCACAGCATCGTCGGGATCGCCTATCGGGCGCGGATCGTCGATGGCGCTCAGCTCGGTGCGGGCGCCGAGATGCTGGAGGTCAGGGTCTTTCCCATGGACTCGCTGCCGGCGCTGGCATTTCCGAGCCATCGCCATGTCCTCGACGAGTATCTCAAGTCCCGGGCGCCGGCGGAGGTAGCCTCACCCCAACGCGCCGGCGCAGCGGTTCAGCATGGAAAGCCGCCATCACGATCGCCAGCACAACCGCCGCCGCGGCGGTCACGGTGAAGCCCGCGGCATAGCCGTAGTTCTGCACTACCGGACCGAACAAGAGCGGGCCGGCGGAAAGGCCCAGAAAGAGCACGGTGCCGTATATCCCCATCGTCACGCCGCGCGTGGACGCCGCGGAGAGATCGGCGAACACGACTCCTATCGCCACGAATGCGGTGGCGATGAACGGCGTCGCCACCACCAATACGATGGCCGGCGCCCAGAACCCGGTCAGGTGGCCGAGGACGACGGCGGCCGCGGACCAGACCATGACTCCGGTGAAGACGATCGGCCAGCGCCGGCGAGCGCGGTCGACCAGGATCCCGCCTGGGATTCGCGATGCACCATTGGCCACAGCTTGCAGAGCGAGCAGGAGGCCGACCTGGGCGCTCGGCAGCCGCAGCGCTTCCTTGCCAAAGATCGGAAGAAACGCTCCGACCGTCCCCCACGCGAACGCGGCGGCGACCAGCCCGATCGCCACCGGCACGAACGCGGGTTGTGCCACCAGAGCGCGAAGCGGCTCACGCAGGGAAAGCCCGCGTTGCGACGACTGGCGCGTGCCGCTCGCCAGCAGCCCGCCTGGAATGGTGAAGACGAATAAGGCGGTCGTAACCGCCAAATCGGTCCGGATGTCGAGCCAGTTCAGCAGCACGCCGGCGATCGACGGGCCGACGAAGAAGCCTGTCTGCATCGAGAAGGTCAGCCATCCCATCGCGCGGCCGAGCCGGCCGCTCTTCACCGACTCCGTCACAGCTGAGAACAGCGCCGCTTGTTGGGCCCCGCCGCCGAGCCCACCGACGACCTGCCAGATGAACAGCGGGAGAACCGTCGCAGTGCCGGCGGCCGCGATCTGCGAGCCTGCGGAGACGACTATCGAGAAGATCAGCAGCGACCGCGCGCCGAAGCGGTCGATGAGAACTCCCGACGGCAGCGAGAGCAGGGCCGCTGCCAGCGTGCTCACCGAGAAGAGAGCGCCAACCTGGAAACGATCCGCGCCGAGCTCATGCGCGTAGAGCGGAATGGTGAGCCCGCGTGCGGAAAAGGCCGCGAACGCAGCGCCCGCCGCGATGTAGATCGCGAGCGTCCGGCGCGATTCGAGGACGCCCAGCCGCACCGCTCCTAAGATAGCGGCGCATGGTCCGCGAGCGGGTCGGCGA
>Ga0207646_10006214_pt1 | contig 12415 bp, 16 predicted proteins | sample KBSK5502metaG_FD_184343 | JGI IMG/M metagenome (GOLD analysis project Ga0207646, IMG submission 184343) | Corn, switchgrass and miscanthus rhizosphere microbial communities from Kellogg Biological Station, Michigan, USA - KBS K5-50-2 metaG... | ecosystem: Host-associated > Plants > Roots >...
GAGCGTCGCGTAAGGCTTCTGCTGCTCCCCAGAGCTGTGCCGCCCACGCTAACTGCCGCTGCGCCGCGGCTACTTCCCCCAATCCCACCAGGGATGCGGCGATAACCCACTGCTCGCCCAACTCTCTAGAGAGCACCAGGCTCTCCTCGTAGAGCGCTTGTGCTGGGGCATAGTCTCCCTGGGCGGCAACGACCTTCCCTAAAATAGCAAGCGACTCAGCAGTGCCATGCCAGTGCCCCATCTCTTTGTAGAGCACAACACTCTCCTCCGCCTCTGAGCGTGCCGTAGCGTCGTCACCCTGACTGAGAGCTAGCTGCCCGAGATACAGTAAGCTGGCCGCAATACCTTCCTTGAAGCCTAACTCCCTGGAGAGTGCGAGGCTTTCCTCGAGTAGGGAACGCACTCTCCCTTGATCGCCCTGGGAAACAAAGAGCGCCTGTGCCAATTGGGTGAGTATATGAGCAATCCCCTTCTTGTTCTCTATCTCCCTGAAGAGCGCCAGACCCTCCTCGTACAGGCTACACGCCCTGGCGTACTCACCCTTGCTGTTGGCCAACAACGCCAGGGAGAAAAGCGACCAGGCGGCAGTCTCCTTGAAGCCCACCGCTCTGGCGAGCGCCACAGCCTCCTCGAATAACGAGCGAGCCGCCGTGTCACCTCTCACCCAGGCGACGTTCCCCAGCACCCAGAGGGAGAGCGCGATGCCTGGTTAGTCTTCGAGTTCCCGGTACAGTGCCAGGCTCTCTGAGGAGTGTGTCTCTGCCTGCTCGTAGTCACTCTGAACAAAGGCCAGGTTTGCGGCAGTATAGAGCGCCTTCGCTCGCACAGATGGCGTGACGCCCTCACTTGCCGCTAGTGCCCGCTCCAGGAAAGTTCGCCCCTCACTCCAGTGACCAAGCGCCCACCAGAACATATGCAGCGTCCCAGCCAACCGCAAGGCTATCTCCCGGTGCTGCCCTGCCTCCTCATCTTCTGCTTGCTCTAGCGACCACTGCAGCCCCGCTCGCAGGTTGTCATGCTCCCGCTCCAGGCGCTCCAACCACGCGGCTTGCTCTGGCCCCCCGATCTCAAGCTCCACATCTTCCGATAGTCGCAGGTAGTAGTGAGCATGGGCACACCGGGTGCTTTCCATTTCCCCAGCCGAGGCCAGAGCCTCCAGTCCATACTCGCGAATAGTGTGCAGCATCAGCAGGCGCGGCTCCTTCCCCTCCTGCTCCGTTTGGCGCAGCAAGCTCTTATCGATGAGTGAAGCCACCCCGTCCAGCACCTCTGCTGGCATCTCACCGAGAGCAGTATAGAGACCTTCCACCGCTTCCAATGCGCAGCCACCAACAAAGACGGAGAGTCGCCTGAAGAGCCGTTGCTCCTCGGCATCGAGCAGATCATAACTCCACGCCAGCATGTTACGGAGGGTTTGCTGCCGTATGGGGCATCTCGTGCTCCACCCGTCAAGACCTGCAATCGATGTTCCAAACGGGTCAGGAGGGCCACTGGGGGAAGCAGTTTGATGCGGGCCGCTGCCAGTTCAATGGCGAGAGGTAACCCATCCAGGCGCACACAGATCTCGGCGATAGCACGGGTATTGGCGGGAGTCAATTGGAAGTCGGGCCTGGCAGCCTTGGCACAGTGCAGGAAGAGGGCCACTGCCGCATACTGTGAGAGAGCTTCGCTCTCTGCAAGATGGGTAAGGTCGGGTAGCGCCAGCGGCGGGACGGGAAACTCGTGTTCACCATGGATGCGCAGTACGGCACGACTGGTCACCAGGATTTTGAGGTGAGGGCAGTCGGCCAGCAGGTCCGAAAGCCCTGGTGCCGCCGCCAGCACCTGCTCGAAGTTGTCGAGCAGTAGCAGCAGGCGCTTGTCCTGCAAAGAGGTTTGCAGAAGATCCAGGAGCGGTCGTTCTCCAGCTTCTTTGATTCCGAGCGTCTGGGCAGTGGTGGGAATGACCTGGTCAGGATCGCTGACGGGGGCCAGTGGGACGAAGCAGACACCGTCGGTGAAGTCATGAAGCAGGTCAGTCACTACCTCGAGCCCCAGGCGCGTTTTGCCGACGCCGCCGGGGCCCGTGAGGGTCGCCAGGCGCACCTCGGTGCGGCGCAGCAGTGTACACACCGCCCCTATCTCCTGTTCGCGTCCAATCAGCGGCGTAGGCTGCGCAGGCAGGTTGTGGGGCCGGATATTCAACTGGTCCAATCTCTGTTCAGCTTCGACCGGGTGTTCCTCAGGGGGATCCGAGACCAACACAAAGAGCGTCCGCCCAGACGACTCTGCCTTGCAGGCTTCTTCCAGGGCCCTGGCGAAGACCTGCACACTGGCAAAGCGTTCCTTGGGGTCTTTGGCCAGTGCCTTCACGATCACGTGTTCAACAGCAGAGGGTATGGTAGGGACCTTCTCACATAAAGAGGGCGGAGGAGTAAAAGCATGCTCGATGGCAATCTCTGTAAGCGACCCGTGAAAAGGGCGATCGCCACTCAGCCATTCATAGACGACGACACCCAGGGCATACTGGTCGCTGGCCGGCCCTGGATGGGCCTGGATCTGCTCGGGTGCCATGTAGGCGATGGTCCCAGTTGCATCCTGGGGATGCTCTGACCGTGAAGTCTGAACCAGGATGGCAATACCAAAGTCGCTGAGCAAGACCTCGTTGCTGCTTCCCAGCAGCATGTTCTCCGGCTTGATGTCGCGATGGATCAGCTTTTCCTGGTGCGCATACTGCAAGGCCTCGGCCACCTGGGTGACGTAGGAGACGAGGGTGTCGAGCGGGAGTTGCGTCCCTTTGGGGTGCAGCTTTCGCAGGGTGCCACCTGGAGCATAGTCCATCACCAGAAAAGGAGTCATGCCCTCCACCCCAAAGTCCAGGACCTGGACAATATGGGGATGCCTCAAGGGAGCAATGGTACGGGCCTCGGTGAGAAAGCTTTCAGCTTCATGACTTGCCACCTGCTCATGGAGCACTTTAAGAGCAGCCTGAGTGTTCAGATGAATATGCTCGCCAAGGTAGACGTCAGCAAAGTACCCCTGCCCGAGAAGCTGAATGAGACGATAGTTGCCAAGCTGCTGTCCCACGCGGTCGGCCATGGTCGTCCCTCCTCCTAGGAGTGTACTGACACGTGAACCAAGGAACCGATGTAAAACAAGTCCACTAGACGGGCGCAAGGCTACTCTCAAGGGGGACATTGATACTCTCGAGTGAGTGCCGCCTCATGTATTATACGCTACTGTGAGCAGAATTTCAATTCCGCAAATTGATTGGCGAAGTCGTGAGAGGTTGGCTAGCAGAGGAACAGAAACCATGAGATGGTGGCGGGAAGAAGCCCACTGATGAACTTTTCACATGTGCAACTAGTGGCCAGTCCGCTTTGCTTTTGACAGATGACTTCTCACCGATCTTTCTACAAGCAGCAAAAAGAGGACTCTGCTGGGTCGATAGCGCAGGAGACCCTTTCAGTTGACATGATGGCTCCACCTTGTTGTGAGGTAGAATGGGAGGAACGGCCCAAAGCTCGTTGGGGTCCTTCAGAACGAGAAGCATGTTGATCCCTCTTTGTGAATGAAAGGCAAGAACGCATCCCTTGAAAGGAGCAGATACTGATGGAACAACCGAACAACGAACGCCTCCCCGTGGAGCTTTCCTCCCAACTCGTCGCGATTATGACCACCGAACACTATACCTTGCAGACGGGGCGGTCCATGACCATTGCCGAAGCCAATGGCCGCTCCAGTCTCTTTGTGGGAGCCGTGTCCAGTGGCCTAGTGGCCCTGGCCTTTGTGGGACAGCTCTCCCACTTGGGAACGGCCTTTTTCGTGTTTAGTCTGGTCGTCATTCCTACCCTCTTTTTTATGGGGCTGATCACCTTTGAGCGCGTGCTGCAAGCGGGCTCAGCCGATGTCATCTATGCGCGCGGCATCAACCGCATTCGCCACCTCTATCTGGAGTATGCCCCGCAGATGCAGCCCTACTTCATCCTCTCCTCGCATGATGATACCAGTCTGCCCATGGAGAACCTTGGGGCCAGGCATCGATCCAGATGGCAGGTCTTTTTATCGATGGCTGGCATGATGGCCATGATCAATAGTGTGTTGGCAGGAAGCTTTGTGGGCCTGCTACTTGCCGCGTTCAGCTTGCCCTTGGTTATCACGACCAGTGCGGGAGTCGTGACTTTCTTGATGAGTGTGGGTCTGCATCAGCGCTATCAATGGAGGCAATGGATGCGTCTGGGACGCAATCTGCCCGTCCTCTTTCCAAGCCAACCAAGAGAGTAGAAGCCGAAAGAAGCTTTCCCTCGTTTCTGTTCTGAGGCAGCTTTCCTTTTTGAAGAAGTGCTGCTCTCTTAGAAACTGAGCATGTTCTCATCGAGAGACGCCAGAAGAGAGGGTTTGCCAGCAATGACAGATTCGGAAGAACCCCTCTCCTTATTAACGACGGTGTAAACTTGGCTGATGGCAATGAAAGAGGTCGCATGTCAAATGAAGAGAAATGAGGAGAGCATCCATGAAGGAAGCTGTCAAGCTGACGGAAGCCGAGGAGCAACAGTTACAGGTGTTTGTCCATCGAGGAAAAGCCAACGCTCGAGCGATCACCCGAGCGAGAGTGGCACTGAAACTGTCGGAAGGCTGGAGCGATGACCAAATCACGGCCGCCTTTGATATCTGCCGAGCGACCATCGGCAACGTGCGCAAGCGCTTTGGTGAAGGAGGAGTCGAGGCGGTCTTGCGCGATAAAGTGCAACTGCACCGCCGTAGCGTCCTCTCGGGCTTACAGACTGCCCATCTGATCGCTGTCGCCTGTAGCCCGTCGCCCGATGGTCATGACCATTGGACGGTGCGCTTACTGGCGCAGAAAGCCGTGGAGTTGGGATTTGTGAAGAGCATTTCACCTAATACCATCCATGAGCTGCTCAAAAAAACGAACTCAAACCCTGGCAGCATGAACACTGGTGCCTGCCCTCGGTCGGAGGCGAGTTTGTAGCGGCCATGGAAGATGTGCTGGATCTGTATGAGGAAGCCTATGACCCGCGGTACCCAACCGTCTGTCTGGATGAGAAACCGGTGGTGCTGCATGCCGATGTCCACCCTCCGGTTCCGGTCGAGCCAGGCAAGCCTGAGCGCGTGGATTACGAGTACGAACGAAAAGGCACACGCAATCTTTTCGTGCTGGTGGAACCTTTGGCAGGATGGCGGCATGTGGAGGTCACCGCCCAACGCACCATGCAAGATTACGCCCAAGTGGTGCGTTGGCTCGTCGACGATGTCTATCCGCTGGCCGAGTACATTCGCCTGGTGCAGGATAACCTGAACACGCACACGCCTGCGGCGCTCTACGAAACCTTTGCGCCTGCTGAGGCACGACGCATTCTCCAGCGTCTGGAGTTTCATTACACGCCCAAACACGGCAGTTGGTTGAATATGGCCGAGATCGAGATTGCCATCCTGGAACGCAATGCCTTGTCCCGACGGTTGGAAGACGAAGCAGAGCTGCGTCGTCAGGTGAGGGCGGTGGAAACGGAGCGCAACCAACAGCACAGAGGCATTGCCTGGCAGTTCACCACACGCGATGCTCGCGTCAAACTAGAGCGGCTCTATCCAGTGAAAGAACCCTCATCCGAGGGGCCGGAGAAGCAGGACGCATAAGCGATCTCTTGCACAGTGGGTCTTGCTGACTGAGAACCGATTGCAAGCAGATATCGTCTTGCCACGAGGTCTTGAAAGGAAGCGAAGGATGCTCTCGTCATTCTTACTCCCTAGAGAAAAGGGGAAACAGCGATGTCAACTCGTCAGATACATGGAGAAGTCCTCCTGATCGGAGGAGCATCCGGGATGGGGAAAACCAGGGTCGCCAAAGAGCTTGGCCTGCACTTGGGCCGCTCCTGGTTGCAGATAGATGATGTACGGCTGGCCTTCCAACGCAGTCGCGTCACGCTTCCAGAAAAGACGGAGGTGCTCTACTTTTTCGAGCAGACTCCTGCTCTCTGGACCTTGCCGCCGGAGCGGCTGCGTGATGGGCTTATCGGTGTTGGGCAAGTCCTCTCTCCTGCTCTTGAGGTCATCATCGAAAATCATGTGGATACCCTTGCACCGCTGGTGATCGAAGGGGATGCCATTCTGCCGTCTCTTTGGAGTCGTCCATCGGTGCGAGATCGCGTAAGCAAGGGGCATGTGCAGGCGGTGTTCCTGGTCGAGCCGGAGGAGGAGATCGTGTTGACCAACCTCGTGGCCCGAGGTCGCGGATTGGGTGGGCGGTCTGAGACGGAACTGCGCACCGAGGCACGAGCCAAGTGGCTCTATGGACAGTGGCTTGCCCAGCAGGCTCATCGCTTTGGCTTGCCTGTTTTGGAACCACGTCCTTGGACCACGTTGGTGGAACGCATTCTCACTGTCAGCAGCACCAGCGAGCTGTAGGGGAAGAGATGGAGCAGGCCTCTCTTCTGCCTCCTCTTTCGTTGTGCCTGCTGATTTTCCTGGAGCGGTCCGGCTATCTTCATCGTTACCACATGCAGGCCTGATGTACTCTTTTTGCCAGTATCTTCTCCAACTTCTTCGCTTCCTGCAAGCACCCCCGGGACTTCAAAACCTAAACGGACTGACCACTAGTGGGTCAGTTGGCAAATGAGTAGCCATGTAGAACAGCGGCCCCCGATCCACCCAAGCGCCGCAGACGGGCACGGTCACGCCGCCGTCGGCGCTTGCCATTCCACACAAATGAGGTCGGATGCTTGTTCCAGCCAGCCACGGTTTGCTCCAACCAGTCGATGACTTGCTGGGCACTCTGCGGGTGCTGACCCGAGAGGGCGCGACGCACAATGATGCGTTGCAGCGACTCGGCCATGTTCAGCCACGAGCCTGAGAGCGGCGTATAGAGGGGCAAGATGCCGCGTTGGAGCAGCCAACGGACCATGTGGTACGACAAGTGCCCCTTGAGATTGTCCCAGATCAGGATCAGGCGCAAGGCCGGAGCGGGCTTGGGGCGCTCATAGGACCAGTACCAGTGCTGCCAGGTGAGCAGCAGCGGATGATCTTCTGGCAAGGGCACGCGCACTGCAAGTGGCTCCTGGTCCAGTTGATCGAGTTCCCGTTGTAGTTCCTCCTGCAGCCAGGGATGCAGCACGGCATTGGGCGCAGACAGGACGCCTTTGGCATGTACGTCTCCGGTTGCCGGACGCAAGAGCGTCAACAACTTGGCTGTCCCCCCACGCACGTACTCGTGGGGCTGGAGAGTCGGCTTGCCTTCCAGATGCCAGTCTTCTCCCGGCTGGGGTATGGCTTGATAGGGGCCCGCTTCGTCCTGGCACCACAGGGGCAGTCCTGCCTCTTCTGCCCACTCGTAGGCTTGCTCGATCAAGTATTTTTTTCCCCGGCCTTGGGATCCTTGACCGTCACCGTTCCGGCTTTGCGCACGCGCAGAGCGGTGCCGGTCGGACACCAGGTGCGCGTCTTGCCGAAGCGGTAGCCCGCTTCATGCAACACCTCACGGATGGTACTCACGCCAACCTCGGGCAAGGCTTGCTTGCGTAACGCATTCCTCAAGGTCATCAGGGACCACGTCGCCGTCTGATCCTCTTCTCGGTCGGGGGGGCGCTCCAACTCCTGCATGATGCGTTGGCGCTGTTCCAGCGTATAGGTTGCTTTGCGCCCCCGCCCAGGTCCAATCAGTAGGGCGGCCAGGCCCCGCTGGTTGAAGCGCTCCACCAACTGGCTCACGCTGTCTCCACTCTTGTAGCCCGCCTCCTGCGCCGCCGCGCTATAGGGCTTTCCACCTCGCACGGCTAGGATCGCTTTCGCTCGTTTGACCACATCCACTCGCTCGCTACTCGCTTTCACGATGCGTTGCAAGGCCTGCTCTTCTTCCTGCATCAAGTTTCTTAATGGACGCGCGACTCTCATGCTCGTTCCCTCCTCCTCTTCAGCTTACCTCCTTTCCACGCTTATGGCAAGCTAATTGCCAACTGACCCACTAGTACGGCTGACCAGTAACCCAAGGTCATGGCTTTCGCCTGAACTGAAGAGGTGCCAACCATGAGATGCTCCTTTCTTTGTTCCTGTTTTAGCGGTTTTCCTTCATCGACTGCACGAAGAATCCGCTCTCTCAAGTCGGTTGAATAGGCTCTCATCCCTCCATTTAATCATCTGCCTCAATCCTTCTGCCACCCGCTGTAGAGCCTTATCACAGAGATTTGTGACAGGTTTGTGATTTTGAGGCACTATTTTGTGATGGCATCGTGAGATAGATGCATGACACTCTACAATGGAGCATGCTCGTAAGACCGATGCTCCAAGAGAAGAAGTGTTGTGTGTATCAAGAAAGGGAGGGACACCTATGTCTCTTCATGCATCCCCATCAACTCAGACACCAACGCGGTCTCGCGGCAGGAGGCACGGTAAGATGAGCAAGGTGGTCGTTGAGGCTGAGGTGAACATCAAGCGGTCGCCAGAAGATGTCTTCGACTACTGCAGCGACCACACGCACGAACCGGAATGGAATCCCATGATGAAGCGCATCGATAAGATCACCGGCGGTCCCATCGGCGTCGGCACCCGGTACGCGACCGAGTTTGTCAAGGGCCCGCCCATGATCATCGAGTGCGTTCGCTACGAACGCCCCACGACGTGGTCCTTGGTCGGTGATTCACCTACCTTGAAGGCCGGCTTCGGCGGGCGGGTGCTCCCGACGGAGAGCGGTGCCCATCTGGTCATGCGTATGGAGATCGAGCTGCATGGTCTGCTCAAGCTGGCTGCGCCACTCCTGCGCCGCCGCGAGCAGCCGATGTTCGAGCGAGATCTGGACAACATCAAGGCCCGACTCGAAGGAGCCGAGCGTGGTGACTCGAAGCAAGTCTGAGGAGGAGAAGTGACATGCAGACGATGAAAGAAGCCACGGCTGAGTTTCTGGCGGAGAAGCGGGTCGCCGTCACGGGGGTTTCGAGGAACCCCCAGGGACACGGGAGCAACGTCGTGTACCAGCGTCTGCGACAGCGGGGGCTACGAAGTCTTCGCGGTGAACCCGAACGCTGAACAGGTCGAGGGTGACACCTGCTATCACGATCTGAAGTCCATACCCGGTGGCGTCGACTGGGTTGTGATCGGAACCAAGCCCGAGACGGCCGAGGCGACCATGCGCGAGTGCGCCGACCTGGGCATCAAGCATGTCTGGATGCATCGGGGTCCCGGTGCAGGAAGCGTGTCGCCAGCAGCCGCTGAGTATGGTCGTCAGCACGGCATCACCGTGATCGATGGCGGCTGCCCGTGCATGTTCAACCCCACGGCGGATCCCGGTCACAAGGCCATGCGTTTCATGTTCACTTTGACGGGCAAGGTGCCGAGGCGAGTGTAGTGGTGAGGAGAGAGAGACGGACGGCGGGAGGAATGGTCACGCATACCACATCCGGTGCGTCCCTGGTCAGATGCCTGCGCTTGCAGAAGTCTGAAAGACGCGTCGGTGGAGGAAGAGCATGCGTGTGGAACGCAAGCAAGGAGGAAGAAGATGAACCACACACTTGTACGTATCGTGCTCGTCGTGTTAGAAAGGGACGGACCTAATCTCTGAGAATGGTTCCATTGCCCTTGTAGCCCTGCTCACGCAGCCGCTCTAACATGACTTCACAGTTGTACAAATGGTCACGCCTCTCATCCACCGATGGATCTAAGCTTTATAGGGATCGAGCACGGAGCCGCGTTAGGATCGCGGAGCGGCTTCTGGGATTTTTGGAACACTATAAAAGCCGATAAGAGAAGGAGGTATATTATGTGGATCTTCATGCTCATCCTCTTGCTCCTTGGTGCGCAACTCAACGTCACTGCGATTGTCCCTCTCCAGGCCGGGGGTACCCCACCGCCCTGGTGGGTAGGCGGCAGGTTGCTCTGGCCCTTTGCCGTGGAAACGCACACACTTCTCCCTCGGGGAGATCTGCTGAACACCCTCACGCCCATCCTGGCGATCGTGTCAGCTCTCTGCTTCCTCCTGGCGGCGGCCGCGCTCCTGCGGTGGGTTGTGCCGGGAGCGTGGTTCCCGTGGCTCATCGTGGCAGGCGCCGTGCTCTCCATCGTGCTGCAGGTCATCTGGCTCTCTGGCTGGGCTGTTCTCCCTCTCCTCGTGGACGTCGCGCTCCTGTGGTTCGTCTTCGGCCAGCACGTCACCGTTGACAGCCTCCGCGGGTAGGCGACCAGAGACCGATACCCGAACCTCTCTTGAGCTAAGCTCGAGGTGGTTGGACAGACTGAACGTGAACAGAACGGATAGGAAGAAACCAAAAAAGTGTTCTGTGATGGTCTCGTGAGTGCATTCTGTTTCTCTTGAACGAGAAACAGTTGAAGCGGTGAGAGAAGAGAGAAACACATGAAAGGATCGCATCATGCAAACAGTGAATAGCAGTATGCAAGGGAAGATCTGCATGGTGACCGGTGCCAATTCAGGGATCGGGAAGGCAACTGCGCTGGCCCTGGCACAGATGGGTGCAACCGTCGTCATGGTCTGCCGGGACCGTGCCAGAGGTGAGGAAGCCAGGAGCGAGATCACCACGAAAAGCAAGAATACCGCTGTTGATCTCCTGCAAGCAGACCTGTCATCGCAACAGTCCATACGACAACTCGTCGAGAACTTTCAGCAACACTCCATACACCTGCATGTACTCATTAATAATGCGGGAGCGACCTTCAGTGGACGGCGAGAAACCGTGGATGGATTGGAGATGATGTTCGCCGTGAACTACCTGGCACCTTTCCTGCTGACACATTTGCTACTCGATGTGCTCAAAGCCAGCGCACCAGCACGGATTGTCAATGTCAGCTCTGGAGCACAAGCATTGGGCTCCATTCATCTGGATGATTTGCAAGCAGAGAAACACTATAGCTCCATGCGTGCCTACGGGCAATCCAAGCTCGCCATTGTCCTGTTCACCTACGAACTTGCACGCAGACTGCAGGGAACCGGCGTGACTGCCAACTGTCTCGACCCTGGCTTCGTTGCAACGAATATCGGACAGAGAGGTGCAAGCCTCCCCGTTCGCCTACTGCTCAAGTTGATCTGGAGCTTTGGCACCAGCCCCGAAAAGGGAGCGCAAACATCGATCTACCTGGCCTCCTCACCCGAGGTGGAAGGCGTCACCGGCCAATACTTTGCGAAGAGCATTCCCAGGCGGTCAGCCTCAATCTCCTACGATGAGTCGCTCCAGCGACACTTGTGGGAGCAGAGCGCAAAGCTGGTGAACGTGTAGCTTCCCCTTCTGTATGAGGCGGAAGAGCTCGGCTGGCGAGGATTCGCCCTCCCACCACTGCAAGCTCGCCAGCCGGCCTTCGCTGCCAGCCTGCTGCTCGGCGTCCTCTGGGGTCTCTGGCATCTTCCGATCAACATTGCAATGGGCTACACTCCTTTGGGTTTCACCAGCTATGCCCAGGCGTTCCCATTCCCTCTTTCGGCGCTCTTTACCTGGGTCTACAACAACACCAGGGGCAGTCTCTTTCTGATGATCCTGTTTCACGCGGTAAGCGATAGTGCCCGGTTACGATCCTGGCTACTAGCGCTTCTTGGATCGCTCCCGTCCTGTATATAATCCTGAACCGGGGCGTAGTGACGCTTATCGTCGTCAGGGCATAGGCAGCACGGCTCTCTCGTACCGTGACTCTGGCTTTTAGGACGGTGAGAGACGCTTCCAGGACAGATGATGGTGCATCTCACGTGTCGAGCCGTGGGCGCATTTCCTTAGCCGTTGGCATCACTCGATCTCCTCTTCCTCTGCTGGCGGAGGTTCCATCCGTTGAGGAAGGCCGCCAGGATGAGCAGCGGAACGTGGATCGCCGGGAGATTGTGGGCGAACCAATCCGGGAGGAAGATGTCGGTGACCGAGCCGCTTCCAGTTCCGAGGGAGTCGGCAAGCTGGGTGAGGGGACAGCGGAACCCGTTCGCCGCGAAGATCAGGCTCTCGCCGCCGACCACCGCCGCTGCCACTGCTACACTCCGATCGGAGCGCTTCGCACATCCTGTATAGAGCAGGTAGACCATACACGACTCGATCGAGAACCAGGCCAGGGTGTGGATGGCCTTGATGGCCACGAGTCCTGCCTCTGGATGTCGTGGATGCCACCCGCGCCGCGGTCGACCGGCCTGTGGCCGTGGCCGCCACAGACTCCACGGGGGCACCTGCCGGGTCGTTTGCTTCGTGTCCGTCATGATTCCACCCGCCGCGGCGACGAGCAGCAACAGTGGTATTTCTTTGTAATGCATGATGGTTCTCCTTTGCTTTCGGGGATTGGCGCAAACAGGGGTGACACTGGGCACGCTCGCATCTGATTCGTTAATAGGACGGGACAGCCTAGTGGGTCACTTGCCATTTGCAATGGCATTGCCGACCCGTCTGTAATAGCGCACGGAGCGAATACGCCGTGGAAGCACATACTGGGTGGTAGCTCCTGAGCCGCCCTGTCG
>Ga0207646_10006215_pt1 | contig 12415 bp, 9 predicted proteins | sample KBSK5502metaG_FD_184343 | JGI IMG/M metagenome (GOLD analysis project Ga0207646, IMG submission 184343) | Corn, switchgrass and miscanthus rhizosphere microbial communities from Kellogg Biological Station, Michigan, USA - KBS K5-50-2 metaG... | ecosystem: Host-associated > Plants > Roots >...
CGGGCCCAGCCGGCCCAACCCGTGCTGATCCTTTCCTGCAATTCGGATCCCGGTACCAAGGTCGAGTGCCTCGATCTCGGTGCCAGGGACTACCTGACCAAGCCGTTCTCCCTGGCCGAGCTGACCGCGCGGGTCCGGGCCAGGTTGCGCGAGAGCGCGTTGCGCAGCGAGATCATGCAGGTCGGCGAGCTGACCCTGGACGCTGGCCGGCTCGTGGCCGACAGCGGAGCCGGGCCGGTGGCCCTGACTAGGCTGGAGTTCCTCTGCCTGCGCGCGCTCATGGAGCACGGCGGCGACTCGGTAACCAAGAGCGAGCTGCTCGCCTGCGTCTGGGGGATCGAGTTCAATCCGGGCTCGAACATCGTCGACGTGTGCATCAGGCGCCTCAGGGCCAAGCTCGGGTTCGCCCTGATCGAGACGGTGCGCGGTGAAGGTTACCGGCTAGCATCCTGAGGAAACCGACGAGCGGGGTGAGCGTGAGCAATCATGGCTGCCGGGCGGGTGCCCGAGCCCGGCCGTACCGGGCGGCCTAGATGCAGGCAGCCAAGACCGATCCTCCCTTCGTCCCGGTCCGCAGCAGCGGCTGGCCGACCCGGCGCGCGCCCCGCTGGGTCGTGGGCGTCGGGGCGGTGCTGCTCGCGGTGGCCGTCGCTGTCGGCCTGTCGCACCGCCCCACCAGCGGGCAGCGCGCAGCCGACCTGCGGAGCTTCCTGCGGCAGCTCACCGCCGATGTGGAGTCCTGCTCGGGAGGCGTGCGCGAATCCCTGTACGTGCTGCGCGAGATCGACTCCGGTGCGAGCCACGACGTGCAGACCGCGCTCAACGTGGCCAATACGGCGGCCGCCAACTGCTCGCCGGCCAACAACGAACTGCTCATCGACCTCACCGCGGTGCAGCCCCCAGAATCACTCGCCAGCTATCACCTGGGCACGGCGGTCACCGGACTGATCGACTGGGCCGCGCCTCGCGCCACGCGCGTGGCCGCCGATGTCGCGGCCGTTCTCGCCAACCGCGGTCGGCCTGCCGAGGCGGCCGATCGCGCGGCGCTGCAGCGGGCGCTGCGTGAACTCGACGCGCAGCGCAGCGTGGTGTACACGGCACTGGCACCAGCGATCAGGTCCCTGTCCCCCGCGTCCACGCCGCCGCGGCTCTACGGCTAGCCATGCACCGCGACCAGCCCGCCGCGCGGGCGACGTCCCCAAGGCGCTATATGCGTTGAGCGAGGAATGATGAGCTATCTAATCGACAATTGGTCCTTCGATCCGTTTGCCATCATCGCGGCGATCCTTGTGTGCTGGCATGAAGTCGGTCTCGCCAGGCTTGCCCGCAAGTCACGACCCGAGCGCACCAGGCAGCGCAGGCTCAGGTCGCTGTGGTTCTATGGCGGCCTGGCTGTCCTGCTGATCGCCGTCCAGTCGCCGATCGACTACTGGGCCGACAGCTATTTCTTCGCGCACATGATCCAGCATCTGCTGCTGATGTTCGCGGCGCCGGTGCTGATCGTGGCCGGCGCCCCCTGGCAGCCGCTGCTCGAGGGGCTGCCGGGCAGGCTCGGGAAGGACGCGACCAGGCAGGTCATGGTCGGCGAGTGGTCGCGGCCGGTGCGCGCGATCGGCGGTTTCCTGCTCCGGCCCTGGGTCGCGGTGACCAGCTTCAACCTCGCGATGGTGCTCTGGCACCTGCCAGGACCGTTCGACGTCGGAACAGAGAACGCTGCCGTCCACATCTGGCTCATGCACGGCAGTTTCTTCGTCACCGGGGTGCTGTTCTGGCTCCAGTTCATCCCCTCGCCGCCGTTCCGGATCAAGATGTCCAGGGCTGCCCAGGCCAGCGCGCTCGTGGTGACCAATGTCGAGATGTGGATCCTGGCCATGTCGATGAGCTTCTTCAGCTCGACGTCCTGGTATCCCGTCTACGCGCACGTGCCTGGCGTCACGTTCCCGCCGCTGGCCGACCAGCAGCTCGGCGCCGCGATCCTCTGGATCTGCGGCGACTTCTGGGCAGTCCCGACGATGATCTACGTCATCCGCCGCATGCTGGCCGAGGAGGGAGACGTCGGGTCGGCGGTCGACCGGATCCTGGGCCGCGGCTCCCGGCGCTACCGGTGGGCCAACCGCCAGTGGGCTGGCCGCCAGTAGGGCAGCACGCGCACTGGCCGCCGCCACCTAGCCGATCAGCTTGTCGAGCAACTCGAACGTAGGGAACGGCTGATCGTAGTCGCCGAAGTGCCCGTCGTCCCGGATGATCTGCGTGCCGCCGAGGCGTTCGAACATGGCGCGTCCCTGTCCGTCGTCACAGCCGTACGGGTCGTGGCGAGAATTCACGAAGTAGAGATCCCGGGCGTGGGCCTTGATCGCTGCCCAGTCATAGGTGGCCTGCAGAACCGGTTCGTCCTCGGTGTTGGGTTGGCTGCAGTACCCTGCGACGAGCACGGCCTGAAGCACCCTCACATCGATGTGCTCGAGCACCGCAATGAGCAACGCCGCGCCCCCCGAGTGGCCCACCAAGACTGTGTCCTCGTCGAAATTGTGGCTGGCCAGTACCTTGGGCAAGAACGTGGCGATGGGCTCCACATTCAGGCTGGGATAGTGCGGTATCGCAACGGTGTAGCCCCGCTCGGCAAGTCGCCTGCCCAGCCATTGGTACCAAGCGACCTCAGGATTCGCGCCCGTACCGTGAAAGATGATGGCGTTTCGCTGCACAGGATTGCCCTTTCAGCTTGTTGGCGTCTCCGTGCCGGTGGTGGCCCCGGGCGCGGTTCGTTAACACGACGAAGGGGCCGCGCCAGGATGGACATCCTCGCGCAAGTCCTTTCCGGGCCGATAGTCGGGAACCTCACCACGGCCGTAAACCGGTTGGTAACCGGCTATCCGCGCGATGTTCGCGTGTCGCTACCGGTTCTCGCCGCTCTTCTTGGGCATTCTGTGATCAGGCCCCTCCAGGTATGAGCTGGAGGGGCCTTTGCCGTGCCGACGCGGCGACGAGGCCGGCCATCTCGGGCTAGGCGGTCCAGGTCACGGGAATACCGTGCGGCGGGGCGGTGCCAAGGCGCCGTTGCACTCCTCCCGGCCAGGTCGTCACCTCGACCGGGGTATCTGGCGTGCCCCTGATGAGCTCCAGCGTGACGTGGGCGAAGCGCGCTGACTCGGTCGCTGCCGCGCCCAGGGCTGCGACCCCTGCATTGACTTCCGCGATCTGCTCGGGGTCCAGGTACTGCTGCATGATCGAGTGCCAGAGCACCGTCCAGGTGGCAGGCTCCGGCTTGATCCTGGCGATGGTCGCCGGGGCAGTCTCCTGCCTCAAGTCGGCCGGGATCTGCGCGGCGAGTTCACAGGCGCCCCGCAACCGCTCCAGGCGGCCGACCTGATCAGCCCAGACGTACGCGCTCAGCATCAGCCGGCCCTTTTCGCTCACTGGATCGACCGGAGCAAGGTCGCCGCCCGTCCGCGTGACCACGTGCACCGGCCTGACCGGCGGCGGCTGTCCGCGCCAGGCGTCTGGCATGCGCACCGGCGACGACTCGGCGCCGTAGCTGACCCCGGCGCCGGATATCCAGAAGTGGTCGGCACGCAGGTTCAGCCCCGCGCTGGCGCCGATTTCAACGAGCCGGACCGGACGGTCGGCCTCAGCGACGAGGTGGCAAAGCGCCCCGGCCAGCGCAGCGCCCCGGCCGACCTCATTAGTCTGCGGCGGATGCCGCAGCCAGTCGCGGATCTCGTCGCGATGCTCGTCGAGCACCCGCCGGAACGCGGGCCAGGCCAGCCGCGCCCCCTTGCCAGGATCCGCCGTACCACCCGCCGACGGGTAGAACCCGGCAAGCTCGGCAGCCCGGCCGGTCAGCACGAGCGCGTGAACGCCGCCGAGCATGCGCAGCGCGAGCGCGCTGCGGCCCGGGTCGGATAGATGAGTGTCCAGGGCCGCCGCGGTCGGGCCGCCGACCAGCAGGTCTTCGGCCGACTGCCGCAGCAGGCCCGCGTAGAGCGGGCTGTCCATCTGCTGGCAATGCTGGGCCTGCGTCCGCAATACGCGCGCGGTCCGCTGCAGCGGCCTCTCACCGACACAGGCTTGTCCCTGGTCTGTCACAACCGGCATCATCCCGGACCCGCCGCCCGCGCTTTCACCCGCCGTCCCCGCGCTGGGCGTCGAGCGAGGCCCGCTGCCGCTCCCTATCATGGGCGAATGCCGTCAGCCGCCGATTTCGTCATAAGAAACGCCCTCATCGCTGACGGGACCGGAAGCCCGCTCGCCAATGGCGACGTTGCCATCGGCAATGGCAGGATCCTCACCGCGGGCGCCGAGCCAGCCCAGGCCGGGCCCGCCACAGTGGACCTCGACGCCCACGGCGAACTCGTCTGCACCCCTGGCTTCATCGACGTGCACACCCACGACGATGCGGCTCTGATCAGGCATCCTGACCTGGAGTTCAAGGTCGCGCAGGGGTGCACCAGCCTGATCATTGGGAACTGCGGTTTCAGCGGTTTCCCCGCCACCGGCGCCGACGATATCGCATCGGTCGCCGAGGGTGACTGGCCCGACCTGGACGGGTACCGGCACGCCATCACCGCCGCCGGGTTCGCGGCGAACGCGATGGCCCTGATCGGCCATAACACCATCCGGGCGCTGACCATCGGCCGCGCTGAACCGCGGACGGCAACGGCCGCCGAGATCGCTGTCATGCGCGGCCACGTGCAGCGGACGATGGAACAGGGTGCCTGTGGCCTGTCGACCGGGCTGATCTACACGCCAGGTAAGTGGGCGCCCACCGAGGAGATCATCGATCTCGCCAGGGCGGCGGCGGACGGCGGCGGCCTGTACGTCACGCATATGCGCAACGAAGGGGACATGCTGCTCAAATCCGTCGCCGAGGTCATTCGAATCGGGGCGGAGTCCGGCTGCCGAGCGCATATCTCCCACCACAAGGCGAGCGGCCGCAAGAACTGGGGCAAGGTCGCCGATTCGCTGGACGCCATCGACCGGGCCAATGCGACGGGGTCCGACGTGACGCTCGACTTCTATCCGTACATCGCGAGCAGCGGTCCGATGGCGGAGTACACCAGTCCCGAGACGGTGACGCAGGAATGGGCGGACCAGAACCAGTTCGCGACCTGCCCGCCTTTCCCGCAGTACCAGGGACGGACCGTCAGAGCTGTTGCCGCCGCAGAGCGCATGACGCTGCCCGACCTCGTCCGGCAGGTGCTCACGGCCCCTGGCGGCAGCAGGACGATCAGCATCGGATTCGGCATGTCGGAGGACGACCTGGTGACCAATGTCCGTCACCCGCTGATGATGATCGGCTCGGATGGCATTCCCGACCTCAACGGCCTCCCGCATCCGCGGCTGTACGGCACGTTCCCCCGCGTGTTTGCCGAGTACGTGCGCAAGCGGAGCGAGATCTCGCTCAGCGAAGCCGTACGCCGGATGACCAGCCTGGCAGCCGACCGATTCGGGCTCGCCGATCGGGGCCGACTCGCACCGGGCGCCTGGGCAGACGTCGCCGTGTTCGACCCGGTCGCGTTCCGGGATGTCGCAACCTTCGCCGCGTCGAAACGCGAACCAGAAGGGCTGCACTGGGTCATCGTCAACGGCAAGCTGACCTATGACCACGGCCGACACACCGGCGCGCGCGCCGGCCGCCTGCTGAGATTCGGCGCATGAGCGTTAGCTTCTCTGAGCGCCCGAGCGCGAGCATGATCGCGGACACTTTCCGACGATATCGTCGGAAAATGTCCGCGATCATGGAACCGGGGGTAAGCCTTACCGGGCCTTCAAGGTGGCGATCAGGGCTGGGATCACTTCGTGCAGGTCGCCGATTACCGCGTAGTCTGCCTTGGCGACGATCGGCGCCCCGGCATCGGTGTTGATCGCCACGATTGTCTTCGCGCCCTGGCAACCGGCCATGTGCTGGATCGCTCCGCTGATCCCGCAGGCCAGGTAGAGCTCGGGAGTGATCTTGGTCCCGGTCTGGCCGACCTGCTGCCTATGTGGCCGCCAGCCCTCGCTGGTCACCACCCGGGAGACACCGACGGCCCCGCCGAGCAACCCGGCGAGCTCCTCCAGGACGGCGAACCCTTCGGGCCCGCCGACGCCGCGGCCGCCGCCGACCACGACGCGGGCACTGGCCAGCGACACCCCCGAGCGCCGCTCGGCCGACTCAGTGGCCTGCACGAGCAGATCGCCGTCGGCAAGCCCGGGCTCGTAGCGCTCGGCGCGCAAGCCCGCTGCCGCGGTCGGGGGCTTGCGGCCCGGGTCAGCTGCGCCCGCATCGGCAGGGATCGCGTCGGCGGCGACAGTGAGCAACGCTAGCGGCGCCTCAAGTACGGAGTCCTCCAACAGGCTCCCGGCCCAGCGCTGCCGCACGAGGCTGACCTCGGTAGGCGACGTCCGCGTGGCCGAGACGCAGTTCGCCGCCATCGGCAGCCCGGTGATCGCGCCGAGATGCGCGAGTACCTCATTGCCGTGGTCGGTGGCCGCAGCGACGACCGCAGATACCGGCCCGCCGCCATCTTGCTGACCGCGGAGGCCCGGCAGGTCGCTCGCCAGCCCATCGAGGGCCCGCGCCCAGGCTACCGGAGCGTACCCGGAGAGCAGGGCAGACCCGATCGCCCACGCTGAAGACACCCCAGCGGATACCAATCCCCCGGTGTCGATCGCCGCAGCAGGGCCGACCCAGGCTGCCGCCAGGTCCTCCCCCGCCGAGGTGGCTAGGCCCCGGGCCACGGTCAGCGCGCGCATCGACGGGTCCGACGCGCCGCCGCCCGCGTCGGTCTCGATCAGGCAGAGCACCGTCATGGCAGCACCCCGAGCTCGTCGAGCAGGCCGACGAGGGCGGGAACGGCCTCGGCGCCCGAGCCGAGCACCTGGGCGCCCTTGCTGGTGGACTCGGGAACCCGCAGCCGGACCTTCCGCAGCCCATCAATTTCAGGACGAGGACGCGGCTCGATCGTCTCGATCGTGGCCCGCTTGGCGCGGAGTCGTCCGGGCAGCGACGGGTAACGCGGCAGGTTGATCCCCTCCTTGACGCTGACGACGGCCGGGAGCGGCACCTCGAAGACTTCCTCGGTCCCGCGGTACTCGCGGCTGGCCACGATTCGCTGCCCGCCGCCGCCCTCGCCACGGTCGCCGCCGTCGCCACGGTCGCCGCCGTCGCTACGGTCGCCACGGTCGCCGCCGACGCCACGGTCGCCGACCCCGCCGCCGACGATCTCCAGCCGCTTGATCCCGGTCACGCACGGCAGGCCGAGCGCATGCGCGACCCGCACCGGCACCTGGTACCCGCCGGTATCGGCCGCCTCGTTGCCGAACAGCAGCAGGTCGTACCCGAGGCTCCCACCGCTCCCGCCGCCGGCAACAGCGTCAGCGATCGCGGCGGCCGTCGCATCCGGCCCCCACTCGGCACCGTCAGTCTGCAGCAGGATGCCGCGGCCGGCACCGAGCGCGAGCATGTCGCGGAGCTGGCCGGCCGCCTCGGGCGGCCCGAGCGTCAGCACGGCAACCGATCCGCCGAGCCGTTCGGTGATCTGCACGGCCTCCTCGACGGCGCACTCCTCGTGCGGGCTGACCGTGAAGCCGGACATCGTCACGTCCACTTCGAGGCCGTCGGGCGTGACCATGATCGCCCCGCCGACCATCGGCACGCGTTTCACGCAGACGCAGATCTCCACCGGATCAGCACCTGATTCTGTCGTTAGCCGGATCGAACAGCGGCGTGGAGCCGGCCACGGCGACGGTGACCGGGTACCGCTCGCCGAGGTACTCCACAGCAAGCTTGCTGCCCTCGACCGCCTGGTCGGCGGGCAGGTAGGCCAGCAGGATATGCTTGCCGACCGACGGGCCGCTGCCGGCGCTGGTGACATACGAGGTCCGGCCGCGCGAATCGGTGAGCACCGCGCCGTCAGGCCCGAGTACTGGCTCGCCGCCCAGCGGGTACCTCAGCTCGCCCGACGACGACGTGTGATCATCGACGGTCAGCGTGCACAGCACGGCGGCCGGCGGCTGCTCGCGCTGCGCCAGGTAGGCGGCCTTGCCCACGAAGTCCTGCGCCTTGACCTTCGGCCGCGTCATCCCGGCCTCGACCAGGTTGAAGTCACCGGTCAGCTCGTCGCCGAACGAACGGTAGCCCTTCTCCAGCCGTCCAGTCGTGCCGTAGACGCCGATGCCCGCGGCAATCAGACCGGACGGCTGCCCGGCGTCCCAGATCGCGTCCCACAGCTTGGCGCCCTGTTCCATCGGCAGGTACAACTCCCAGCCGAGCTCGCCCACGTAGGAGATGCGGGACGCGAGCACGGTGAGCCCGCCCGCCTCGATCTCCTTGCAGGTCCCGAACGGCATGCCGGGGTGCGACACGTCATCAGAGGTGACCCTGGCGAGGATGTCCCTGGCCTTCGGCCCCCACAGACCCAGCGTCGTCCACGAGGAGGTGACGTCGGTGACGACGGCCTCGCAGCCGGCCGGCAGGTGGTCGGTGATCCATTTCAGGTCCATCTGCCCGGTGGCGCCGCCGGTCACCACCCGGAACTTGTCCGGGGCCAGCCGCATGATCGTCAGGTCGCCGCGGAATCCGCCGCTGGAGTCGAGCAGCGAGGTGTAGACGACCCGGCCGACGCCGACGTCCATCTGGGCCACCGCGACATGCTGGACCGCCGCGAGCGCGCCTGGACCGGCGATATCGAGGACGGCGAACGCACTGAGGTCGATCAGCGCCGCCGCGTCACGCATCGCCAGGTGCTCGGCGTTGATGATCGGTGACCACCAGCGCGACTCCCATTCACCGGTCCGTGGCATCAGCCGCCCGGCGTACCGTTCGAGCAGCGGCGTGTTGGACTCATACCAGAACGGCCGCTCCCAGCCCGCGGTTTCGAAGAACACCGCGCCAAGGTCGCGCTCCCGGTCGTAGGCGGGCCCGACCCTGACTGGCCGCCCTGACTCCCACTGCTCGGCCGGGTGGACGATCCCGTACATCTTGTTGAAGCCCTCAGCTGCCCGCGCGGTCACATGGGCGACGGTCCGCTGATGCGGCCAGAACCGCGCGGCGTCGGCCTCGTGGATGTCGATCTCTGGCGCCTCGCCCGTCATCTGCTCAGCCGCCGCGCGGCCGATGCCCGGCCCTTCCTTGATCCAGCTCGCGGCGACCGTCCAGAGCCCGGCGACCTCCGGATTCTCGCCGATGACCGGATGGCCGTCCGGCGTCATCGAGATCAAACCATTGATGGCATAACGAATACCCGCGCGCTCATCGCCCAGCAATTCCGGCATCAGCTCGAGTGCCTGTGCCAGCTGCGGATCGAAGTCATCCTGGGTAAACGGAAGCTCGGTCGGCGACAGGACGGACTGCTCGATGGACGGGATCGCGTCGGCATCGACGATCATGGGCCGGTGCGCGTAGGAGCCGACCTCCATGTCCCCGCCGTGCTGCCGCTCGTACATGTTGAGATCCACATCGCGGACGATGGGATAGCTGATCTCGCCCGGAGTGTCAGCGAACAGCGCGATCGGCCCGACGCTGATCATCTGGTGCACGATCGGGGTCAGCGGGATCCTGGCTCCGGCCATCCTGGCCAGCCGCGGTGACCAGACGCCGCAGCAGATCACGCACGTCTCGGTCTCGATATCGCCGGCGGTGGTCCTGACGCCGGTGATCCGCCCCCCTGGCCGGCCCGCCGCCCACGATACTGAGCCGGCGCCGTCGGGAGCCGTGTCGATGCCGACTATCTCGGTGTTGGCCAGCACGGTCAGCGCGCCCGAGCTCTCGGCCTGCTCGCGCATCAGCGTCCCCGCTCGCAGCGAGTCGACGACGCCGACGGTCGGGAAGTATGCCCCGCCGAGTATCACCGAGTCGTCGAGAAACGGGACCACCTCGCGGACCTGCGCCGGTGTCATCAGCTCGGCCGGAATGTCCCAGGCCTTCGCTGCGGACAGGCGCCGCCGCAGCTCGATCATCCGCTCCGGCGTGCGGGCCACCTCGAGGCCGCCGGGCTCGGTGAACACGCCAAGCTGCTTGTACTGCTCGGTGCTGTCCCTGGTCAGCTCCATCATCATCTTCGAGTAGTCGATCGGGTAGATGAAGTTGGACGCGTGCCCGGTCGAGCCGCCCGGATTGGGCATCGGCCCCTTGTCGATCAGCACAACGTCCCGCCAGCCCAGCCTGGCCAGGTGATAGACGAGGCTGTTGCCGACGATTCCCGCGCCGATGATGACGGCGCGGGCCCGGCTCGGGATGTCATTCATGGCCTGGAGCCCCCAGAGGATTGGTTCTGCTGTCGTGCTGACTGCCGTGCTGACAGGGCCTGCACTGCCCTAACCGCATCGTCGGCCCGCTGATGTCGTAGCGAGCGGCATCAACGGGCCGACGAGGCAGAGCGGTCTTGGTGTTACTCGACCGGGATCTCCTTGTTGATCAGGCCGAGGTCGATCCCCTGCCTGCTGCGCACGATCCGCGCCACCACATAGATCAGAAGTGCCAGCACGTACATCGCGCCCATGTAGTACAGCGAATCGGTGTTGTTCACACCGTAGGTGGCGTTGCTCAGCCATTCGTAGAGGTTGAACCCGAGCAGGCCGATCGTGATCACGCCGGCGGCCGGCACGACCGGGATGCCGAAGAGCTTGATCCTGCTCGCCGGCGAGGCCCGCCACAGGTCCTTCTTGATGAACGGCAGCAGCACGACCGCGAATGCGCTGAACAGATAGGTGACCGCGATCACCAGGGTGGCGTCCAGGGTGTAGGTGTAGAACTTCGACCAGTACGCGTAGACGGCGCTGAGCCCGACGGCCGGGAGCAGCATCAGGACCAGCGAGTAGATCGGGACCTTGCGCTTCTCCGAGACTTCGGCCGCGCGGTCGGGCAGGATCCGGTCGAACGCCGCGGCGAAGATCACCCGGGTCGAGGACAGGAACAGCGTGCCGACCCAGGCCAGGAACCACAGCAGCATGACCACGAGCAGCACGACCTGGAAGATCTGGTTGTGCACCAGCCACCCGACAAACATCACCGGGTACGGCCAGATCGGGATCGCCGCCGGCACCTTGCCGCCGTAGTAGGCGCTCCAGTACAGCGCCCCGGTGTTGTTGTAGAACGCCTGGCCCATGGTCTTGTTGACCAGCACGAGGAACAGCACGGAGAGGGCCACCGTGATCCACAGGCCGCCGAACATTCCGGCGAACACCCGCCGGAAGTCACTGGCACCGCGGATCTCGCCGTACAGCGTCGAGCCCCAGTTCGGCCAGAGCAGGTAGAACATCATCATCGGGACCAGCAGCATGCTGGCGCTGAGCGGGCTGAACCCGAACGCCGGCGAGACGTACCCGGCCTTCGCGGCGCCCGCGTTGGTCGCCTGGTAGGCATTGGAAACGCCGAAGATCTTGTGCGCCTCGAGGTTGAACGAGCTTACGAAGGTGGCGTGATTGTTGATCGCGAGCAGGATCAGGATGACGGCGAAGCCGAGCAGGCCGCCGTAGAACCCCCACTTCTGGATCCTGGCGTAGCCGGCCATGCCGAGCGAGACCAGGATGCCAGCCAGCGCGATCGTGATGACCGAGACCAGGAAGATGCCGTTATGGCCGCCGAACCAGGTCGCCGCGCTCGGATGACCGAGGGTCGCCAATAGGGGCTGGAAGAACTCCGCCGAGAGTACGTTGCCGTAGATCGGCGCCCACAGCCAGAGGATGAACCACCAGCCTGTGACGGCCATCACGAAGCCGATGCCGCTGCCGAGGATGCGGGTCTGCCAGACGTAGTCGCCGCCGGCCCGCGGGATCGTCACGATCAGCCCTGCATAGGCGATGACCAGGAAGGAAACCCAGACCGCTGACACCAGCACGGCGGTCAGCAACTGGCCTTTAGGGAAGAACGACTGGTAGGAGAACTCGAAGATGCCCAGCGTGACCACGTTGGTCGACAGGCACGCATAGATCATCGAGTCCCTGACGGACCAGCCTCGGACCAGGCCGGTTGCCTTCCTTAGGAAAAGTGTCGGCGTCTCACTGCCGAGGGCTTCTGCAGCCATGTACTACTCCGCCTCCAGGTTTCTTTTCTGTGAAACGTCCTGCGCGCCCGGCCACCCGGGGGATACAGCCAGGCCAGCCGCCCTGCCGCGGGTATACGCGTCGGTCAGCCTCCGTCCGCGCAGTACGTTACGTTGCGTATACTCTGTCACTTCCTGAATGTGCTGTCTTGCGTTGTTGCACAAAGTTCTCCAGCCATGTCCCGGGCCGTTCGCACCGCCGAGTTCCGCGCACCCGCGGCGGCACCGCCTTGCGTGGTCACATTGGCTACCCGTTCACTAGCAAATACCTGCTGACCTTGGCCTTCTTAGCGTCCAGCTCGATCACGGCGCCCTGCAGCACGCCGTCTCCGTAGACGCTGCCCGGGTTGAGCGCGAGGGTCCGGCCCATCTTCTTCATGCAGCGGCTCTCGTGG
>Ga0207646_10006217_pt1 | contig 12414 bp, 12 predicted proteins | sample KBSK5502metaG_FD_184343 | JGI IMG/M metagenome (GOLD analysis project Ga0207646, IMG submission 184343) | Corn, switchgrass and miscanthus rhizosphere microbial communities from Kellogg Biological Station, Michigan, USA - KBS K5-50-2 metaG... | ecosystem: Host-associated > Plants > Roots >...
TGCATCCAGGCGCGGCCTGAAAGTCCGAGCCGCGGGCTCGCCAGGTCGCCGCATATCACCCGTACTCGGGCATCAAAGACGCCCGCGGTGCGGAGATCGTAAAGGCCTGCCGCCTCGAGAGCAGTTGTCAGCCGGTCGCGTGCCGCCGATGGGTCGGTTGCTCGCATGAGAACTGTATAGGTCGCGCTGGTCTGGTCTAGCAGGCTTTGGAGGAGAAATGGCCCCAGAAATCCGGTGGCACCAGTCAGGAGCACATGACTGAAGGTGCTGTCCGCTCGTGGCACGGTGCCGACGCCTTGCGGTTCGAGTAGTGCGTCCTTTCGCATTGCCGCCGCTTCGCTTTCATCACGTTCTCGTTTCATCTCGTTGAGGTCCGCGCGCAGGTTGATGGCCCAGTCAGCAGAGCCGTCCTGGGACCCACGGACCAGCGCGGATACTTCGGAGATGGTCAAGCGTTGCAGGAGCGGCATGTGCAGTGTCTCTTGCAGCTCGTGAGCATCAGCCTGGGCAAGCGCTCTCTCAAGGATCACCAGCAGCTCGGCGGTCGCAAGAGAATCGAGACCGATCTCGCCAGGCCTGGCGTTCTCATGCCCGCTTAGTGCGTACGCCTCCAGAAAGCGCTCGTAGTGCGGCTGAACATCTAGGGTGTGCGCGCCGTTCAGCCCCGTTGCATCGCCGTCACGGACATGGGTCTCGATCGCGCGCAGGCCACCGTCTAGCCACTTGTCGCGAGTAAGGCCTCTGGCCACCTTCCCAGATGTCGTTCTCTTGATGGCCTGGCGTCGAACGAACGCGATCGTATGTGGCCCCGCGTAACCATGCGCGCGGAGCGAGCTAGTAACCTCATCGGGATGCGGTGTGTCGCCTGGATTTCTAAGGCCGATGACTACAATGAGTCGCTCTTCCCCGTCGTGGCCGCGGAACGCGGCCACGCTTCCGATCTGAATTTTCTCGGAGGCGCACTCTACGGAAGCCTCAAGGTCCTCAGGATAGTAGTTTTGGCCCCTGAGTATAACGATATCTTTCAGTCGACCACAGACGAACAGCTCCCCCTCACGGAGGAATCCGAGATCTCCTGTGCGAAGGTATGCTCGTTCGTCGCTGGAATCGTTTGTGATCGAGTTGTCAAACACTTGCTGCGAAAGCTCAGGCTTGTTCCAGTACGCCTGACATTTGCTCTGGCCAGCAATCCAAATCTCCCCGATTCCGCCGCCTCCGGCTGCAGCCCCGGTGTCTGGGTCGACGATCCGCACCTGGACCCCATCCAGCGGCTTGCCGCAGCTGACTAGTTCCAGCTGTTGGTCAACAGGCGTGTCCTCGACAGCCATCACAACGGTACGCGCGTGAAGCGACTTTCGGTCAATCTTGATTGATCGTCGCCCCGAGCTGGCGACCGCCAATGTGTTCTCCGCGAGTCCGTAAGCGGCAACGAGCGCCGCAGGAGGTAGACCGTACTTCGCGAATCGTTCCAAGAAGCTCCGGTACGTGCTCGGCCTAACTGGTTCAGACGCATTCATAAAGACTTGCACGGAACTCAGGTCCAGGCCCTCGAGCTGATCGTCTGGAACCCGCTCCGGAGATAGGCAGTATTCGAAGCCGAAATTTGGGGATGACGTGTAGGTCGCCTTGTATCGGCTGAGGGCCTCCAACCACAGAGCGGGTCGCCGCAGAAAGTCGAGCGGCGAGATTCCATATGTCGTGCCGCCGGTCACGATTTGAAAAAGATAATATCCGATCAAGCCCATGTCGTGAAATTGCGGCAGCCATGAAACTCCGATTGCCTGGTGCTCGATCGTTGAATGGCAGTTATGTATAACGTTCTGGTGCGACACGACCACACCCTTAGGTGCACCGGTCGAGCCGGATGTGTACTGCAAGAAGAGGGTCTGGGTTGGATTGTCGATTGCGCCCCCGCGTGCGACTCCCTGCAGGCGATCGGTGGCGAGCCACTGAATGCCGAGGGGAGCGAGAGGGTATTCCGAGCCGGCCGGGTCGCCGACCTCACTTCGGCCAGGTGACGTTGATCCGAGCGATGAATCCGTCAGGGCGAGCGCGGCCTGGCTGTCCAGCATTACCGACCTGAGCCGTGCGGCTGCGCCTTTCGCGGCTGACGTGACCGCAGGAATGGGAACGGGAATGGCCCCTATGCGCACACAGGCGACGAATGAGGCTACCATCTCCAGTCCCGGCGGATACATGAGCGCCACGCGATCGCCGCGCTGAAGGGGCGTTTCATCGTGAATGTACTCCGCGAGGAAACGTGCCCTGGCATCGAAGGTGTGGTACGTGTACGTTTCGCGCGGATAGCCGTGGCGATCAAGAAACGCGCTGAAACACTTATCCGGAGTAGCCGCTGCCCAATGATCGAGGTAGTCGAGAATCGTCTCCAACTGTGCCACCTCTTTTGCAACGACTGACTGTTGTCTTCCGGTCATAGCGGCGATGCCGGATACTGGCCACGACGATAGTATCAAGGCGAATGCCCTTGATGTCGTGATGATGCTCGCCGCGCCTACTGACCACAATCTTGTCCATCCACCGGTTTCAGCGATGCTGACCCGGCCATCTCAGGCCCTCGAACGGGACGAATCATCAGCCAACGCGGCTAGAAGCGGCTCGCTCGCATCCCATAGGGTGCGCCAGTCCACGCCGAGCCTACGCCGATGACAGCGACTGAAGCAGCGCACACGACCGGCCGCTGGAACGGGCGCTGGCTCACCATTAGATGCGACGCGCGCCCGTTGTGGGAGTGCCCGGCATCAGGAGCCAGCGGTCGGCGATACCAGGGGTCGGGCCGGGATCGTCCGGGCAGCCATGTGCCCCGCGAGCACAAGCTTGACACGCATTAAGATAACCGCTATCCATATAGCTAGCCGTTAGGGATAGCTAGAGGGAGGCCGGCCGTACAGCAGGAAGTGGTGCTCGCGATGCTGGGCAAGGAGCCGTCGCACGGCTACCAGCTGCGCGCGCGGCTGCAGCAGGCGCTGGGCCCTGCCGGTGACGCGATGAACGCCGGGCAGATCTACGTCACGCTGTCGCGGCTGGAGAAGGCGGGCCTGGTGACCTCCGAGCGGGCGGCTGGCCTGCCGGACCGCCCGGATCGCAAGGTCTATGCGCTGACGGCGGCGGGCCAGCAGCGGGTCGCGGCCTGGATCGCGGAGGTTTGCTGGCCCGGGCCTGGGCTGGCGGAGTTTCATCTGAAGCTAGTCGCTGCCGCGGCGGCGAGGCTCTCGGACCCGCTGGCGATCATCGACGCGCAGCGCCGCGATCTGCTGCGCCGGCTGCGGCATGCCCAGCGCGCGGCGATGGCCGAGCCGGACCGCTCGGACGCGGCGCTGCTGCTTGAGGGCATCGTGCTCCGGCTTCAGGCGGACCTGCGCTGGCTTGAGGCGTGCGAGCGGAACTGGGCGGGCCGGAAGGAAATTTCATGAACGACGCAGACGGCGCCTTGGTGTTGCGCGCTCGCGGGTTGCGCAAGGAGTACGGCAGGGACACGGGACTGGTCCGCGCGGTTGACGGGGTAGACCTCGATGTCGCACCTGGCGAGACGCTCGCGGTGATGGGCCCGAGCGGGTGCGGGAAGTCGACGCTGCTGCACCTGCTTGGCGGGCTGGACCGGCCGACGGCCGGGGACATCTGGCTGGCCGGGCACTGCGTGGACCGGCTGACGGAGCGGGAGCTGGCCCGCATGCGGCGTGATGCCGTCGGCTTCGTGTTCCAGGCGTTCCACCTGATGGACGAGCTCACCGCGGTGGAGAACGTCGAGCTGCCAGCGCTGCTGGCCGGGCGGTCGCCGCGGGTGGCCAGGAGGCTGGCGCTGAGCTTGCTTGAGCGGATCGGGCTGGCGGACCGGGCCACGTTCCTGCCCGCCGCGCTGTCCGGTGGCCAGCGCCAGCGGGTTGCCATCGCGCGGGCGCTCGCCAACCAGCCCGTCGTGGTCCTGGCCGACGAGCCGACTGGCAACCTCGACAGCTCGGCCACGCGCGAGGTGCTTCGCCTCTTCGAGAGCCTCCGCGCGGCCGGACAGACCCTGATCGTCGTCACCCACGACTCCAGGATCGCGGCCACGGCCGACCGGATGATCTCCATGCGCGACGGGGCCTTCATCGACGAGACAAGGCTCACTGGCGGTACACGAGGGAGCCTCGCCGACCTCGCGGGGCTGGGAGGCTGACCGATGGGAAGGCTCCTGTTCGTCTTCCGCATCGCGGTCAAGGACATTCGTCACCGGCCCGTCCAGGCGATCCTCCTGCTGCTCGCGATCGCGACAGGGGCGGCGACGCTGACACTCGGGCTTGCGCTCAGGGGTACGACGGACCACCCGTACGCGAGGACCCGGGCGGCGACGAATGGCCCGGACGTGGTCGCGGTGGCCTTCCCGAACGGCTCGAACGCTCCTGGGCCGGCAACATCGGTCGGCCCGGGCGGATCGGGCGCTTTTGGCAGCCCGGGCGGCCCCGCGTCGGCCAACGTCGGCGGGTTGATGCGCCTTGAGCACGCCCCTGGCGTGAGCGCGTACAGCGGGACGTTCCCCATGACATGGGCGCTCCTGCGGATGGGGCAGACAACGGCAACCGCCAAAATCGAAGGGCCCTGCGCCAACGTCCGTCGACCGGCCGAGGCTACTGCAGGGCAGCTGGGTCCGCCCAGGCGGAGTGGTCGTCGAGCAAGCATTCGCGAACGCGCTCGGACTGCATGTCGGTGATCGGCTGAGCCTGGGCGGGAGCTCGTTCGAGGTCACAGGGACGGCGGTCACCGCCGCCATCCCGGACTATCCGGACACCTGCTCCCGCCTCGGCTGCTTCCTCGTGGGTCGCCTCGGCTCCTCCAATCCCGGCCTTGTCTGGGCCACCGAAGCCGACGCCCAGCACATCGCGCAGGCCGCGACCTCGACGCCATTGGCCTACTTCCTGAACCTCAGGCTCAACGAACCCGCCGGGGCAAGAGCGTTCGCCGGCCGCTATAACACCCACGGCTCCGTTCTTGTATCCCTGGCGAGCGGATCCGCGACGGCGACGCGCAGCTGATCGCTAAGGTGCAACTGGTCCTGTTCCTGGGGAGCTGGCTGCTCGCCCTCCTGGCGACCGCGAGCGTCGCGGTGCTCGTTGGCGGTCGCATGGCCGAGCAAACCCGCCGGGTGGGCCTGCTGAAGGCCGTCGGCAGCACGCCGAGGCTGGTCGCCGTCGTGCTCATGTCCGAGAACATGCTCGTCAGCCTGCTCGCCGCCGGATTGGGGCTGGCCGCCGGGTGGCTGGCGGCGCCGCTGCTCGACGCCGCAGGGGCCGGTCTCGTCGGCGCCCCGAGCCCCCCGTCGCTCAGCGGCGTCACGGTTGGCCTGGTGGTCGGGCTGGCCATGGCGGTGGCGATCGTCGCGACGTTTGTGCCCGCCATTCGTGCCGCCCGCCAGAGCACGGTCGCTGCGCTCGAAGACTCGGCCCGGGCGCCACGACGCTGGCCAGCGGTGATGAGGCTCTCAGCGCATCTGCCGGCACCGCTGCTGCTCGGAGCCCGGATCGCGGTTCGCCGGCCGCGGCGGCTGATGCTGAACCTGTTCAGCATCGCCGTCACCGCGAGCGGTCTCATGGCCGTGCTGGTCGTGCACGCGACGCACAGGTCCCTCGATCCCAAGCTGGGCGAGGTGACGACCGTCATCTCGGTCATGCTCGTCATCCTGGCCGCCGTCAACGCCATCGTCATCGCCTGGACGACAGCGCTGGACACGCGGCACCCGGCCGCCCTCGCCCGTGCCCTCGGAACCACGCCAGACCAGATCAGCACGGGCCTGTCCGTGGCCCAGCTACTCCCAGCCCTGGCCGGAGCGCTGCTCGGCATTCCCGGCGGCATTGCGATCTACGACGTCCCCAAGACCGGGGGGCCGACGACGATCCCGCCCGTCTCCTGGCTTGCCGTGATGGTCGCCGGGACGCTGCTGGCGGTCGCCGTATTCACCGCGATCCCTGCCCGGATCGGGGCACGTCGGCCGGTGGCCGAGGTGCTCCAGGCCGAGACCACATGAGCACGTGAGCAACGGCGGAGACGGCGCGTCACGTGCCGGCCGGGATTCGGAAATGTCTGGTATCGGAGCCATGCCCTGAGTACGCTCCGCATTGAGGTCGCCGATCGGAGGATGACGTGTTCAAGAGCGCTGAGGAACGGGACGCCGAGCGTCGCCAGCGCGAGGCCGACGAGGCTCGCGAGGACGCTGTTCGCGCCGAGCAGGCAAGACAGGCCGAGGAGCAGCGGAAACGCGATGCGTACCTGGCGACCCCCGTCGGCGCAGCCACGGCCGCAAAGGAAATGGGCGAGCCGTTCTTCGAGATCCAGCTCGAGGTCGGCCGTCGCACGGGAAGCGCAGGATTCGGCGCCATTGACGGGCGTCACGTGACCTCGAGTTCTGCGGCCACGCTCGGCGAGATAGAAAGGCTCGGCTGGCGCCTTGAGCAGGCCGGCTATTACTTCATGGTCACCGGCGAGACCAGCACCGATCGTGTGTTCCTGAGCGGTGAGGCGACAGCTATCAGCGGCGTTACGGTGGGCGTCTACCTCTTCCGCAACACCGCGCCCCCGAATCGGGTCGGCTGAGCCAGGCTGTCGGCGTCCGAAGTCAGCTGTGCCAGTTGCTGAAGGACTGGCTGGCGGATCAGCCGGGTAGTGCCGCCGTGCTGACCTGCAACGATCCGCCGCGGCGCACGAATGGGTGATCCTTGACCAGGTTCACCGCGCTGTCCAGGTCGGCGGCCTCCAGGATCGAGTAACCGGCTGCTTGCCCGTCGGCAGCGCCATCCGCGACGCCGCCTGCGCTGACCGTCTTCGCCGGGCCGAGCGGCGCCCCCGGATCGACGAGCGCATCGCCAGCCGAACGCGCCCAGGCCATGAACGCCGCCATCGCCTCCTTGGCCTCGTTAGGGTCCGGAGCGCCTGCGCCGTGGTAGGTAACAAGGAACTTCGGCATCGCACTGACCTCCTCAGGACAGTCAGATCAGTTCAGAACGTTCAGGATTCGCCGACCGCCGACGCGGCCAACGGCTTCCATGCTGGCCAGCCCGCCTGGCCTCGGCAATGTCTGATCGGACATAATGCTTGTCAGATCGGCCGGCTGCCAGCGGCGGCGAGGCGAGCGAGCAGCGAGGGCCGGACGCTGCAGGAGGGCGGGTCGCATGGAAAGAGTTGACGTCGCCGGGGACGACGGCCTGAGCAGCGTGCTGCGCGAGGTCAACGTCCGCAGCGTCGTGTACTGCCTGTCCGACTTCACCGCGCCCTGGGGTTTTCGCGTTGAGCACTCGCCGGTCGCGAAGTTCCACGTGCTGCTGCAGGGCACGGCCGTGCTGACCGTCGGCGATGCCGAGCCGGTCAAGCTCAGCGCCGGCGATCTGGTAGTGCTGCCCCACGGCGACGGCCATGCGATCGCCGACCAGCCAGGCTCGCCGGTGCGGCAACTGGATGCGATACTCGCCGAGCATCCGGTCGACGAGGCGGGCCGGCTGTCTTACGGCGGCAACGACAGCAACGGCAGCCGAACCCGGCTGCTGTGCGGCGGGTTCGAATTGTCTCCCGCGCTGCCCGACGAGTTCGCTGAGTTCCTGCCGCCGGTGCTGACGCTCGACTCGGGTGCCGGACTGGTCCGCTGGCTCGAGCCGCTGTTTGCCCTGCTGCGGGAGGAGACACAGGCGAGCGCCCCGGGCGCGGCAGCGATCTTCGCCAAGCTCGCCGACGTCTTCGTGACGCAGGCGCTGCGCAGCTACCTGGCCGCGGCGGACGGTCTGGCCCGGCTGGCGGGGCCGGCGATGCCCGATCCTGACATCACCCGGATCGTGCGCATGATGCGCGCCCGTCCGGAGGCCAGGTGGAGCGTCGAGGCCATGGCCCAGTGCGCCGGGATGTCGAGAACCGCATTCAACGCCAGGTTCCGCGCGGTCGTCGGCGAGCCGCCGATGACATACCTCACCCAGCTCCGGCTCAGGCGCGGGGCAGGGTACCTGTCGGCGACGACGAAGAACGTGCGCGAGGTTGCCCACCTGGTTGGCTACGACAACGAGGCGTCGTTCTCCAAGGCGTTCAGCCGCATCTTCGGCCGCCCGCCAGGCGCCTACAGGCGCGAGCTACTGGCCGCTCCGCAGTCGCCATCGCCTTGACAGACCTCGGTTCGCTCCCCGCTCAGTTGTCGCAGGTCCGCGGGAACGGCCTGCTAATGGCCGTCGTCCAGCGATCGAGATCGCTGTGATGAGTCAGGTGAAATACGAACGAATGGTCACCAGTTGCGCGCTATAATTCCACGACTGATGACCATCTCTTCTGCCGTTGCCGTGTCTTGGAGGATCAGTGGCGTTCGCCGCATGCCACTTGATGCTTGATCTATCGGACCTGCCATCGCAATCGGATGAGCTTCGCGCCGGTTTCGGGATGGGTGTCGGAAACAACAAGAAACCGCTGCTGCTCATTTATCCGGCTAATGATACGAATATGCCGGAGGCTGCCGAACATGTCAGGTACACGGTGTACATGACCTTGCGGCTCAACGACGGAACCCAGGCCGGGGACCTCGGCCAGCTGGTCGTTGCGGGCCGGCGCCTGATCGGCATGATGACGCACGGATCGGCCGACGGCACCAGGCTCGACGACTCAGTCGGCTCGGTGTACGCGTTCGCGCTCGACCTCGACGACGTCGCATCCGCCGAGACGAGAACGAAGTGGACAGGAAGGGTCGCAGGCGTCGTCATCACGTCCACGGATGACCTTGACCCCGGCTTTGTCCTCGATGTGACGTCGGTGGTCGGCCTCCTGGCAGACAGCGGACGTCTCACCTCCGGGACGTCCTTCGCCGACCTGCTGAAGTCGGTCACGTCCGCGGGCAGCTGACGGCCCGGCCCGCGCCCCGGCCCTGGGCTACCTCGTGCCGCCCGCTGCTGCGCCGGCGTCTTTGACAGGCGCACGGCACGAGATCGAGTGGATCGACGCGGATCCGCTCTACCGCGATCGGCTGGCCGCGCGCGTTTAATCGCCTTGGCCCGCGGTGCCGCCGGCCGAGCCGCGGGAAGCCGCCGGGCGGAAGCTGGCGACAAGCTTGGCGACCAGGGTGGCGAGGAAGATCTGGCCGGTCATGGCCTCGATCATCGCGACCGCGCGACCGCCGGAGTCCATGGCGGTGAAGTCCCCGTAGCCGAGGGTAGTGAGCGTCGTGAAGCTAAAGTACTGGAAGTTAGACAAATTTCCCGGCTTGTCATTGGCGAAGAAGGCCTTGCCGTGCCCGTGCAGGTAATAGATCGCGCTGTAGAACGCCGCGAACATCAACCCGATGATCAGGTAGGCGCTGATCGCGCCGTAGATGCTCTGCAAGGTCACCGCGCGGCTTGCCAGGATCTGCCGGAGGATCGTTGCGACGATCGCCAGCAGCAGCAGGCCGGTCCACACCTTCGCCGCGCCGCGGCCGGCGTTGCCGCCCAGGTGGTTGGCGACGATGATCATCAGCAGCGAGACGACGAAGCCCGACCCGATGACAAGCCTGGCCGTGCGCCGGCGCAACGGCGAGTTATGGATCTCTAGCAGGCCGGCGACGCTGAACAGTGCCAGCTGCGTGTCGTTGACCCATCGAGTGCTAAAGAACGCGGACAGCAGATACGTGGTGATCAGCAACACCAGGAGCACGCCGTACCTGCGGTGTCTCGTCAGGCCGGCTCGGCTGGGGGAACCGGCCGCCACCCCAGCGTCGTCCCCGTCGCCTGAATCGCCGCCGGCCTGGTCGCTAGCCGTCGTGGCCTCCTGGTGCGTGCGCCGTCGAGCCCCGCCGGGCGCCAGTGCCGCGGCAGGGCTCAGTCTCGGTCGGACCGTGACGCCGGGCGCGCGGGCGGGTCGCCCGCGCGCCCGGCCCGGCTAGAGCTCTCCTGCCACCCGGCGCGGCGTGAGCAGCGCCCAGATGATGAACGCGTCGATGGCGATCATGACGATTGACCAGATCGGCGTGTACGGGATGAGCATGAAGTGCGCGATCGCGCTGAGCACCGCGAGCCCGGCACCCACGTACCGCGCCCATGCCATGCCCAGGAAGACGCAGACACCTGCCGCGAACACGACGATGCCGAGTATCAGCTCGACCCAGCCCCAGCCGTGGTTCGTCCAGTAATAGGTGTAGCCGGTCGCGGGCGCCGCGAAGCCGATATGACTCTTCGACAGCGCCACGAGGCCGACGATCACGCCCCACAGGCCGCCGAGCACCATGAGCGTGCCGGCCAGGGCGGTGAAGGTCACGACGGCGCCGCGGTGCTCGGTGGCCCCGTGGCGTCCGGTCGCGTACTCCCGGCCAGTGCCCTGCGCTGGCTGGTACTCGCCACCGCGCGCCTGATCCTGCTCGTACCCCATCGTGGAGCCTGACGTCCCGGCTTGCCGTTCCTGTGGACTACTCATGTCAAGCCGCCCCCCCTTTTCTCGCTAGCCGTGAGCGGTATGCTCCCGGCCCTGACCCCGCGGGCGCCTGTTGTGTCCCCCTGGCGGCCAGCGAGTACCGCGATCGTCATGCGTCATACCCGGTCCTGACCGGTAAACGCACCTGCCGGAGATCTATGCCGACGCCAGGTGCCCGGGATCGGGAACCGAGGTGGCGCCGCGGCGCAGGCTGAATGCGGTGATTGCCGTGAGAAGGCCGTATACGATCAGCCAGATCCCGAGCACCCGAACCAGGACGATCACCGTGATCGATGGCCAGAACAGCACGATCAGCCCGGCAGCCAGGCTCAGCACGCCGGTGAGCACGGTGAGCCCTCGGCCAGGGAACGGGCCGGCGAACAGCCCGATCCCGATGTCGGCAATGCCATGGATCACCCAGAACAGGCCGACGAGTATCGCGAGCACGCCGATGACCAGGTTGTAGTGCCTGATGCAGTACAGCCCGACGACGACGGCCAGCAGGCCGATCAGGACGTACGCCACGCGCTTGCCGCCGCTTGCGTCGTGCGCCGTGAAGCCATCGATGAGCCGTAGCAGCCCCGCCACGATCAGGCCGATCCCGATCAGCACGGCGACGATCGTCAGAGTCGCCTTCGGCCAGACGAGCAGCACGATGCCGACAATGACGGCGCCGAGTCCCGCGGCCATGAAGGCCGGCCAGGTCGCCCTGGCGAAGTCAGGCCCGATGGCGACCTGCTCATGAGCGGGTCCCGGCTCGTAAAGACCGCCGGGCTCGCCGGACCTGGCTGAGTGCGGTGTGGTCATTCGGCCTCCTTCGACGTTGCCTCATGCTCCAGCAGACGCGGAGGCCGATCACCACCCGTGACGGGTGAATATCACCGCCACCCCCGAGGGGGGTGTGTCTCGCAGGTCCTTGGCGGCTCGGATCGGCGCGCCCAGACGACGGCCGGCCGCATTATCGTCGTCGCCGATAGCTCCGCTATCATCTCCACCTCTGCCTTGCCGGTCCGCCGGCCGGATCACCGCCCGCATCCACTAAGACCTGCGAGACACCCCTAGACTTGGCGGTCTGACCGCCACTGATTTCGCCTGCGCCATGAGCATCCGGATGCCAAGAAGCCGGAGATCCGAGGAGTGACCACGTCGTGAAGACCGACGTCGAGGAGCTGAGCCCGACCCGTGTACGCCTGACGGTCGAGGTTCCGTTCGATGAGCTCAAGCCGAGCCTGGACCAGGCGTACCGGGACGTCGGCCGGCAGGTCAGGATCCCTGGCTTCCGGCCCGGTCACGTTCCGCGGCAGGTTCTCGACCAGCGGATCGGGCGGGGCGCCGTGCTTGAGCAGGCGATCAACGATGCCGTGCCCGAGCTGTACTCCAGGGCGGTCCAAGAGGCGAACGTGCCCGTGCTCGGCCAGCCAGAGGTGGAGATCACCAAGCTCGAAGACGGCGACCAGATCGCGTTCACCGCGGAGGTCGACGTGCGGCCCAGCTTTGAGCTGCCCGATCTCGGGTCCGTGCAGGTCGTCGTCGACGATGCCGAAGTCAGCCCTGACCAGGTCGAGGAGTACCTGGGCGCGCTCCGCGAGCGGTTCGCGTCGCTCAGGGCCGCCGACCGGCCGGCCGGATCAGGCGACTACGTCTCGATCGACCTGGCCGCGCAGGTCGACGGCAAGCCGGTCGACGACGCGCAGGCCACGGGCATCTCCTACGAGGTCGGCAGCGGCGCCATGCTCGACGGCCTGGACGAGGCGCTCGAGGGAATGGCGGCCGACGAGACGGCGACGTTCCAGACTGAGCTGGCCGGCGGCTCGCAGGCGGGCAGCCGGGCCGACGTCACGGTGACCGTCCGCAGCGTGAAGGTCAAGGACCTGCCCGAGCTCGATGACGACTTCGCCCAGTCCGCGAGCGAGTTCAACACCGTCGGCGAGCTGCGGGCGAACACGCGCAAGCAGATGGAGACGATGCGCAAGGCCGGGCAGGCCGGGCAGGCTCGTGACCGCGCGATCGAGGCGCTGC
>Ga0207646_10006218_pt1 | contig 12414 bp, 14 predicted proteins | sample KBSK5502metaG_FD_184343 | JGI IMG/M metagenome (GOLD analysis project Ga0207646, IMG submission 184343) | Corn, switchgrass and miscanthus rhizosphere microbial communities from Kellogg Biological Station, Michigan, USA - KBS K5-50-2 metaG... | ecosystem: Host-associated > Plants > Roots >...
TGTAACAGGGACTCCTCTTAGACAGCCGTTACCGCGGCGTCGACAGATCTGGCAATTGGGTGGTGTCCTGTGATTCCATGCACGATGTTCCTGATTCCGACCAATAACAAAGCCAGCGCTAGGACTGTGGTGAGAATGCCCTCGCCTATCGACATGTCGAGAATCACGTAGACCGGGAGTATGATCGTTTGCACTCCAATCAGGTTCTGTTAACTTATCGTTAGATAGGTTAACTTGCTCTCATCGACTCTAGGGATTACCGTCGTCGTCGGGTTCCATTTCACAGCTTCAACTGAGAGCCTTTCCGCCTCAAGCCCCAGTCTAGGGGGTCTATCTTGGCCTGGAACGGTCGAGCCTCAACCGTCCCAGAACAGGCACTAGGCCTATCATCCATTTGTAAGCCTCTCTCACACCCGTAAGCCTTCCTCTAGGCCAATAGACCATCAGAAGCTTCTTGCACAGGCGCTCATACACGACGACACACTACCCATATTCCAATCGGAAGAGAATAGTCTGAGGCCGGCGAAAGTCAAGTCCGACGAAGAGTCAACAGAGCCCGAAGATCGGAATGGCAATAACTATGACGCCGCCAAGGACCTCAAGTGCTCGCCAAGTGCCGGAGGACTTAACCTCAATTTTGCTCAAGTGTAGCGAGAGGTGGCTGAGATGATGAGTATTTAGTGCCTTTCCAAGCATGGACCTTGGGCTTCACAAAGACGTAATACTGCTTCGAGCAATGCACCGTTATTATGGTCAACGGTGTTCTAGGGCTTCACCATGTTACCTCGATATCTAGCGACCCTCAGAAAACCCTCGACTTCTATACGAAAATTCTGGGGTTGCATCTCATCAAGCTGACAGTCAACTATGACGACCCCAGTACGTACCACGTCTATTTCGGCGATGAGATAGGCCGCCCTGGGACGGTTCTAACATTCTTTCCCTGGCTCGGTCAGCCAAAGGGACACAAGGGTACCGGCCAAGCTACGAACACTTCTTTCTCCATTTTACCCGGATCAATGTCCTACTGGCAGGACCGTCTAAAGTCGCACGGTGTTCCTACCCTGGGTCCGTCCCGACGTCTCGGCGACACCGTTCTTTCCTTCGAAGATCATGATAGACAAGGCTTGGAACTAGTTGGAAACGAAGAAGCCGAAGAGCGGGCCGGCTGGACGCAGGGCTCTGTCCCGAAGGAACATGCAATCAAGGGATTTCACAGCGTTACTCTTCTAGAAGAAGTTCTGGAAAGGACCGAGACGGTCTTGGTAGACACTCTCGGTTTTCGACAGATAGGCGAAGAGGAGGACCGATTCAGGTACGAGGCCGGAAAAGGGGGGGCTGGGACGATCGTCGATATCCTTGCCAGGCCAAAAGCCCAGCGCGGATTTGTAAGCGTAGGAACGGTCCACCACGTTGCTTTCCGGTCTTCGGACGACGCGCACCAGAAGGATCTCCGTCAAGAAGTTGTCAAGGCGGATCTGAACGTGACACCAGTGATTAATCGAAACTACTTCCACTCCATCTACTTCCGAGAACACGGCGGAGTTCTCTTCGAAGTGGCCACAGATCAGCCTGGGTTTGCGATCGACGAGTCTCCTGAGCAGTTAGGGACAAGTCTTGCGCTTCCACCATGGCTCGAAAATTCGCGAAGGGAGATAGAAAGGAAGTTGCCTCCGGTTAGCCTGCCTAGACGGATTGTAGCCTAGGCGCCTACGATGTCTCAAAGTAGCACTTCGGAGAGTCTTCAGAAGAACGTTCGAAAGTATATTTTCGAACACTTCGAGGAACATGCTATTGCTCCTGTGCTGGAGCAGATAATGCGAAAATTCGGGCTGGACAGAACATCTGCGTTTGATGTACTGGTCAATCTTCAGTCCGCTCGACACATTGTGCTTCTAACGGGTACACAGAGAATCCTGATGGCATTCCCGTTCTCGAGCATAGTGACCCCTTTCAGAGTCAAGGTGGCCGGGAAAGACAAAGAGTATTTTGCGAACTGCGCATGGGACGCGGTCGCGATTCATGTAACTCTAGGGAAGGAGGAGTGGATCTCCTCCTATTGTCACCACTGTTCGGAAGACATCAAGATTCATCTCAAAGATTACATGCCGATCTCTAAACAATCTGACACTCAGCCGCTCGTCTATCTAGCGCTTCCGGCGTTGAAGTGGTGGGAAAACATCCTTCTCACATGCTCGAACAATATGGTGTTCTTTAGTTCGAAGGATCATCTGGCCGAGTGGATCAAATCAGGGGGTTCAACGGGGGGCGAGGCATTGACGATTGAGCAGACACTGAGACTTAGCGTTCCGATCTACAAGAACAAAATGAGTTTTGACTATGCAAGACCCTCAAGGGAACAGACAATTGCCCACTTTCACTCCCTTGGACTAACGGGCGACTTCTGGAAGATCTAGCGTAACATCCCCACCAAACATGATCTAGCCGAGAAGGCGTATGGCCCAACACCACCTTAACAAGGTAGAGGACCGAGAGCCTCTCGCCGTCGATTTTGTCATTTTGTCAGTTCCAAAGGCCTAAGCATTCATTTGTTTGGCAGGCCATGGGTTGTAACAAGCGAGCCAGTGTCCGGGCCGAACCTCGACAAGAGGCGGCTCTATTTTGGAGCATATGTCTATCCGTCGAGGACAACGAGGATGAAATCTGCAGGCGGGTGGTGGATTAATTGGGCTGGGAACTTCGCCTGGCAGAATAATGCGACTTGTTTTGTGTCTCGGATCGGGTACCGGTATTGCGGATAGTAGAGCGACTGTGTAGGGATGAAGTGGATTCTCGAAGATTTCTTCCGTCTCTGCCACTTCAACAAGTTTTCCTAGATACATCACTGCGACTCTGTCGCATATGTGTCTCACAGTGCTTAGGTCGTGGGAGATGTAGAGGTAGGTTAGACCGAGCTTGTGTTGAAGGTCTCTGAGAAGGTTGAGAATCTGGGCCCTGACCGATACGTCGAGTGACGCAACTGGTTCATCTGCAACGATTAGTCTTGGCTCAACGGCAAGTGCTCGGGCTATGCAGATTCTCTGTCTCTGACCGCCGCTAAACTCATGGGGATAGCGCTCTGCGTGGTAGTATTCGAGGCCGACCATTCTCAGTAATTCGTACATTCTGTCCAGCCATTGGGCCCGGGGAATGTGTTTGTGAATCTCGAACGGCTCTATGATTATGTCAGCGACCGTCATTCTCGGGTCCAGTGACGCGTAGGGGTTCTGGAAAATGTACTGCATCTGTCGTCTTAGGGCGAGGACCTGGTCCTTGCGTCCTCTACTGAAAATTTGAGTTATGTTCCTTCCCTCAAAGAATACTTCCCCAGACGTCGGTGGGTCCAAGTAGAGGGCGGATCGGGCTAGAGTCGTCTTTCCGCAACCGCTCTCTCCAACAAGTCCAAAGGTCTCCCCCTGGTTCAAGGAAAACGACACTTCGTCCACTGCTCTTACATCTCCCAGTCGTCGTCTTAGCAGGATTCCCTTTTCGTAGACGGGAAAGTGTTTGGTGAGGTTTTTGACATCAAGAGCTACGTTACGCACTGGGTCAGTTCGCCACGGGAGATTTTAGCTGTAATTCCTTGGCCCTGTGACAGTGAACGAAGCGTCCGTCTTCGACCATTTCCAATTCGGGCACCTTGTCGATGCAGATCTGCTGGGCATATTGGCATCTTGGATGAAACCGGCAGCCCGTAGGAGGCTCGATGAGATTTGGTACTGTACCCGGTATGACGGAGAGTTTCTCCTTCCTCAGAGCCAAGTGGGGGACGGAGGTTAGGAGAGCCTCAGTGTAGGGATGCTTTGGTCTCTCAAAGACTTGCTCCACGGTTCCGGTTTCGCAGACCTGGCCTGCATAGAGAATGGTCACTCTGTCGCAGGTTTCAGCCACGATTCCCATGTCATGGGTGATGAGGACCATGGACATTTTGAATGCCTTCTTGAGGTCCTTCATCAATTCCAAGATCTGAGCCTGAATTGTTACGTCGAGGGCGGTGGTCGGTTCGTCTGCGAGTAGAAGCTTTGGGTTGCAAGAAATGGCTCGAGCAATTGCGATTCTCTGCTTCGTTCCTCCGCTCAGTTGATGGGGATATTGATTGATTCGTATTTCAGGATCAGGGATCTTGACAATCCGGAGTAGCTCAATAGCTCTGGTCCAGGCCTCCTTCTTCTCCACTCCCTGATGCCGCATTATGACTTCGGATAGCTGGTCGCCAACACTGTAGACGGGGTCTAGTGTTGTTGTCGGATCTTGGAAGATATAGCCAATCTCCCGGCCGCGTGTGTCCTGCATTTTCTCCTCCGTTTCGGCAAGAAGGTCTCTACCCTGAAACATGACTTCCCCTTCGACGATTCTCCCAGGGGGCGGAACAGCTCTCATTATCGAGAGGGCTGTCACCGTTTTTCCGGAGCCGGACTCACCCACTATTCCAAGAGTTTCCCCCTCGTCCACTCGGAAGTTTATGTCATCTACCGCTTTGACGATCCCAGCATATGTGTAGAAGTATGTCCTAAGATTGCACACTTGCAGAAGAACACTCGCCAAGTCGTAACCTCACATTACTCTCTCAAGCGAGGATCTAGAGCATCTCTTAGTCCGTTGCCGAGGAGGTTGAACCCCATCACCAGAAAAGTTAGGAATATTCCAGGAAATGCTCCCACCCACCAAGCTTGATTTACCGACTCGGACCCTAGTGCAAGTTCCCGGCCCCAGGTCGCCGCGTTCGGGTCACCGAAACCGAGGAAGCTGACACCTGCTTCGATCAGTATTGATGCAGCTATCTGAAGAGTGGTTAGGACGATCATCACGTGAAGTACATTTGGTAGGATATGCCGGAAGAGTAACCTAGTACCTGTTGCCCCAAGCTGTTTTGAAGCTTGGATGAACTCGTAGTCTCTAATATGGAGAACCTCTGAGCGGATAATCCTGGCATTCCCAGGCCATGAAAGGGCTCCGATGATAAGAATCACTATGCCAAGTCCGCCAGTAGCCGTGCTGTTGAACGTGTAAAGAACTCGCAAGAAAACCAGCAGGATCAAGAGGAAGGGAAGCACAAGAAAGACCTCTGTCAGCCTCATGAGAAGATTGTCGACCAGCCTTCCATAGTATCCGGCGGCAAGTCCGATGAGTACCGAGATGACCATCGCAATTGCCGTGGCGCCGAAGCCAACAAGAAAAGCGGCTCTCGCCCCATAAATCACCTGACTGTACACGTCTTCCCCATTCTTGTCTATTCCAAAGGGATGCGCAAGGCTGGGAGGCTGGTTTGTTGAATATGATCCGGGACACTGGAAGCTGAATCCAATGATGCAGTTCGGAGGGTAGGGGGCGAGTAGCCTGTCGAAGGCGGCTAGAAAGGCTATGAAGCCCACAATAAGAAGCCCAGATATTGCAGCCTTGTTCTTCTTGAATCTTCTCCATGCAAGGGCCCACTGGCTAACTCCTCCTCTTTGCCTGACCGAGTTGGAAGCTCTTGAGTTCGACACGGTGTCGTCCTATTCTAGCCGGATTCTTGGATCAATATACGCATACGATACGTCAGTTAGAATGTTGGCTACAAGCGTCATTAGTGTTATCGCAACTACTATTCCTTGGATAACGGGGAAATCGAGCTTGTTCGTGGCTTGGACAAAGAGCGCGCCGACTCCTGGCCAGTTGAAAACCGTCTCCGTGATCGGTGCTCCGGCGAGGAGACCACCGAAGTACAACCCTACATAAGTTATGACGGGCAAGAGTGCGTTTCTCAGACCATGTTTGTATGTAACCGTTCTATCCTTGAGGCCGCTTACTTTGGCTGCGAGGATGTAGTCCTGCCTTAGCACTTCTAGCATACTGGACCTCACGAGAAGAACAACCGGAGCAAGAATTGCGAAAGTGTAGACCGCTGTGGGTAGGGTCAGATGCCATAAGCGGTCTAGGACGGCACTGCCGAATGGATACTGACTTGGAAGCGTTGACTGAGCAAGACCAGGGGGAAAAAGTCCTAGGTTGTAACCGAACACTAGTATGAACACTATTCCCAGGAAAAAGATCGGAATAGACGTCCCTACCAGAGCTGTGTTGCTGACCACGAGGTCAAGTTTGGAGTATCTTCTCTTTGCTGACAAGACCCCTATTGGTACGGCTATCAACATGGAGATGGTGAGACCCAAGAGTTGGATCTCAAGCGTATACTGGCTTCGATCAAGGAGAAGAGTTGAGACTGAGATCCCTCCTCCGATGGCGTAAGCGTTACCAAGATTCCCTGTGAAAAGCTCGCCCAGCCAAGTAAGGTACTGCGCGTAGACAGGCTTGTCGAGTCCGAAATACTCTCTCAGAAGCTGGCGTTGTGCATCTGAAATGTTTGGGTTCAGGGCTGTTAGAAGTCTCACAGGATCGCCTGCCAGGCGTTCTATCGAGAAAACGAGTAAAGTTATCCCGAAAAAAACGGGGATTAGATAGAGAGCCCTTCTAATCACATATCTTGTCAGCGACAGGAATTGAAAACCTCACAATTCGAGCCCGGCGCGTCTGGGTTTGATACAGGGTAACGGCTACTCGTGCGAGAAGGCGCTTTCTTCGGAACCATGCACATTCTTTATTTGGCTAACTTCTACTTATCGCTATAGTTGAAAAATGAACATTACACAGAAGAGAATACGCGCCTCAATACTGCCTCTTTGTCTCGTCTCCCTATCTCTGATTCCCATTCTCCCGATGTCAACGCATGCACAGACGGGCATTTTCAAGATTACTCTGATGGTGCCTTCATCTAACCCGGCCAGACAGTCGTGGTCGCTAGTGGTGCAGAGTAATCTTGCATCGCTGGGAATTGATGCTGGCAGAGTAGTCCTCGACTTCGGAACAGTACTGAGCAGGGCATTTCAACCTCCCCTAAACATACTCGGAAAAACTTACGATAACGGAGGCTACGACGTCGTGTTCATAGGGCAAGCGTTAGGAATCGACCCCGACCCTTGGTCCTTCTACCACAGCTCTCAGTTTGCCCCAACGGGCGGCAACTTTCAGCTCTGGAACAATACACAGAATGACCAGTTGACTACTCAAATCAAGGAGACCCTTGACAAGACCCAGCGGCTAAATCTAGTGAAACAGTGGCAGGTGCTGGCTAATGACGAGGAGCCTACGGCTACTATCCTTTACACGAAGGAAATTGTGGCATTCGACAGTAAAATGACAAACGGAGCCGCTGTATGGTCTGCCTACCATTTCCCAACCTGGCCCTCCGTTGAACAGCTATCCACGAATCCCGTCAACGCATCGATAATTCTAGCACAGACTGGTCCCACACCAGATGAGGGCCTGATCCCGGAGCTTTCCAGCTCGTATTATGACTCTACCGTCTGGTATACTTTGTTCAACAACCTAGCCCAGAGGAATGATACGATTGTAAAGTCTATGATTCCCGCCCTTGCCACCGACTGGTCCGTGGCATCTGACAACAAGACATGGACCGTACATTTGCGTCAAGGCGTCAAGTGGCACGACGGAGTTCCATTCAATGCTACTGACGTGAAGTTCACCTTCGACTCTGTTCAAGACAATACGCTTGCTGCTGTCGCTAAGTCCTTCGTGCAGGGTATCGTAGGAGGAAAGAACAACGTTTCAATTGTAGATCCCTACACGGTGAAATTCAGTCTGCCTCAACCCTACGCCTATTTCGTTGAGAATATTCTTGGACCCTCAGTAAACAGCATCCCAATTCTACCATGGCATATTTTGAAGAATATTCCTTACTCCAGCTGGAGAACGAGCTCGTTCAACACAGGGCAAGGAGGTCCAGGACCTATTGGAACTGGCCCGTATATGTACGTCGGCTACAACTCAGCCTCAGCAACTGTCCATGTGACTCGAAATGACAATTACTTCGACTTCCCGACAAACGGCAGAGCGGCACTCATTGCTCGAGGAGCCTTTCAAGTCAAAGACTTCTATGTCCAGTACATACTTGGCTCAGACGCCGCCATCACCGCCATAAAGACCGGCACGGTCGACGTGTTGGATTCTCAATACCATTTGGAGACCCAGCAGAGCTTCCTGTCAACATGGGGAACGAACAATTGGGTCACCTACTATGCCTATGGTGCTCAGGAAATGGGATTCAACATGCAACACCCAATCTTCGGTACAGGCACTGGAACACCACTGGGACAGCAGGATCCGTCTAAAGCTGCCTTGGCGGCCAAGTATGTAAGACAAGCAATTAGCCATGCAATTCCCAGGCAGATAATTATCGACCAACTGCTAAACGGCTATGGCGTTCCCGGTATAACAACCCCTGTGGTAGGCGATTACAGAAACGGTAACACTGTGACAGACGGCTTCAACACCGCTCTTTCACCGTACTCCTTCAACCTCACAATGTCTAGGCAACTACTCCAACAAGCGGGTTACTTCCCAACAACTCCCACACAGCAGAGCTTCTGGGACGCGTACGGCATCTACATAACATCCGCCCTCGTTGCGGCCATCGTCGCTATTTCAGCCATCTACATCCTCAGAGTCAGACGTAAACCACTTCCTCCACCCTCAATGACCTCACAGCGGTCAACAACCAATCCGTAACAGCGCCATCATCACCCCTCCCTCCTTTCTTTTTTTCCTTGCCGCTACGCAAGAGAAATACCGAACCCTATCAAGATCAAAAGAGACGACGCCACTAACCATCTCCAACCAACACCCTCAGCGTGCTTCTCGCCACCCCTAGACCAGGGCGCAGACCCAAGGAGCATCTCGCCAAGCTTCGCAGCCGAGGGTGTTGCAGACAGCGCGATACCCACTCCGAGTATCAAACCGATTCCCCCTTCCAGAAAGAGGATGAGAACAAGGGTCGGCTTTGGAATAGACCCTAAACTGACAAAAAGGCCGAGAGAGTCGCCCAGCGCCAAGACTGACGCAGCAACAACCGGCCTTTCCAAATATTCAAGAAGTCTTTGCGTGCGTTTCCAGATGACGCTAACTCCACTTCCGCTATCCTTCAAGTCTTCAGTCATTTGATCATCAACCCGATCATGCTAGGGATGAGGCCAAGCCCGACGGGTATGGGAAGACCAGGAAATCTCAACCGTGATCGGGCCATTCTAAAAGTCACAAAAGCACCTGCTAGGATCAAAACTGCGGTCACAGCACCAATGTAGATTCCCATCCCACGCAACGAGGCCGCCGACAACATGGAATATACGAGGAGATCTCCAAGCCCAATCTCGAAATCAGCCAATGGGAGAGTAGTTGCAGAGATTACGTCGTCGAAACTGGCGAGATTGAGGGCCCGTCGAAGAAAGTTGCTCTCAACAATCAGAGTATCTAGAATTGATAATGCAATGAGGAAAGGCAGAGTGAACGACAAGGGAAACAGAACCCCGACAAGGGTCCCTAGAAGGGTAACCGAGACGATGGTGAGAATGAGTGTTTTCCTTGGTGATAGTGATCCGGTGTAGCTACGAAAGGACCAGTAAAGGCCCAAGTAAGTTAATGGCGCCGCTGGGAGATAAAGCAGGACCGGAAGGGTGCCCGGTGTGAAGGATAGCTGTAGTAGCACCGGGCCCGAGACGATTCCCATGACAGTTATTCCTGCAACGACGAGTCGCACGGCTCGCTCGCCACGACGCCTGAAGGCATAGAAGAGACCAAAGATCACGAGAATAGAGATGAAACCTGGGGTAAGAAGATCAGTATTCGAGGCTGACGAATAACCGGAGAACTTTGTGGGCGAAAAGCCGGACAGAGTGATCTGTGCGATCATAAGGGAAGCGAGTAGAGACCCCCCGAGAAGAATCGCATCTCTTAAGCGGTGGTCCAAGCCTAAAACACGCTGAGGTTAATCGTTAACAACATGTCGAACCAACCAAATAAGCATCAATGGTCACAAGTCTCTCAGCTCGCCTTGGAACTCCATTTGTTTTCCGATCCATATCGAAACAGTCGCCATTTGATGCAACTTCGCTCCCACGATGCCCTGTGGAAGAAAAGATTGGACAAACGTCTTGATCTCCCAGGGCCCAAAGAGGCGAAAGTTTCGTCTGCTCACTTGTGGCGGTTCACAACCCAAATCGACCCGGGCATCATGTGAGCTGCAATTCCGAATCCGCGTGATAATGCCTACGGGGGTTCGTCCGGAGACCCTGTTCGGCATGCTAGGCTGTTGAGTCGTGCTGGCCCGCAATCGGAAAATACACATGAGATTAGTCTGAGGGGCATGTCGCGAGAATCTCTTGGCAGTCAATTCAGACACGGACTTACCTTCATCGCGACTCTCGCCTTCGTAGTCAGTTTCTTCGGCTCCAGGCTATTCGCGACCCTGTTTCCCGGCACAGTTGTCATGCAGGGCGGAATCCACCTTCATCATTTCTGGTATGGTATTGCCCTGATTAGCGTGGCTGGCTGGATGGGCATCGCTTGGAGGAATGAGAGGCTCTACCGGCTCTACGCTGTCCTATACGGACTTGGAGCGGGGTTCGTCGGGGACGAAGTCGGTCTGCTCTTAACATTCAACAACTACGAGTCTGGACTTACCTACCTGTTCTTCGTCGCAGCGATCTCTTTTGTAATAATCGCCACACTCTTTCTTCGCTACCGGGCCCAGTTGAAGGAAGAACTTCTCAAACTGAGCTTCCGAGAACGCGCTGCTATCATCGGCGTCTACATTACTGGTTTCTCCGTTTTCTTCCTCTTCCTCTCGTCCGGTGTTAGCCTTGTGGGAATACCACTAGCATTGGCAGGCTTGACAATTCTGGTCATAACATACGCAAGGCATAGGAAGGCTCGAGCACTCGCCAAGCAGCCATCCTGACAGCGCAGCGCGTCCGCTCTCAGTCAAGTCATGTGATCGAATAGTTCTCGAGAAGACCTAGATTGTTACAGTTGCTTCTACTGGCTTGGCCATTTCGAGAGCTTTCTCTCTTGGGACTTCCATTTGATGGATGTCCCTGGCATGGAGTTGGACGTGTTGGACTAGCTCGTCGTCTGATTGTGTTCTCACCATGAAGCCGCAGTCGCAGTTTACCTGTTTCGCCATTTTCTCGTCACCGGCGAAACGTCGTGGTTCCTAATAAGATGCCAGCATGGGATACTGAGTCAGGTCGACCAGACTTACTCGCGCTCGGCCTTCTGGCTTCTTGTTCAGCGTCGTCTCTTGCGTAGATCTGAGCTGATATTCGGACCGTCGGACTCCGGTTGCCGTCCTCAAGGTTGGACTATGAACTCAGAAGCACTTATCTGAGACGGAGCTGATAATGAGCAGGTGAAGGCGTCCAGCCCGCATAGACGACAAATGGGGCTCCTTCGTCGAATAGACGTCCCAGCGCTTCTGGGTGCTGTTGTAGCACTGTTTCTCGGACCTGCGAGTGGGCCTTGGTGGACTGTAACGGGAGCTACGACGAGTAGGGTCCTGAACGTCCAAGTCTCCCCGTTCTACCTCCAAGCTGATGCTACAGGGATATCCGCGACCACATTCTTCTCGGTTCCTCTAGGAACATTCACAAGCCTATTATTGATCCTGAGCTTGATCGCTCTAGGCGCTTCGAGCTTCCATCCTAGGACCTGGTGGGGAAAGCTAGCCACCTACTTCAGCCTCTGCTCGATGACTGAACTCTATCTCAGTTTTCTCTTAATGTATCATGGCGCTCTAACTATGCTGCTCGGCGCATACAATATCGTCCCGCCATACTTGGGAACGAGTCGCCTCGGGGCCAATATTGTGGGTCTCGACCTCAACAGCTATCTCAACCCGCTGGTAACCGCAAACTTTGGCGTTCCCTTCTACCTAGGCTTCTTAAGCATAGGACTGATCGCGACAAGTCTGATCGTCAACGACACTGTTGAGAAAAGAAAGAAGAGCGCCCAGCGAGGCGTGGCCGCCATATTCACAACCGACCAACAATCATAGATCGGTCAGAATGCTTCTCCGCGGCCAAAGTTCCCTTGCCGAATCAGAGCTCCCCTGGTCTCCACGACATCATCCAACCTCCATCAAATGTTTGTTAAGCAGTCAGATGCACTCTGAGCCTTAGATTGAAGATTCCCAGTCCCGATAAGGAGTCGACGGAGCTCTTCCGCTCTCTCGTACCGGAAGACGACCGCGTCACGGTCCGGCCGATGTTTGGCAACATTTCGGCTTTCGTTAATGGCAACATGTTCTTCGGAATATTTGGAAACGACCTATTCGTACGCTTGTCGATTGAAGATCGCGAAGAGCTTCTCAAGAACAAGGGAGCATCAATGCTTGAGCCGATGAAAGGAAGGCCAATGAAGGACTACGTCGTTGTGCCCAAGATCTGGTTGGACCGGCCGGACACTGTTCGCTTCTGGATTTCGAAATCACTCGAATGGTCCAGCAAATTACCGCCGAAGAAGACGAAAAAATAGTCGCTCTGCCAGGGAGATTCACATGCAAGGGCGGGATCTCATGAGTCCAAG
>Ga0207646_10006221_pt1 | contig 12412 bp, 12 predicted proteins | sample KBSK5502metaG_FD_184343 | JGI IMG/M metagenome (GOLD analysis project Ga0207646, IMG submission 184343) | Corn, switchgrass and miscanthus rhizosphere microbial communities from Kellogg Biological Station, Michigan, USA - KBS K5-50-2 metaG... | ecosystem: Host-associated > Plants > Roots >...
CGGCTGGCCCGGGCTCGGGATGCTGCCCACCTGGGAGAACACGTACCCGCCGCGGCGCTCCTGCATGCCGGGCGTGAGCGCGGCGGCTTCCGCGCCCAGGTAGTAGAGCTTGGGCCGCGTCCCCTGCTCCGGCTTGCGCACCTGCGTCTGCTGCGAGGCGACGAGCCGCGAGATCGTGCTGCGCGGGTCGTCGAGATCGCCCGGCACGATGGCCTGGACCGGGCACACCACCACGCACGCCGGCTCGAGGCCCGCCTCCACGCGGTGGGCGCAGTAGTGGCACTTGGCCGCGGTCTTCGTCTCCGGATCGATGTAGAGCGCGTCGTAGGGGCACGCCTGCATGCAGGACTTGCAGCCGATGCAGCGCTCCCCGTCGAAGTCCACGATGCCGTCCGGCCGGCGATAGAGCGCCACCGTCGGGCAGATCGTCACGCAGGGCGCGTTGTCGCAGTGGTTGCAGCGCATCACGCTGAAGTAGCGCCGGGTGTCCGGGAACACGCCCTTCTCGATGTACTTCACCCACGTGCGGTTCACCCCGAGCGGGACCTGGTTCTCCTCCTTGCAGGCCACCGTGCAGGCGTGACAGCCGATGCACTTCCGCTGATCGATGACGAAGCCGTATCGCATCTATCCGCCCGGCGATCGCACGGCGGCCACCAACGACCCGGCCCCCTCCTCTAGCAGCGGATTCAGCGCAGTCACCACTACGGGCCTTCGTCCGCCGGGTGTCGCAACTTGCGCGCCGGATACATCGTCGCCGGACACGTCTCCAACTTCTCCTCGTCGATCTCGATACCGAGCCCGGGCCCCGAGGGCAGATCGATGTAGCCGTTCATCGGCTTGAGCTGATTCGGCGAGATCTGGTCACAAAAGTCGACAAAGGGAAGGAAATACTCCGTGATGATGAAATTCGGCATCACCGCCGAGGCGTGCACCGTCGAGGCGAGGGCAACCGCCGTCGAATTGTAGTTGTGCGGGGACATCGCCACCAGAAACGCCTCGGCCATCGAGCCGATCTCCTTCAGCTCGAGAATCCCACCACAGCATGCCACGTCCGGATTTAGGATGTCGGCCGAGCGCTCTTCCAGCAGCGGACGGAAGCCTTGCTTCAGATACGTGGCTTCACCGATGACGATCGGCAAGCCGGTGGCTCGCCGGATCTCTGCGAGTGCCCGTGGGCTCTCCGCGCTGCACGGCTCCTCCATCCAGTAGACATCGAACTCGGCGAGCTTCCTGTCGAGCCGGACGGCGTGCATCGGCGCAAGGCGCCGGTGTTGATCGATCAGGATATCGACATCAGGCCCGACCGCATCCCGAACCGCCCTCACAACCGCCACCGCGTGGACCTCGTGCTCCTTCGGGACCCAACTGCGCCACGGCGACGGCAACGGATCGAGCTTGAGGGCGCTGAAGCCCTGCTTCACGACTTTCTCCGCCGCACGCGCATACTCCGCCGGCAACTTGAGCTGGTAACTCCAGCCATTCGCATAGACCCGAATCCGATCGCGGCAGCGCCCGCCGAGCAGGTTGTAGACTGGCTGCCCACAGGCCTTCCCGACGACATCCCACAGGGCCTGCTCGATGCCGCTGATGGCGCAGAACAGCTCGAGCGAGCCGCGGCGCGCCGCATAATCGTCGAACGCGATCTGGGTGAAGTGCTTGATGCTGAATGGATCCCGGCCCACCGCGTAGCGGCCGAGCGCAGTGAGCTGCGCCATGATCGCGGCGTCACGGTCATACTGGGAGTAGGCCTCACCCCACCCGTCTATCCCCGCGTCGGTCTCAACCTTGACGAAAATCAGGTTCTTTCGCCACCCGGGATGCACTGCGTAAGCCTTTACCGCCGCGATCTTCACCCTAGCGTTCTCCCAGCTTTCCTCGGTATCCGCTCGCCTTCGAGCGGCGCACCATGAAACGACCTAGGCTCCCGTGTATCGGCCTGCTCGCTTATCCAACAGCGCCCGAACGGCTTCCAGGTGATCGTCCGTATGGTGGCAGAGCGCCTGGAACGAGGCGCACAGGTCCAGGAAGTCGCCAAGGTTCACCGCTCGCAAGCCCTGCCGATACAGGAGCTTGGCCAGCCGAACCGCGACCGGCGGCTTACTCGCAATATCGGCGGCAAGCTCCATCGTGACGCGCATGAGGTCGGTGGACGGCGTGACCTTCAACACGAGCCCGGCTTCGAGCGCCTCCGAGGCCGAGAGCGTGCGGCCGGTGAAGATCATCTCCGCGGCCTTCTGCGCTCCTACCGCGCGAGGCAGGAAGTAGGCGCCCCCGTCACCCGGGACGATGCCGAGGTTGACGAACGTCTCTCCGAACCTTGCCTGGTCCGAGGCGATTCGCAGGTCGCACATGAACGCGAGGTCGCATCCGGCTCCAACGGCCGGGCCGTTTACCGCACATATCGTCGGGACTTCCACCGCATCGACCGCCCGCGGAATTCGCTGAATCCCGTCCCGATAGCCCCAGAACACCGCGGCGGGAGAGCCGCCAAACATACCGCCGCGCTCGGCCATATCCTTGACGTTGCCGCCGGCTGAGAAGACGGTCCCCGCCGCGGTGATGATCAGAGACGAGATGCTCCGCTCCCGATTCACATGCGCGCACGCCCGCTCAATTTCCGCGATCATCGTCTCGTGGCTGATGACGTTTCGAATGTCCGGCCGGCTCAAGGTCAATACGGCGACCCGGTCCTTCACCTCCAGCGTGATTTCGCGGTATCCTTCGACCACTCTCTCTCCTCGGCCTCTTTCTGATGCTGACATCGTCGATCAGCCCCCTCAGTCTCCCCGGTGCGCATCTCAACCTGTTCAGATTTGCCGGCCCTCAGCGGGCATCCCGTCCCGCCGGCAGGCAGGAGGCCACCTCCAGGACCCCCGTCTACCTCGAGACGCGCAGCCGGGCCTCTCCCGTCTGCACCGGCTGACCATCCTGATTGACGAATGCGATCTTGACGGTGACCAGCTTTTCGTCGCCGCTATCGCTCACTCTCGCGACCTCCCGCTCCAGCGTCAGTGTGTCTCCGGGAAAAATGAGCCGCGTGAGGGTCATGTCGAGCTCCCCTCCCCGGACCCACGCGGCGCCGAAGTCCCGCATCATGGCCTCGGACACGATCGCGACCGGATGACGACCGTGGGCGACCGGTCCCGGCAGGCCGGCCAGCATCGCCTTCTCCCGGTCAGTGTGAATGTTCGCGCTGTCACGACCTAGCGCGTACCGGGAGTAGCGGTTGATCTTCTCTTGCGTGACCGCCCAGACGAGCGGCTCCAATCGTTCCCCCGCCTTGATCTCGCTCACCGCATCACCTCCAATGGCTTCTTGACCAGCGAGACCACCGATGTGTGAAGGCCCGTGCATACCACCTGTCCCTTCTCATCGGTCGCGGTGAGAGTCATGACGAAGTAGCCCTTGCCTCGCCTGATGTACTTGTCCGAGATGCGCACGTTCACCGCCAGCCGGCTGCCCACCCGAATCGGTCCCCGGAACTGCCACGACTGCTTGGCGTGGATGCTGCCGAAACGAGCGTAGCGCGTGTCCAGGATTCGCAAGCATTCATTGTCCAGCAACGTCGGCGGAGCAATACGCCCCCCCAACGGCGATGCCGACCGGTACCACTCGTGGGAGCTCTCGATCGCGGCCGCGCACTGTTGCACGAGCTCGTTTGTCACGTCGATACTCCGCGTTCCGAGGTCCTCGCCGATCTCCAGATGCTCATAGTCGAACGTCTTCATCATTTCCTCCCACGTCGGATGGCTTCCTCGCGAAGATCAGGCTTTCGGACCTTGCCCTGAACATTCCGAGGCAGCTCGGACACCACATGCACCGCGCGCGGCTTCTTGTAACTCGCGATGCGCTCCTGGCAATGCCGTATCAGCTCGTCGATCCGCATCTCCGTGGACGAGTGAAGGACTACGAACGCCACGATCGACTCCCCCCACTCGCGATCTGGCACGCCGACCACGGCAGCCTCGCGCACGGCCGGGTGGGCCTCAAGCGCCCGCTCGACCTCCCGGGAATACACGTTGAACCCCCCGCTGATGATCATGTCCTTCGCGCGATCTGCGACGTAGACGAACCCATCCTCATCGCGCGATGCGAGGTCACCGGTATGTAGCCATCCGTCCCGCAACACCTCGGCGGTGGCCGCGGGGTCGTTCCAGTATCCGGGGGTCACCACGTCGCCCCGAATCACGATCTCGCCGACCTTCCCGGGCACCAGCTCGGCGCCGTCGCCGTCGACGATGCGGACCTCCACCCCGAGGGCGGGCCGGCCGGAGGAAGCGAGCCGTCGCTCCCTGGTATGGGGATCAGGTGTCAGCAAGGCGGATGGCGGCATCAAGAGAATCGGCTGGCTCGCCTCGGTCAACCCGTAGGTCTGGCGCACGATGGGCCCAAAGTGGTCCAGCGCCTCCCCCATCACCTCGGGCGAGATCGGGGCGGTCCCCACCGAGATCAGGCGCAGACTCCCGATATCGAAAGACCCAAGACGCTCGTAGCGCAGCAGGCGCTCGAGCATCGTCGGGACGAGCATCACCCCAGTGCCCCGCTCGCGCTCGATCGTCGCGAGGACTACCTCGGCATCAAACCGATCCAGAACGACGTTCGTCCCACCCTTGACGTAGTACTTGTGCACGTGATTCCGAGCGGCGTGGGTCAGGGGCGCCACGTTGACGAACACGTCGTTCTCATCGATGACGTGATCTTCATTGAGAAAGTCGTTGCGCAACCGCGCGACGAAATTGAGGAAGGAGCGCATCACTCCTTTTGGAGTTCCGGTAGTCCCGGAGGTGTAGGCGATCCTCTCCAACGCATGGACCGAGACCGCCACCTCCGGCGACCGGGCCGAGCTCGTGGCCAGCAGCTTCTCGTAGTCGAGCGCTCCCGCCGCCGCGTTCTCGTCCGCGATGAAGTACTGGACGCGCGGGCACGCCTTTCTGATCTCGGCTCCACGACCGCTCCACGCCGCACTCGCGATCAAGCAGGCCGCCTCACTGTGCTGGACGACCTCCACCTGCTCGACGGTCGCCTGCCGAGTATTCAGCGGCACCATGCACAGCCCGGCCTTCATGATGGCAAAGCGAGCCTCGACAGCCTGCGGACTGTTCTCGATGAGCACCGCCACCCGCGCGTTCTCGGCGAGACCGACGTCGAGCAGGCCATTGGCGAGCCCGTTGATTCGCTCGTCAAACTCGGCGAACGTGATACGCCTCTCCCCCGACACGATGGCGATCCGACCGGGGAAGGTCCGGGCAGGCCAATCGAGTAAGGCCGCCGTCGCGATGGGCAGGACGCGATCTGACGCGTGGCTCAGCTTCATCGGCGTCGGCCAGACGATCCGCTCCGACCGTGGGCGTCCACGATCCTCACGGTACTCAACGGCCGGCCTCGATCTCCCAGCGCGCACTCAGGGCGCGCAACACCTTCTCCGGTGTGATCGGAAGCTCGGTGATGCGGACCCCGACGGCGTCGCAGACTGCGTTGCCGACCGCCGCCGCCACGGCCGGCAGTCCGACTTCGCCTACCCCCTTGGCCCCGAATGGCCCTTCACGATGCGGCGTCTCTACGAGGATCGACTCGAACTCCGTGGGCATCTCGAGAAAGGTCGGAAGACAATAGTCGAGAAACGTCGGATTCGTGGGTTGTCCGTTGTCAAAGAGCATCTCTTCGTACAGCGTTGTGCCCAGGCCCATCATCAGCGACCCCTCGTTCTGCATGTCGCAGTTCAGGGGGTGGAGCGCCCGACCCGCGTCGACCGCCATTGCCATCTTCCGGATCGTGACACTCCCGGTTTCCACGTCGACCTCGACATCCGCCCCACACGCCGCGGCGAACCAGAAGGCGGAGGCCTTGCCCTGGCCGGTCGCCGGATCGAGCTTGCCTCCCTCGGTCTGGAAGGTGGACTGCCCAAGGAGCGCTCCCAGTCCAGCTCCGAAACGGGCCCGTATGATATCGGGGTAGGCAAGCGCGCGTCCGGGACTTCCTTTCACCGTCACCATGCCATCGCGGAGCTCGAGGTCTGCCGGCGCCGCCTCCAACTGGGTCGCCGCAAGTGCCATCAGCTGCTGCTTGAGGTCCACCGCCACCCCAAGTACCGCGTTCCCCATGCTGAACGTGGACCGACTGGACGTCGTGGACTGGTCATAGGGCGTGACGTCCGTGTCGGAGAGGACGACCTCCACCCGGTCGTAAGGGAGGGCGAGCGCCTCCGCCGCGATCTGCGCGATCACCGTCCGTGCCCCCTGCCCGATCTCCACCGTCCCGGAGTAGATCACCACGCTGCCATCCTCATTCATCCGGCCCGACGCCAATGACAGCGACGGAGTGAACGTGCTCTTGATGTGGCAGCTCAGGCCCTTGCCCCTGGCGAGGCGTCGCGGGAGAGGGCGCTGGCGACTGGCACCCGCCGGATGGGCGCTCCAATCGATCGCCTTCGCGCAGCGCACGAGGCATTCGCGCACGTTCGCGGCGTGGAGCCGCTCTCCCGTCGCGATCTCGTCGCCTTCGCCCACGATGTTCTTGAGACGGAAGTCGAGCGCGTCCATGCCGAGCTCGGCCGCGAGCTCGTCCATATGCTGCTCGAAATTCCACGCCACCTGCGGCACTCCGAAACCCCGGTAAGGGCCGGCCGACATTTTGTTCGTGTAGATCGCGGACGACTCCACGCGGAGATTGGGAATGCGGTAAGGCCCCGGCGCGGCGTACCCGCCGTTCTTGGCGGTTCGCGGCCCGGAGTCGGCGTACGCGCCGGTGTCGTAGAGGGCATCCACGGTCCTGGCCACGATCGTGCCATCTCGTCGCACGCCCGACACGATCTTCACCGCCGCCGCGTGTCGCGTCACCGTGAGAAACACCTCCTCTCTCGTGAGCACGATGCGCACGGCCCGGCCAACTTTACGGGCCAGAGCCGCCACCACCGGCTCGATCCGGGGGTGTGCTTTGGCCCCGTAGCCACCGCCCACGTAGGGCGCGATGATTCGAATCTTCGAGTGGGAAACCGCGAAGATCTCGGCCAGCTGGGCGCGGATCACGGAAGGGTTCTGCGTCGACGACCAGACCGTCAGCCGTCCGGCCCGGTCCCACTCGGCGAGCGCCGCGTGAGGCTCCATGTGCGCGTGCTGGACGACCGGGACCCGCGTGGCCGTCTCGATGACCACGTCGGCTGAGGCCAGCGCGGCCTCGACGTCCCCCTTCCGCAGATGGAACACGCTGCAGGTGTTGGTGCCAGGTCGATAGTCCGAGCTCTTGAGATCCGACCAGACCACGTGCGGCCACACCCGCTCCTCGTGAAGGATCGGTGCGCCTTCCGCGATCGCCATCTCCGGCGTCAATACCGCCGGCAACTCCTCGTACTCGACCCGGATGAGGTCGAGGGCCGCTTCGGCGGTTTCCTCGTCCTTCGCCGCCACCGCAGCTACCGCCTCCCCCACGAACCGAACCTTGCCCAGCGCCAACACCGGCTGGTCACTCAGGAACGGCCCGTAGGTCGGATGTGGGAGCGCGGCGACATCCTCCGGGGTGAGGATCCCCACCACACCGCGAAGCCGTCGAGCCTCCTCGACGTCGACCTTCACGATGCGAGCGTGAGGCAACGTGCTTCGAAAGATCTTGCCGATCAGCATCCCCGGCCGCTCGATGTCCCCCGCGTAGACGGCGCTTCCGGTGACCTTCTCCAGGCCATCGGCCCGCCTCACGGATGAGCCAATTGTCACGTTCGCCATCACCGTCTCCCGTTTCGAGTCGTGACGCCGACCGAGCGCATCACGAGGCCGACCGAGCCAATTCGCGAGCCCGGCTCACCGCCTGCAAAACCTCGATGTAGGTACCGCACCGGCAGAGGTTGCCGGCCAGATAGTCCTTCACCTCTTCATCGCTCGGATCCGGTACCGTCGCGAGCAGGGCTTTCGTGGCCATGATCATGCCCGAGGTGCAAAAGGCACACTGGAAGGCGGTCGACTCCAGGAAGCCCTGCTGAACCGGGTCGAGACGGCCGTCGGCCCCCAAGCCCTCGATCGTCAACACGTCACATCCGTCCGCATTGCTGGCTAGGGTGAGACAGCTACTCACGGGCTGGCCATCGAGCAGCACGGTGCAGGTTCCGCAGACCCCGACACCGCATCCCTCCTTCGTCCCCTTGAGCCCAAGACGATCGCGAAGCACCTGCAGCAACGTCCAGTTGGACTCGATGGGCACGGACACCGTCGCCCCATTCACGGTCACCCTCACATCCGTCATGATCCTTCCTCCCTGCTCGCGGCCGGGCCCAGGATCCGCTCGAGCGCACGCCGAACGAGGACGGGAACGACCTGCCGCTTGTACCACCGGCTACCCCGCAGGTCGTCGTCGATCGGGTCCACCGCGTCCGCGGCCAGTCGGGCCGCGTCCTCCACCACTCGCCCACTCACGTGGCGACCCCGCAGGTACTCTTCGCTCGCGGTCATGCGGACCGGCACCGGGTTCACCGCGCCCACTACGATACGAATGCTCTCGACCACCCCGCGGTCACAGCGCGCGAACGCGGCCACCCCGACACACGGCCGGTCCCCCGCGGTGCGAGTCACGAACTTCAGATACACTCCCTCTTCCTCCGGAGCCGGCGGCGGCACCGCGATCTCCCGGATGAGCTCGCCCGGCCTCAGCGCCGTCTCGTATGTCCCCTTCAGGAACTCGGCGATCGGCACCCACCGCTCCCCGGACGGCCCAACGATCGCGACACGCGCTCCCAAGGCCACGAGCACCGCTGGCGGGTCGCTCTGGGAGTCGGCATGCGCGACGTTCCCTCCGATCGTCGCCAGGTTCCGAATGCGGATGTTCGCGACCTTGTGCGCCGCATCCGCGAGCACGTGGTAGTGTCGGCGCACCGCGGCATGTGACTCGATGCCGGAGATCGGAGTCAGCGCCCCGAAGCGCAGACCCCGGACCGGATCGAAATCGACGTAACTGGCCTCCCGGATCTTCTTCAGGTTCACGAGGCGCTCGGGCAGGAATACGCCCTGCTTCATAAGCACAAGCAGGGCCGTGCCGCCCGCGATGGCCTTCAGCTCCGGCTCCCCGGCCAACACCCGCGCCGCCTCGGCTAACGTGGAGGGCTCGATCAAATCAAACCGTCGCACCCGCTCCTCCTCCGGCTTCCTGGGTCAAGGCGGCATTGGCCCGGCGGGCGAACTCCTCCTCGATCTCCTTCGCCTTTCGCTTGATTGCCGAGAATCCGATCGATCCCAAACGGCCAAACACGCTCATGTCGTTCTCGTACACGATCTCCGTCCGTTGCGCGTCCACCTCCCGCAGAGAGATCGTCGTTCGCACCTTCACGCTCGAAGCCATCCGCCCATCCTTGCCCTCGAGCGTGAACCCGATCCGATGCGGCGCTGCTACCTCTTGGAGCTCCAGGGCCGCCTCGAAGCGGGCGGCCAGGAATGCCACCCGCTGCTCGATACTGACCTCGTAGTGCTTCTCGTCGATGCGGCGGGCCCCGCTCACCCCGGGTACCCAGCCCGTCATCGTGGGTATGTCGAAGAGCGCCGTCCACACCCGCTGGATCGGCGCCGCAATCTGGAAGGTGCCGCCCATCACCATGAGATCTTCATCTCCTCGCTCGCTCCTTGTGCCCTCGGACCATGCCCATCGCGGCGACCCAAATCGTTACCCGTTGAATCCCGTTGCGCCGTCGTCTTCGGCGAATACCACTGCGCGCGTCGCGTCCAGCTCCACCGCGCAGTCCTTGCCGACGACCCCCGAGCGTTGCGGATCCGCGATCATCAAGATGAGCGCGGGTGTAACTCGCACGAACACGAACTGATAGTTGCCCACGAAGCGTGTCTTCTCGAGGCGCCCGTGCAGCCGCCTCGGGTCTCCGTCACTCGCGCATGCACGCAGGTATTCCGGACGAATTCCCACCATTACCTGTTGGCCTGGCTCGAACGCCCGCGTCCTCGAGCATCGGACAAGAACCTGCGACTCGATCCCGGTGAGGCGACAAGTCACCACGTCATCGTTGATCGCCACCACCTCACCCGGAAGAAAGTTGATTTTGCCAACGAAGTCAGCCACGTAGCGGTTGGCCGGCGAATCGTAGAGGCGCTCCGGCGTGTCGACCTGCTCGATCCGCCCCGGCCCCATCACCACGACTCGGTCCGAGAGACTCAGTGCCTCTTCCTGATCGTGCGTGACGTAGATCGTAGTGATCCCGATGTCGCGCTGGATCCGCTTGAGCTCAGACTGCATCTGCTCCCGCAGCTTGAGATCCAGCGCGCCGAGAGGCTCGTCCATGAGCAGGATGCGTGGATTGAAAGCGAGCGCCCGGGCCAAGGCCACCCGTTGCTGCTGTCCGCCCGAGAGCTGTCCCGGTCGACGCGACCCGACCCCGCTGAGGCGCACCAGATCGAGCATCTCGGCCACCCGCTGGCGGATGAACTCACGCGCCTTGCCCTCCACGCGCAGCGCAAACCCGACGTTATCCTCGACGCTCAGGTGCGGAAACAACGCGTAGTGCTGGAACACCATACCGATCCGTCGGGACTGCGGAAGCTCGTACGTGATGTCGCGACCATCCAGTAGCACCTGGCCGGCGGTGGGCATTACGTGGCCCGCGATCATCCGAATGATCGTCGTCTTCCCGCACCCGGACGGTCCGAGAAGAGTGAGGAACTCGCCCTCGCCCACGGCCAGGTCGACGCCGGCGACCGCCGGCACCCCGCCGTAGTCCTTCCTCAGATCTCTGATCTCGATGATCGGCGTGTGAGATTCCATGTGTGAGTCCAGACAGTTTTCGCCGTTCGCTCCTGGGGCTACTTCTTCAAAGCTCGATTCCACTTCGTCACGATGTCGCTCCAGTTCTTGTTCAGAATCTTCCAGTCCGGCCGGAAGGCTTCCTCCACGCCCTTCTCGTCGAGGATCGCGAGACGCTCCCGATACACCGGGTCCGCTTTCAGCTTCTCGAGGGCCGGGGTGACTGCCGGCGTCCATCCCTCCGCCTTCGCGAACTTGAGCTGGGCTTCGGTATCGAGGGTCATATCGATGTAGATCTCCGCCAGAGCCTTCTGCTTGGACCCGCGCACGAGATGCATGGTGTCGATGTCCATGCTCCCCTTCTTGCCCCCGGTCATCGCATTCACGTACTTCACCGGGAAGTTTCTGAACCGCAGCTCGTTCGCCCGCCCTTCCGTCCAGGCCAGGGTCCACACATTGCCGGCCGTGACCTGCGTCGCCACTTCGACCGGAGAGGAATAGATATGGTTGAGCTTTATCTTGCTCAATTCCGCGATGCCCGCCTCGTAGTCGTAGGGGTTCCCGGCCGCACGCTGCGCCGCCGCCATCAGGGTATGAACGCCCATCACCACGTTCAGGTCCGGGATCGCTACCTTCCCCGCCACCTGGGGGTCCCACAGGATGTCCCATGACGTCGGGGCGGCGATACCGGCTTCCTTGAACTTCTCGGTGTTGTAGGCAATGCCGACGGGAATGATCATGAACGGCGGCCCGAACTCGGGCTGATCGAGGATGGGCCGCACCACGTGCTTCATGTTCGGAATCTTGGCGAGGTCCAGCTTCTCCACGAGGTTCAGACGCAGGACCTGCTCTTTCACGGAATCGTCCACCTGAACAACGTCAAACGGCGGCTCCTGGCCCCGGGTGGCGATCATCTTCGCCAGGTGCTCCCGCGGATTACCGATCACGTACTCCACCTTGGCGCCCGTCCGTTCCATGAACGGCTTACCCACGAATTCGTGGAGACCTCGATTCCATCCGCCTCCCCACATCGCCACCCGCAACGTCTGTCCTTCGAATTCCTTCGCCGCAAAGGCACCATCAGCCGCCCAGGTCAGTGTGATTACCGCGAGAGCTGCAACGAGTGCCCTTCGTGTGATCATGGTCTATCTCCCCGTGCGATGGTTGGTCGAAGGCAGCGCGTCATCGCTCCTGCCCGGTGATGGCGCGCATCCCCCCTGCCCCAGCGAATGCCAGCGTCAGCACCACCGAGAACGCCACCGTCGCGGTGGACACGGCGTACATGACGTGGGTGAGGTGCTGCGTGATCTCGCCATAGATCTGCACGGGAAGCGGAGTATTCGCCGCGCCGAAAATGAACAGCGATACGCCGACGTTGTCGAACGACACGACGAACGCGAAGAATGCGCCGGCCAGGACCGCCGGCTTGACGATCGGAAGCGTGATGGCGAAGAACGTCCGCACCTTCCCCGCCCCCAGGCCGTAGGCGGCCTCCTCGAGGCGCTCATCGAAAGACGCCAGGCGGGCCGTGACCGACGTGAGGACGTAGGGCACCGTCACCGCGACGTGAGCCACCGCGAGCGGTTCATCGAAACGATGAAAACATTTCACTTCGCGCCATCGCGCAACGTGGGCTAAAACCGGTGCGCTTTGAACGCGTCACCTTCATCCACCACCAACCCTCTCC
>Ga0207646_10006223_pt1 | contig 12405 bp, 13 predicted proteins | sample KBSK5502metaG_FD_184343 | JGI IMG/M metagenome (GOLD analysis project Ga0207646, IMG submission 184343) | Corn, switchgrass and miscanthus rhizosphere microbial communities from Kellogg Biological Station, Michigan, USA - KBS K5-50-2 metaG... | ecosystem: Host-associated > Plants > Roots >...
CCGGCTGCGGATCTCAGCGCCAGGAGCATCTGAGCACCAGCCGGTGACACTCAACAATCTAGCCAACTTGTTGGAGCTCCGCGCCATCAAAGATCCGAGTTCCGACTGGAACCAGGCGACTGGCACTATGACTGTGAATGCTGATGGGATCAGCGGTACCATCGACGCCAATCTCCTGCGTGATGTCGCCGGCGCTCAGGCCGTCCATGTCACTGGCAAGTGGGCGTGCGGGGCGCCAATGCCGCTTCCGGCATTTGACTCCAGCGTCCCGTGCGCCGGCTTCTACGCCATCAACCAGCTTCAAGGCGCTGACGTCGCGCGAATGAAGGCAAGTGCCTGCCAAGTCGATGACCTTACCTTTACCGGCGATATCAACGCGCATTTGGACCACGCAATCACCGATACAGTCTCGCCACATCCCGGGATCGACGGCGACAACTTCTGCGGCAGCGTTGGCGATAGCTACACGGCGGCGCTCAAGTTCTCTATTGGGGACGAGAGCTTTCTGCTCGACCTCTACGCACAGCGATACCCGGCGGTCGCTCCCGGCGAGTACTCGGCAAGCGGAGCAACTCTGTGGCTGGGGCACGCGGATCCCGACCACCAGGGCGTTTTCGTCACTGACGAGAAAGTGTTCTGGAGCGGTAGTGACGGAACGTTCACGATCGCGACCGATATGAAGTCCGGGAGCCTTGACGCGACGTTGCACGGCCTGGTGTCGAACGCTGGACCTGGCCTGCAGGTGAAGGGCAGCTGGCGCTGCCGAGCTTAGAGGACCTCAGGCAAAACTGGAGTCGAGCGCGTTGGCCTCGTCCTCACGACCCGCACCGCGGTAGGCCGCAGCTAGGCGGTTTGCAAGGTCCCTGCGCTGAGGGCGATCGTCAACTGCCGGCTCCAGGATCGTGATCGCCAGAGCCATCTGGCCAGCTCGCAAATAGGCGCCGCCTAACAGCAGCGAAAGATCGGCCCGCCGACTGATGAGCAATTCGCGGATCTCTCGCATGAGTTCCGTGCAGGTTGGGTGACGGTCAGTGGCGAGATCCTCGACGGTTTCGAATTCGGGCAGGAAAGCACCCTGGCAGGCCGCGAGCACCCGCTGTACCCGTGCGGCTTCGCTGGGAGAGAGTTCGCCACGACCTGCAGTTCGGCTGCTCAGCTGAAGAAGCTCGATGGCATCGACCTCGCAGTCTTCCAGCCTGAAACTCAAGACCTCGGGCTGAACGGCCACGCGGTCGCTCAACGCTGGCGGCATTTCACGCAATCCCTTGGTGATGAAGTTGCGAAGGCGCTTGAGCTGGACGTCACGGCTAACTCCAGGCCTTGCCTCTCGAGCGAGCTCCTCGCGACTCGGGGGCGCATCTGGATCGCGGATGGCAGCCACCAGGAGTCGCAGCCAGATGAAGCCGCTCACCGGTCGTGACATCAAGGCCTGAGCCCAATCCCTGCCGCCCTGGCGGACATGAAGGCTGCCGAAGGTGGTTACGACTACTTCCGAGGGCGCGCGAACCGGCTCGGAAGTCTGTTGCTGATCTGGTATCTCGATCTGCGCAGTTGGCGCGGCCGGCTGAACTGAAGGCAGGAGCACTAGTGCGGGTCGAAGCCGACGCTGGCGCAGGAACAGAAGCCCCGCGAGTCCAACAACTAGCGCCGCCGCCGCGATCACACCCAGTGCCGGAACTGGCGAGCTGGCCAGCGTCTGTATGTGTTGGTCGGCGATCGTGTAATGGCCGCCGTTTGGGTTCCGCAACCAGAAGTCGCCGTGGAAGCTAATCGCCTGCTCACTCGGCGCTTGGTCGGGACCGTTGTTGGTGACGACCGACTTTGTCCCGTCTTCTTGAACTTCGATCGTGAGGCTGGGATCAGCGGGATCGGAAGCCCGAAGGATGGTCAGGGTCGCGGGCTGGAAGCTGACCTTGGGAGGCGTAGAGGAAGCCGTCTGAGTGTTCATCTCCTGGATCACGTCGCTCAGCGCGCTGTCGCTCAGGCGGCCGCCGAGCAGGCTCTGGTCTCCAGTTGAGAGGGCATTGGCCTCGGCCTCCTGATCGGATAGGAAGTCGTGCGCGACTTGTGCGCCAAGGGCGGAATCGACGCCATTGCCATAAGTTGTGGGCACACCTAGCAGGGTCGTCCCCAGTGCCGAGACGGCCACGATCAGGACGGCCAGAATCGCCGTAGAGACCACGATCACCGGCCCAGCCGGAGCGCTCGAAGACCTATTGCTCGACGTCTTTTGGGTGGCCAAGCCGCGGCAATCATAGGTTCGCGTTCTCGGCCCGTTCGGCAGGCGGGGGCCGTCGACTCGGCTAGAACGAACGCCCATCCGATCCGACGCTGAGATCAGTAGTCGCAGAAAAGTCGCTCGGTAGTCGCTGATGAGTCGCTAGGTGACGTCCGTTTTGCCTCTCCTCGTGGCAGATAAGAGAAGTAGCGGCCGATGTGGTCGACAGCAAAACCAAACGAGGAGGAGTCGTGGAGACAAACGCCGCCGAGACCCCATCAGGCACCGACCCCGGCGGCGAGCCGAGCAGCTGGGCTGGCCTCCTGGGCGCCTACCGAGTGGGCCCCAAGGACAAGTGGTCAGGACGGCTGATCGCGCGCCTCGGGCCTTGGCTCACTGCTGCCCGCCAGCAACTGCACGCGGTGCCGCCGTACCTGGACAGGGACGACGTGGCTCAGCAGCTGGTCGTCGAAGTGCTGCAGATCGCCTCGCGCTGGCGCCCGGTCTGCGAGGACCGTTGGATCCCCCGCCGGCTGGTCGAGCGCGCGGCACGCAAGGTGCTGAAGGCGCTGCTCGCCGAGAGGCTCGACCAGACGGTCGAGCTCAACCTCGACCTGGAGGCGGCCGATGCCGCCGTGCCGGAGTTGGTGGTGGACACGCCGATCGGGAAGGCATCACTGGCTGACCTGCGTGTCATCTATCGGGCCAACGTCCTCGGCGAGCCGATCGAGAGACTCGCTGCCGAAACCGGCGTCACTCCCAAACAAATGCGGCGCCGATTGAAGTCGGCTCGAGCCCGCGCTCGGGCGGCCGCACAACTGGCAAATCGATGACGACGGAGCGCACGGACTTCGGTGCCGCGCACCTCCGAGTGCGGGTCTCTGCTGAGCTGCGATCTGGCCTGCGGGCGTTGGCGAGGCAGCGGCACCTCTCGATCAGCCAGGTCCTGCGCGAGGTCATCGCAGGCGAGCTGGCCGAGGCCGATTCGGCCTCCGGGCACTTGCCCGACGAGTCGGCTTTGCGCGAGATGGCAATCCTGATCGCGGTCGAGCTCGTGCTCAAGCTCCAGGAGGCGAGCATCCCCGGGGGCGTATCGCTCTCTCGCCGGTTGCTCGAGGACGCTGCCAGAGCAGCGATCGAAAGGCTGGAGACGGTTGGACTCAGCTTGCAACGAGGTGCCGTTCGATGAGATCGGCGTACTCGGTGCTCTTGCTCAGCTACATGCCGGTGTCGGTGGCCGGCGGCGTCCGCAAGTCGGTCGGTGGCTACCTGCGCTACATGCAGTTTCGCGACCAGCGCTCCGAACCCGAGCGCCGAGGCGGCTTCGATGACTTCGTCCGTTACGTCGCCCACCGAGATCGGACTTCCCCCGGGGGGCGCATCTTCGGAGCTGAAGGTGCACTGACAACCGCGGACCGCCGTCGACTGGTGGAGTACGTCGCGCGCTCAACCAAGGGTCTGGCACCGAGGTGGGTCAAGAATCGCAACGGCCAGCTCGAAGACCGCCAGCGCGCGGTTTACCAGCTCGTCATCTCCCCGGATGATTGGCGTGGGCTGGATCTGCGGCAAATAACTCGAACGGCGATGAAGCAGCTCGAAGCCGACGCTGGAGTCGGCGGGCTCGGGCCCTGGTTTGCAGCCGAGCATCGCAACACCGACCACCATCACGTGCAGGTCGCTCTCGCAGCGAGGCGCGAAATTGCGCCGGGCAGGTTCAGCACGCTGATCATCAACCGAGCCCGCCTGCAGCGGATGAAAGAAGCGATCTGGATCGAGATCGCTCGCCAGCGCACGCCTGAACTCGAACGCGACAACATGATCCCGGCGCGACAAACCGTTGCAGCCAAACCGGTGATTCCAACGGCGACGGTGGAGCGGGATCTCGACCATCCCACTGCGCCTGGCTGGCGATGGGCGCACCATCCTGCCCCCAAGGCGCGACCGCCGTCGTACAAACCGACAAAGCCCATGAGGCATACGCATATCGCCGGCACCCTGTTTCACCTGCGCGCAATAGCGCAGCGATACCACCGGCGAATGGAGCACGAACTGGAGCAAGACATAGCCCTGGCAGAGCGCGAAGGCTGGGTGCGGTGAGCGCTCTGATCACTTTCGTTGCCAACCTGCTGATCCGTTTCGCGACCGGCGCAATCGCGCTTGCACTCAATGGCTGGTCGGCGGCACGTCCTCAGAGCCACGGTTCGAGCCGATGGGCGGGAAGGCGCGATCGCAAACAACTCGGTCGTACTTGCAGCCCGGAGCGAGCTGCTGGCGACGGGATAGCGCTTGGCTTCCTCGGTCGCGATTTCTTGCAAGCACCGGCCGAGGACAACGTGCTGCTGCTTGGCGTCCAGCGTTCGGGCAAGACGTCAACAGTCGTTGTGCCCACTCTGCTGACTTGGTCGGGAAGCGCAGTCGCTACGTCGACCAAGGAAGAGCTGGTTAGGCTGACCGCTCGCCATCGCGCCACCTTGGGAGCGGTCTCTGTGTTCGCACCGCTCGACCGTGACACGTCGTGGATCAGGGAGTTGGGGCTACATGCGACGACATGGAACCCCATCGGAGGGCTGACCGATTGCGGCTCCGCGGCAGAGTTGGCGGACCACTTCACCGCGGCCGGAAAGCTCGGGAGCGCTGCCCATTGGTACCTCTCAGCCGGCAACTTGATCACCGCGCTTTGCGTCTTTGCCAAGGAGCGAGGCGCGCACATGGGCTTCGTGTTCAGCACCCTCAGCCTTACCCCGCACGCCGACTACGCGGACCTCGCCAAGAAGGTTGAGGACGAGCCCGCGGCCAACCTATTGATGGCACACGCCCTAACGCCCGACCGGGAGGCGGGCTCGATTGCCTCGACGGCTCGTTCGTGTCTTGGCCTCTGGGTCGATGAACGCGTGCGACGCGCGACCGCTGCTGGCGGCGAGGATCTCAACCTCGACGAACTGCTCGTGCAACCGACCACTCTGTATCTGGTCGCGCCGGCCGAGGAAGCCGAACGCTGCCGGCCGCTGTTCTCGGCCCTGATCGCGACTCTGCTCCGCAAGGCGACGTTGCGCGCTCGCACCCAAGGCGGAATGCTGGCGCCGCGCCTGCTCTTGGCGCTCGATGAGGCCGCCAATTTCGCTCGCATAGCGCGCCTGGCTGCCTACGCCTCCAGCGCACCTGGCCAAGGCATCCATTTGCTCCTTTGCTTCCACGACCTCGCCCAGATCGAGGCCGGCTATGGTCGCGAGGAAGCGCGCACGATCTGGAACAACTGTCGCGCTCGCCTACTCCTCCCCGGTCAGGGGGACCTCGCCACGCTCGAACAGTTCAGCCGAGCCATCGGTGACGAGACGCGCACCTATCGCGTGCAACACGGCGACGCCCACAACGCCAGCTCGTCCGAGCAACGCACCGGACGCCCGCTCTCGAGCCCTGACGACCTGCGGCGGCTGGGCGAGGCAGTGCTCGTCTACGCCTCGGCGCCGCCTGCTCGCTTGCAACCCAGGCGCTGGGACGAGGTTCCACATTTCCGACGGCTGGCCGAGGGAGGAGGACTCGCCGCCGCCGCGTCCCAGCGCCGCCCATCTATTGCCCCGTCCGATCTGGTTCGCCGCACCCGCGGCAAAGGAGGTTCTTAGTGTTCTTTGGATTCGCAACCGAGATCGCCGTTCATCCCGACCTCAACGGGCTGCCGAGCAACGTGCTCACAGGGCTGGCCCATCTGGCCAACAACGCGGCTGGACTCTTGGTCCTGGTCTCCGGGATCGGCATCGCCGTCTCGCTGATCGGCTGGGTGTTGGCTTCATTCACAGGTAATCCACAGCTGGCCGAGCGCTCGAAATCGTCTCTGGGAGTCTCCATCTCGGCTGTGGCGCTTCTCTACCTGGGCATCGCGGCCGCCAACTACGCCGGGCGCTTGTTCTCGTGAGTCCCTCCGGCGATTACTACAGCCAGTACGCCAACCAGATCGTGCAGGCGATCACTGCCTGGGCGATCAAGGACGCGCTCTGGGGCATCAGCAACCTCATGCGCTCCTTCGGCGATGCCACCGAGCCCGACTTCGTCGCCCTGATCCCTACATACAACCGGGTGCTCGCGATCTCTCTGCTGATCCTTGGCGCCGTGGTCGCCTTCGGAGTCATCGAGCGCATCTTCGGCGGCCAGCTCGGACTCGGCCTCGCGGTCATTCCCCGCGTCTTGGCCTGCGTCTTCTTCGCCTACTCCGGCCTTGCCATCGTTCAGTACGCAACCGTCCACGCCGCACTACTGGGCCACGCCTGGGACAAGGAGCTCGCTGCAGCCAACCCCAACGCTGTTGTGGCGGCTGGCAGTGTAGACCTCTCTCAGGTCCACCTCAACGTGGTGGCTCTGATCATCATGGCTCTGCTGATCAGCTTTCTCGCCCTCGTCGTCTATCTGGAGCTGATCGTGCGTGCGGCGCTGGTGTTGACGATCACGGCATTCGTTCCGTTGGTCTGCGTGCTCGCGATCTGGCCGCGCATGGCCAGCGGCGCTGTCCACCTGGCCGAGTTCGTGATCGGACTCCTGCTTTCCAAGTTCGTGGTTGCGACAGCGTTCGTGGTCGGCCTATCGCTGCTTCTGCCGGCAGTGCTCGGCGAGGCGCCTAACAACGGCAAGGCGGACTGGATGGCAAGCGGCTTCGCGGTACTCCTCATCACCGCTGTCGCCCCGATTGCTCTATTCCAAGGCATCAAGTTCGCCCACGGAACAGCGGGCAAGGTCACACGTGACCTGGGCGGCATGGCGATCGGCATCACGCCGTTCGGTGCCCTGGCACGACTCGTGCCACTTGCATCGAACCCAAGAGTGACCCGCGCCAGGACCCGCGCCTCGAGCCTCCTCGGGCAGAGCGTGGATCGGATCCGGAATCGCATTCGCCCTCGCCCATGACAGACCTTTTGCTGCCAGGCATGCCCAGTGTTTCTCCCCGGCGCGGTGGAAGGGGTGCGGGGGACCCGGCCGCGCACCCGGTTCCCCCGCCGAGGATCGCCTATACCGACGCGCGGACCGCGATTCTGCTCGGTGACGTGAGGGCGAGCCTGAAATCTCTTCCGGCGAACAGCGTCGACTGCGTCGTCACATCGCCACCTTACTGGGGCCTTCGTGACTACGGTCTCCCGCCCCAGGTCTGGGACGGTAGGCATGGCTGTGACCACCGCTGGATGGAGGACGACGGAACGAAATGCGCCGACTGCGGGGCCTGGCGCGGCCAGCTGGGGCTGGAACCGAGTCTCGAGCTCTATGTCGTTCATATGGTCGGAGTCTTCCGCGCCCTACACCGAGTCCTCAAGGCGCACGGCACCGTGTGGGTCAACCTGGGTGACTGCTACAACGCCGCTACCAATGCGCCCCGCGTGGCCTCCGGCACTAGGGTGGGATCTTGGAAAGCAGCCGGTTCTATGGGCGACCGCAGAGTGAAGGCAACTGGCCTGAAACCGAAGGACTTGGTTGGCATGCCATGGCGCGTGGCGCTCGCGCTCCAGGCTGACGGCTGGTACTTGCGCTCCGACGTCATCTGGGCCAAGCCGAACCCGGTACCGGAAGGGGTGCGCGACCGGCCGGTTCGTGCGCACGAATACCTCTTCCTCTTGTCGAAGGAGCCTCGCTACTTCTACGACACCGAGGCGGTGCGCGAGGTCGGCGTGCACGTAATAGATAAAGGGACGCGCGCGCGTGAGGCCGCAATTCAAATGGGCCACGCCCAACGATCGGTGTGGAGCATTCCGACCCAGCGCTACCACCAGGCGCACTTCGCGAACTTCCCCGAGCGCCTAGTCGAACCTTGCGTCCTTGCCGGCACCAGCGCAGCGGGATGCTGCCGGCTTTGCGGTCGGCCATGGCAGCGGCGTGTCTGTGCTCGCTACGCGAACCCTGGCAACCGCAACTCGAACGGTCCGCGATCGACGCAACGCAGAAACGAGAGCCCAGGCTTCCGCAAGAGGTTGATCCGGATCCTTGGAGACCAGGTTTGGCAGCCAGGATGCGAATGCGATCAGCACCGCATCCCCGCCACCGTTCTCGACCCCTTCGCGGGCTCGGGGACGACGCTCGCCGTTGCCCGACGTCTGGGTAGACGCGCGATCGGGATCGAGCTCAACGCGAGTTACGTAGACCTGGCACGGGACCGGGTTCGCGCCATTGGGTTGCAGCCATGAGGGACCAGGCTGGGCCGGACCCAGACTTGAGTCGACTGCTTGTGACGATCGAGGAAGCCGCGCTGCGTCTTTCGATAGGGCGATCCCACATCTACGAACAGATGCAACGAGGTGCTTTGCGCTCGGTGCACATCGGCCGTTCGCGCCGAATTCTCAGCACCGACCTGGAAGCCTTCATCGAGCAGCTCCTCAAAGGACCGGACGTCCTTCCAACTCCACACGAGCCACCTCGGCGGCAGGTGCCGATAAAGAGGGTTCCATTGCGCGCAGGTCGACGGTAGGATGTCGACCCCATGTCCAGACCTGGAGTAGCGAGGCGAGGCTTCGGCGAAGGCTCCATCTACCCGCGCGGCGATGGCCGCTGGGTGTCATATCTCCGGATGCCGGACGGTCGCAAGAAGTTCTTCAGCGGCCGAACCCGCGAGGCGGTCAAGGAGCGCCTGGCCGAAGCCCAACGTCAAGCGCAAGTCGGACGTCTCGTCGTTGGTAGGGACCAAACGGTAGCCGTCTACCTCGAGCGCTGGCTCACGGAGGCCGTTCGCCACAGCGTCCGTCCGAGTACCTACCTGAACTACGAGCTCTGCGTCCGCCGGCTACTGCCGCACCTGGGCCGTGTGCGCCTGCGCGCTTTGGCGCCGGAGCACATCCAGCACGCCCTCGGCACGCTCCTCGACAGCGGCTTAGCCCCGCGAACCGTGCGCCAAGTGCACATGGTTCTGCGCTGTTCCCTAAAGCAAGCGGTGCTCTGGCGCCTGTTGGCCAACAACCCAAGCGATGCGGTGAAGGCGCCGCGTGCCGAGCGCAAGGAGATGCGCACGCTCAGCGAGGAAGAAGTTCGGCGCCTCCTCGCAGCAACGGTTGGCACCCGGCATCAATCGCTTTGGGTCTTCCTGGTAACCAGCGGCGTGCGGCTTGGAGAAGCATTGGCGCTCCGCTGGACCGACATCGACTTTGTCGAAGGCCGCACTACGATTCGGCGCGCTCTTCAGCGCCAGCGCGGAGCTGGCCTGGTCTTCGTGGAGCCCAAGTCAAGCCGCGGCCGACGCACGGTGCCCCTTCCCCCGGAGACGCTTGCCGTGCTTGCAGCCCACCGCAACGACCTCAAGCGGGAGCGAGCCCAGGCCGGAGAGCATTGGCAAGAGCACGACCTTGTGTTTCCAAGCCCGGTCGGCAAGCCTCGTGACATGACATACCTGTCATTCACATTCCACCGCGGACTCAAGCGAGCCGGACTGCCGCGCCTACGGATCCACGACCTCCGTCACACGGCGGCCACACACCTCTTGACCAAGCACGTGCACCCCAAGGTGGTTCAGGACCTGCTAGGCCACTCAACGATCGCGATCACGCTCGATACCTACAGCCATGTCATGCCTGCGCTAGCCAAAGAAGCCAGCTCTGTGATGTCCAGTCTCTTGCCGGATCCGTAGGCGGGTTGCGCATCGTAGCGGTTGCCGAACCGTTGCGAGTATCGGAGCGCGTGGTGGTGTGAGCACCCAGTAACACTTACAAAGAGGGGCGCGTCCCCTTGCCGGGACAATCTGATCAAATGTCTCGTAGCACCCGCGTTGTGTATCGATCGTGCCAGTCTTTAATTACCTGGTCCGAAATGACAGACGTCCGCTCAGTCCATCGTTCTATTCGGCTCCATGCCTCCTGAGCTTCTTCATGCGATATCGGGCGAAGACGCTCAGCCATGTCATGTAGGTGGCTCGCGATATCCTCGTCGCTCATCAAACGCGCGGCCGGATCGCGCAGCGCCAGATCATCGCGAAATCTTCCAATGAACTCTGGATCCGCCGCATACCGGTGGAAACTCTCACGTGTCGATTCTCGGCGCATGTCAGCTGCTTCTGTCTTCGCGAGGTGCTGAAGTTCTTCAGTCAGCATGTCGCGCAGCGATGGAATCAGAAAGTCCTCGCGCACTCCAGAGCGGACGAGCTCCATCAGTCGGGTTCGGATCCGGCGAAAATACTCCCCCCGCGTTACGACCTGGTGCGTCTTGCGGATCTCCTCTCCGTAACTTCCGGGATAACCTCGTGGCCCGTGTCCGGCACAACCGCCGTCAACTCTTTACCACCCACCGTGTAGACCACCCACAATCCGAGATCTGCCCAGTCCCGTTCGTGCGGCGAGTTCATAGCTTCCAGTAGGCGATCGATAAGTTCTCCCGCGAAGCCTTCGGGTTCCTGCACGCTTCAGTGCGCTGCGCCTGACGCCCGTCTTCCGATTTCGGTCCAGAGCGCACGTAGGTCGTCTTCGACGTCTGCGAGGGCCATCGCCGCATCGCGTGAGGCCTTCGGACGTGGGAGATCCTTCCACACTTCAGGTTCAGGCAGCCCCAACTCCTCCCACGATCGTTGGCGTAGCGCCTCCGCCCTCGGCTTCAATTGGTCGCGTCGCCTCTCAAGCCAGTCCTTCTTGGCCCAGAGTTTCTTGAGGTCCATTTTTCGCAGCTCTGCGCGGTTCACGATTAACGACTGTAGCGAATACCGGAACGAATGAGAATCAACTAGGCCGTGGGCCCGTTCCGCCAGGCCGGCTCATTGAGCTCAGCGAATTCGATCGCCAGCACTGGGTCGGCTAGGGTCCAGGTGAGTTCTGCGGCCCAACACGTCACGGTTTGGCAACCGGAGCGAGATGTCGATAGGGCTGGATTATCGGTAGCAACGGTTTAAGACCATCACAAATGACGGGGATGACCCCTCTCGACGATGGATGCAATTGCCGTCCAGTCTTACTCTTTAAAGACTGGGCTGATAATCCTCGCTCCTAGGAGGGGAGTTCAGGAAGTGTCGGTTGGTCGGCTCGTTTCTCGAGCGCCGCTTCACTGACATCCAAGAGCTGTTCCAATTCGCGAAGCTCGGTATCCAGCACATCGAACAATGCGGCGGGCGTCTTGCAGACGACACCCTCGAGGGCTTGACTCGGCGCTTCCCTGCTCCCTGCCAATGAGATGAGCGCCATCCAGGTTCGGTCGTAGGTAACTGGGAATCCTCTCAACCTGACCAACTGCAAAGTGGCCTCGACGGCCTCTATCACGATCTTGCCGGAATACCCCGCTACTCCGACATCAGGGCGGAGGCCAAGGTCGATGCGATCTTGTTTGTCTATGGCCCAGTAACGGGTGCGGCAAGAGTCGCACCGGAACCAGAGCGACTCCAGCTTTGTAGTTCCAAGCTCGTAAGCAAGAGTTTCCCTCAGATCCCGGAGGGACGTCAGTGACGTGTTCGTGAGTTTTGCGGCTTCTAGCGCACCTGACTGATAGCCACTCTCGGCCATGATGAAACCGCGATCTGAACCTGTGTCTTCAACAATGCTTCGTAGGGTGAAGACCTTTTCCTTTGGGACCGGGGACTTCCATTGTTTGCACTCGACCAGCCACGTGAGTGCAATACCGGCGTGCTTGCTCCGCACCACGACGTCAATTTTGTGGGTGGTCCGAACTCCCGCAATCTCCGCGTTGGTTTCGGCCGTGAGCCGTAGATCGCGAAAGAATTGCGCGACCTCTTCTTGGTATTCACTCCACTCAGCCATGAGGCTAATTGTCCTCCCGGTTATCCATGGAGACGTTCGAGCGTAGCCGCCAGGGCGCTCTCGCCGCCGAAGCCCATGTTGCAAGTCCAACCCAGTTTGGAAGATTGGTCTACCAGCGCCTCCCCTAAACAGGGAAGGGGTGCGTGAGTCGAAGGAAGTAGGGCTTAACCAGTCGGGCCCAAATCGCAACCTCGTATCGAGGCCCTTCATCTGACTCGGGTACCGTCCTTTTGACTACGGCCGTCACCTGGGATGCTCCTACCTGTTTGCCACTGACCAGATTCGTGAGAGTAGGGAACCACAGCTCGGCTTGTGGCTTGGTTTCAGTAATGGGATCCTCCGCGAAGCAAACCAACGCGTAATGGGCCGTCTTGCTCTCCCGATCGTGCCGGCTGGTAACCAGTGAACCAGGCGGGAATGTGTATGTAGCTCCGTCGAGACCGTGTGCTACTTGCCAGGCGACGACCTTGCTCGGCGCTACATCGACAGAGC
>Ga0207646_10006226_pt1 | contig 12402 bp, 6 predicted proteins | sample KBSK5502metaG_FD_184343 | JGI IMG/M metagenome (GOLD analysis project Ga0207646, IMG submission 184343) | Corn, switchgrass and miscanthus rhizosphere microbial communities from Kellogg Biological Station, Michigan, USA - KBS K5-50-2 metaG... | ecosystem: Host-associated > Plants > Roots >...
CAGCTTGCTGCGCGGATGCAGGCCCCCCTCGACCGCCAGGTAGAGCAGCAAGGCCTGCGCCTTGCGCAAGGCAAACGTGAGGCGGCTGCCATCATGAAACACTTCGGGCGAGCCGAGTACGGCCACACGTAACAGACTCATGGTCTGTCCTCTTCCTAGTAGATCACCATGACTATCCCTTCCTGCTGGTGACCTTGGCCACGATTGGCGTTACCACACGGGCAAGTTGCAAGGATGGTCGCGTAATCGTTATCGGTACCGGTTACAATAACTGTTCCAAGCATACCAGTTTTTTGTTCAAGTTTACCTGGAAAGCGCCTATTACGCAGAAGACAAGCGTCTCATAGGTGTGAGGTTCTCGCCCCCATCGGGGGTCGGAAATTACCTCATCATTTGTTCATATGGCTCGTCAGCCTCCAAGCACCAGGCGCTGAAGCGCCGTCTCGGCTACGGGCGAGATGTAGGAAGGATGCAGGCCGCACCCTGGGCGTGCTGCACCACTGGTTGAATCTGCGGCCCCACCAGAAAGCGCGAACGCCTCGCCTCATCCTTAATCCCCTCCGCCAGCCCCTGGATGATCGTCGCCGCCTCCCCAAACGCGGTGTGTGCTTGCTCTTGCTGTCCAATTGCCTCATGCAACCTGCCTAACGCCGCCTGGATCTGCCAGCGTTCTCCCGGCAAGCCGAGGTCTGCCGCTAGCTGAGCGGCCTCGTGTAAGTGGCCGATGGCCTGCTCGTTCTGCCCCTCCCTCGCGGCGAGGGTCGCCAACGACCGCAGGTAAGGAACGCGGTAGCGCCGATAGTTCCCGAGACGTTCCCCGAGTCGATGCACTTCCTCTCGCGCCTGGCGCCCATCCCCCCCACGCAGTAAGGCCTCCGTTTCATACTGACGATAGAAATCCAGCACGATCACTGCTACATCGGAACGTTTGCGTACGGTGATGGCCTGCAAGGCATAGCGGGAGGCTGCTTCCCACTCTCCTGACAGGGCATGGTGCATGCACAGCTGCGTCAGGGCGGACACGCGCAATGCTCCGAGGCCTAACGTCCCTGCAAGGGCTTCTGCCTCTTCGAGGGTCGCCTGCGCCTCTTTCCACTGCTGCACGGCCTGATACGTCCTGCCCAGGGCAATGAGAAAGCGCTGGAAGATGATCGTTGGAGGAAGGGTCCGTGCCTGCGCGACGGCGTGTTGCATGCGCACGAGCGCCTCTTCATAGGCTCCCGCGTCCAGCAAGCCATGCGTGAGGCAGATCGTACTGTAGATGTATGCCCAGCCGTTCTTGCTCTCTTGCGCGAGCGCGAGCGCCCTGCGGCCACTGCGTATACTGTCGTGCACCTGCCCAGCATGCGCTTGTGCGAAAGCCATCTCCCCCCAGCACAAGGCTTCTGTCGCGCGGTTCGTCAAGGGTTGGGTGGGCGAAGCGCTAATGGCAATGGAGGGAAGTGAAAGCTCCTGCGCAGCGCTCGGCGCCGCGCTAAGTTGCGCATACAGCGCCAGGGACGCTTCCAGGCATTGTATGGCCTCCTCAAAGTCTCCCACACGCAGATGGCTCCATCCAAGCAAGGAGAGACTTCTGGCTTCCAGTTCCTGGTCCTGGATGCCTCGTGCCAGCTCCAGTGCCTGCTCTCCATACGGCAAGGAACGCCTGGGGTTATCCCACGCCCAGGCCTCGATCTGGGCCTGGTTCCACTCCGTTTCCGCCAGCGCCCGCTGATCGTGGCCGGTCTCGGCCAGGTGCCAGGCCTCCTCCAGCAGCGCTTGCACCTGTGGCTTGTCCTTCGACTGTTGGACCGCCAGGACCGCCAGGCGGTTCAAGGTCATGCTGGCCTGCATGGGCAACTGCTGCCGCTGCGCATAGGCCAGCAGCTCTTCATAGGCCTGCTGGGCCTGCTCCCAGGCATTCTGGAAGGCAGAGGCCCGCCCCAGGCAGACATAGAGGTGTTCGACCTCCGAGGCCGGAAACACGGTCTGCAGCCGCTGCTGCTCCTGGAGCAAGGAGCGCGCCTGTTCGTAGTGCCTGATGGCATCTTCGACGGCAAAGACAGCAAGCGCCTCATCCCCGGCCTGTATGCTGTAGCGAGCGGCCACCTCAGTCTCACCAGAGGCCAGCGCATGATAGGCCAGCGCACAGGCCGGAGCTCCTTCGGTTTGCCCCAGTACCAGGGCGCGCTGGTGCAAGACCTGCCGCCGCGCCTCGCTCAGTTCGGTGTAGACCACGTCGCGGATCAGCTCATGCGTGAAGTGATAGCTACTCGGGCGACCTTCCCCTGGTCCTCCTGCTTGCTCCTCGCGCAGCATCCCACTTGCGACGGCTTCTTCCAGGGCCTCGATGCCTGTCTGCACCCCCAACTCGGCCACCTGCCACAGCCACTGTGCGGTCGCCCGGGTACACAGCACGGTACGGGCCAGTACCACCTGGCGCGCAGCCGGCGACAGCTTGGCCAGGCGCGCCTGGATCATCGTGCGCACACAGGGCGGTAACAGTTCGCGCCGGGACTGCTCCTGCACGAGAGCCGCGGCTATGTCCACGGTCGGCTTCAGCCGCCAGGTGCCATCCGCACCCTGCCGTGGTACCAGTAGTTCCCGCTCGCGCAACAGCTTGAGCGTCTCCAGCAGGTACAAGGGCTGTCCGCTGGTCTGCGCAAACAGGAAGTTGCTCAGCGCAGCGAGCTTCGTCTCCTGCTCCGACGCAGGCGATGCCCCTGACGCGGAAGGCAGAGCTGTACTACTGATCCGACCGGATGAGTGCGCAGTACTAGCACGCAGTGCGTTTCCGGTCGGAATAAGATCCTTAGCGTGCTCACGCCTCTCACCTCCACTGCTCGTGCTATGCGCTCCCTCGCCTGCGATAGCCTGCACGAGCTGGAGAGTCTGCGCCTGGCTGAGCGCCTGCAACGGCACCTGGCTGACCGGCAGATCACGCCCCAGGTCGGAGAGTTCTATGGCCAGCTGCGACCTCGGCTCCAGCTGATCGCTGCGAACCGTGCCCAGCAGCAGCACGCGGCTGCCATGCTTGATCCAGGAGTGTCCCAGGTAGTGCACCAGGTCGAGCGAAGCCCTATCTATCCAGTGCAGGTCATCCAGCAGTAACACCAGCGGTGCGCGCTGCGCCAGCGCATCTAAAAGACGGGCCACCGCTTCAAATAGGCGGAGCCTGGCCGCCAGTTCATCTCCGGTGGGGGCAGGCAGATCAGGATAGCGCACCCGCAGCTCCGGCAGCAGGCGTGCGAGCTCGGCCAGCCACAGGTCGTCCAGCAGATCCTCCGGCGCGTTTTCTTCCTCCAGCCTCACCCGCAGCGCCTCCACCAGCGGCTGATAGGGCAGGCGTCCATCCATTTCGAGAGCGTGCCCGCTCAGCACCTCGGCGCCCTGCGCCCGTGCCCAGGCCACAAACTCGCTGGTCAACCGCGTTTTGCCGATGCCGGCCTCGCCCACCACCAGCACCGCCTGCGGCTGCCCCTGCTGCGCCTGCTGCAAGCTCCCCACCAGCTGGCTGAAAGTCGTTGCCCGTCCAACCAGCGGGGCCACCAGCTCGCTGGGCGGCCGGCGCTCTGCCGTGGCAGAAGGGGACGGGGAGCTTCCAGGACTGCGAGCCGAGGTGGCGCGAATATGCTCGGCCAGGGCGACGGTGTCCGCCAAGGGCGCGATCTGCAAGGCCTCGGCCAGGCGCGCCCGGCAGGTGGCGTAGACCTGCAAAGCGGCGCTTGTCTCGCCCAGTGCCAGGTGCAGCCGCATCAGGCGCCGGTAGGTCTCCTCCGCCAGTGGATCGAGCGCCAGCCAGCGCGTGAGCGTGGCCTTGGCCTGTTCCAGCTCCCCACCGGCCTCCTGCCAGGAGGAGAGCCGATCCAGCAGGAGCTGTAAGCGCACCTGCCACTGGCGCTGCTGCAACTGCGCCCACGCGTCAAAGGCGGTTTCCTCACGCAGCCAGAAGCCGTCGAGGAACGGACCGCGCACCAGGGAGAGGGCATGCTGGACCTGGGCGACCAGGACGGTGCGCTGCGGCTCAGCGGGGACTGTGGAGAGCGCCTGGGCTGCTTTCCAGGCCTGCTGCACCACGTCCAGGTCTAGCTCGAGTGGGGCCTGCAGGTTCAGGCCGAGCAGCTCATGCTCACTGAGCAGATGGCTGTGGACAGCAGGTGAGGCATCGGCGTCGGCGAGCAGGCCGCGCAGCAGGGCCAGGGCGTTGCGTAACCCCTTACGCGCATCAGAGGGCTCACTGTCGGGCCACAGCAGCGCCGCCAGCTTGCTGCGCGGATGCATCCCCCCTTCGACCGCCAGGTAGAGCAGCAAGGCCTGCGCTTTGCGCAAGGCAAACGTGAGGCGGCTGCCATCATGAAACACTTCGGGCGAGCCGAGTACGGCCACGCGTAACAGACCCATGGTCTGTCCTCTTCTTGTCGGGCAACGATGGAAGGTGAGGAACTGTTCCTCACAAAGGCGGAACAGCGCCTCCCTTCATGCAGCGCTGGATGACTGCCAGGCGAGCCATCTCTCTCTAAGCAAACAAAAACGTTGTATTTTAAAGGGAACTGATCCCTCTCAAGGCATTGATGTCCCTACTTGAGTTCTCTGGTGAAGTTAGTGAACTGAATAGCCCTGGTCATGGCTTTCCTCTACCACAGGGTGGTGCTGCTGACCCCACCTGATCTGGCCCGTGGGCAACTGCATGGGACTGTTGGCAGCCCGCAGCAGATCGGCCAGGGCAACATACCAGGCCACTACCGCACACGCGATGCTGAACCAGCCCCCAATAGCCAGTACGACTGTCGACGAGCCACGCGCCAACTGCCCGATGGTCAGGAACAGGTAGCCCACGAACAGGAGCGCCAGCACCAACACCAGCGCCATGTTGGTCCGCAGCGCCGCCAGAAGCAGCACCCCCGTGAAGATCGTCCAGCACAGGAAGAATAGCCCCAGGGCTGCTGGGTAGATGCCGGTCGCGAACAGGATGGCCAGGATGCCAAAGCCTGGGAGAAAGAGGACCCCCAGGGCCATCAGGAACCCTCCATAGGCGGAGAAGATCGTGGCCGCCAGGGTGTCGCCCTTTCTGAACTCCCACATGCCCGCCAGGATCTGGACAAAGCCCCCGATGAGGAAGGCCGCAACGGCGATACTAATGCTTGCGACAGATCTCGGGATGATGAAACCGGCATAGATACAGCCCAGGATGGCGGTGGTGAAAGCCAGGGCACTCAATCCCAGCGGACTCGGATCGGCGACCGGGGCCATTGCTTCGGCGTGCTCTTGTTGATTGCTCAAGGTGTAATGAGCCATTGAAGTTCCTCCCTTTCTTTAGATGGAACTGACGAACGATGCAATGCGCTAGTGGTACGACGACAGGTCGTACCACATAGCAAGGGTGTCGAGAGGCCACATTGTTGTGCTATTTCTCTACCTCTCTCCCTTGATACGAGCAAGCATACCCCGGGGAGCAAGAGAAGTCATGACCCAAAAGCGGGATTGTGCCGGCAGCCGCAGGAGTGCACACTCGTACTCCTTTCGGGTCATAGCCGAACACGAAGCCAGGGTGCTCCATCTCTTGCTCTCAAGGGGTATTGGTGAGCAAGAGGAGCAATCAAGAGAGGCGCCTGTGCGCCAGGTACTCCGACGCCATGCGACTGTTCAACACTTGCAGGATTGACGGCTGGTGGGTGTCTGCTCTCAGGATGTTGGGTATTCTTCCCCCAACGCTGCCCGAAACTTCCCCCAACTTCCCCCAACGCGCCGTGCTCTCTCCAGGCAAGCCGCACCGATCGTGTTGCTCAGCACATCAGGTGCTCGCACACATGCAGCGACGATCAGCCCCTAGCAACGAAGAGCCGCTCTACCTGCAGGCGACTGGGTTTGTGCTTCGGCCCAACGGGACAGTCGCTGTGGCCGTCTACTCGGGCGGCACGATTGACCGTCTCGTTGCTGCTGATACTATCAACTTTCTCAAATAGTTGCAGAAAGCGCAGTAGCGAACGAGAGAAAACGTCCGGTGTTCGGGAACCTCTATGAATTCAGGTGGAGAGTATACCTCCCTCTGCGCCGTCGTTTCTGTGCCAGTGATCGAAAATCTCTATGAGTGCGTCTAAGACTGCCCTGGCAACCAGGGCGCAGAGGCTCATTTTTTGCGCGAGGGTTGTGGGCTTCGGCATGTCCTGCAGATCTATAACGGGGATGATTTGTCCTCCCTGTATAATGGCAATACAACTCAGGCTCTCGATACCTTTGTCGGTGAGTGCTATGGTGCCCTGCTGCTGTGGCTTCTCTTCTTCGATATGGCAACTCACAAAGATGTCGGCAAGTTCCGCGTCAAGCCTGCTGCCGAACAGTCCTTCCCGGTAAGCCTCGGCGATGTTGGCGTGTGTGAACGTTGGCTCTGGGGTAAGAAGCGGTTCTGAAGAGACAGGATCCTGCTCTTGCGACCGATTGACATCGTGGCTCATCTAGTGCCTCCAATTGCTCGTGTGTTTCTCATAACACAAGAAAGTGTAGCAGGACAGGGAGTTTATTGTCATGGTACTTTGGTAGTATTAACAGGAGGGAAACTTTTCTACCCAAGTGTATGTCAGGTGCTCATATTCCACGGCCTGCTGGAGACAGGACCCTTAAGGGCGTAGAATGACAAGGAGTACGCCAACGAGCAGCAGCATACTGATGGCAGCAAAAACACCTATATTGAGCAAGGTAGCGCCCCGGATCTGTTCACGCAACTGCGACGCGCTGAGGCGGAGAGGGTCGGCAACGGACATTGCAGACTCATTATTGGTTGAATCTGGGTAGGATGCAATCAAGGCAGCGAGGTCTTTCTGCATTTCGGAGGGATGTACATAGCGTTGCGACTTCGAGAGACTCAGTTGTCGCGCGAGGATCATCTCCATTTGTACAGTCACTGCCGGATTGAGGCGGCGCGCAGGCGGGTGGAAGAAGGCGAGACGTGCATGTGGATCATAGCCTGTAACAGCGTGATGCATGGTGGCAGCTAATCCATATAAATCGGACGATGGATCAACCTCACCACGCATCTGCTCTGGCGCATAATACCCTGACGATACATTCTCTGTGCCAGTGGATGGCACTTTCGATTGAAAGAGCGGCAGGTGGATGAGCGATGCGAGCTGTCTATCCTCATTGATGACGATGGTCTCAGGGTTGACAGAACCATGCACGATCGGCGGTTGCTGATCTGCCAGTAGAGATAACAGCCCACAGAATTGATAGCCATACTCTGCAACCATTGGTTCTGGCAAAGCTCCGCCTTGTCGCTTGAGCAGAATGGCGAGACTTTCACCGTCAGGGTAGAGCAGCACCAGGAAAAAAGTCTTCCTGTCACTGAAAAGATCAATCACTTGGGGGAAACCTTCACACCGCCCCAACTCTTGCAGGCGCTGCGCTACCGCAGATACAACACTATTTGCGGAAGAAGTTCTTGCCATTTCCTGTGGTACAGCGATCTCACGTATCACGACGTGACGCTGTGATGAGTGGGTATCAATCGCTGACCATGCTGTTCCCTGCATCTGTTGAGGCTCTGGCAAGGTGATCTGGTTCAGAATACGATAGCGTCCTTGAGACAGTGTATCACCACGCATCAATGTATACTGATTGGGAAGCCCAGAGGATAGTATGGAACGAGTAGTAGCTATATAAGATGAAGACCCTTGCGCTATGTCGTAGCCACAGCGCGCGCATCTTCCATGTGCCAGACTTCCCTCAAACAGACAACGAGGACAACGCATATTTCTACCTCTCCTTCCCTGGCTCCGCAGCCGGCATACCGGTTTCCTTTGTCCATCGGATAGCATGCGGAGGATCTGTCTGTCGCCTATCTTGCTTGTTGGGCGACGAATATTACAAGGTGTCTATGGTGAAATTTCATCCAAACGTTTGTGCCGGGTCGCAGGTCCAAACTGCGCCAGCCAGGCGGCAGCCAGGAGAAAGCACCCGACCAGCACAAACGTACCAAACGGCCCTAATCTGAAGACGAGCGAGACCACGTAAGTCACCCCGATGCCTCCTCCTATATGCCCAATACCGTCTACCAACGCAAACCCGCTTGCCCGTGCCCGCGTGGGATAGTTCTCCGTCGACCAGGTGTAGGTCATGGGAAGCCAGAGATAAGCACCCAGGGTAAGCACCAGAGACCCTAGAAGAGTAATGCCAAAGTCGCTTCCACTTAAGGCGATGACGATCCCTCCAGCCAACGTCAGAATTGCTGAAATAGGGAGCCAGTACTTCCTCTCCAGCCGCTCACCAAGTGTGTAGGCTATGAGCGCACCGATGAGGCCACTAAAGATGCTGAGAGACGAGACGAGGCCAGCTTCGGATGCAGGATACCCCAGCGCGGTTAGCAGGACCGTGAAACCTGATACATAGGAGTAGACCGTGATGTAGCCCAATAACCAGACGACCAGCAAGAGAATGGTGCGTTTGAAATAGAGCGCATTGCTAAAGATTTCGCTGTATCCCGTGCTGTGAGCTATCGTACGCATCGGGAATGCGGGAGCAACAGGTGGTAGCTCCGACAAACGGGCAAGCGCTTGTTTCTCCATCCTCGACACAATTCTTTCGGCTGCGGAGAGGTGCCCTCGCGAAATGAGCCAGCGCGGCGACTCAGGCAAAGCAAAAAGCCGTAGCAGCAGCCCGACAACGGCAAGCGAGGCTCCTATTCCGTACATGGTGCGCCAACCGACCACAAAATGGGGAGTGGCAAGGGCAAAGGGCAGACCGAATGGAAACGGGGCGGCTGGCGTCGTCAGGTACAATCCCAGGCAGACACCGAGCGAAGTTCCAATCGAGGACATGATGAAAATGAGCGAGGTATATTTGACACGTCCCTGATTGGGAGCGACCTCATTGATGTAGGTGTTGACGAGCGCCAGGTCGGCTCCAACGCCGATCCCGGTGACGGTGCGAGCCAGGATGAAACTCGTATAGTCTCCCACGAAGGCTGTGTACAGCGAGCCGAGACCGGTAATCACCATCGTAATCAACATCACATCCCTTCTGCCAAACCGATCCGCGAATGGACTGAGGACAAGCGCGCCAAGGACATACCCGACAAGATTTAACAGGACAGGCAAACCAATATATCTACCGGCAATTTGGGGAAGACATCCTGGAACAATTTGTGTGCATGTCTGGATAAAGGAAACATTAATGTCACCAATGTCGAAGAATGTGAAGAGGAACCCCAGCCCAATAATACCGATGGACAGGTTCGAGAGCGACCAGACCGGAATACGGTCCTGGCGTGCTATAATTGCAGCGGCGATTTTCGATTTCCTTGATGCGTGAAACGAAGCACTACCCGTCTGAACTGACATGACGAACTCCTTGCGCTCTTCTTCATTCAGAAGCATCCCCCAAAAGCATCGCTAGGTCTGCTGGTTTGGTCCCTGCGTCGTCAAACAATGCAATAGCCCTGGTTTTTCGGCAAGAAAATTATAAGCGAGCGGTAGTAGAGGAGACAATGTTTTCTCCTACAAATTGGAGGGGGAAATTTGTTCTCACGAACAGTACTCAGGAACGTGGATAGCTATGATGGTGTCTGCTCCACCGTGTGAAAGCGCTTCCAGGTGAATGCTGCAAGCGCCATGGCCGTATGCTCTTTTGGTGATGCCTCTTCTGTCCCCAGGATATCCCCCGCTCGATGGAGCCGGTAGCGAATGGTATTGGCATGCACCCCCAGTTGCTCGGCTACCGCCTGCACTGAGCCCAGCGTCTGCGCCAGCACGAAGGTTTCGGTGAGATGCGAGCCGCTGGCGGCATCGTACTCGATCAAGGGGCTGAGCAGCCTCATAGCAAAGGTGTCCAGGTCTTCAGCCAGCCTGGGATTCTCCAACAGGCTATCCAGGCCGAAGGTGTAGATATCCAGGAGGTATTCTCCATACACCTCGGTGCGAGCCTTCTGAGCGAGCGATATAGTGTGGGTGAGCGTCGTTTTCAGTTCGTGAGGCGAGCGATAACGCCCACCGTGGACAATCCAGAGCGGGTGAGCGCCACAGTGTTTGAGCAAGGCATCGCGCACTTTCGAGGGGGGCTGCGGTGCCTGCCCTTCGAGCAGGACGACGGCCATACCATCGTCAAAAAACATGAGCGGGCTTTTCAGGTTGTCCAGCACAACACTTTCGGCGATCATGCGCTTATGCCCCGATTTCGTGGCTTGCATAGTCTCGGGTGGCCATGCCAGTACCCAGAGCTGGCCATGCTCAACCGGAAGACCCAGGCGATACCCATCTTGCTCGACATACTGCGGCGATTTCCCCTTTAACAGCGCGTGTAACCACTGCTCGCGCTGGCGTTCCAATTGAGCTTGCGCCTGTTCCAGGCGCGCGATGACCAGATTACAGGCCACAACCAGGTCAGCGAAGAAATCGGGCCATTGGGGAGGCGGCAGCGGAATGGAGGGGCAGAGATAGACCTGGCAAGGCTGATGCACGCCAGGAGCGGCCAGGGAGAGCACCTGCGCCGCGTCCGGTTGGCTGCTGCGAGATGCTCTAATCTGCTCTAGCTGCTCGCTGTGAGCCAACACATAGGGGCTTCCATCTCCGTCTGTGACTATCACCGCGCCTTTGATGAGCTGACTGGCCCACGCTTCGACGATCTCAATCCGGTTAGCATGCAGGAGGATGTCGTACCACGCCGCTTTATGATCGGAGAGTTGCTGTACACCGGGCAAGAAGAAAGATGGGGAACGAATCTCAAGGGGCAACGGCTCAAGCAGGCTCGCCAGGCGCTGCACAAGCAGGCGTTCTGCCAGGGAGAAAGGAGTGACGGTTCTGCGCGTGGCATAGAGGACCGCTGCGACATGTGCACTAGTATCGGGTGCCGTCCTATAGCGAATGGGCAGCGCCATACCTGATCGAACCTGCTCGTCATCAACAATATCGCAGACGCTGGGATCGCGATAGGGAGAGTTGCGATAATCGCCTACTATCAGCGTCCCATAGGCGGCGACGCGCCCCCCAACCCCTTGCCCACGCGCGAGGGCGAACCCAAACCCGCTGTGTTTCGCGCCCAGGTGACTGGTGATTTCGACGACATCTTGATAGGCCCTCGCCCAAAAGGTGAAATCCGCTTTCGCAACCACCCGCGTCAGGCTGAGGAATGCAGACAAAGCGTGGGCGTCGCCATGCGCCAGCGCTTCGATGAGCTCTCGATCATGCAGCGGAGAGCTCGTGGAGAAATATTGTTCTTCTCTATCTTCAACTTCAAGCACCGCTTCTAACGCCCGGCGAACACGTTCTATCCATTCGGTGGCAGGGAGGGGAGACGCGGAGGACGGAGCGGTCCAGACGATCCATAAACCACAAGGAGACGAAGGTGATGTGTGCAGGCGCATGAGAAGGGAAGGTGGCATATCTGAAAGACTGCTGGTGAGGTCATGCTGTAACATCCCGATCGTCACATCCACTGATGGGTCAAGGCGGGCGGAGAGCCAGCGGTGCATAGCATTGCGCCTGATTCCCTCATAGTAGACTTTCCAGGGCACTTTTCTATTGCGATAGGGCCAGATCAAAGCAATACCGGCGGCTGGAATACTGGCGAGCAGCTGCTCTAACGCGCGCGAGATCAGCTCATCGCGTTGCTGCGGAAGCAATGCGGCAGTTTTCAAATAGTTCGTGACAGGCGTCCAGGCTATTGGATGCTTCTCTTCCATACTTGCTACCTCCGCATTGTTCGCGTGAACAAATTCTCGCCTCCAATTTGTAGTAGAAAACATTGTACACTATGCCGCCGCCTATTTACAATAGGTTGCATGACAGAACTGAGCAATTTTTCGGGCGTCCAGGCCCCTGGGCCGTTGCGCATGAAGGGCATATAGTGTATTATTTGAATTGCTCACCTATTTACCTGAATTCGAAGTAGTTGCCAACATTGAGGGGGCATACCATGCTCGTTCTCCAGGATATCGCAGTGACCTATCACAACGTTGTCCCTGCGGTGCAGGGTGTCTCACTAGAGGTACCGGATAAGGCAGTGGTCGCGCTGCTCGGCGCGAATGGGGCTGGCAAAACGACCATTATGCGCGCTATTTCCGGGCTATTGGATATTCACAAAGCCAGCATCGTGCGCGGTACCATCCTCTTCGACGGCGAGCGCATCGACCGCCTCAACACCACGCAAATCGTCCAGCACGGCATCTCCCAGGTACTGGAAGGGCGGAGGCTCTTTGCCGACCTGACGGTGGAGGAGAATCTGCGCACGGGAGCAATCTCTTCGCGCAATCCTGCCGGTACGCGGCAGGCATATGATCGCGTTATGGACCTGTTTCCGCTGCTGCGCGAGCGCCGCCAAAGCCAGGCTGGCTATCTTTCCGGCGGCGAACAGCAGATGCTGGCGATTGGACGGGGTCTGATGTCAAACCCGAAGTTGCTCTTGCTGGACGAACCCTCGCTCGGATTGGCTCCCTTC
>Ga0207646_10006228_pt1 | contig 12398 bp, 12 predicted proteins | sample KBSK5502metaG_FD_184343 | JGI IMG/M metagenome (GOLD analysis project Ga0207646, IMG submission 184343) | Corn, switchgrass and miscanthus rhizosphere microbial communities from Kellogg Biological Station, Michigan, USA - KBS K5-50-2 metaG... | ecosystem: Host-associated > Plants > Roots >...
CGGATGTGCTCATTTTTCGTTGTCGAACACGAATCCATCGTCAGGGGCCGATCCGAGGGCAAACGTACCTCCATCGACCGCGATCTCGGTGCGCTCGCTCTTCAGCGCCGGCAGGTGCAAGTCGGCATGCGGGGGATAATCCAGGGTCTGGCGCATGTACGAGAGCGCTTCGCCGTGCATGTCTTCGTGGAACAGCGCGAGCCGATACGGATAGAGCGCCGCATCCGTGTTATCTTCGGTGCGTAGCCTGGCGCGCACGCTCTCGAGCACCGTGCCCGCGTAATCACGAATTTCGTGCAACGGTGGCAGATCGAGGCGCCAGCGGTCGATGTGCGCGACCGTGCCGGAATTGAACCAGCGATCGGCGCCATCGAGCAGAGAGGGGCAGATGGGAATGGTGTTGCCGCGAGCGTCGTTGTAGGCCTCGCGCAGGATCCACCATTCGGTGAACCATCCGACGTGGCCGTATTCCCAGAGGGGTGGATTGATGCCGGGATCGTACGGTACGCGCCACTGGTCGGGCGTCAGGTCGCGGAGAAGCGACCACGTATGGCGGTGAGCATCGTCCAGCGCCCGATCCAGGGCGACCTTGGCTAACGTTCTAGCGGCGATTCCTTCCATCGATGCGATGCGCAATTCCAAGGTTCCAATAATCATTATCAGTCCGGCTCTGCGGAATGCCAACAATGGCAACTGGCAGACCGCCTATCGCTGGTCGCGCTTCCTGCGCGACCGATACCGGATTTCGCTGGCCACCGAGTGGCCGGGCGCGGACGATGGCGCATCACCCGAATGCATGGTCGCCTTGCATGCGCGGCGCTCCGCCGAATCGATCGCACGTTTCGCGCAGGCCGAACCGCGGCGGCCGTTGATCGTGGTGCTGACCGGGACCGACCTCTATCGGGACATCCGCGCGGATGCTTCCGCGCGCCGGTCGCTCGACTTGGCGACGCACCTCATCGTGCTTCAGGACGAAGGGCTGAATGAACTGACACCCGGGCTCAGAAGCAAGTGCCGCGCCATCTACCAGTCCGCGCCCCGCCTGAGCCGCGGCACGCCCAGTCGCCGCACCTTCGATGCGGTGCTGGTCGGACATATGCGCGCCGAGAAGGATCCTCTCACGCCGATGCGCGCGCTGGAGCGTCTGCCGCGGGATTCGCGGGTGCGCCTGATCCATATCGGCGAGGCGCTGGAGGAAAAGTATCTTCGGGCCGCCCGCGAGCTACAGGTCCGACCGTGGCCGGCGCTAAAACGCTACGTGTGGCTCGGAAATCGGCCCCACGGCGAAACTCGGCAGCGCATTCGGCGGTCGCATATCATGGTGATTTCCAGCATCATGGAAGGCGGCGCCAACGTCGTGATAGAAGCGGTAACCGCCGGAGTCCCGGTATTGGCCTCGCGCATCTCCGGTAATATAGGCATGCTCGGTCGCGACTACGCGGGTTACTTCCCGGCGGGCGACGATGCGGCGCTCGCCGCATTGCTCGAGCGCGCGAGCCGGGACGCGCGGTTCCTCGCGCGGCTGCGTGCGCAGTGCGCGAAGCGTGCGCCGCTGTTCAGCCCGGCACGCGAACGCCGCGAAGTCGTAACATTGCTGGCGCAGGCTACTCACTCTCGCAAGGAAGCCGCATGAACGACGTTGTCGACGTCCCCAAGATCAAGCTCACTTCGTTCTCCCATGGCGGAGGCTGCGGCTGCAAGATCGCGCCAGGGCTGCTCTCGGAAATCCTCAAGAATTCGGCGCGCCTGCCGGTACCGAAGGAGCTGCTCGTCGGCATCGCCACCAGCGACGACGCGGCGGTGTACAAGCTCAACGACGATCAGGCGCTGATCGCGACCACCGATTTCTTCATGCCGATCGTCGATGACCCGTACGATTTCGGACGCATCGCAGCCACCAATGCCATTTCGGACGTGTATGCGATGGGGGGCAAGCCGATCATGGCGCTGGCGCTGGTGGGCATGCCCATCGACAAGCTTGCGCCGGAAGTCATCGGGCGGATCCTCGCGGGCGGCGAATCGATCTGCGGCGAGGCCGGTATCCCTATCGCGGGGGGACACAGCATCGATTCGGTCGAGCCGATCTACGGTCTGGTCGTACTCGGACTGGTGCATCCCGGCAAGGTCAAGAAGAACAGCGATGCGAAAGCGGGCGACAAGCTCGTTCTCGGCAAGCCCCTGGGCGTGGGCATCCTTGCCGCCGCGGTCAAAAAAGACAAGATCGATGCCGAGAGTTACCGCGAGCTCATCGCCAATACCACGCGGCTCAACACGCCGGGCGCATTGCTGTCCGGACTCGACGGCGTCCACGCTCTGACCGACGTGACGGGCTTCGGCCTCCTGGGGCATACCCTGGAACTGTGTCGCGGCGCCGGTCTTACCGCACGCTTGTCGATGCGTGACGTGCCGTTGCTGCCGCGGGTCAAGGCCATGGTTGCGGAGGGATTCGTGACCGGCGCTTCGGGTCGCAACTGGGCCTCGTACGAGCGTGACGTCGAGCTCGGTCCGAATGTCACGCCGGCGGAAAAAGCGCTGCTCACCGATCCGCAGACCAGCGGCGGGCTGCTGGTCTCCTGCGCCCGTGAAGCGGTGCAAGACGTGCTCTCCATATTCCGCCGAGATGGCTTCGCGCACGCTGCCGTCATCGGCGAGATGAACCCGGGCCGCGCGTATGTAGCGGTGGAGTGACATCGCTGCGATCCGCACGCATAGATAGCTCTGCACGACCGTTCGGCCCGGGCACGTGCTCGGGATTCGCAATCTCAACAACAAGAGGAGCTCGACCCATGCCCCAAGTCGCTCCTTTGGTTTTCAAGGGTGCCCTTGTCGTTGTCCTGGCTGCAGTCGTCGGCGTGGCGCAAGGGCAACAACCGGTTCTAAAGGTCTCCGCGATTCCCGACGAGGCGCCGACCGAGCTCCAGCGCAAATTCGCGCCGCTGGGGAAGTACCTGGAGAGAGAGACGGGGATGAAGATCGACTTCGTTCCGGTCACCGACTACGCCGCCGTGGTCGAAGCGCTGGCGAGCAAGCGGCTGGACATGGCATGGCTGGGCGGATTCACGTTCGTGCAGACCAAGCTGCGCACCAACGGCACGGCGATCCCCATCGTCCAGCGGCAGGAAGACGCGGCGTTCATCAGCCGGTTCATCACCGCGCAGCCGAATATCCAATCGCTCACCGATCTCAAGGGCAAGACGTTCGCCTTCGGCTCGCCATCGTCCACGTCGGGGCATCTGATGCCGCGCTACTTCCTGCTGCAGCAGGGAATCGATCCGGAAAAGGACTTCAAGCGTTTCGCCTTCTCCGGCGCGCACGATGCGACCGCTGCGTTCGTCGAATCGGGCAAGGTCGACGCCGGGGTGCTCAACGCATCGGTGTGGGATAAGCTGGTCGAGCAAAAAAAGGTCGACGTGTCCAAGGTACGCGTCTTCGCGACCACGCCGCCTTATTTCGACTACAACTGGACGGTACGCGGCGATCTCGACCCGGCGCTCGTCAAGAAGCTTACCAACGCATTTCTCGCGCTCGATCCTAACAATCCCGCGCACAAGGAGATCCTCGCCCTGCAACGTGCGGCGAAGTTCATCCCCACCAAGGCTGAGAACTATGCCGGCATCGAGAGCGCGGCGCGCTCCGCGGGACTGCTGCAGTAGTTCGGGGCGAGGCGCGTGAGCTTCCAGCTGCAGAGCGTTTCGCTCGTCCATCCGAACGGGCAGCGCGCGCTTTCGAGCGTAAGCCTTGCCGCGCGCCGCGGCGAGCGCATCGCCGTGATCGGCTCCTCCGGCGCGGGCAAGACGACGCTGCTGCGCCTCCTCGCGAGCGCCTTGCGTCCCACCGACGGTCGCGTGGAAGTGTTCGATGTGCGGCCGTGGCAGCTCTCGGCCGGGAAGCTGCGCCGATTGCGCAGCCGGATCGGGATGGTCTATCAGGTGCCGCCGTTACCGCCGCGGCAGCGCGTCATCACCGCGATTCTGGCCGGGCGCCTCGGCGTGTGGCCGTGGTGGAGGTCGCTGCTCTCGCTCCTCTACCCCGCGGACATCGCCGGCGCTCGCGACCAGCTCGCGCGCCTCGATCTGGCCGATCGGCTGTTCGATCGCTGCGACCGGCTCTCCGGCGGTCAGCTGCAGCGCGTCGGCGTCGCCCGCGTGCTCTATCAGAAGCCCGAGCTGATGCTCGCCGACGAGCCGGTGTCGTCGATGGATCCGGCGCTGGCCGACTACACCATCAACCAGCTCGTCACGGAGGCGACGACGCGGGGAGTGACGCTGGTGGCGAGCCTGCATGCCGTCGATCTTGCGCTCCGCTGGTTCCCGCGCATCGTCGGGCTCAAGGCGGGCGAGATCGTGTTCGATCTGCCGCCGGTGCGGGTGACCGAGCAGGCGCTGCGCGACCTGTACGCGTCCGAGAGCGGCCCGTTGCCGTTGCACGGCGAGGAGCCTTTCGTGCTGCCCACGCGCGCGCTTGGCCGCGATGCCGAGCGCCGCAAATCGTCGTGCTCTTGAGCGCAACCGCCATTCATCCTCGTGATCCGGATGCGCGCCGCCGCGCGACGGCGCTCGTCATCGCCATCATCGTGCTCTGGCCGTTGCTCGTCGTCGCGCAATTCAATCCTGCCATTCTGTTCGATGCGAAGAATCTTGCCGCGATGGCGGCGTTCCTCCGGGGATTCGTGCCGCCCGAGATGTCCGCGGAATTTCTCGGCCATGTCGTTAGGGCGACGGTGGAGACGCTGGCGATCGCGACAACGGGCATCACTCTTGCCTTCGTCGTCGCCGTGCCGTTGGCGCTCGCGGTGACCCGCAGCTTGTCGGTCTCGCGTATCGGCCCGGGTCCCGGATACTGGCGTGGGACAGCGGTGCGAGCCGGGGTGAGGATGCTGCTTACGATCCTGCGTGGCTTGCCGGAGCTCGTATGGGCGCTCGTGTTCGTGCGCGTGCTCGGCCTGGGACCCGCGGCCGCGGTGCTCGCGCTGGCCATTACCTACGGCGGCATGCTGGGCAAGGTGTACGCGGAAATCCTCGAATCGACCGATACGACACCCGCGCGGGCGCTGCTCGAAAGCGGCAGCCGCCGAGGCGCGGCTCTGCTGTACGGCCTGCTGCCGAACGCCGCGCCCGAAATCGTCTCGTATACCGTCTATCGCTGGGAGTGCGCGATCCGTGCCTCGGTGATGATGGGCTTCGTCGGTGCCGGGGGCCTCGGGCAACTGATGGATCAGGCCATGAAGCTGCTCCATGGCGGCGAAGCCGCGACCATACTCATCGTGTTCCTGTTGCTGGTGCAGCTTGCGGATGCGATCAGCGCGCGCTTGCGCAAGCAGCTGGCGTAGCCACCGATGCGCGACGAAGCCAAAGCGTTTCATTTCTGCCTTTCGTGCACACTGACGCTGGTCGTGCTGGCGTCCTTGATCGCCGCGAGCTTTGCCTATCTGTCGCTCGGTCTCGAGCGTCTGCTGTCCGTCGCCGCGGTAGCGGACATGGGCCAGTTCATCGTCTCCTTCTTCCCGCCCGATGTATCGCTCGGCTTTCTGCAAAGGGTCGCGTATGGCGCGGTGGAAACGCTTGCCATCTCCGCGGTCGGCACGCTGCTCGCGATGATGTTCGGGGTGATCCTGGCACTTCCCGCTTCGGGACGGTACGGGCGGGCGCTACGCGCGGCAGTACGTTTCGTCCTGAACTTGCTGCGTTCGATTCCCGAGCTGGTGTGGGCCACGCTCATGGTGCTTGCCGCGGGGCTCGGACCCTTTGCAGGCACGCTGGCGCTGGGTATGCATACCTCGGGCGTGCTGGGCCGTCTGTTCGCCGAGGCGCTGGAGAACACCCCCGTAGAGCCGTCGGAAGCGCTGCGACAATCCGGCGCCACGCGCGCGGTCGCGTTCATGTACGGAACGCTGCCCGGCGTTCTGCCGCAATTCGTCGCCTACGCGCTCTACAGGTGGGAGATGAACATTCGCATGGCCGCTATTCTCGGATTCGTTGGCGCGGGCGGGCTCGGCCAGCTCTTGTACTACGAGCTCTCGCTCCTGCACCAGACGCAGGTCTGTTCCGTGATCATTGCCATGCTGCTGCTGACGCTCGCGGTGGATTTGCTCAGCGCGACGGTGCGCAAGGGGCTAGGACGGGCGTACGGTTAGCAGTTAATTTGACGCCGCGACAAACCCAAGTCCACTCAACAGCACCATCTCTTTATTCTCACGATAGTGCCTGCAAACCAGCGGCGCGCGATGGTTGAAGTACGGCCAGGCGCAAGGGGCCTGAACCCCGGATAGCCCATTTGACTGCGTCGATGGATAAGTGATATTCCATGGCAGGATTCGATCCGGAACCGTCAACCGACTTGGGAGGACGCAAGTGAAGCCTGACTGGAACGGCGTTTTTCCGGCAGTCACGACACAGTTTCGCGAAGACCTGTCGCTCGATGTCGACGCCACCGCGCGCGTCATCGAAGGTCTCATCCGGGACGGCGTGTCGGGTCTCATCGTCTGCGGCACCGTGGGCGAGAACTGCTCGCTCGCCAGGCACGAGAAGATCGCGGTGATGGAGGCCGCGAAGGGCGTAGCGCGCGGGCGCGTGCCGGTTTTGAGCGGCATCGCCGAGTTCACGGCGGCATTCGCGATCGACATGGCGAAGGAAGCCGCGCGCATCGGCCTCGACGGCGTGATGGTGATGCCGGCGCTCGTGTATTCGTCCAAGCCGCACGAGACCGCCGCGCACTTTCGCAGCGTCGCCGGCGCGACCGACCTGCCGGTGATGGTCTATAACAATCCGCCGATCTACAAGAACGACGTCACGCCCGAAATCCTCGCCTCGCTCGCCGATTGCGAGACGATCGTCTGCTTCAAGGAGTCTTCCGGCGACACGCGTCGGTTTACCGACCTTCGCAACATGGTCGGCGATCGATTCGTGCTCTTCGCCGGCCTCGACGACGTGGTCCTCGAGAGCATCATGGTCGGCGCCGTGGGCTGGGTCTCGGGCATGTCGAACGCGTTCCCGCGCGAGGGCGAGACGCTCTTCCGGCTCGCGCGTGCCGGGCGCTACGCCGAGGCGATGAGCCTCTACCGCTGGTTCATGCCGCTCCTGCATCTCGACGCGCGACCGGATCTCGTCCAGTGCATCAAGCTGTGCGAGCACATCATGGGACGCGGCACGCATCGCACGCGTCCGCCGCGGCTTCCGCTTCAGGCCAAGGAAGCGGCCGAGATCGAAGCGATGATGAAGCAGGCGCTCGCGACACGGCCGAGGCTGCCGGACGTCGGGCTCAGGCACGCGGCTTGAAGCAGCGGCGCTGCCCGCCGCCGCAAAGGCGCGGTGACTTCGGCGCTGGCGGCGCAAGCTCGTCATCGAGTGGGTCCCGGCTCGCGGCGGCGACTCAACCCACGAGTCGCCGCGCACGAGCCACCCACGTTCGACGACTGCGCCGCCTGATGCGCCTTCGCCACCGCGCCTTGCGACGCTGAACAGGCGAGCCGGCGCTAGACCCGCTCTCTCTGCATCGCCAGCAAGCGCTCGAACACAGCGGGGCTCGCGCGCAGGCCGTTGTGCTCGTATTCGTTCGTGAGCCAGACCTTCATGCCGGCGATCGAAGCCGCGGTCTGCTCCGAGAGCGGGCGCGGGACGTACATGTCCTCTGCGTAGATCGCGGCGACCGCGGGAACGGTATTGCGGGCGAGCTGCGCCGGGTCGTACATCATCGGCCAGCGTTCCTCGGAGGCCAGGAGCTCAGCCACCTCACGCAGCGGCCGCAGCCGCGCGTAGTCCTCGAACATCCATGGATAGATCATTTCGCCGGTGAACGAAGGCGGCTTGCCCGGCGCCCAGCTCATGTCCGGAAACTCGGCGCGGACGCGCTCAGCGGACCAGCGCGAAGCCGCTCCTTGCGTGTAACACATCTCGTGCAAAACGGCGAAAATGGGATTCGTCTCGAACGACTGCGAATTCTCGAGCGCGCGAACGAAGGGCAGGCTCAATTCGTTGCCGTCCACGCCGCCGCAGAATGCGGTTTCGAGCAGGTAGTGGAGATTCTCCATGCCGTCGTCGAAGCCGAGCATGAAGCCGAGCTGCTGAAAGCGGCGGACCGTGAGCCGCCCGCCGGTCGGCAACGTGACCTCATGCCGGTGGAGATACTCGAGGATCCGTGTGCACAGCTCGCGATCGGTCGGATAGCGTTGGAAGAACTTGCGCGTCTTGCGCTGCACCTCGGGGTACGTGTGCCGGTAATAGTCGTCGGGGCTGCCCGAGAGCGGCGGCAACCCGCCGGTTATGAAGGCTTCGCGAAGACCCTGAGGATGCGTCGACAGGTACGTCACGGCGCAGAATCCGCCGTAGCTCTGGCCGAGCACGCTCCAGGGCTCGCCCTCGCCGACGAGCTGGCGCCGAATGAGCTCGGCATCGCGGACGATGCTGTCGGCGCGGAAATGCTTGAGGTACTCGGCTTGCGCGCGTGCGCCGCCGCGACGGATCAGCGTTTGCGGCAGCACCACGCTGCTCCGTCCGTTGCCGCGCGAGTCGAGGAGGAGCACATGGTAGTCGTCGAGCGCCGGCTTGAGCCAGGCGTCATTCTTGACCGGCCGCGGCCCGGGGAACCCGGGTCCGCCCTGCAGGAAAGCGAGCCACGGCCGGGTCTCGGCCGCTTTTTCGCTGTGCTTCACAGCGCGCGCGAAAATCGTCAGCGTCTCGCCCGCAGGTGCGTCGTGATCGAGCGGGACGGTGAACTCGTAGTCGGCGAGCTCCATGCCGTGATGGCGGACGGTGGCAAGGGTTCTAACCGGCGTCATGTTCGTTTCCTAGGGTTGCGATTCGATCTTCGGACGAGCCGAGCGACCGAGCACGACCGTTTGCGGACTCGGGGAGCGAGAGCGCTATGCATAGCGGTCGGGCCGAAGCGCGGCGATGGAGAAGGACGGCGGCTCGCCCGAGATGACCTCGGCCATCAGCTTCCCCGTGATCGGCGCGAGACTCACGCCCATCATTGCGTGACCGCTCGCCGTCGACAGGTTCGCGAAGCGGTCGAAGCGTCCAATATAGGGCAGGCCGTCGGGCGAGCATGGGCGCAGCCCCGAGAGGATGGATGCGTGCTCAAAAAGCGACGGCGTCACGTCGGGATAGTAGCGGGCCACCGACTTGACGATGCCGCGAACCCGGATCGGGTTGATGGTCTCGTCGATGCCCGTGAGCTCCATGGTGCCGCCGAAGCGGACGCTTGTGCCCATCGGCGTCATCGCCACCCGCGCCTCGCTGAGGAGCGCGCAAAGCCGTGGCTTCATGGGCGCGGACTCGAGCGTCAGGCTGTAGCCTTTGCCAGCCTGCATCGGGAGCGCGATTGCGAGATCGCGCACGAGTTGCTTCGACCAAACGCCGGCGCAGAGTACGAACTCGTCGGCTTCGATTCGGCCAACGCTCGTCTCGACGGCGCTGACGCGCGCCTTGTCGACGAGCCAGCCGTGCACTTCGGTGTCGTGTAGGAGCTTGGTGCCCGCCCTCTGAAGCTCGCGTCGCAGCACCGCCATCAGCCGTCCCGGCGTCAGGTGAGCGTCGAGGCGAAAGTACACGGCACCGGCAATCGCCATGCGGATGTTCGGCTCGAGTTCCGCGGCGGCTGCCGGCGTGAGCACGTCGGCGGGCATACCAAGTTGCCGGGCATGGTCCGCGGTCTGCGCCTCGTGCTCGAGGCCGCGATCCGTGTTGCACAGCATCAGCAGCCCCTGCTCCACGAGCTCGAACTCGTTGCCCCACCGCGCTGCCCACTCCTGAAAGCAGGTACGGCTCGCCAGATGGAGATCGCGCAGCACGGGCGCGGCGGCGGCTACGCGCGCAGGCGTCGCCGCGCGATAGAGCTTCCATCCCCAATCCAGCAATTCGCTGCTGAAGCGCGGCTGCACGTGGAAGGGGCTCTCGGGGTTCCACATCCAGCGCAGGCCGAGCTGAACGACGCCGGGGCTCGCGAGCGGGATGAAATGACTCGGGACGATCATGCCGGCGTTCGCAAACGAACAGCCGTTGCGCTCCGCGGCGCCACGCTCGACCACGGTGACTTGATGACCCTTGAGCGCACAGTAGTGCGCCACAGAAAGGCCGATGATGCCGCCACCGACGACGACCACCCGCTTGGTCACTTTGGACGGATCCCCCAGCAGAGCGGATCGGCGTCATCGAAGATGAACGTCGCTTCCGCGGTCACGTACGCGCTTCCGGTGATGTGGGGCAGGACGTGGCCGCGCTGGGTTTCGTCGGTCGTAAACGAGGCTTCGAACACGGTGCCGATGACGCTCTCCTGTCGCCAGAGCTCACCGGGCTCGAGCTCGCCCGCGGCATGCAGGCACGCGAGCTTTGCGCTGGTACCGGTCCCGCACGGCGAGCGGTCGTACGCATCGCCGGGACACAGGACGAAGTTGCGGCTGCCTTTGACCGCGGAGGCGAGCGGCGCGTACACCTCCACGTGATCGACCTCTGCGCCATTCGCTCCGCATATGCCCCGCTCCGCGAGGCTCCGACGTGCCCGCGTGGAGAAGTCGGTGAGCCGATCGATGTTTGCAGGCTCGATCGACAATCCGGGCGTCGGGACAAGGAAGAACCAGTTGCCGCCCCAGGCAACGTCTCCGGTTACCTCGCCGTAACCGGGCACCGCGACGCTCACGCCACTCATCAGGCGATAGCTCGGCACGTTGCCGACCGTCACCCGATGCCTGTCGTGCAACTGCACGCTGACGATGCCCACGGGCGTCTCGATCCGATGGCGGCCCGGCCCGATCCGACCGAGATGCGCGAGCGTCACCGCCAGACCGATCGTTCCATGGCCGCACATGCCGATGTAGCCGACGTTGTTGAAGAAGATCACGCCGGCGCCACAGCTCGGATCGACCGGCTCGCACAGCAGCGCGCCGACGATCACATCGGATCCCCGCGGCTCGTTGATGACGCCCGAGCGATAGTGGTCGTACTGCGTGCGGAAGCGCTCCCGTCGCTCGACGAGCGTACCGGCGCCCAGCGGCGGTCCGCCTTCGATCACGACCCGCGTAGGCTCTCCAGCGGTGTGGGAATCGACGATGCGGATGTTCTTCATGAGATCAGCATAACTGTCCGGTGCCCTCGAATTCGCGCTACTTGCCGGCGACGTTGATTAGCGTCACGTGCGCGCGCCGGTAGCGGGCCTGGGCAAGCCAGTTGGACGTGACAGTCAGCAGCAGCGTCGCCGTCATCAGGACGAACGCCATCGCGGCGCCGAAAGGCCAGTTGGAAAGTCCCGCGAATTGGTTGTAGACGGTCGGCGCCATCATCTGAAACGTAGGACCGCCGAGAAGGACCGGCGTGGCATAGGCGTTCATCGCCAAGATGAAGGACAGGATCGTGCCGGCGATCACGCCCGGCATGGCGAGCGGAAGGACGACGTGACGAAACGTCCGCCACGGGTCGGCCCCGAGGCCCAGCGCGGCTTCCTCGATCGCGCGGTCGATGCCTTCGAGCACAGCCTGGAGGGTCAGCACGACGAAGGGCAGATTGACCGCGATGACGCCGACGACCACCGCAAACTCGGTGTACATGATCTGCAACGGCTCGCGCGTGATGCCCAGTCCCATCAGAATCGAGTTCACGAATCCGCGGTTCCCGAACAACACCATCCACCCCGCGGCGCGAACGGCGTTGCCAACAAAGAGCGGCAGGATCACCGCCATCAACAGCAGGTTCTTGAAACGCGATCGCGTGCGTGCAAGACAATAGGCCATCGGAAAAGCCAGCACCAGGCAAATGGCGGTGCACAAAGCCGCCACGCGGATCGTCCGGAAGAGAACCGCGAGATAGAACGGATCGGTGAGGAACTTGACGTAGTTCTCGATCGTGAACGCGTCGACCATCATCTTGGCCGGCGTGTACTGATTCAGGCTGTAGCGAAAGAGAATGACGATCGGCAGCACGATGCCGATCGTCACCACGATGGATGCGGGAGCGACCGCTGCAGCCGCCGACCATCCAGGCGTGCCTGCGCGCGCGGGGAGCGCGGCGATCGCAACCATGATCGACCTCAACCCCGCCCGAGCCGCTGGGTCAGCCTTTGAAAGTCTTGTCCCACCACTCCTTGAGCGCGGCGTCGTTCTTCGCGAGGTACCCGTAATCGAGATCGATCAGACGCTTCCGCTCGTCGGCGTTGAAGCCGATGCGCTTTTCCGTCTCGGCCGGAATCTTGGCATTGGTGACGGAGCCGTTGTAGCCCATGTCCTCGGCGAAGGCTTCCTGCGCCGACGGCTGGAGCATCTCGTTCAGCCAGACATGCGCACCGTCCTTGTTCGGCGCGTTCTTGGGAATAACGAACCCCGAGATGTACAGCGGGATCCCCTCCTTCGGCGCGACGGTTTCCACTTTCGCGCCGGCCTTCTGCCACTGCACGGCGCGCGCCTTCCACATGAT
>Ga0207646_10006229_pt1 | contig 12398 bp, 13 predicted proteins | sample KBSK5502metaG_FD_184343 | JGI IMG/M metagenome (GOLD analysis project Ga0207646, IMG submission 184343) | Corn, switchgrass and miscanthus rhizosphere microbial communities from Kellogg Biological Station, Michigan, USA - KBS K5-50-2 metaG... | ecosystem: Host-associated > Plants > Roots >...
TCTCGACGAAATTGCCTTCGATCGGCAGATCACGCGCGGCACATTCCCATTCGAATTCCGTAGGCAGTCGCGCTCCGTTCCAATTTGCGAAGGCGTCGGCCTCGAAATAGCTGACGTGGGTCACCGGTTCTGTTTCATCGACAGGCCGAAAACCCGAAAGAGTGAATTGCCACCAGGCGCCATCCCGTTTCACCCAGTAAAGCGGCGCCTGCCAGTGTTGTTCGTTCACTGTCATCCAGCCGAGTGATAACCAGAACTCCGGACGCGTGTATCCGCCGGCTTCGATAAACTCGAGAAACTCTCCGTTCGTGATGGGCCGTGAAGCGAGTGAGAATGCGGGGACCAATGCCCGGTGTCGCGGGCCTTCATTGTCGTAGGAGAAACCAGAGCCATCATGACCAATCTCGACATTTTTTTCATCGAAATCGACGAAGCGAAGCGGCGTGGTTTTCGGGGGAGCGATGGCGATGTTAGTTTTGCGGAAGACAGGATAAAGCGGGTTTTGCGCGAAGACGTGCTTGATATCTGTGACGAGCAATTCCTGGTGCTGCTGCTCATGATGAATGCCGAGAATTAGAACCGGCTCGATCTCATCGAGAAGTTTTTCGTCAGCAGCGGAAAGAAGATTGGCAATGTGCGAATCGATCGACGCGCGATAACGTCGCGCTTCTTTTAGGGTGGGGCGCGATATCAAACCGCGCAGATCGCGCCGATGCATGTCGCCGGCCGCATTATAGTAGGAATTGAAGAGATAGGCGTATTGTGGAATTTCGGCGCGATAAACCGGGAGGAATTTTTTCAGGATAAACGTCTCGAAAAACCAGGCGGTATGGGCGAGGTGCCATTTGGTTGGGCTGACGTCCGGCATCGACTGCACGACACAATCTTCGGGCTCGAGATTCGCGCAGAGTCCTGTCGTGAAATCTCTGATTTCGCGAAACCGCGCAAGTAGACGTTCGGCACGCGATCGATCCGTGTGCGAACGTGACCGAACTGCCGTGGTTTCGTCGATCGCGGGCGCGGCGATTGAGCTCAAGTGATGCCGCCTTCCTGCTCGAGTTCTTCTCGGCGCGCCTCGAGCATCTGATCATGCGCCGCTTCCTCCAGACCGTCGGTCACCAATTGCTCACCGAGCGTTTCCTCTTCCTCCAATCCAGCGCGCGGTGCTCGATGTCCTGTGTTGTTCGCGACCACTTCCCATTCTTCGACCAAATCGGCGTTTTGCTTCGTTTCCTCTGGCGGCACGGGAAGAACGACCCCAAGCAATTCGCGGCGCGCTTGCGCCCAATCGGCATCGGTGAATTCATCAGGATTGCGCTCGTCGATCATAGCGATTTCCCTGGCGCGTCTCTCGACTTCTTCCGGCGACGGTGCGCCCACGCCGTTGCCGTGCACCGAAATTTTTCCCGCTCCAGGTTGTGAGTAATCGTTCATCACCAATAATACGAAACGCTATTACAGAATGTCCGTAACACAATTTGGACTACAGATTAGGGGCTTGCAATACAAGTGCTGAAAAAGCATCGGCGCAACAGAAGATGGGCGGCGAGAGATTCATTCAACTAGAGAACGGCGGTCAAATCGCTTTTGAGGAGTACGGCGATCCAACCGGAACGCCGGTGATGTTTTGCCATGGTTGGCCGAGCTCGCGTACGATGGCGCAATTAACAAACGATGCGGCACGCGACCTTCGTATCCACATCATTTCGCCGGACCGCCCAGGCATCAGTGGATCCAGTTTCCAGCCGGATCGCAGACTATTGGAATGGCCGCCGATTGTGGCGGGATTAGCCGATCGTCTTGGCCTTGCTGAATTTCGAATGCTCGCGATTTCCGGGGGCGCGCCCTACGCCTACTCAGCTGCGTGGGCAATGCCCGAACGGGTGCGCGCAATCGCAATTGTCAGCGGCGCACCGCCGATTGCCGATCTTGCCGATCACAGCGGATTGCTCCGGCTTTATCGCTGGATGCTGCAGCTTCGTCGAACGTCTCCCGAGCTCCTGCGAATATTATTTCATGGTGCCCGACCCTTTGCTGCGAGACGGATTCCGATCCGATTACGACCGCTGATCTTGAAGTTCTTGCATCCGTACGATGCAGCGGTCCTGCGAGATAACGAGGCGTTCGAAGCGTGTTTTGAAAGTGCGCGGCGAGCATGGCGTGGATCTGTCGAGGGTCTAATGATTGACGCGCAAGTTTATGCCGAGCCGTGGGGTTTCAGGTTGGAAGATGTGAATATTCCTGTGCGGCTTTGGCACGGGAAGCAAGACCGGGCGTTTTCATTTCGCCTGGCGGAAGAAATTGCGAAGCGTTTGCCGAATTGCGAAGTGCGCTACATCGAAGGAGCGGGTCATTATTCCCTGCCAATCCGGCATATGCGGGAAATCCTCGCGGATTTGATCGCGGTGTAGCGGTGGGCGTGCCGCCTGCTTGGCAATGGGAAATTGCAGCCGACATGGCTGCCTTTACAGTTTCTCGTGGAAGAAGATGTTACGAGTAGCGCGATTCACGACCAACCGGCGCGGCGACAATGGACTGTTGCAGCGCCGTTTGATGCGCGGGTGCACGAATTGGTTCGCGACTGGGGTGCGAGTTCTCCGGAGTTGATCGAGGAAATGATCGTGACCGCGCTGAAAGTCGCGCGCGATCGCATGAGCATGGCCGATCTTAAGCTGATCAATCGATCAGTAAAAGAGATGCGCTATGCGGCGAAGGTGTTCGCGCCGTTTCAGCATTTCCGGAAAGTGGCCGTGTTTGGATCAGCCCGCACTTTGCCCGATGCGCCGGAGTTCAAAGTGGCGGAGGCCTTCGGGCAGGAAATGGTCGCGCACAATTACATGGTTATTACCGGCGGGGGAGACGGGATCATGGGCGCCGCCCAGCGTGGTGCCGGTCGCAAGCACAGCTTTGGTCTGAACATCCGTCTGCCGTTTGAGCAGCGGGCCAACGAAGTTATCGAGGGCGACCCCAAATTAATCAACCTGAATTACTTTTTTACCCGCAAACTAAATTTCGTAAAAGAAACACATGCTTTCGCGCTGTTTCCTGGCGGTTTCGGCACACTCGACGAAACATTCGAGGTCCTCACGCTCATGCAAACGGGTAAAGCGCGAGTTATTCCGGTGGTGCTGCTCGACCGGCCGGATGGAATCTATTGGGAGACATGGATGAAATTTCTGGCTCAGCAGTTACTCAGGTTTGGCTTCATTTCACAGGAAGATTTTTCTTTTTTCAAAATCGCCCACAACGTCCGAGAAGCGGTCCGAGAAATCCTGCAGTTTTATAAAATCTATCACTCTGCCCGTTGGGTCGGCAAAAAACTTGTCATTCGAATTAGTCATCGTTTGTCCAAACAAGCGATTGTCGATCTTAACGAGAAATTTTCGGACGTGCTGCGGACGGGCGAGATCGTCCAAGGCGTTGCATTGCGCCAGGAAAAAAACGAGCCCGAGATTTGGGATTTGCCGCGACTGATTCTCAATCCTAACCGAAGAAGCTTTGGCCGCTTCCGTCAGCTGATTGACGCGGTTAACTCGTCATCGATCCGATGAAACAAACTCGGCGCTGGGCGCCGCGGTGCGCGACGATGGGATTGCGCCTTTAGATTCAGTAATGACGCGCGCCTTGTTTTGTTGGATCAATGCAACATCGATATCGACCTTCGCTTGCATCATTCCATCGAAACGAAAATGTTCGCGCGCGTAGCGTAATGCGTTATCGGCACATCGCCGAGCCAATTCGCGATCGGAAAGAAACTGCAGAATCGCATCTGCCAGCGCGTCAACCTTATCAGGCTCGACGATTAAACCATTTTCACCGTGCTTAATGATTTCCGGAACATCGCCAATTCTTGTGGCGATAACCGGGCAGCCGCTGGCGAATGCTTCGCGTAACACGATGGGGGAAGCTTCCGTAGACAGCGAGGCAATAACCATCATGTCTGCCGCCGCGAGTATATCGGGCGTGTCCCATCGGTAGCCGAGCATGATGAATTTGCTTTCCAGTCCCAATTTGTAAATTGCCTCCCGTAACTCTGCTTCGCGGAGTCGATCTCCCGTGCCCTGACCGACAACAACAAAACGCGCGTCGGGATATCGCTGCAAAATAATCTGCGCTGCTTTCATCAATCGTTTTTGTCCTTTATCGGACCGAATCATCCCGATGTTTACGATCAGAGGTGTATTCTCGGAAAATCCCATCTCACGGCGAAACTTCATTCTATCGCGGCTGGGATTGAACTTCGAAAGATCCACGGCGGAGCCAATCACATGGATTTTATCGGGCGAAACCCCATTTTCCTCGACGAGCTGCTTTTTAATCGCTTGTGCGTCGGCCACGATTTTCGTGCAGCCGTACTTGAAAATGAAGGCGCGTTTCCTGTTTCCGATCGGCTCAGTGATGCAGCGCGCGCGCGTTAGAGGCATTCCCAAAACGAAGAGCGGGAAACAAAGCCAGTGGTCTTTGGAGCTGTAGGTCTTAATCAGACTAATTTGGTGCCGTCGGCAAAACAGCCAGATACGCAGCGACGCGATCGGATCCAGGCGGCGACGCAGCCGGATCGCCCACGTGCGGGTGCCAAGTTCCTGCGCCTTCGAAAAGACCTCGCTTTTCGGATCGCAGATTAACCACGCTTGGTGTTCGCGAGCATTTAGCCAGTTGATCTCCAGGCAGGTGCGATACTCTTGCCCGCCCCAACTGCGACTGCTCTCTACGTAGAGAATGTTCACCTTAAATCGACGGCCAAATCGATGGCTTCGCTATACTTTGCCTGTGGCGCCACGTTTTTCGAGAATATAATCGTGAATCGTATTCACGGTCCGAAGTGCTTTGCCGGCGACCTCAGAACTTGGCACGCCCACACCGAATGTTTTCTCCATGCTCACAACCAGTTCGAGCGCGTCGATGGAATCAAGACCGAGACCATTGGGGCCGAACAAAGGAAGGTCGTCCCCGATTTGGTCCGGAGTTGTCTGAAGCATCAAATTCTTTACCAGCATCTCCTTGATGTGAGTACGCAAATCGGTGTCGGACATAAAGAGAAGTGGCGATTTTGTCGCAAGTCGCGACGCAGGTCAACTGAGCCGGTAAAATCTTATTCGATCAGCAGCCTGCTTAGCCGCGCTTGCGCCAGGCGACGGATTAAAGGTATACGGAGCAGCCAGTTTTTCAGCCCTAGACCTGATCTGCTTTGCCGCCCGGCGTGATGGTCTGATTTGGATCAGGCCGCACTTCGTTGCTTGCCGGCTGGTTTTCGATTCGTGGCACTGTCGATTCCGCGGGCTTTACGTCTGACTTTGCCGTTTCGCTCTCAGATTTCCCGGCCTTATGCAATTCGTCGTTGAACTCGTCTTTGGCCTTTTGAAACTCCTTCACCGCCTGGCCCATTCCCCGCGCGAGTTCTGGTAATTTCTTTGCACCGAACAAAACGAGAATGATCAGCAAGATGATGATCAAGTCGGGTCCCGCCAAATTCATGAAGCTGGCGATGAGGCTCATAGGTTACTTTCAAGATCAGACCCGTTTGCCCAACTTGCAAGGCAAATCGACGCAGCGGCAGCAACCCGGCTTGAAGTTGACAGGACCCCGCCCGTGTGGGAAAAAGTCCCGCAATATGCGTCCAATCTGGAAAGGCAGCATTAGCTTTGGGCTCGTCTATATTCCGGTGGCTGTTTACCCGGCCACACGCGAAGAGAAGGTTAGTTTTCGGCAACTCCGTTCCATCGATCTTAGCCCGATCAGATACAAAAAGGTGGCTGAGGCCGATTCAAAAGAAGTTCCAGCCGAACAGATCGTCAAAGGATTCGAATACGAGCGCGGACGCTACGTTGTTATGAAGGAAGAGGATTTCGAGAAGGTCCGCATCGAATCCACTCATTCCATCGACATTACTGACTTCGTTGAATTGGAACAGGTCGATCCAAAATTTTTCTATAAGCCCTATTTTTTGGAGCCACAGAAAGGCGGGGAGAAGGCTTACGCCGTTTTGCATAAGGCGCTTAGCGGAACGGGTAAGATCGGTATCGCCAAGGTCGTGATCAGTAACCGCGAACATCTCGCCGCCGTAAAACCCGATGGATTATTTCTCATCCTGGAGCTGATGCACTTCGCGAGCGAAATCCTGAGCGCCGAGATTTTGAAGAACGGATCGGCGACTGCGGTTACCGACAAAGAATTGAAAATGGCCCAAGCGCTCATTGACAGTATGTCCGTCTCCTGGGAACCGGAAAAATACCGGGACGAATATCGGACGGCATTGATGGAGATCATCGAGCAGAAAGCGAAGAACAAACAGGTTGCTGCCAAAGTCGCGCCCGCGCCAACACCGACCAATGTTGTCGATCTTGTTAAAGTGCTCCAAGATAGCCTCAACCGCACTCAATCCTTAAAACAAAAGCGCGGCTCTCCTCGCTCCAGCGGGCGCTCGACAGCCACGCTGGTGAAGCAAAAGAGACGTGCGGGCGCTTTGGGTTAATTGCACTGTGCCAAACCTGGCCTGACAAATCGGCTCGTTCGTGAGCCTGAAAACCCGGTTGCAAATCGAACCTTCTCCATTAGCTTACGCGTTCAATTTATGGCCAAAACTTCCTGGATTAATCGCAATGAGCGGAAGCGCGCGACGGTGAAGAAGTACGCCGCGCTACGCGCGGAGTTAAAGGCGAAAAAGGATTATGCTGGTCTGGCACAGTTACCGCGCGATGCCAGCCCCAGCCGTGTCGTAAACCGCTGTGAGGTTACGGGTCGGCGCCGCGCATTTATTCGCCGGTTCAAGGTTTCGCGTCTCACGTTTCGCGAGCTGGCTTCGCAAGGGCTCATCCCTGGCGTAACGAAATCGAGCTGGTAAAGTCCTGCCTCGACTCGGTCTCGGATGCAAGGGCTGCATCCGCGCAATGAACTTTATATTTTTGTTTCTCGCCACGTCGCCCATTGCTGAAGTAATCAGCGAACACTGGGATTCTCCGGGAATTTTGTTTGCCAAAGGGGCGACCATCGCCGCTCTCGTCGGTCTTAACGGTTTTTTCGTTGCCGCCGAGTTTGCTTTGGTCAAAGTCCGACGCAGTCAGCTCGACACTCTTACCGTGGCAGGCAACAGGCGCGCTATCGCCAGCCGGCATGTCATCGAGAATCTGAACGCCTATCTTTCCGCCTGCCAACTTGGTATCACGCTGGCTAGTCTCGGACTGGGCTGGTTGGGCGAACCGTTTGTCGCACACACGCTTCAGCCGCTCTTCTTCTTCCTTGGGATCGAGTCCGCCGCGGTCATCACCTCGGTTTCATTCGCGATCGCGTTTTCGTTTATCACGGCGCTACACATCGTGCTCGGAGAACAGGCGCCTAAAATTCTTGCCATTCAAAAATCGTTTGGCACCACGCTTCTTGTCAGTCCACCGTTGCGACTTTTTTATGCGGTGTTTAAACCGTTCATCTGGTTCCTCAATGCATCATCGACTTGGATTCTTAGACATATTTTTCGGATCCGACCGACAGGCAACGGGGAACTAGCTCATACTGAAGAAGAGCTGCGCTTAATTCTGAGCGAAAGCGCAAAGGCGAAAGAGGTAAGCCCGCTTGAGAAAGAACTCCTCATCAATGCCTTGGATTTGGGGGAACGCGTTGTGCGCGATATCATGACGCCTCGCGGCGAAGTCGTTTATCTCGATCTCGAAGACAGCTTCGAAGCCAACGTGAAAAAGGCAATCGAATCGCGACACACTCGTTTCCCGCTTTGCCGGGAAAATCTCGATAACACGCTCGGCCTCGTTCACATAAAAGAACTGGTGCCGATGATGCGCGACCCGCATCCGGATCTCATGCGCATCAAACGCGATCTGATTCCGGTCCCGGAAATGATGTCACTGGAGAAACTTCTTACCCTCTTTCTGACTAAGCACGCGCATCTTGCCATGGTGGTGGACGAATTTGGCGGCACCGTCGGCATGGTCACGCTCGAAAATGTGCTCGAGGAATTAGTCGGCGACATTCAGGACGAGTTCGACGCGGAGAAGGAGGAGTTTCGCAAGATCAACGACAACGAATTTGCAGTGGCCGGCTCGCTCGGGCTTTATGAGTTAAACGACGCCACTGGACTGCAACTGGAGAGCGCGGACGTAAGCACCATCGGCGGTTACGTCACCCATCTGCTCGGTCATCTGCCCAAACAAGGCGAACAAGTCAAGATCGACAACTACCTTGTCACGGTTTCGCAAACCGACGGCCGCCGCGTGAATCAACTTCATTTCAAAAAATTGAGCGGCGCTGCGGTGTCAACGCCTGCATCCGGGAAATTGTAGCCGGGATCGGTGATCCCGGGCGTCTGCAAATGGAATTAATTGCGGATACAGAAGTCAGCTGTCCGCATTGCGGCGAAATTTTCCCGATCCAGATCGATACATCGCAGCCAGAACAAACATTGATCGAGGACTGCACCGTCTGTTGTCGCCCAATCATGTTGTCGATTCGTTGTAGGCCGGGTTCGATTGTCGATCTTACCTGTAGCGGCGCTGTGTAAAGCGTCACATTTTCTACAATAGCGCCAAGCCGCAAGGTCAAGCCACCACAGCTTCCAATTGAGCGCGCAAGGCTGGCCGCTGCCGCAATTGCGCGGTGAGAGCCTCGATTGCGCGAAGTGTCGGCGGGCTGATGTGATGCTCCATTCCTTCTACGTCGTGATAAATAACGCGCTCGTCGAGGCCGAGAAGGCTGAGAAAATCGGTCAGGAGCTTGTGTCGATGGGCGATTTTGCGCGCCAGCTTTTTGCCGGCCACAGTCAAAATAAGGCCGCGATATTTCTCGTATTTTAACAGGCCCTCGGCATCGAGCCGTTGCACCATGTTCGTCACGCTGGCCTGCGAGATTTTCAAGGCAGCCGCGATATCGACAACGCGTGCATAACCCTTGGAGTTAATGAGCCCGAGAATGCGCTCCAGATAGTCCTCCACTGCAGTGGAACTCCCGAGAGCGGAAGGAGAATTTTTACCTGGCATCGGCTGAAAAAATAAGAGACTAGGCAGAGATAGTCAATCGAATAAATGATTGCCTATTGACAGAACAATAGAATCATAGAATTAAATTAGGCTGGCCTAAATTCCGACCAATTCCATGAACCGATTCGCGGCACTTTCATGAGGGAATCGCTAACCGCGTGGCGCAGAACTCCGGTGCATGTCTCGCTGCCGGAAGTCCATCGCAGCATTGTCGTTCCTGTAACAGCCTCGTTTTGGCGCAAGCTGGTGGCCTTCTCAGGCCCCGGCTTTCTTGTGGCAGTTGGTTATATGGACCCGGGCAATTGGGCAACCGACCTGGCTGGCGGAGCAAAGTTTGGTTACGCGCTTTTGTTTGTCGTGATGCTTTCCAACTTCATGGCGATCCTCCTTCAGCATTTGTGCATCAAGCTTGGCGTCGCAACTGGCCGGGATCTGGCACAAGCCTGTCGCGATCATTATTCAACGCTAACAGTTTGGTTTCTCTGGATCCTTTGCGAAATCGCCATCGCAGCGTGCGATCTGGCAGAAGTGGTTGGCTCGGCCATCGCCTTACAACTTCTATTCGGTATTCCGCTCGTGTGGGGCTGCGGCATTACCGCGCTCGACGTGCTGGCCGTTCTTTACCTCCAGCAAAAAGGTTTTCGTTACATCGAGGCGTTGGTGATTACGCTCATCGCAACCATCGCCTGTTGTTTCGGAGCGGAGCTGATCTTTTCCAAACCAAATCTTATGAGCGTGATGCTCGGTTTTGTACCCGGCCCACACATCGTCACGAACCACGAAATGCTTTACGTCAGCATCGGCATCATCGGAGCGACGGTGATGCCGCACAATCTTTACCTCCACTCTTCGATCGTGCAGACGCGCAAGTTCGAGCAAACCCCGCAAGGCAAACGCGAAGCCATCAAATATGCCAGTATCGACTCGACCGGCGCGCTCATGTTCGCTCTCTTTATTAATGCGGCGATCTTGATACTGGCTGCGTCTGTTTTCCATTGGTCCGGCCATCGAGAAGTGGCGGCAATTCAGGATGCCTATCAACTGCTTAGCCCGCTCCTCGGTGTCGGTTTTGCCAGCGCCCTGTTTGCCATCGCGCTACTGGCTTCGGGACAAAACTCGACTCTGACGGGAACGCTCGCCGGTCAGGTCGTGATGGAAGGCTTTCTAAACATCCGCATCACGCCGTGGCTGCGCAGACTCATCACACGGGCCATCGCCATCGTCCCAGCGGTCTTGGTCATCGGAATTTTCGGCGAAAGCAAAACCACGCAGTTGCTCATCGCGAGTCAGGTCGTGTTGTCGATGCAACTCGGTTTTGCGGTTTGGCCGTTGATGCGATTTACCGATGAAAAGGCGAAGATGGGCGAGTTCGCCAACCGGCTCTGGTTGAAAATTCTCGGCTGGACGACCGCGGCGATTATTGTCGTGCTCAATGTGAAACTGCTCTTCGACACGTTCATGCCTGCATCGATGCTCACCGAGTTTTACCGGTTTCTCCATTTGCCCGTGCCGACCCAATAACACCGAAATGACGAAGCAGATATTGATCTCCCACTTTAGATTTCAGCTTTTGCCGCTTATTCGTCATTTGTCATTCGAGCTTTGCCATTTTTGAACAATGTATAAGCACATTCTTATTCCGCTCGAGAACAGCGATGCCGACGAAACGATTCTGGGTCACGTTAAGCTGCTTGCGCGCATGACCGGCGCGAGGCTCCTCCTCGTCCACGTTTCCGATGGCTGGGTGGCGCGCAATTTTAACCAACTCAAGCTCGCCGAAAGTGAAGAGATGAAGGACGATCGCGCTTACCTGGAGAAGCGCAGCCGCGAACTCGCCGGTGAAGGCTTTTCCTGCGACGCGGTGCTCGCGCTCGGCGAACCGTCGGACGAGATCATCAAGCTCGCGCGCGAGAAAGATGTCGACCTTATCGCAATGACCACGCACGGCCACCGTCTAATCAGTGACATTCTTCATGGCGCCACGGCGGACAAGGTACGGCACGAAGTCGACGTGCCGGTGTTGCTGTTAAAGGTAAAGAGCTAAGAAAATGACGAAATCAAAAGGCCGCTTTGCAAGACCGACGTCTGTTTTCGTCATTCGACATTCGAGATTCATCATTTTATAGACGCTCGTTGAAAGTCCTTTTTCTCACGAACGAATATCCGCCCCACATTTATGGTGGGGCTGGCGTCCACGTGGGCTACTTGTCGCGCGAACTGGCGAAGTCCATGCCTGTAGAAGTGCGCTGCTTCGGCGATCAGAACTTTGAAGAGCGCAATCTAAAAGTCAGAGGATTTGAAGTTGATACCACCGACTTCACCTGTCCGAAACCGTTGCAATCGGTTTTCGGCGCAGTTCGTCGCTGCACCGATTTCAACACGACAAACATCAATGCCGATCTAGTACATTGTCATACTTGGTACAGCCATTTCGGCGGCATTCTGGCAAAACTGAATTACGGGATCTCGTTTGTCATCACGGTGCATTCGCTGGAACCATTGCGGCCATGGAAACGCGAGCAACTCGACGGCGGTTACGACTTCAGTTTGTGGATTGAGAAAACTGCCCTGGAAATGGCGGATGCAATTATCGCTGTTTCCGGCGAAACCGAACGTGACATCGAGCGCTTGTTCGATGTCGATCCAAACCGCGTGCACGTGATTCACAATGGGATCGATCTCGAAGAATACCGCAGGGTCGATTCAACTGACGCGCTCAAACATCATGGGATCAATCCGGACGAGCCGTACTTGCTCTTTGTTGGCCGGATCACCCGGCAAAAGGGGATCATTTACCTAGTGCGGGCCATACATTTTATGGATCCGGGTTTTCAAATCGTGCTTTGCGCCGGCGCACCGGACACGCCTGAGATTGCGATTGAAATGCAAAAAGCAATCGAGCAGGCGAAAGCCAAGCGCTCAGACATCATCTGGATCGAAGAGATGGTCGATCGGAGCGCCGTGATCGAACTTTATTCGCACGCGGCGGTATTTTGTTGTCCGTCGATCTACGAACCGTTCGGGATCATCAATCTCGAAGCGATGGCATGCGGAACAGCGGTCGTAGCCAGCGCGGTTGGCGGCATCAAAGAAGTCGTTGTCGATGGAGAGACCGGATTTCTCGTTCCACTCAAGCAGATGAACGAAAGTCCGTTTGAGCCGCTGAATCCGGAAGAGTTTTCGCGCGATCTCGCTGGGAAGATCAATCAACTGATGAAAGATCGACAACTGCGCAAAAAATTTGGAAAAGCGGGTCGCAAGCGCGTCGAAGAGAAGTTCAGTTGGTCCACGATCGCGCAAAAAACGAAGGCGCTTTACGAGTCGCTCACGCGATCGGTTCCGCTGAAGAGTTCAAGCGTTAAAGCGTTGAATCGACAATAAAGCGCTGAAGTTGTGAACGAATGCACCGCTTCAACG
>Ga0207646_10006233_pt1 | contig 12394 bp, 10 predicted proteins | sample KBSK5502metaG_FD_184343 | JGI IMG/M metagenome (GOLD analysis project Ga0207646, IMG submission 184343) | Corn, switchgrass and miscanthus rhizosphere microbial communities from Kellogg Biological Station, Michigan, USA - KBS K5-50-2 metaG... | ecosystem: Host-associated > Plants > Roots >...
GACACCGATTTCGCTATCTACCGGTGGGCGAGAAATAAAAGGTTCGAATTTATCTCTGATTGAACTTCGGTTGCTAACAGCTGACCGACTTTGTCTCATCTCACAAGTCTGACCGAGTCACAACCCCTGAAAGGAGTTCCCTTAATGGTGCTTCCGGTCAAACACGCTTCTGTTGTACCTTCCGGCAGATTCAGGCCCGAAGTGTCGAAGTGGAGTACCACATCAAGGAGGCCATCGCCGTTGACGTCCTGAGGCGTCGACCCAATACTGAGCGCAGTTGCTCCAGCAAAGGATATCGTCGACCGGTCTACTCTTGTTGCGTCAAATGTCGCCGAACTCAGCAAAGCCACAGGCACATTACCTTTGCTCATTCGGTTGATGCTATTGGGGAAGCTACCGGGTTTAATATCGATGCTCACAGGCAGAACAAAGGGGGGAGAACACTCAAGCGTTCTCGGATCGCGGATGAAGATCGTGCCGGGGACGTTTGGAGGGCTGAACGGATCCGGGTCAGAAACTTCTGCGATGTACAATTGTGAGCCAACCATAGTCACACCGCCCATTCCTTGAATGCCAGGGTCGCGCGGGCCATCGCATGACCTGACGAGCCGGCCGTCCGTTGTGATTTGTGAAATTTTCCTGTCGAACTCACTGATCACCCAAATCAGCTTACTTACGGGATCGAAAACCATGCCGGCGGGCCGCAGTCCGGAAGAGAAGGCCCGAATAGGAATGCCGGAGCGATTTGTGACTAATATCTTGTCTCCATCAAAGTCACTGACGTAGAGATTCACACCGTCGAACGCAATCGCGCCGCCTCGAAAGGGCACCAAAAAGGAGTTAAAGACTGTAGTCCCGCCGGAATCAATCTCATAGACAATTCCAGATGTCCCGGGATTGCCGCCAATATCGACCACAAACAGTCGCCCATTTCCATCGCTGGCCAAGTCGTTCGGATTGCTTCGGCCGTCGAATCCACCAGGACTTGGGGCAAGGAAAGACCCCATCACGTCACCAGTCGCTGGATTCAATTTGAAGATTGTTCGAAATCCTGCCAAATCCGAAACGAATAGAACTGCGCCGTCATAGGCCATTCCACTCGGCTGAAAACCCGGTGCCGGAATGCTGCCTTGCGCAAACGCTTGTTTCTCGGAAATTAACGGAAGCAGAAGAACCCCGCACAGACCAATTACAAGTATGGATCTCTTGTGAGTTGTATACATTTGCTCCTCCCTCGCTTTTTCGGCTTCACCTTCATAAAGCGATATCCACCGAAAAACGGCATCAGCGCCGGCGAGACGTATTTCCGAAAATTTCCCGGAGCAGGGAAAAAGAGTGTCGAGGCTGGAAAATGATCGCCACTGGCGGTGCCGAAGCCCCTGACGCGGCCGACCCTTTCGGATCTCATTTTGGGGATTTTTGTCTGGTATCGGTGATGAAAGGACTTAGCTCGCGTCGATGTTTCACTCAGCTGCGCCATCTTTTGCTGGACATGCGGCAAAAGATGACGCGCCTTGGACGCCCAACAGCGGTTCACCCGTCGTGTCCGTTACCCGGCCACTGACTGCTCCTGCGGGAACGAGGCGGAAGACAATGTTCAGTCCTGACCCGCAACAACAGTCACGGGTGTGCCACCGCGGCCAGACCCACGTTCTCCATATTGTTGCCGCGGGAATCCATTACGTTGAGCGGCAAGCATATACCTGCCCGCACTAAGGTCCTTGAAGACGAAGCGGCCCTGATCGTCGCTGCTCACAGCAGGAATGCGGTCGCCAGGACCGTCTGTTCGAAGAATCGTAATTCGCACTCGCGGGATCGGTTCATTGGTTCCCGCACGAACCACAATCCCGGCGATGCTCGCAGGCGCGGATGCCGGCGCCTGGAGCACCAACAGAAGAGCAATTGCGGGAAAGAAACTCATAGTCTTAATTATTCTGCGCAGCGATCCACTGTTCCAGTCTAGATCGGTAAGCCGATATTCGATCAGGTTCCCGATCCGACAGGTCCTTCGTCTCATCCGGATCTCTGCAGACATCGTACAGCTTCGAACGGCCGGAGTTCAGTTCAAAGAGATACTTGGCGCACGCGTCATAGAGCCCGAGCCAGCCCAACGAATAATCCGTAAAAAACAGCGACATCCGCGGAGCCGGATCGAGCAGTGATGTTCTCTGAAATTCTTCCGGAATACGAAGGCCGAGTAGATCAAGGATCGTCGGCGCTGTATCGATCAGGCTGGCAGCACTGGAAATGCGGATCTTGTCTTCAATCAAGCCTGGAGCCGCGATCACATACGGAACATGAACATTTTCGTCATAGATGAAAAATGTATGACCGAAGTTCCCCTCGTGCTGGCCGAAAGCTTCGCCATGATCGCCAAAAAGAACAAAGAGTGTGTTCCTGTCCAGATTTCGCGTCCGCAGCCCGCTCAACAACTCGCCCAGTGCCGCATCTCCATAATGCAAGGCGTTCAAATAACGGTTTAACTCGCCGTCTTGAGTCGAAATGGGGAAAGGTCCTGGCTCCGGGGTTGCATAAGGATGATGACCCGCCACTGGCAAATACGTGATGAAAAAACGTTCGCTCGGTCTAAGTGAATCGATCCATGAGAGCAGCCTTCGGGCAGTCGACGAATCGTCCACACCAAAGCTTGAATGAACATTGCCGCCGATGGTTCCCGCGTCCTCCAGAACCTCGAAGCCCCGCTTCTCGATGATCGCCGGCATTCCCAGATACATGAAGCGTCCCGAATGAAACATGGCCGTGCGATAGCCGGCCGCTCGAAGTTGTTGCGGCAGAGCAGGACAACTGACGGCGGAATATCGTTCAGGCGCGACGTCGAATGCCGGATACCGCGAACACAAAACCGAGAAGAGTCCCTTGATGCTTTCCGGATACACCGCATAAGCGTGTTCGAAAGAAATTCCATGAGACGCAAGCGCCGTCAGATTCGGCATCGGATCGATCGCCAAATCGCGGTTCGGCCGGCTGGGCCGGCTGGGCCAGTAGCGCGCTGCAGTGGATTCCAGCAATATCAGAACGACATTGCGTCCCGCCGCAGCTCCCCGATATCGCGACAGTTGATTGACCTCGTTCGAAGAGGCCGGGAACGGACTTGAACGCCAATCCTGATTGTCCGGACGATCAGTCCGCAGGCGAAGATGTGCCGGCCACAGCGCACCAATCGCATTGCGGTATCGCCCAGCGGTATCGACTCTGGAAATCGCGTAAGGACCTGCCAGTGTGACACTGAGCGACACAACAATCAGAGCGGCGGTGATGCCAGGACGCCGCGGTTTCCATTGAGCGAAGCACATCGGCAGTAAAGTCCCTGCTGCCAGAATCAGCGCAATGCTTCCGAGATTCTTCGGTGTGAGGTAATACCTCACGGAATCCGAAAGCGGGCCGCCTGCGGCTCGTATCATTGGTAAGGTCAGCGGAGAGGACAACGCCCGGGCAACAGGCACGTTGAACGAGACGTATGCAACAATGAGCGCGTACAGTGTCCATCCCAACCAATCACGCCGGACTATGTAGTCCACGATTGTGAACGCCAACACGACGGCCACGTCCTGCCACAGATACGCGATGGGAACCCAAAAGGAAAAGGGCACCGATGTGCCGGGCTGCGTGAACAGCCGGGCAAGAAGCAGCACACCCAGAAGGCCGGCAGGCCTCATCGCTGAATAAGGTTCAGTCTCTTTAAGAGCCAAGGAGAGACCACTACACCTTTCCTGCAGAACGCACGACGTTTTGCCCAGATCCAATCGTGTACCAGGACAGTTGCGGCCGGAGGGTTCCTGTATACGGCACCGCGATCGCCAATGAAAGAGAGCGGGATAACGACCAGATCGGCATTCACGGACTGAAGCGGCTTAAACGACCCTTCAACCAGCCTGATGTCGCCCGCGATAAAAGCCTTCGCGGTTTGTATGCTCTCCGCGCTGGCATCCATGATGGTGATTTCCGCTTCTGGCAACAGCCGCCGGAGAAGAATCGCTGTCCGCGGAAACATGCCGCCGCCCACGATCTGTACCGCCCGGACATGCTGCAGCATCGGAAGAAGCCGGCACAAGGCTCGTTCGTGCGTCGTCAGGAGAAACCACTGGAGCGTTGATGATCGCAGCGCGACGCGCTCGAGCATCTCCACCAGATTCACTGCCTCCATCCATCGAAGCACTGCGGGCCAGCGGCTTATCCTCGCACCCCGCACGATGCGGCCGGGCAACCGCGACCAGTGTTCGGCCGGCCATGAGTGATGCTCGACGTGGTACCCGTCGTTGAAAAACGGCCCATTGTAGAGAATTCCGTAATTGCTCTTCGTTCCGTGAGCGTGCTCGAAATATCCGTGAACGTAGCAAAGCGCTAATCCGGCGGCATACCCCGGCAGATAAACGCCGAGATAAAATTGCGGCGAATGCGCGAAGAGGAACATCCACAGGCAGAACACGAGAATTGCTTCCTCCAAAACGTTCGAAGAAATGCGGATCCGGTATGGCATACCCGAATGATGCGCGAGATGGCGCTCTCGCCACACGCTCTGCGGGTACCCGAGGAGCAACGTTAGATATGAGGAATAGAGACGATTCGCGGCAACCGATCTGAAAAACGGTAGATGGATGAAGTTGTGCGAGATCGTGTTCGAGTTCCACCACAGACCCAATGCAACAATCGGTATGGATGGCGCCGACACCAGCACAATTCCATGAACGAACGATAAGGCGATCAGCAGGGCATCCCACCTGGAGTGACGTAATATCCCGTCGTATTGCACGGTTATCGCGCTTTGAGCGCCTCCCGGAGTTGCCTCACGATATCGGCGTGACTTCCCTTGTCCGGCAATTTCACAATTCCCGCATTGGTCGAGTAAACGGCGGGTGAGGCTGAAGGATCATAGTCTCGCCGCACACGGACGTCGATCTGCCTGCTCCCGCCCAAAAAATAAGGAATGCCGTTGCTGGAGCGCGAACCGAAGTCTTGAACACTGCCGACGAAACCCCAATTTCCAAAGCCAATCGCCTGGCCCGTCCCAGCGACGGACTTGAGATCCATCCATTCCGTTCTTGCGGCCGCTCGATCACTTCCGTCCGGCAGCTTGAAGTAAAGATACCCGCGGAGCGGTTTGGATGTCGCACCTGGACGAGCGGGTCCGCCATCCACGACCGCAAACGCGCCCCAAATCTGAATCCGTTCCGGCGCCTTTTCACTCGGTTCAAAAACAACCTTCTCGATGATCCCGTAGAATCCGACCGGTCCGCTGGCGATAAGGTCCGCTGCCGCAAACAACAGAACTCCAACAAGGCCTGCTTTCGCTGCCTTCATAGATGCACCAACCTTTCCAGCAATTGGACGTACGAGGGTCAGACGTTCTTCCATTTAATTTTCACTTGCAGGAACAAACAAGGAGAAGAACAAAACGTTGCATGCTCAGTGGCTTGATGCAAAGAGTCGATCGAAATTCTTCGAAGTTTGTGTCGCGAAGTCCTCGGGAGAGCTTCCACGCAGAGCAGCGAGGAACCGGGCGGTGTCGGCAACGAAGCTCGGTTCGTTGCGCTTGCCGCGATGGGGGACGGGCGCGAGGTAAGGACAATCCGTTTCGACGAGAATGCGATCTGCGGGAATGCGCCGCGCGATTTCGGCAAGCGGTTGAGCTTTCGGAAACGTGACGATACCGGAGAAAGAAATATAGAAGCCGAGATCGATGACGAAATCGGCAAGCGTGTCCCCTGACGTGAAGCAATGGATCACGCCTCGCGAAGGTGTCTCGGTCTCGAGAAGCGCGATCGTGTCCTCGTCCGCATCTCGTGTGTGGATGATCACCGGCAGATCGAGCTTCTTCGCTATCGCGAGCTGCCGGCGGAATACTTCGCGTTGAATATCGCGCGGCGAATTGTCGTAGTAGTAATCGAGGCCGGTTTCGCCGATCGCCAGCACGCGGGGATGCCGGGCCAGTTCCTCCATCATCCCGTAATGCCGTTCTTCGACTTTCGAAGCATCATGTGGATGGACACCGGCGCTCGTATAGATCCAGTCGTGTTTTTCGGCGATTGGAATTCCACATCCCATCTCGTCGGGACCACCGCCGTTTCCGATCGTCAGTATCTTTCGGACTCCCGCATCCCAGGCGCGCTGAAGTACGGCATCGCGATCGTCATTAAAGCGCGCGTCGTCGATGTGAGCGTGGGAATCAACGAGCATTACTTCAGCCGCGCGCCGTTCTCGACTTCTTCGTGAAAACCGACAAGGACCGGCTTGTCTTCCGGCCCAAGGGAGGCAGCGACGATCATGCCGTTCGACTCGAGGCCGCGGAGCTTTCGCGGCTGGAGATTCGCGACAATCACGACCTTGCGGCCGATGAGTGATTCGGGTTGGTACGCCAGAGCAATTCCCGCAACGATCTGCCGCTTCTCGAATCCGAGATCGACAACGATCCGGAGGAGCTTGTCGGCGCCCTTCACACGCTCGGCCTCGACCACGGTTGCGACACGCAGATCCACCTTCGCGAAGTCATCAATCGTGATCTGCGGAGCAAGCGGAACCGTCGATGTCGCAGCCGGTGCAGCCTGCGACTCGGGTTTCTCTTCAGTGGCAGCTTCCATCTTCTTCATCACTTCTTTTGGATCCAGACGCGGAAACAGGGACGGTCCGCCGCGGATGGATTTCCCCACGAGCTCGTCACTCCATCGAAGATCCCTCAATCGCACACTTGTGACCTTGCCATCCAGGCCAAGCTGCTCCCACAGTGTTTGTGCTGTTTTTGGAATGACCGGCGCAAGCAACGCCGCAATGACCCGCAGCGATTCGGCCGAATGGAAGAGCACGCTGTCCAGCTTCCCTGCTTCCGAGGGTTTCTCCGCAATGGCCCAGGGTTCGTTTTCGACAATGTACTTGTTCACGCGAGAGATCAGTTCCCAGACGTTCTCCAGACCGCGCGAAAAGTTGTAGTCGTCAAAGTGCGTACGATAGCTTGCGATGACGCGCGCGACGAGATCACGCACTTCCGAATCGCCTTTCGCCTCGCGCGGCGCAGGCACACGTCCCGCGCGATACTTCGAGACCATGGCCACAGTCCGGCTGAGCAAATTCCCGAGGTCGTTCGCGAGATCGCTGTTCGCCCGTTGAATGACGGCTTCGATCGAGAAGTTGCAGTCCTGGCCGAACACCATTTCACGCAAGCAGTAATAGCGAAGAAGCTCCGAACCGAACACTTCATTCAGCACGTATGGATCGAGAACATTCCCCCGGGATTTGGACATCTTTTCTCCCGAGAAAAGCCACCATCCGTGGCCGAACACAGTGCCCGGCACCTGGACGCCCGCGGCCATCAGAAACGCCGGCCAATACACCGCGTGGAAGCGCAGGATATCTTTACCGACCAGATGCATGACACCGGGCCAGTACTTCGAAAACTTTGCGTCGTCGGTGTGGAAGCTGACACCGCTCAAATAGCCAATGAGCGCATCGTACCAAACGTAAAATACGTGGCTCGGATCGTCTGGAAGAGGAATTCCCCACTTCAGCGTCTTTCGGCTGATCGATAAATCCTTCAAGCCGCCTCGGACGAACGACACGATCTCGTTGCGGCGAGACTCGGGCCTGATGAAATGCGGATTCTTCTCGTAAAGCTCCAGCAGCTTGTCCTGAAACGCCGACAGTTTGAAGAAATAACTCTCCTCGGAAAACCATTCCGTCTGGCGGCCGCAATCCGGACACTTGGCGGGCGTCGATGGATCCGTCTCCGGTGCGTACGCTTCGCAGGACACGCAATACCAGCCCGAGTACGTGCCTTTGTATACATAGCCGTTCGCTTTCTCGCGCCTGTACAGCTCCTTCACGCTTTCGTGGTGGCGCTGTTCCGTCGTTCGCACGAATTCGTCGTACTCGATGCCGAGCAATTTCCACAGATTGCTGTATTGCGTGTAAACGCGATCCGCGAGAGTCTTAGGGTCGACGCCCTGAGCCCTGGCGGAACGCTCGATCTTTTGCCCGTGCTCGTCGGTCCCGCAAAACAGCTTTACATCAAAACCCATCATGCGTTTATATCGGGCAATGGTGTCGGCCACGATCGTCGTATAAGTGCCTCCCAGATGCGGCGGCGCGTTCACGTAGTACAGCGGTGTGGTGATGTAGAAAGTATTGGCCATAGTAATTTAGTATATCGCGTCGGCGGACCTCGCTTGACCTCGCTTACTATGGACATCATTTCAACCCTGAAACACTGCGTCCCCCGGCCGCTCCGTCCACCGCTGCGGAAATGCGCCTATGCTCTTTTTCCTTCATTGCGATATGCGGTGCGCGTAGAGAAGGAAATCCAGACCTACACCGACATCGAAAATGTTCACGATCTTCCGCCGATTGCCCATTACTGGTCGGAGAAATATCTCGTCCCGATGCTGGAGCCATTCGGCTTCAGGAACTCCATTGAGTTCTTCAGGATCTATATCGCGCAAATGTGCAAGGCCAGGCCTGGCGAAACGGTATGGGTTCTCAGTATCGGCGCAGGTAATTGCGCGAGTGAGATCAATATCGCGGAATGGTTACGCGAGAACGCCATCGAGAATTATGCGTTTGAATGTGTGGACATCAACCCCGAGGTCTTAAAGCGCGCGCGGGCGTCGGCGGCCGAGAAGGGCTTCGCGGATCGTTTCACGCTGGGTACGTTCGATATCAATACCTGGAAACCCCCGCGGCAGTACGATGTGATCCTTGCCATTCAGTCGCTGCATCACTTCGTCGAACTCGAAGTTCTGTTCGACAAGGTCCATCAGGCGCTGCAGCCCTTGGGTTACTTCCTGTCTGACGACATGATTGGCCGCAACGGGCATCAGCGATGGCCCGAGGCGCTGAAGTTCATCAACGAGCTATGGCGCGAGCTGCCCGACAAGTACAAATACAACCACGGCATGAAACAGATCGAGAAGAAGTTCCAGAACTGGGACCACTCGGTCGCGGGCTTCGAAGGAATCCGGGCTCAGGACATCCTGCCGTTGCTGACGCGGCGTTTCAATTTCGACTTGTTCATCGGGTTCGGCAACCTTATCGATCCGTTTATCGACCGCGCCTTTGGGCCGAACTTCGACCCCGCCAGTGAGTGGGATCGCGCCTTCATCGATCGCGTCCAGGCGCTCGATGAAACGGAACTCGCCAGCGGCCGGATCAAACCCACGCGTATGATCTCAGCAATGACGAAGCAGACGGTTTCAGCCACAAAAATGCACGGGAATCTGTCGCCGAAGTTCTGTGTAAGGCGTACGCGGCGGTGGATTTAGGAATACGCCTTGATCGCGAGCGTCTGGATCTGCTTTAGCGGCACGCCGGTCTCGCGGGCGATGCGCGCGCAATCCTCGTATTCGGGAGCAACATTGACTACCTTGCCGTCGAGCTTCGAGACTTTGATCTTCACGGTCCCGTAATCGGTTTCGACAGTGACGAATTCCCGGGCGAGCGTTGTGCGATCGACCGTGTGCCGGCGAATACCGATGGTCGTCGTTTCCTGAAATATGATTCTCGACAGGCTTTCCGCTGTCTCAGCCGGCGCCAGCACCTGCAACAGATGCCCCGGACGGCCTTTCTTCATCTGGATGGGAACTGTAAACACGTCGAGAGCGCCGGCGGCTAACAATTTCTCCGTCGCATAGCCGAAATTCTGCGGCGTCATGTCGTCGATGTTGGCTTCAATCACAATGACCTCTGCGGAGGCCGGCTGGGCCGGCTGGGCCGGCTGCACCGCCGCTCCTCGTTCCTCACCAAGCATCAAACGGAGACAGTTCGGAAAATCCGGAAATTGCTTGGTGCCGGCGCCGTAGCCGATGCGTTCCGTGACAAAACCCCCGAGCGGCCCGAACTCATTCACGACAGCGGCGAGAATCGCGGCGCCGGTCGGCGTCACTAATTCCGTTTGGGCGTGTTTTTGATAGATCGTCGCCTGCCTGAGAAGATCCGCAGTAGCCGGAGCAGGCACCGGCATAACGCCATGCTGGCAGTGGATGAATCCGCTTCCAACGTTAATGGCTCCGCACAGAAAGCGTTCGACGCCAAGCGAATCGAAACCGATCGCTGTCCCAACTGTATCGACGATCGAATCGATCGCACCGACTTCATGAAACTCCACATCCTCCGGACGCACGTCATGAACCTTGCCTTCGGAGATTGCCAGTTTCGTGAAGATATTCGTCGCGAAACGCTTCGCGCCTGCGCTGAGCTTGCTCCCCCCGATCATCGACAGGATTTCTGATGCCTTGCGATGGAAATGCGCGTGCGAATGCCCATGGTGATGATCGTGGTGGTGGTCATGCTCGTGACTGTGACCGTCATCCATCAGCACATCGAACTTCGTTGCGCTCAGATTCGAGCGGAGGGCCCGCGAAGCTTTCAACTCGTAGCCTTCCACCGGCAGCTTCCGGAGCTCGCTTTTCAAATATTCGAAATCCAGGCCGAGATCGAGAAGCGCACCGATGGTCATATCGCCACTGATGCCGGAAAAACAGTCAAAGAAGAGCGTCTTCATACAGAAGCCGAATGTTAGCACGTGCTAACATTGGCGGTTATGTTATTGGACCTCCAGGCGCGGCTGAAGGACGTGCTCCGATCCACAATCCGGTCCCAGTTGAACATCGAGCCGCCCGACATCGTTCTGAACCAGACTCCCAAAATCGAATACGGCGAATTGGCCACACCGATCGCTTTCGAACTCGCGCGTACGCTGAAGCGTCCTCCGCGTGCGATTGCAGAAGAACTGATCATGCGCGTCGGCAAAATTGACGGCGTCGAACGCATGGAAACTGCCGGTGCAGGCTACATCAACTTTTTTCTCGATCGCGCGACCGTTGTCCGAGGGAGCCGTTTGCGCGGCTATCCAGGCGATGACGGAAAGATTATCGTCGAACACACGAATATCAATCCGAACAAAGCTGCGCATATCGGCCATCTGAGAAACGCGACCATCGGCGATACCTTCGTTCGAATCCTCAATGCCGCCGGGCGGAATGTCGAAATTCAAAACTATATCGATAACACCGGCGTGCAGGTTGCGGATGTGATTGTCGGGCTGATCCATGTCGAAAAGAAGACACCCGAAGATTTGCGGCGCATGATCGCAAATCGCACGACGAAGTTTGATTACTACTGCTGGGATGTTTACGCCCGCGTCGCGTCGTTCTACGAAACGAAGGATCCGAAATACAACTGGCGCGCGCAAACGCTGAAACAAATCGAAGAAGGCAATAACGACACGGCGCGGATGGCTGAGGTGGTGGCGATGACTATCGCACAATGTCATGTGCGCACGATGGCCCGCATCAATGTGCACTACGACCTGCTACCTCGCGAGAGCGACATCCTGCATCTGAAATTCTGGGAACACGCGTTTCGGCAGCTTCGCGAGAAAGAAGCGATCTTTTTCGAACGCGAAGGCAAGAATGCAGGCTGCTGGGTCATGCGGCTGGATTCGGAAGGCCAGGAGGACGACAAGATCATCGTTCGATCGAACGGCACGGTGACGTATGTCGGCAAGGACATCGCCTATCAGTTGTGGAAAGTCGGGCTGCTCGAAAAGGATTTCAACTACGAAGTCTTTGATGCCGGTGCAGACGTGTGGGTCACCACGTCAGGTGAAGGCCGGAAGGATCATCCGGCCTTCGGGCGCGGAAGCACTGTCTACAACGTCATCGATGTGCGCCAATCGTATCTCCAGAACGTCGTCCGCCAGGGCTTGCTCGCGCTGGGCTATGAAGAACAGGCACGGCGATCCATCCATTTCTCTTACGAGGTCGTGGCATTAACGCCGGCATGCGCCGAGCAGCTCGGTGTGGAAATCTCGCCGGAAGACCGCAAGCGCCCGCATATTGAGGTATCGGGACGCAAGGGCCAGGGCGTGAAAGCCGATGATTTGCTGGATACGCTGGAACTCGAAGCGAGGAAGGAAGTCGTCGAGCGAAATCGCGAGCTGAAACCGACGGAAACTGAAACGATCGCGCACCAGATCGCGGTCGGCGCCCTGAGATACTTTTTGCTGAAGTTCACGCGCACGGCGATCATCGCCTTCGATTTCAAAGAAGCCCTCAACTTCGACGGTGAAACGGGACCTTACATTCAGTACGCCGCCGTCCGTGCCAACAACATCTTCCTGAAGCTCCGCGAAACCGACGCGACGTTCGATGCCGCTCGCATTCAGAAAATGTTGAACGATCCCAGGCTGGCAACATTTCTCAACGAATCGAACGACATTTGGGAACTGGTATACCTGGCGTTGCGACTGGACGAAATCGCACATCAGGTAGTAGTCACGCTCGAGCCGGCAACGCTCGCGAAATATGCATTCACGCTCGGGCAACGATTCAATCTCTTCTACCACCGCTATCGCATCATCTCGGAAGAGAACGCGGACCGGAAGCTCTTC
>Ga0207646_10006234_pt1 | contig 12393 bp, 11 predicted proteins | sample KBSK5502metaG_FD_184343 | JGI IMG/M metagenome (GOLD analysis project Ga0207646, IMG submission 184343) | Corn, switchgrass and miscanthus rhizosphere microbial communities from Kellogg Biological Station, Michigan, USA - KBS K5-50-2 metaG... | ecosystem: Host-associated > Plants > Roots >...
TAGGGGTTCTGATTCCCCCAGAACCCGGCCGCAAGTGCCACGACGAACAAGACCAGCGAGATCAGCTTGAGCGCGAGAGCGAGAGCCGGATGCGCGATCAGTCGACCAAACGAATGGGCGAGGAGGCCGACGTGCGGATACGAAACGCTCCGGGGCGCCTGTCGCATGAACAGCGCTGCCACGACAAACGAAAAAACGATGGCTGCCGCGATGGCCAGGAGATAAAGCCAAAGCGGTAACGGCAGGTCGTAGCGCTGTCCGAAGCCATGGGCAGAGGCGGGAACTGCGGTCACGGCGGCTGCCATTGCCGCTGCCACAAACAAAGCGAGCGCGATTGCGGCCCGGTGCCGCGCACCCGCATTAACGCGGATAGACCTCGACATAAAGAAGCGGGGTTTCCTCGTGAACACGATCGCCGGTGCGCTCCCCGGTGGCATGGGCGTGGAGTGGAAATCGTCCAGTCGCGCCTGCGGTGAAGACCATCTCACCGACGGTACCCGGCGCGACTCGTCGCTCGATGTCATAGCCATGGAGATGCAGGGCCACCGGCCGATCCACGCTCCACTGCAGTCGTACCACGTCGCCCTGCGTCACCCGCACCAAGCGCATGTTTTCCGGCAGGCGTCCGTTTTCCATCCGCAAGTTGAAGGTAAGCTCAGCAGCGTTCGCGTCGACACCACCGACGCTTGCCGCCCCGGCCAGCGCGCACAGGAGGGCGCATCTGGCGAAGGTGAATATGATCGGGGCCATGCCATCGCGGCGCTTTGCATCAGCGCGCCGGGTTCGCCTGAACATCCGAAATGCGATTGAGCATCCAGCCCACATCGTTGGGTGATGGGATCAACGCCGGGTCGCCGACCGCGGACCACATCAGCCGCCCGAAGCCATCGGTGAAACCCGCGACCGGATTCCACGCCGCCGCAGGCCGCGTATCAGTACCGAGCGAGAGCCAGCCGTTCCAGGGAAAATCCTTCAGCTTCACGGTGCGGATGAAGATCGGCGAATTGAGGCCGCTGATGGAGTCGAAGCCGATGTTTTCGATTCCCGCAGAATATTCGATGCTGATGTACTCCCGTTTCACGGTGTAGCCCGCGACCAGCGCGTGACAGCCGGCGGCGAGCGCCGCGACGAGCTCGCGCTCCAGATTGATGCGCTCGACTGCGCCGTCGTAAGCCCTGGTTTCGAGGCGGCGGAGATCAGCTTGTACGCGCTCCCGCGTGCCCTCGTCGTCGACCGAGGACGCGAGGAGACGCGCCGCGTGAGACCATCCCGTTCTGACCCCTGGAGGCCCGAGCCATCCGTTCACCGCCATCGTGGAGGAGGCGACGAGGTCGGCGACGTTCGCTTCTTCGACCGCAACGTCCCATTCCGGCCGCTGCGTGAACCAGTCCGGACGGACCAGGCTTCTGGCCAGCGCGCTCGTGGCGCGCACCCTCAAGCTTCGAACGACGGGCGCCGAGGCGTCCGCGGCGTTGCTCACGAGGCGCGTCTTCGCCGCCTCGGCCAGGTCGACATGGTAGAGATAATCGCCGTGAAACGGAGTGACCGGATAGGGATGAAACATCCATTCCCCGCGCCGTTTCGCGATATCGCGGACGACGGTCCGGATGGCCGCGCAGGCCGACACGTTGGTTCTTGCCAGCGACGATTCCGGATTGACGCGCACGATCACGAAGGAGCCGAGTGACTCGACCGCGCGGAGCGACTCGGGAACTGCGCCGGAGAAGCGCGGTTCGAGCCCGATGTACGCCTGGATCTTGTTTTGCAGCAACAGACCCGCCGCTTGCTCGGGAGGGATCGTCTCGATCCGGATCTCGTGCGGGTAGTAGCCCGGATAGACGGGGAACTCGTGGCCGCCACGCGCCGCCGTAGTCACGACCACCGCGACGAGCACGACAGCGAATGCGGCAAGGCCCTTCATGGCTGCGGCGAGCTCGTGGCCGAGCTCGTGGCCCGCTACATCACCCGCGCAGCGTGCGCATCACGTCCGCTGCCGCCAACGCTTCCTTGGGCGTGCCATGGAAGATGATCTCGCCGCGATCGATGGCGTAGAGACGGTCGGCGATGCGGATCGCCGTCATCAGATTCGACTCGGCGATCAGCAGTGAGATGCCCATCGACTTGATCTTGTTCACCGCGTCGATGAGGCGGGTCACGACCACCGGTGCCAACCCCTCGAACGGCTCGTCCAGCAGCAGTATCGACGGCGAGAGCGCCATCGCCCGCGCGACCGCGACCATCTTCTTCTGTCCGCCGGAGAGGTGGAGGCCGCGCCGGTCCATGAACGCCTTCACCTCCGGGAACACGGCAAAAATGCGCTCCTCGATGTTGCCGCTGCCGGAGCGTTCCCCGTTCCTGCCGGACGGGCGGGCGAGCCACTCGCAGATATGAAAGTTCTCGGCGACGGTGAGATCCGGAAAGATTCCGGCGTCCTCGGGGGCATATCCGATGCCGAGCAGCGCGCGCTGGTACGCCGGCAGCACCGTGATGACGCTGTCCTTGAAGCGAACCGCACCGGCGCGAGCGGGCAAAAGACCCATGATGGTCTCGATGGTCGTGGTCTTTCCGGCGCCGTTGCGCCCCACCAGCGCGACCGATTCGCCGGCGGCCACGCGCAGCGATACGCCACGGAGGACCTGAACCGGGCCGCGATAAGTCTCGATGCGATCAACGTCCAGCATTGTCCGCGCTCCCGACCGCGGGTTCGCCGCCGGGGTGGGTCCCGATGAGCGTGGTCGTGACTGCATCGTTGTTGCGGATCTGATCCGGAGTGCCGTCTGCCAGGATGACGCCCTGGTGCATGACGACGATGCGCTCCGAGTAACGGAACACGATATCCATGTCGTGCTCGATGATGACCACGGTGATTCCTCCCGCCCGCACGATCGCGGTGACGATATCCATGATCGGCGCCTTCTCACGCGTGGACACACCACTCGTCGGCTCGTCGAGGAAGAGCAGCTTGGGCTTGAGCGCATAGGCGACGGCGACATCGAGCAACTTGCGCTCCCCGTGCGAGATCGCTCCGGCAAGCACCGCCGCCGCGCGTTCGAGGCCGAAGCGATGCAGCACGCCGTGCGCTTCGTCCCAGACGGCGCGATCGCGGCTCGCCAGCGCCGTCAGTTTCAGGGTCTTCCCCTGTCGCGAGAAGATTGCGAGCGCGACGTTGTCGGCGCAGCTCAGATGGTCGAACAGGTTGACGATCTGGAAGCTGCGCGCAATGCCCGCCCTGATGCGTTCGTACGACGACTGGCGCGTGACGTCTCTGTCCTCGAAGATGATCTGGCCGCTGTCGGGCGGCAGGAGGCCGCTGACGAGATTGACGAGCGTGGTCTTGCCTGCGCCGTTCGAGCCGATGAGCGCGAGAACCTGACCCTGCCTGACGCTGAAGTCGACGCGGTCCACCGCGCGGTTGTCACCGAACGATTTTGCCAACGCCTGGGTAACGAGAAGGTTCATCTCATCGCGCTTTTTTCAGCTTGGCCGCAACTCGCTCGACCGCACCCATGATCCCCGTCGGCAGCGCCAGGACGAGCACGACGAGCACGGTACCGAGCAACAGCTGCCAGTACACGGTGAATCCGACCGCGTAGGTCTTGAGATAGGTGAAAGCTATTGCGCCGATGATCGGTCCGACGAACGTGCGGAAGCCGCCGAGCACGGTCATGAAGACGATCTCGCCGGAAAATGTCCATACCAGGATGTCGGGGCTCGCCAGTCCATTAAGCGGCGCCCACAATGCGCCGGCCACGCCGGTGAAGATGCCGGAGATCACGAAGGCGATGAGCCGGTAGCGCCGGATGCGGATGCCGATGAACTCGGCGCGGGTCTCGTTATCGCGAATGGCCTGCAGCGCCTTGCCGAACGGCGAATGCACGATCACCCACATGAGCGCTACACAGATCGCGAAGATCGCGAGTACGTAGTAGTAGTAACGGTGCGCCAGGAACTCCATCTTGTCGTCGGTGGGGGCAGCCCCGAGCAGCGTGGGCGTGGGCACCCTAAGTCCGTCGGTCCCACCGGTCACCCAGAAGAATTTGAAAGCAAGGCTCCACAGCACCTGGGACAGGGCAAGCGTAAGGATGCCAAAGAAGATGCGCGTATAGCGCACGCAGACGAAGCCGAAGAGGATGGAGATCAGCGCGGAAACGAGCACCGAGCCCGCCAGGAACAGTTCCATCGACGCGATCTTCAGGTACTTGACCAGGAACGCGACCGTGTAGGCGCCGGTGCCGAAAAAAGCGGAGTGGCCGAATGAAAGCAGTCCCGTGTATCCCAGCAGCAGATTGAAGCCGAGCGCCCCGATGGCGGCAACGAGCCCGTAGGTGAGCGTCAGAGTCTGAAACGGATCGATCACGAACGGCGCGGCGAGCAGCAGTACCGCAACGGGAACGATCCACGCGAGGATTCGCCACCTCGAGCGCGCTTTGGCGATGGACTCGGTCGTGTTCATGCCGAGGCGCGCCCGAAGATTCCCGCGGGCCGGACGAGCAGCACGATCGCTGCGATAAGGTAGAGCACCGCCAGCTCGATCTCGGGGAACAGCGTGATACCCGCCTCCCGAACGACGCCCACGATCAACGCGCCCGCAAGCGCGCCTTCCAGGCTGCCGAGACCGCCGATGACGACGACGATGAACGCGAGAACCAGCGCGTCGACGCCCATGCCCAGCACCGCGGACTGGCTGGGAACGACGATGGCGCCGCCGAGCCCCGCCATGAAGCAGCCTAGCGTGAACGCCTGGATGTAGATGCGATTGACGTTCACGCCGAGCGCCGAAGCCATGCGCTTGTCCTGAGACGTCGCACGCAGCAATACGCCAAACCGCGTTCGATAGATGAATGCCCAGAGGAATATCGCCGCGACGATTCCCACCGCAATGATCACCAGGTTGTACGCTGGATAACGATCGCCGGCGATCGAGATGCTGCCGAAGGCCGCATAGACCGTGGTCGCCGAGAGCGGGTTGGGCCCCCATACGAGGCGGATCAAATCCTCGAGAATCATGAGCAAACCGAATGTCATGAGGAGTTGATATTCCTCGGGACGTTTGTAAAACGGCCGCAACAGCGTGCGCTCGATGACCGCACCGGCGACGGCTGCGGCAAGCGCGCCGGCGGGCAGCAGAAGAAACAGCACGACATTCGGCGCGCCCGCACCGAGAGCCAGGCCGATCGCCCAGGCCGTCACGAAGGCGCCGAGCGCGTACAGGTTGCCGTGCGCGAGGTTCAGGATGCGCATCACGCCGTAGATCAGGCTGAGCCCGCCCGCAATCAGGAACAGCACGGAGCTGTACAGCAGCGCATTGAGAATGTGGATGGCGAAGACACCCATGCGAAGGTCGCTTCCCGGTAATTATCGAGACAGCGGAATGTCGCGCTGCGGGCGCACGCCCCGTCGCGGCGCGAGGGCGCCAGCGACGCGGTGCTCGACGACCCTGACCTCGGGATTCACGGCGTTGCCTCCGATGAATAACGCGGCCGCGACAGTGTACAGCCCCGGCGTTGTCAGGTCCTTCAGGTCGACCACGAATCGCTCATCCTTCCGGAAGGCTGCCAGGCCTGCACGTACGACGTTGCCGCCGGGGCCGATGATCACATAACGGCACTCCGGCCGGTCGTCGTTCTGCGCGCCGTCGGATTCAGACGCGAGCGCGATCCGTTCGACCTCGTAGCTGCGCTGGAACTTGGATACCCGCTCCACATCGGCCGCAATTTCGATGCGATCGCCGAGATCCTCGAGCTTAGCGGCGTACGCGCGAAGCGGAATGGCATACGCGTCGAACGAGCCCACTCCTTGAGGATAGCTCGAATCGCGGAACACCTGCAGCACCACGCCGTCGGCCGACCATGAATCCAGCCGGTAGGGCCCGTTGGTGACCAGAAAGTGACCGTGCTCGGCGTAGAAGCGGGCGAGCGCGCTCCAGCGCTCCCGCGCTTCGTCCGTGGTCACGAGCTGCCGCAGCGCCTCCGGTCGATACCCCTCTTGGCGGAACTCGTCCACCAGCATAGCGAGACGCCCACCCACCTCGCGGTCGCGAACCAGATCGAGCCATGGCACGCGCAAGCGCTGCGCCTCACTCTCGGAGAACGCGGCGAGGCCACGCTTGACGGCTTCTTCCATGAGCACCATCACCTCCCAAGGCAACGTCGACCACGGTGGTGCGACCGCCGCTGCTTCCTGCGAATCGGTCGATCGGTGGTTGAGGTAGACATCCACGACGGGGACCCGATAGGTAAACTTGAGGTCGCCGCCGAAGTCTCGGGTCTGCGTCTTCACCCCGATCAACTTGAAACCCGCGAGCCATTCCCTCATCAGCGCGGTGGAGCGGGCGATGGCCGGATCGAAGCTGTCCCTCTTTGCGCGGCGCTCGACGCCCCACCGAAATGCAAAGATGTACGGATAGAGAATGTCGGCTACGCCGGTCGCGGTGCCATCGTGGAAGCTTGAGGTGACCACCGAGTAGCGAAGCCGGAGCTGGGCGGTCTTGCCGGCTCCGACCGGCCGCAGGAACCCGGTTCCCGCTTCGGGCGCAAGCGCGTCTTTGGGGACGGTTACGACGCCGGACGCCGCGCCCGCGACGGCGCTCGCGCGGTTGGCGATCCAGCTTCCGCCGTAGGGTTCAGGCAGTAGCGCCGGATCCCCGATCGCCGACCATAGCAGTTGGCCGAATGCATCGTTGAAGCCGCCGATGGGATTCCACGCCGCGCTCGGCGCGGATGCGATGCCGAGCCGCAGCCAGCCGTTCCACGGGAAATCCTTGAGCTTGACGGTGCGCGGGAATATCTGCGATAGCAATCCCGCCTGTGCATCGAAGGCGACATTCTCGACGCCGTTCGAGTAGTCGCTATTGAAGTACTCGCGCTTCAGCGTGTAGCCGACCACGACTCTCTCGCAGCCGGCGGCGAGCATGGCAACGAGCGCGCGCTCGAGGTTGATGCGTTCGGTCGCGTTGCGATATGCGCCGGCGATGAGGCGGCGGTAGGCGGCTTCCGCCCAGAGCCCTGCAGTACCTCCGACAAAGTGCTCGGCGTACAGCTGATGTGCCTGGAACCATCCCTGCTTGATCCACGGCGCCCCGATCCAGCCGCCGGGCCAAGTCGAGGACGGACCGCCGAGCCGATCGACGTCGATCTCTTCGAGCGTGGCGTCCCATCCACTAGCATCCGCTTTCCAGTCTCCGGACACCAATGCCTCCGCCAGCCGCCCGCGAGTGCGGATCTTCAAGCTTGGACCGGCCCCTGCGTCGTCGCCCTGAGCCAAGAATTGCGCTTGCGTGCGCCGCGCGAGATCGAACTGTTCGAGGTAATCCGCGTGATACGGGGTAACGGGATACGGGTGCGGTACAAAGTCCGCACCACCTGGCGCGAGCGCACGCAGGGTTCTGCCCGCGGCAGCGCATCGCGACTCGACGTCACCGCTCCCGGCAGCGTAGCGGCCATAGATAGCGTCGAACGTGAGCACGAGATACGAATGCACCGAGGCCACGGCGGTCGCGTCCGCCGGCACCAAGCCGCCGCTGAAAAGGTCGTGACCGACGTACGCATGAACTCGCGGCTTCGACCACCCGGCAGCGGCAGGCGCAGGCTCGAGCGTTTCGATCCGGATTTCCTGCGGATAGAAGGAAGGGTAGAAGGGAGATTCGTGTCCGGCCTGCGCGGCTTGCTGCGCGAGAACGACGGCGACGCACAATACCGCGCCGGTAACAGCCATTCTGCGTGCATGCGCTCGCACGACACCAGGCATGCGGGCGGAGGCTCGACCGGCAACAAGCGGGCGCCCTTGGGGCGCCCGCTCAATGCAACCTGTTGCGGCCTCTTGCGTCAAAGCGGGGCACCGGGCCCCTGCGCTTACGCTTTTGCGGTCGGCCAGGTCTGCTCGATCCAGGTGTAGGTCGACGTCGGATCGCCCTTCGGCCATCCCGGAGGCGCCGTGATGTTGCGGATCGGGAAGGTGATGATGCGGTCCGGGTCGAGGATCGGGAACGGATACTCCGGCACGTTCTTGGTGAATCCGGTTATCGTGTCCTTGTAGCCCTGGTGGTTGTCTGGCCGGATATAAACGTAGCCTCCCGGCCCCGAGAAGCCCATCCCTTCGAGCTGGCTGATGATCGCATCGTCATCCGGCCAGCCGCCGAGGAAATGGTTGGCCTTTTCGATGGCCCCCTTCAGCATATAAGTCGCCGTGTATGCACCCTCCGCCTGGAAGTTCGGATATTCCTTCCAGCGCGCATGGTACTTCTCGACGAAGGTCTTGTTCAGCGGCCAGCGGTTGCCCGCCGGGTACGTGAAGAAGTAGTTGGCGTGGCAGCCGCCGATCACGCCTTCAGGATGATCCTTGCCATTCGCGTGCGGCGCGACGCCGAGCGCGAGCGTGGTCGCGACCTTCATCTTGTCGAACAGGCCATACTGCAGCGCCTGCTTGTACATCGCCACGTAGTCACCGCCCCATACGGACGTGAACAGAAGGTCGGGCTTGGCGGAGATCGCCTTGGTGATGTGCGAGCTGAAGTCGGTGGTGCCCAGCTTCGGCCAGCCTTCGGAGACGACTTCCGACTTCGGCAGCAGCTTCTTCATGATGATGCCGAAGTGATCGAAGGCGTTGCGGCCGTACGAATAGTCGGGATGGATATGCGCGATTTTCTTCGCATCCGGCCACGTCTGCGCGACTGCAAGCGCGCATGTCGCGCCGTCTGCAGACTGAATGTTGGTGATGCGGAAGATGTAATGCGGATTCGGCACGGCCTTGTCGAACAGAAAATCCGTGCAGCCGTCGACGAAGATCGTCAGCACCTTGAGCTCTTCGGCGACAGGCCCGAGCGCCGGCGTATTGCCACTCGACGTGATGCCGCAGAAAAAGTCGATCTTCTCCTGCAGCTTCAGCCGGCGCAGTTCCTTCACGTTGCCGTCGACGCCAGCGGCCTCGTCCGCCTTGAGCACTTCGATCTTGCGCTTGCCGAGCAGCCCTCCGGTCGCGTTGATTTCCTCAGCGGCGAGAACCTGGCCCTTGTACATCGGTTCGCCCAACACCGCCGCCGGGCCGGTGAAAAATGTCATGTGCCCGATCTTGTATGGCGTGCTCGGGATATTGCCTTTGGGTGCCTGTGCCTGGGCCATCCCGATCAGCGGAACGGAGCCCGCCGCTGCGCCCAGCGCCGCTCCGGCGCCGACGCCCAAGCTCCGCAGGAAATCTCTGCGATCAACTAGTAAAGCCATGGGTGCCTCCTCCTAGAATCCGAAAACAGCGTGTCGACCGTGTTGATCTATGATTGACGTGCAGAGAAACTATAGTACGAGGACCCTATCAAGTCCATGCGGAGCGGCACGAACATCGCGGAGGGTAGGCTCGTGCGGACGACCCTGACGGAATGCTGACGGCGCTGATTCGGATCCGGCGCGGAATAGCCGACGCCTTGCGGTCGCGGCCGGGAGCGTTCATCTCCGTTGCGGCCGCCGTATTGGCGCTCAATCTGTTCCTGCCGCCCGCATTGCTCTCGCTCGTACGCAAACCGTTCGACTACTTCACCTTCAACGCCTGGCTGCCCGAGCTCCCTGGGTATCTCGTGCGCAGCGACGTGCCGCTACAGCAAAAACTCGAATTTATTCCCGGCCTGGCGCTTTTTTGGTTCAGCGCAGACAGCCCGTTCGGAGGTGTGGACTGGGGGTTCGCCGTGACGGTGAGCGACCTGTTGCGATTCCTGCTTCTATCGCTACTCTTCGGGCTCTACTTCGCGCTCGTCTTCCACTATCGCGACGTAGCAACCACTGGGGGCTGGAACGCGAAGTTCAGCCGCCGTGGCGGCGCTTCGGGAGCATTGGCGAGCGTGCTGGGCATCTCGACCGGCGGGTGCACGGTGATGGGCTGCGGCGCGCCGGTGATCCCGGTCGTCGGCCTCGCGTTCGTGGGCCTTTCCAGCGGGGCCCTTGCGCTTCTCGCGGAACTGTCGCGCGTGGCGACGGCTGTGGTGTTCAGCGCGGTCCTGGTCGGCGTGGCTTACATGGGCTGGCTTGCCGGCGGCCAAGCCACCGCTGGGGGCGGATCGATACCGCCCGGGCGCTAGACGGCGCCCACGCCCTGCGTATAATCACCTGACAAATTGCTGACGGGCCGCGGCGGCATGCCGCCCGGACCACGGAACAGCGACGGGCGCAATTCATAAAGCGCTGGTGTAACCATGCGACGCATCCATGCGCCGCGCGTCAGGAGGAAACATGATCCGTAGATCCGCACTGCAATCCGGAAAGCGGGTGACTTCCGGGCCGGTCGGCACTCGCCGCAAATTCTTGCAAGCCGCGACCGGTGTTGCCGCCGCATCAACGCTGGGCTTCCCGATGATCGCCAAGGGCCAGGCCACGCCGATTTCGATGCGATGGCAGAGCACCTGGCCTTCGAAGGACATCTTCCACGAGTACGCGCTCGACTACGCCAAGAAGGTCAACGACATGACCGGCGGCGAGCTCAAGATCGAGGTGCTGCCGGCGGGTGCCGTCGTGCCGGCATTTGGTCTCATTGACGCGGTGTCGAAAGGGACGCTCGACGGCGGCCACGGCGTCCTCGTCTACCACTATGGCAAACAGAACGCCTTGGCGCTCTGGGGATCCGGTCCCGCGTTCGGGATGGACGGCAACACGCTGCTGTCCTGGCACAGGTATGGCGGCGGCAGGGAACTGCTGACCAAGCTATACGCGTCGATTGGGCTGAACGTAGTTTCGTTCCCCTACGGACCGCACCCGACCCAGCCGCTGGGCTGGTTCAAGAAGCCGATCACCAAGGTCGACGACTTCAAGGGCATGAAATACCGGACCGTGGGCATTTCGATCGACCTGTTCCAGGGGATGGGCGCCGCGGTGAATGCGCTCCCCGGCGGCGAGATCGTGCCGGCGATGGACCGCGGGCTGCTCGATGCAGCCGAATTCAACAACGCGACGTCGGATCGTATCCTCGGCTTTCCCGATGTCTCCAAGGTGTGCATGCTGCAGAGCTACCACCAGAATGCCGAGCAGTTCGAGATCACGTTCAATAAGACCAAGTACGACGCGCTGCCGGACAAGATCAAATCGATCATCGCTTACGCCGTAGACGCGGCCAACGCCGACATGATGTGGAAGGCGATCGACCGCTACTCGCAGGACTACATCGAGCTCCAGACCAAGGACCATGTCAAGTTCTACAAGACGCCGGATTCGATCCTGCAGAAGCAGCTCGAGATCTTCGATACGGTTATGGAAAAGCGGAAGGACAACGCGCTGTTCGTCGAGATCATCGAGTCGCAGAAGAAATTCGCCGAACGCGCCGTGAAGTGGGACCTCGACACCTACGTCAGCCGGCGCATGGCGTATAACTATTACTTCGGCACAAAACCGGCCGCGAAGAAGAGCTGACGCCCAACGCAGTTGCGGGAGACACACCATCCAGAACCCCTGGATGGTGTTTTCTTGTGGCGGGCACTTGTGCTCCAAATCAGCTGCGCGGTGTCTTGAGGGGAGATGATGCGGGTTCAGAGCATGCTGCTGATGATCGACCGCATCAGCACATGGGCGGGCAAAACCACCGCCTGGCTGATTCTCTTGCTGATGTCCGTCGTCTGTATCGAGGTCTTCAAGCGCTACATCCTGAACGCCCCGACGTCGTGGGTCTTCGACGCCGAGAACATGCTCTACGGTACGTTATTCATGATGTGCGGCGCCTACACGTTGGCACAGGACGCCCACGTCAGAGGCGACTTCCTCTACGGTTCGATGAAGCCGCGTACCCAAGCATCGCTCGACCTAGCGCTCTACATCCTGTTCTTCCTCCCCGGGATAGCCGCTCTGATATACGCGGGTTACGACTACGCGAGCATTTCTTGGCGCATCAATGAACACTCGAACGTGACGTCGGAGGGGCCACCCGTCTATCCATTCAAGACCGTCATCCCGATCGCCGGAGTCCTGGTGTTGATCCAGGGGGTCGCCGAGATCGTCCGCTGCGTCGTGTGCCTGCAAACCGGACGCTGGCCTGATCGGCTGAAAGACGTCGAGGAGATCGACGTGATCGAGCAGCAGCTCGCCGGCAGCACACTCGTCGACGAGGAGGCACGCAAGCTGGCGATCGAGCAAGCACACGATATTGACGAAGCCGCGCACCAGCGCGTCGGTTCAAGGGGAGCCGAACGTGAGTGATCCGGCACTGGGCCTGACCATGCTTACGCTCATCGTGATCGTGATCATGATGGGTTTTCCGACAGCATTCACGCTGATGGGCCTCGGCATGATGTTCGGCTTCATCGCATTCTATGACCCGGTGCAGTCCTGGGCGGACAACAGGATCTTCGACCTCATGGTCGAGCGTACCTATGGCGCGATGAACAACGATGTGCTGATCTCGATCCCGCTGTTCGTGCTCATGGGCTAC
>Ga0207646_10006235_pt1 | contig 12393 bp, 10 predicted proteins | sample KBSK5502metaG_FD_184343 | JGI IMG/M metagenome (GOLD analysis project Ga0207646, IMG submission 184343) | Corn, switchgrass and miscanthus rhizosphere microbial communities from Kellogg Biological Station, Michigan, USA - KBS K5-50-2 metaG... | ecosystem: Host-associated > Plants > Roots >...
CATGGAGGAGAACGTCTTCCCGCACGAGCGCTCGGTCAACGACGAACGAGAGCTCGAGGAAGAACGCAGGCTGGCCTACGTGGGCATCACCAGGGCGCGGGAGCGGCTGTACGTGACCCGCGCCGTCGCGCGGGCGTGGTGGGGCCGGCCGTCGTACCACAAGCAGTCGCGGTTCCTCACCGAGATTCCCGCCGAGCTGATCGACTGGCGCAGGGACGCCGCGGCGGCCACGTCCTCGGTCGGCCCCGCATCGGAGCGGCTGGCGCGCCGGCCGGGCGTGAACGCGCCTGGCAACAGGCCCGTGCCGTCGCTGAAAGCCGGCGACCTGGTCAACCACGACAGCTACGGCCTCGGCCGGGTGCTCTCTGTCGAGGGCCGCGGCGACGACCCGGAGGCGAAGGTCGACTTCGGCGAGGAATACGGGATCAAGCACCTGCTGCTGCGCTACGCCCCGATCGAAAAGCTGTAAACCCTGGCCGCGGACCGGCCGCGTCGCGCGGCGGCGATAGCGCCATCGGCGGATGCGCCGGAGATGGCTCGCCCGGATCGTCGATCAAGTCGTGCGGATACCCTGCCGGTAACAGTTCGCGGCTGGGAGGCGCAGGTCATGAGCAGCATCCGGGTCATCATCGCCAAGCCGGGCCTGGACGGGCACGACCGCGGCGCGAAGGTCGTGGCGCGGGCGCTGCGCGACGCCGGGGTCGAGGTCATCTACACCGGGCTGCACCAGACGCCTGAGCAGATCGTGGCGGCGGCGTTGCAGGAGGACGCCGACGCGATCGGGCTTTCCATACTCTCCGGCGCGCACATGACGCAGTTCAGCCGGGTCCTTGAGCTGCTGCGCGAGCAGAACGCCTCAGACATCACGGTGTTCGGCGGTGGCATCATCCCCGAGGCCGACATCGCCGAGCTGGTCGAGATGGGCGTCGCGAAAATCTTCACGCCAGGCGCGCGGACGCAGGAGATCGTCGACTGGGTCCGCTCTGAGCTGGCCGCCAAGGCAGAAACTCGGACCGCTTGACGGTTCGGCTGGTCTCCGGCGACTAGGCTGCCTGGCGGGCGGCCGCTGCGCGCGGCGCCGGACAGCAGGCAGTTGAGCATCGCTGCGTGCCGCAGCATCAGTCAGGACGGACCAGACGTGGACCTGTTCGAGCATGAAGCCAAGGAACTCTTCGCCGAGTACGGCGTGCCCGTACAGGCCGGGAGGGTCGCGCGCACGGCCGAGGAAGCGCGCGTGATCGCGGCCGATTTCGCCGCGGCCGGGCATTCGCTGGTCGTGGTGAAGGCTCAGGTCAAGACGGGCGGGCGGGGCAAGGCGGGCGGCGTCAAGCTGGCCAACGGCCCGGACGAGGCCTACGAGAGGGCCAGCCAGATCCTTGGCATGGACATCAACGGCCACACCGTGCACAAGGTCCTGATCGCGGTGGCCGTCGACATTGCGCAGGAGTACTACCTGTCCTACCTGGTCGACCGCGCGGGCCGGCAGTTCATGTCGATCTGCTCGGTCGAGGGCGGGGTGGAGATCGAGGAGGTCGCGCACACCAATCCGGAGGCTGTCGCGCGGATCGGCATCGACCCGCTCACCGGCGTGGACCAGGCCAAGGCCGCCGAGATCATCGAGGCGGGCCGCCTGCCAGCCGAGGCCGCGGCGGGCGCGGCTGAGCTTGCCGAGCGGCTGTGGGCCGTGTTCACCGACGAAGATGCCACGCTCGTCGAGGTGAACCCGCTCGTCCTGACCGAGGAAGGCCGGGTGATGGCCGTCGACGGCAAGGTCTCGCTCGACGACAATGCCGCGTTCAGGCAGGAACACGACAGGTTCGCCGACCCGACAGCAGCCGACCCAATCGAGGCGCGGGCCAAGGCCAAGCACCTCAATTACGTCAAGCTCGACGGGCAGGTCGGCATCATCGGCAACGGCGCCGGCCTGGTGATGTCGACGCTCGACGTGGTCGCCTACGCCGGCGAGGAGTTCGGCGGCGTGCGCCCCGCGAACTTCCTCGACATCGGCGGCGGCGCCTCGGCAGAAGTCATGGCCAACGGCCTGGACATCGTGCTGTCCGACCCGTCAGTTCGTTCCGTCCTTGTCAACGTGTTCGGGGGCATCACCTCGTGCGACGAGGTCGCGAACGGGATCGTCGCGGCGATCGGCCTGCTCCGCGAGCGAGGCGACGAGGTCAGGCATCCGATCGTCGTGCGGCTCGACGGGAACAACGCGGCCGAGGGCCGGCGGATCCTCACCGAGGCGGGCATCGGCGCCGTCGAGCAGGTGGCGACGATGGACGACGCAGCGCGGCGCGCCGCCGAGCTGGCCAGCCTGGCCGCGACTGGAGCATGAGATGGCGATCTTCCTGACGGCGCAGAGCCGGGTCATCGTCCAGGGCGTCACGGGCTCAGAGGGGCGCAAGCACGGCGCGCGGATGATCGCGGCCGGCACCAACGTCGTCGGCGGTACCAACCCGCGCAAGGCCGGCCAGTCGGTCGAGCTCGGCGACTCCAGCGTGCCCGTGTTCGGCGCCGTTGCCGACGCCATGTCGGCGACGGGCGCCGACGTCTCTGTGGTATTCGTGCCGCCCGCCATGACCAAGGAGGCCGTGATCGAGGCCGTCGACGCGGGGATCGGCCTGGTCATCGTGATCACCGAGGGCGTACCCGTGCACGACACCGCGGCCTTCTGGGCGCATGCCTGCTCGCGCGGCAACGCGACCCGCATCGTCGGTCCCAACTGCCCTGGGGTGGCGTCTCCCGGCAAGTCCAACGCGGGCATCATCCCGGCGGACATCACCACCGAGGGCCGGATCGGCCTGGTCTCGAAATCGGGCACCCTGACCTACCAGATGATGTACGAACTCGGGGACATCGGATTCTCCACCGCCGTCGGGATCGGCGGCGACCCGATCATCGGGACCACGCATATTGACTGCCTGCGGGCGTTCGAGGCCGATCCCGAGACCGACGCGATCGTGATGATCGGCGAGATCGGGGGAGACGCGGAGGAGCGCGCGGCGGCGTTCATCGAGGCGAACATGACCAAGCCGGTCGTCGCGTACGTGGCCGGGTTCACGGCGCCAGAGGGCAAGACGATGGGCCACGCCGGCGCGATCATCTCGGGTTCGGCAGGAACGGCCCAGGCGAAGAAGGAGGCGCTCGAGAAGGTCGGCGTCAAGGTCGGCCGCACTCCGAGCGAGACCGCCCGGCTCGTCAGGGACCTGATGCGGCCCAGCTAACCGCCCGCGCTTCGCGCAGGGCCGGCTCTCGCCGCCTCGCGGCACCGCATCGCCCCGCCGGATTTCAACACCAAGGTGCCGCTGGGGGTTCACTGCCAACGTCGCCGGCACGTAAGTGTTGTTGCGGCATGGGCATGTGCCGGGCGGGCCGCGGCCGGGTTCCCGGCGCGCCTCCGCGCGTGGCGTGCCTGAGCTTGCGAGGGTTGAGATGTGACGGCATCAGCGCTCGGGCCGAGGACCACGGGAGGACCACGCACCGATCCGGCCGGCGATGGGCGGCCTGAGGGGATCAGGAGGCTGCTCGCGGCGGGAGCGTCTGGCGCCTGCACCGCCGCGGGCATCGGCCTGGCGGTGCTGACCGTCCTGGTACTGGCTGGCTGGATCGCCGCGCCGCACGTCGGGCTCGGCCTGGTCGGCGTCGTGCGGACGGCCGCGGTGCTCTGGCTGGTCGCCCATCACGTGACCGTCCAGGTCCACGGCGCGGGCCGGATCGGCATGCTGCCGCTCGGGCTCGCCGCGCTGCCTGGCGCGCTGCTCTGGCGGGCCGGCCGGTCCGTCGTCCGCGGGCACGCGGTCACCGAGCTCAGGCAGGTCGCCGCTGCGGCGCTCGCCGTTGCCGTCCCCTACGCCGCCCTGGCGGGCGCGCTGGCCATCGGCAGCCGGTCCGCTCTCGCAGCGGCATCGTTGCCGCAGGCACTTGTCGCGTCCTTTCTCATCGCCGTCGTGGCGGCGGGCTTGGGCGCGGCGCGTGCGCTGGCCCCGTGGGCCCAACTCGGCGCGCTGATGTCCGCAAGGACGCGCTCGGTGCTCGTCGGCACGGCCGCCGCTCTTGCCGTGCTCGGCACGGTCGGCGCGCTGGCAACCGGGCTGGCGCTGGCCGGCCAGCTGCACAAGTTCAGCGCCGTCTACCAGCTACTCAATCCCGGCGTCGTCGGAGCGGCGTTGCTGCTCCTTGCCCAGCTCGCGTATTTGCCGAACGCGGTCATCTGGGCGATCGCCTACATGCTCGGCCCGGGGTTTGCGGTAGGCGCCGGCACGGTGGCCGCGCCCTCCGGATCCGTGCTCGGCCCGATGCCGGCGTTCCCGCTGCTCGCAGCGCTGCCGGCGGGCTCGCACGGCTCGGGGCCAGGATGGCTCGCGGCGGTCATGCTGGCCGTGCCGTATCTCGCCGGGGCCGTGGCGGGATTCCTTGTCGTCCGGCAGGCGCCCGCGAGCGTGCCCGAAGCCGCGCCGATCAGGGGATTCTGCTGCGGCGCGCTGACCGGTGGCGTCCTCGGCGTCGGCGCGGCGTTCGCGGGCGGCCCGCTGGGCGACGGCAGGATGGCGGCGGTGGGGCCGTCTGCCTGGCAAGTGGCGACGGTCGCATCGCTGGAGGTCGGGCTCGCGGCCGCGGTCACGGCCGGAGCGGTCAACTGGTGGCATGCGCGCCGCGGGCGGGCCGGGGCGGAGGCAGTGCCCGAGCCAGGAAACGCGCCGCGGCCGCGCGGCGCGTCAGCGAGCGACGACGGCGCCGGCGGGCGACTTGGCGGTCGGCCAAGGTCGGCGGCCGGGCGGTGGCCAGCGGCCGGCCGCTGGTCAGCCGGCGGGCGGTGGCATGCCGATGGGCCGTGGCAGGCCGACCAGAAGCGGGAAAACGACGACGGCCACGTCATCTACCTGGACAGATGGGCGAAGAACGGGGACGGGGCGCCGTCTGGCAAGCGCCCAGGCGGGCCGTCCGCGCTGCCCTGAGCCAGCCCGGGGTGGCCAGCCGATCCGGTCGGCCCCCGGCTGAGCCGCGGAGCCGGAGCCGGAGCCGCAGCCGCGCCGCTGCCCGGTCCCCGCCAGCCCGGCTGGATCGACCGGCGGAGCTTGTCCATGCAGGACTGCCGGCTGGCGGCGGTCTGCGCCTGGCTGCGGCACCTGATGTAGTTGTCTATCTGACGCGGGAAAGCAAGGTACAACGTCAGCATCACGATCGAGATAAGGGCGGCGAGGGCGCCGAGCGCGATGCCGCCGACGGCTCCGCGAGGCCGGTAGGAGCCGGTCCGCCTGGCCTTCAGCACGGCCGTGATGCCGATGACGGACGACGCGACGCCGATGACGACACTGAAGATCAGCAAGTAGACGAAACGGCGCTGGTTTCCCCAGAGACCGAGCAGGGCGACGAGGCTGAGCACGCCGAGGACGAGCGATGCGACGGCCCGCTGCCGCAGCTCGCGGTCGGGCTGCCTCGTCCGTCGTGGCCTGGCGGGCTGCGGAGCGGGACCCCTCCGGCCCGCCGGCTGGCGCGGCTGCGGCTGGCCGAAACCGTCGGGAGGCCCTGGTCGCGCCTGGTCGCCCAGTCCGTTCGGCTGGCCGAAACTGCCTGGCTGTCCGGGCCCCGTGTCGCGCCCGCGGTCGGTCGGCTGGCCGTAGGGCCGGTCGGCGACCTGTTCTTGCCGCTGATCGGGCTCGTCGGCGAAGAACAGCCGCGGCAGCCCGGGGAGGGTGGCGGAGTCCCGGCTTCCGGCGTCGCCCGCGGGCTGGGCCGTCTCGCCCGGCCCGGCGTTCTCCGACTGCCGGGCAGTGCCGCCAGGCCCGCCGTGTTCGGCAGGCTGCCCAGAATCACCGCGGGCTGGCGGCGGGCTGGTGTCGGCGGACACTGCCATCCTCCGGTATCGCACGATCGGGTCACGCGCCGGGCGGGCGCGCCGAGTCCTATTTCACCACTAGTTGGCCGCGCCGCTCGCGCCCGGCGGGCGCCTGGGCGCGCCCGCCGGGCAGATGCCGGCCTCGCGTCTATGGTGGCCTCATGCGGTCACGCCTGGTAGTCCTGGCGTCTGGCGAGGGGACGCTGCTGCAGCACCTGATCGACGCGTGCGCGGCCGACCCGTCCCGCGGCCGGATCGTCGCGGTCGGCGCCGATCGGCACGGCACGAGGGCGGTCGGTCGGGCCGAGGCGGCCGGCATCGACTCCTTCGTCTGCCGGGTCAGCGACCATCAGGATCGCGCGGACTGGGACAAGGCCCTCACCGAGGCCTGCATGGGCTTCCGCCCCGACCTCATCGTCTCGGCCGGCTTCATGAAGCTGCTCGGGCCGCGGTTCCTCGACGAGTTCTGCGGCCGGTGCGTCAACTCCCACCCGGCGTTGCTGCCGTCATTCCCCGGCATGCACGGGGTGCGCGATGCTCTGGCCTACGGCGTCAAGGTCACCGGCTGCACGGTGTTCCTCATCGATGCGGGGCTGGACAGCGGCCCGGTGATCGCGCAGGAGGCAGTTCCCGTGCTGGACAGCGACGACGAGCCGAGACTGACCGAGCGGATCAAGTCCGCGGAACGCGGCCTGCTCACGAGCACCGTGCTCGCGATGCTCAGCGACGGCTGGTCGGTGACCGGCAGGACGGTCAGGATCGGAGCATCGGGGGAATCGGACCGGTGACCAGGATTGCCATCGCGCGCGCGCTGATCAGCGTCTACGACAAGACCGGCCTGGACCGCCTGGCTCGGGCGCTGAACCTGGCCGGCGTCGAGATCGTCTCCACCGGCAGCACGGCAGCGACGATCGGGGCAGCGGGCGTTCCCGTCACCTCGGTCGAGGAGATCACCGGCTTCCCTGAATGCCTCGGCGGCCGGGTCAAGACGCTCCATCCGGCCGTCCACGCCGGGCTGCTCGCCGACCTCGGCGACCCAGAGCACGCGGCCCAGCTCGACCAGCTCGCAATCGCGCCGTTCCAGCTGCTTGTCTCGAACCTGTACCCGTTCGCCGAGACCGTCGCCAGCGGCGCGAGCGCGCCCGAGTGCGTTGAGCAAATCGACATTGGCGGCCCCGCGATGGTCAGGGCGGCCGCGAAGAACCACGCGAATGTCGCGGTCGTGACCAGTCCAGGCGGCTACGACCACCTGGCGGCCGCGGTCGCGGCGGGCGGGTTCACGCTCAACGAGCGGCGCAGGCTGGCGGCCGAGGCGTTCGCGCACACGGCCGGGTACGAGGCGGCGGTGGCGTCCTGGTTCGCCTCGGCGTACGCGCCAGACGGGATCGCCAGTCAGACCGGCTGGCCGGACCTGGTCGCCGCCTCGTGGCAGCGCCGCGACGTCCTGCGTTACGGCGAGAACCCGCACCAGCGCGCCGCGCTGTACGTCGCGGCGGGAACGGGTGGCGCCGGCGGGGTGGCCACGGCGGAGCAGCTGCACGGCAAGGCGATGTCGTACAACAACTACGTTGACGCCGACGCGGCATGGCGCACCGTGACCCAGTTCTCCGAGCCTTGCGTTGCGATCATGAAACACAGCAATCCATGCGGGATCGCCCTCTCCGCCGACATCGCCGATGCGCACCGCAAGGCACACGCGTGCGATCCAGTCTCCGCGTTCGGCGGGGTCATAGCGGCGAACCGGCCGGTCACAGCCGAACTGGCCGGCCAGATCGCGGAGATCTTCACCGAGGTCGTCGTCGCGCCCGGCTATCACCCAGGCGCGGTCGAGATCCTTGCGACGAAGAAGAGCCAGCGGCTGCTGCGCTGTGCGCAGGCTGGCGCCGCGGCCATCGAGTGGCGCCAGATCGGCGGCGGGCTGCTCATGCAGGCGGCCGACACCGCGTCCGAGCCCGGCGACCGGATCGAGGGGTGGCGGCTCGTCGCCGGGCCCGCCGTCGGCCGCGATGTGCTCGCGGACCTTGAGTTCGCCTGGCGGGCGTGCCGCGGCGTGAAGTCGAACGCCATCCTGCTCGCGTCGGGGCGCGCGTCGGTGGGTATCGGCATGGGCCAGGTCAACCGGGTCGACGCGGCGCGGCTCGCCGTGGCGCGGGCCGGCGACCTGGCGGCAGGATCGGTCGCCGCCAGCGACGCGTACTTCCCGTTCCCCGACGGCCTGCAGGTGCTCGGGGAGGCCGGGGTGCGGGCAGTCGCCGAGCCCGGCGGCTCGGTCAGGGACGAAGAGGTCATCGCGGCCGCGAAATCGGCCGGGCTGACCCTGTACTTCACCGGCGTCCGCCACTTCTGGCACTGAAGCGGGTGCTCCGCCATGATCACGGACTATTTTTGACGTATTTGCAGAAAATAGTCCGTGATCATGAAGTTGCGGCGGCAGGGAGGCTGCAGGGCGGCGGGGCGGCGAGGGGTGCGCGGGCGGCGCCGGGCAGAATGTGCGCGTGACCGCGATCATCCTTGACGGTAAGGCCACTGCGGCCGCCATCCGCGCCGAGCTCGCCGAGCGAGTGGCAAAGCTCGCCGCAGGCGGCGTCGTGCCCGGCCTCGCCACCGTGCTGGTCGGCGACGACCCGGGCAGCGCCGTGTACGTGGCGGGCAAGCATAAGGACAGCGCCCAGGTCGGCATCGCCAGCATCAGGCGCGACCTGCCCGCCACCGCGAGCCAGCAGCAGGTGGAAGACACCGTCGCCGAGCTCAACGCCGACCCCGCGTGCACCGGGTTCATCGTGCAACTGCCGCTGCCCGCCGGCCTGCGCAGCCAGCCGGTGCTCGAGCTGATGGACCCGGCCAAGGACGCCGATGGGCTGCACCCGATGAACCTGGGCCGGCTCGTGCTCGGCGAGCCCGCGCCGCTGCCATGCACCCCGCTCGGCATCGTCGAGCTGCTGCGCAGGTACAAGGTGCCGATCGCCGGCGCCGACGTCACGGTGATCGGCCGCGGCGTCACCGTCGGCCGGCCGCTCGGGCTGCTGCTCACCAGGCGCAGCGAGAACGCTACCGTCACCCTCTGTCACACGGGGACCGCCGATTTGAAGGCCCATACGATCAACGCGGACATCGTGGTGGCCGCGGCCGGCAGGCCCGGTCTGGTCACGGCCGACATGATCAGGCCCGGCGCCGCCGTGCTCGACGTGGGCATCACGAGGACCGACGCTGGGCTGGCCGGCGACGTGCACCCGGACGTCGCCGAGGTGGCCGGCCACCTGGCGAGAGTCCCCGGCGGGGTCGGGCCGATGACCAGGGCGATGCTGCTCGCGAACGTGGTGAGCCTGGCCGAGAGGCAGGCCTGACCTGCCAGGGCCTGCACCGGGTCATGCTACTCACGAGTAACATGACGTCTGGGCGCGACACCAGGACCCGGGATGCGGATCGCCCGCTCCGTTTGGCAGGCTTGCACTGCCCGGGTGGCGCACGCAGGGAACCCATCCCCGCACTGGCTAGCACGGACAGACTGGCTAGCACGGACAGAGAGGTCGGCCGCTCGCAATGAACATCGTCGTCTGCGTCAAGCAGGTTCCTGACACCTGGTCGGAGCGCACGCTGCGCGAGTCGGATTCCACGCTCGACCGGGACGCTGCCGACGCGGTCATCAACGAGCTTGACGAGTTCGCGATCGAAGAGGGCCTGCGCCTCGCCGAGGCGCACGGCGGCGAGGTGACCATCTTGTCGATGGGGCCGGCGCGCGCAAGCGAGTCGATACGCAAGGCGCTGTCGATGGGTGCCGACAAGGCCGTCCACCTGGTGGACGACGCGCTGGCTGGCTCTGACGTGCTCGGGACCTCGGCCGCGCTCGCGGCCGTGCTCGGCCAGATCGGGTTCGACCTGGTCATCCTGGGATCCGAGTCGACGGACGCGCGGACCGGCGTTCTTCCTGCGATGCTCTCCGAGCGGCTCGGCGTGCCCCAGCTGTCCTACGCGAGCAAGGTCGTGATCGACGGGAGTTCGATCACCATCGACCGGCTCGCCGACTACGGCTACGACGCGGTGGTCGCATCGCTGCCGGCGGTCGTGAGCGTTGTGGAGAAGATCAACGAGCCGCGTTACCCGTCCTTCAAGGGGATCATGGCGGCGAAGAAGAAGCCGGTGCGGACGATGAGCGCGGCAGATGCCGGCCTCGATCCGGCGACGGTCGGCCTGGCCAACGCCGCGTGCGAGGTGCTGAGCTTCGCCACCCGACCGCCCAGGCAGGCGGGCACGATCGTGACCGACGACGGCGACGGCGGTGCCAAGGCCGCCGAGTTCCTTGCCGCACGCAAATTCATCTGACCCGACTCATCTGACCCGACGTAACGACTCGAGCAGGCTGAAGGGCGGAGAGGCTGCCGACGATGGCTGAGATTCTGGTACTGGCTGAGCATGACGGCGAGGCCATCAAGAAGGTCACCCTCGAGCTGGTGACGCTCGCGCGCCGGTTCGGCGAGCCCGCCGTCGTCTGGACCGGGCCTGGCGCCGAGGCAGGTCGGGCCAGGCTGGCCGAGCACGGCGCCGCGAAGGTCTACGTCGCCGCCGACCCTGTCTATGACGACTACGTCGCGGCCCCCAAGGCGGAGCTGCTCGCCGAGCTGGCCGGCTCGAAGGTGCCCGCGGCGGTGCTCGTCGCCAACACCGCCGAGGGCCGCGAGGTGGCCGGCAGGCTCGCCGTGAAGACCGGCTGGGGAATCCTGACCGACGTCGTGGGGCTCGACGACGACATGACCGCCGAGCAGATGATCTTCGGCGGCGCGATCAACGTGCGCTCCAAGGTTCGGTTGGGCACGCCGATCATCGCGGTCAGGCCGAACGCGATCAGCCCGGAGCCCGCCGCGGGCGAGGCCGCGATCGAGCCGGTGAGCATCGACGTGAGCGACGCGGCGAAGCAGGCGCGGATCACCGAGCGGGTTGTGCAGCAGCGGGGCTCCAGGCCCGAGCTGACCGAGGCGTCGATCGTCGTCTCCGGCGGGCGCGGCGTCGGCTCGGCGGACAATATGGCGCTGATTGAGAGGCTCGCCGACTCGCTCGGCGCGGCGGTCGGCGCCTCCCGTGCCGTCACGGACGCGGGCTGGTACCCGCACCAGTTCCAGGTCGGCCAGACTGGCAAGACCGTGTCGCCGCAGCTGTACGTCGCGGTCGGCATCTCGGGCGCGATCCAGCACAGGGCTGGCATGCAGACCTCGAAGACGATCATGGTGGTGAACAAGGACCCTGAGGCGCCGATCTTCGAGCTCGCGGACTTCGGCGTCGTCGGAGACCTGTTCAAGGTCGTTCCGCAGCTTGTCGAGGAGATCGAGAAGCGGTCCGCCTGAGGCCGCCGAGGCCGCCGAGGCCGCCCGGGGCTGCCTGAGGCCGCCGAGGCCGCCCGGGGCTGCCTGAGGCCGCCGAGGCCGCCCGGGGCTGCCTGAGGCCGCCGAGGTCCGGCCTCGGTCGGCACGCCTGGCCGGCCTGCGCGGAGCGTGCGCGACAGAGTTCCCGTTAGGCTGGAATCGCCATGCTGAACCCTGACTGCCGCGGTGACCGCGACGGCTCCTCGGTCTACCTCGACCATGCCGCGACCACGCCGATGCTGCCAGAGGCGATCGCGGCGATGGCCGAGGAACTGGCCCATACCGGGAATCCGTCGTCGCTGCACAACGCCGGCCGTCGGGCCCGCCGGGTCATCGAGGAGTCGCGCGAGCAGATCGCGCAGGCGTACGGGGCGCGTCCAAGCGAGGTCGTCTTCACCAGCGGCGGCACCGAGGCCGACAACCTGGCCGTCAAGGGGTTCTACTGGGCACGCCAGGCTGGGCCGCGGCGACGGCCGCGGATCCTGGCCACGGCGATCGAGCATCACGCCGTGCTTGACTGCGTCGATTGGCTCGGCGAGCATCAGGGCGCGCAGGTCGAGTGGCTGCCCGTGGACAGCGCCGGGCTGCTCAGCCCGGACGTGCTCAGATCCGCGATCCAGCGCGACCCCGAGACGGTCGCGCTGGTCAGCGTGATGTGGGCGAACAATGAGGTGGGTGCGGTCCAGCCGATCGCCGAGCTTGCCGCGGTCGCGAGTGCGCACGAGATCCCGTTCCACAGCGACGCGGTCCAGGCCGCCGGGCAGCTTCCGGTCAGCCTGGCGGCGAGCGGCGCGACCGCGCTGACGATCACCGGGCACAAGATCGGGGGGCCGGCAGGGGCTGGCGCGCTCTTGCTGGCAAGGGGCGATGACCCGGTGCCCGTGCTGCACGGAGGCGGCCAGGAGCGAGACGTCAGGTCGGGAACGCTCGACACCGCCGCGATCAGGGCGTTCGCGGTCGCAGTCGAGCACGCCGCCGCTCGCAGGACCGAGCACGCGGCCCGGCTCGGCGAGCTTCGCGACGGCCTGATCAGCCAGGTCCACGCCGCCGTTCCCGGTGCGGTGCTCAACGGCCCGCCGCCCGGCGAGCGTCGGCTGCCGGGCAACGCGCACTTCTCTTTCCCCGGCTGCGAAGGCGATGCCCTGCTGATGCTGCTCGACGCGCGGGGGGTGGCGTGCTCGACCGGATCGGCGTGCACAGCCG
>Ga0207646_10006236_pt1 | contig 12392 bp, 7 predicted proteins | sample KBSK5502metaG_FD_184343 | JGI IMG/M metagenome (GOLD analysis project Ga0207646, IMG submission 184343) | Corn, switchgrass and miscanthus rhizosphere microbial communities from Kellogg Biological Station, Michigan, USA - KBS K5-50-2 metaG... | ecosystem: Host-associated > Plants > Roots >...
GACGGCGAGCTTTGCAGTAACGGCGAATGGGACCGCACTGCTGAACTATCAGTGGCAGAAGAATGGCGCCAACATCAATGGCGCGACCTCAGCGAGCTACACAACGCCGGCGACGGCCACAGCCGACAGTGGTTCAACCTATCGGGTCGTGGTAAGCAACTCGGCTGGCACGGCAACGAGCAATGCAGCAGCGCTGACCGTGAGCGCGGCTGCGGTGGCACCGACGATCACGACGCAACCTGCCAACCGGACGGTGACCGCAGGACAGACGGCGAGCTTTGCGGTAACAGCGAATGGGACTGCACCGCTGAGCTATCAGTGGCAGAAGAATGGCGCCAACATCAGCGGAGCGACCTCAGCGAGCTATACAACGCCAGCGACAACGACAAGCGACAGTGGTTCAACCTATCGGGTCGTGGTGAGCAATTCGGCTGGGACGGCAACGAGCAACGCAGCAACGCTGACCGTCAACGCGGTGCCGGGGACATTAAAGAGCTACAGCACTAATTTTCCTCTCGCCGAGAACCCGATTTCTGAAGGAGGCAACTGGATTAACGGAGGCGCTTCGGGCCTCGATTGGGCGAACGTCCGAACCACTCCGGGTCTCGCCTTTGGGACAGAGTCCGGGTTTGGCGGTTATGACGATTCGACAGCAGTGCTTACCGGGACCTGGAATTCCGACCAGATGGCGCAGGCGGTAGTGCACAGCGTGAATCAGAACGGCAACATATACGAGGAAGTGGAATTGCGGCTCCGGACTTCAATAGTGGCTCACAGTATCACTGGATACGAATTCAATTTCCGTGCGTTGTCGAGCGGAGACATTTACGTGCAATTTGTCCGGTGGAACGGCCCGTTTGGCAGCTTCTCGTACTTTGGTGGAGCGGTCGGTCCGGGAATCCGCGACGGCGATGTGATCAAAGCCACGGCGGTTGGGAACACACTTACGGCCTACATCAATGGAACACAGGTGGCTCAGGCTACGGACAGCACGTTTATGAACGGCAGCCCGGGAATCGGTTTTTTTAATGCGTCTGGTACGACCAGCGTGAACGCCGATTACGGCTTTACAAGTTTTTACGCTGCAGAAATATCCGGTAGCGCACCGGCAGCGAACGTGGTGAAAATGGCAGTTAGCGGAGCGACATCTCCGCTAGCTGCCAACAATCTCGCCACGACCTCCACCAATCCTACTTCCAGCACAGTCAACGTCTTGACCTATCACAACGACGATGCGCGGACGGGGCAGAATATGCAGGAGACCATTCTGACGCCCAGTAGTGTGAAATCCGCTCACTTTGGCAAAAAGGGATTCTTACCCGTTCAAGGTGCCGTGGATGCGGAGCCACTGTACGTCTCGAACCTGCTGGTCGGAGGCGCACTACACAACGTCGTGTTCGTCGCGACCGAGCATGATCTTGTCTACGCATTTGACGCCGACACGCTTACACAGCTTTGGCGAGTTTCTGTCGTCGGGCCAAATGAGACCCCAAGTGACAATCGCGGTTGTGATCAGATCACTCCCGAAATTGGAATTACGGCAACACCCGTAATCGATTTGAATGCCGGGCCTCATGGGACAATTTTTGTCGTGGCGATGTCCAAAGACACCAGTGGAAATTACTACCAGCGCTTGCATAGTCTCGATCTACGCACGGGCGCAGAGCAGAGCGGCGGTCCGACGACCGTAGAGGCTGTCTTCCCTACCTCAACGGGAATATTGAAGTTTGATCCCGCACAGTACAAGGAAAGCGCCGGACTGTTGTTACTGAATGGGGTGATTTATCTGACCTGGGCTCCGCACTGTGACCGCACGCCGTACAACGGCTGGGCGATGGGTTACAGCGAAACCACGTTGAAGCAACTCGGCGTATTCAATCTCACACCCAACGGCAGCGCGGGTTCTGTGTCGAACGATTTGGCCGCTGACGATTCCGGAAACATCTATTTCCTCACCGCCCATGGGACCTTTGATACCACGTTGGACGCGCGCGGCTACCCCGCAAACGGTGACTATGGCAATACCTTTATGAAGCTCTCGACCAGAAGCAATTCCCTTGGCGTGTCCGATTATTTCGCTGCCTACAACTCCGGGATGCAATCGAGCGCTGAAGCGGATTCGAGTTCCGGAGGCGTGCTGTTGTTGCCGGATCTAACGGACGATCTGGGGAACACACGGAAGCTGGCCGTGGGCGCCAGAAAAGACGCCATTTATGTCGTGAATCGCGAATCCATGGGCAAGTTCAACCCGGACAATGACAATGCCATCTACCAGAAGATTAGTCTGAATGGGCTCGGCTCCGTTGGAAGTTGGGGGATGCCAGCTTATTTCAATAACACCATCTACTATGGCGCCGCGAATGATGCCCTGAAGGCCTTTACCATAAACAACGCTCGGTTCGTGAGTGATCCAGCTTCACAATCAGCGGGCGCCTTCGCCTATCCTGGAACGACGCCGAGCATTTCCGCAAATGGCCCATCAGACGGGATCGTATGGACGGTAGAGAATAACGGCAGTAGCAGTATCCTCCATGCCTACGACGCCACGAATTTGGCCAATGAGCTTTACAACAGCACTCAGGTCGGGACGCAGGACCAGTTTGTTGGCGGCAAGTTCATCACTCCGATGATCGCCAACGGCAAGGTTTACGTCGGCTCGCCCACCGGTGTAATCGTATTTGGACTTCTCAATTGAAGCAACTTGACCAGGGCTTAGAGCAACAATTCACCGCGCCCGGAACCCAGCAAAGGGCACGGCGCTTTCTTTGTTACACGGCAAATCCGAAAATGGTCTTGATGGCAGGGCAGTTCAGGTGGGAACGCGGATTCCGCATTACTTGGAGTAAGACCGGGTTCCGTGAACGTCGCTTGGCTTTCATTAAGTCGAAGAACTGCGTTAGTCACGGCTGGTACTTACAGTCTCCAATCAGACGATCTCACTAAAGGTGGGGATCAAAAGAGGGAGCAAATGAGAACAATAACAAGACTCTTAATCGGTATCTTATTCTGTGCGTCAGTGCTGGCACAGAGCACGCAGTATATGACCACGTTCCCAAAACAGGAAAACCCCTTATCAGAGGGCGGGGAGTGGATAGATGGCCGAGTGACCGGACTAGATTGGGGCAGCGTCCAGACTTTACCTAATGGCACTGGATTCCATGCGACCGGGACGAATCTTAATCATACAACGAATTCCAACTACGATGATTCGACTGCCGTATTAGCTGGTAGCTGGTCATCGGACCAAAGCGCGTCCGCTGTTGTCTACAATTTAGGGACGAGCAATGTCTGCTGCGAAGAAGTTGAACTGAGATTGCGGACCACAATCACTGCACACTCTATTACCGGGTACGAGTTTAATTTCTCCGTCGTGAACGGGAATGCTTACGCTCAAATTGTCAGATGGAATGGTCCACTGAATAACTTTACTTACGTGAGCGTAACTGGCACGAATCCCCCTGCGATTCGTAATGGCGATACAGTTATGGCGAAGGCCATCGGGGACCAACTTACTCTCTATGTGAACGGTGTACTTTATTATACGGGCATAGACAGCACTTACAAGAACGGCTCACCCGGAATAGGGTTTTGGAATAGCAGCGGAACATTGGCCGACTACAACGATTTCGGTTTTCAGAATTTCACTGCCGTCAGTTTGGGAACTGGTCCACAGCCGCCAACTAATTTGAAAGCAACTGTTAACTAAATGCCTTCTGCGTCCTAGGGGGATGTCTGGCTGAGACACTAAGGAAGGTCTGGGTTGCCGCCCGCAAGTCCGTTGGTGAGTGGCTTTACTTGATGAACTCGGAGAGTTGGAGACGTGCTCCAGACAACGATAGAGCCGCGCGTCGTTAATCTTGCCTTTCGCGATGTGCAACAGATCGTCCAGCGCGGTGGACGGATACCAGTGTTGTTCCACAGCCAACTCGCTGCCCGGAGCGCACAACCGGTTGATCGCTAACACCGCGGCTACACGCGACCAGGCCACATCGGCATCATCCCCGTCCAGATGCTGCGCAAAGAACTCATCGAGCTCCAAGCGCTTCCATAACTCCAGTCCCAAATAGCAGTCGCCGAAGCGGCGGGCGCGCTCGACGCGGACTTTTTGACTTTTTTCAGCAGCACTCACGCTACGTTCGGATCATCGGGTACTTCTGCCTCGGAGGGAAACAGCTTCAGCTGAGTGCTCTCGCCGTGCTCGTTGAAGACCTCCACGGTCTTCTGCCAGCGCGCGTGTGCCGAACCGTTCAGCTCCCCGAGATAACAAAGCGTGCGCTGCCGCGGACCATCGGCGGTACGCACCGGCTCGACCAGCGACCAGTATCTGCGCTCCGTATCGTCTTTATGGACGCGGAGCTTTCACAGAAACATGCAGGCAATCTGTCACGTTGCATCACTCAAGCAAGAGGGTAGGTTTTCACTACAACCGCTTTCCGAGCGCGTCATGTTGACACGTCATGTTGATAGGTAAAGACTTCCCGACGAACTACGCACGAAAAAATTCAAAATGTGTGGTTCAGCGACGAACTTCGGTTAGAACTCTCTCGCATGCCTCGAGCAGGGATCGCGCAAAGCAACCAGCGCTTTCTCTTTCGGCCGGCAGGTCCGCAATGATCCTCACCGTGCTGCAGCCTGCTCGCCTCCCAGCCTCAATGTCGCTCTCGGAATCACCAACTATCCAGGACGAGGACAGGTCAATTTGATGTTCTTGCGCGGCTGTCAGGAGCATTCCGTGGGATGGCTTGCGGCAGGAGCAGGGCGGTTCTTTATCGTGAGGGCAGTAGTAGATCCCGTCCAGCTTCGCGCCAGACCTTGCAAGTTCTTCGAGCATTTTTTGATGAATCGCCTCAAGTTCCGCGATCGTCAGCAGGCCCTTTGCTACACATCGCTGATTGCTGATAACAATGACGCTCCAACCTGCCCGATCCAATAGTGAAATGGCCTCAACTACACCGGGAAGCAAATGAAAATCCTCCCAGCGCGTGACGTACGCGCCCTCTGCTGCCTTGCGATTGATCACTCCGTCACGATCTAAGAACACGGCTCGTTTCATCAACGAGCTCCGAATCCACAATCAACATATTCCAATAAATAAATCATCGACCCCTATGGTAACAGCTGACGCTCGAGATTTAAAACGTCTCCAATTGAAGTCCTAAAAAGGCGTCATGCACGAAGGGGCGGCGGTGAAGGTCCTACCTAGTGTAACTGTGCGACGCCGCAAAACCTGCCATATCTCAAATGCTGTCTGCTGAAAGTGCGCATCGCGTGCCTGCCATCGGCTCGAATTCTCGAGCAATACAAGATTCTCAGTTTGACTTCGCCTTGGCTAGCTCCGTACTTCTTTGACAAGTCGTACAATCGCGAATCGTCATCTGGTGGTGAGATAATCCATTGCCGTAAAACTCGCAAACCCGTAATCACCATTCACCTCTGTCGTTCCTCGTAGAAAAAACCCGATGCCGGGATTGCCACTCGTATATGTCCGGTCCGTGCCCCGCAGCACCCTTTTATTATTGACGTATACAGTTATGGTGCTTCCTATGATGGTGGCCTTTAAAATATCCCCGTCCTGGATACCCGGACCGGGCGTTCTATTGACGTAGGTGAACCTGCCGAGTGGGCCGTTCCATCGAACGATTTCGACATACCGAGACGCATCACTTGTGCACCTGAAATTGATCTCATATCCGGTAATACTGTGGCCGGTTATGGTGGTGCGGAGACGCAATTCCACTTCCTCGTATATGTTGCTGTTCTGATTCACGCTGTGAACTGCCGCCTGCGCCATCTGGTCGGCATTCCAGGTCCCGGTAAGCACTGCTGTCGAATCGTCATAACCGCCTGAACCGGACTCTGTGCCAAAGGCGAGACCTGAAGTGGTTCGTACATTGGTCCAATCGAGACCGGCAATGGCCCCGTTAGTCCAGTTGCCTCCTTCAGAAATCGGGTTCTCGGCGAGAGGAAAATGAGTGGTGTAGCTCTTTTGTGTCGCATGAGAGGCCTCCCCCGAACGGGAGCAGCCTACCAGCAGGATATTCAGGACGATGGCAAGCGTGGTTGCCGATGGAGCGAAGAAGCGGCCGCATTTCAAACCGACGAATTCCGTCCCCGAATTTTGCATCATATGGTTCGTTCACTGTAGAGTTGTTCTATATACGATGAGTGAGTGAAACAAAAGATCTGCACAGCGCCCCCGCTGCAACGTCTGCGTAATGTTTACAACTCCTCGGACACTCGGGCTAACCCGTATAGGACAGCTGCTCTTTTGCTCTTTTCACCAACTAAAGATGTTCTGCGACCGGGGAGAGAATAATAATTGAGGAAAACTGGATGAGAAATGCTAGAGACACGGAAAAGGACAAACCCGTCGAGAAGATTTCTTTAGGCGGAGACAAGCCCTTTCGGTTTGGCCGAAGAAGAACTGGCTAATCCGCGAAGCAGCTCCAAGTAGAGCAATTTCTGTCCGGCAACGAACAAAAGCACGCCGAAGTAAGTCGTAAAAAGCACCAAAGCCTCCAGAAAGAGTCTGAGCAAAGGAGATCCCGTTTGGCCAAGGAAGAGATGCATTCCAAAGCCAAGACTCGCACCCGGAATGATGGAGGCTAGTGGGGGTCTTATCGCGCGCAAAACGTCCCAGAAAGAAATCGCGGTTCCCTGCACAGCCCAAACGATAACAGGAACAACCCACACCATCATCACGGCTGAATAAGCGAATGCCACACCTCTTGGTCCATAGGGCAACCCTACGATGTAACTTGCGACCATTAGCGGTGCGATGACCAAGGCAATTTTGAGCCCGCGTCCAACAAAGCCAATCGAATTGAGCAGCCAGCCCAGAGGATTCGTGATCGCAAAGATCAACATCGTCGGAGCCAATAGGCGAAAAATCGGCGCGGCTTCCTTCCACTTCGGTCCCAGCAGGACGAGTACAATATCATCCGCAAAGAGAGCGCAGGCAATCGTGGTTGACACTGTGAATCCCAGAACAAGCGCGTAGCCCTTTAGGAAGTACCTCTTGAGGCGGCTGGGGTCATCTTGGATTCGAGACAGCGCCGAAAACGCTACCTCGCCAACCGCTGAATTTAGACTGTCTGTAGGGATTCTGATCAACTGGTAGGCACGGCCATAAATGCCGAGAGCCTCGGCTCCCCAGAAACGCCCTAGAAGCACCTTCTCGAAATTAGAAGCGACGTATAAAATGAGTCCATTCAAAGTGAGGGCGCCGCCAAAACGCATCATAGAGCGAATCCCAATCCCACTGCGGGGCGCTCCCGGAATCCAAGCACTGGCAGACCATAAACCAAGAGTGCCCGTGAGAGGAAGACTGACAGTCATCACCACGAGGGCCCAATATCCATACCCGGCCACAGCCGCACCGATGGCAAGGGAAGTACTTACGATCAAAGAGATAACGTCGATCCACGCCAAAGTGGTAAAACGCATCTGGCGCTGGAGAATTGTAGAATGCTGAACGCCCGCCCCATTGATCAGGAATCCGATCGCCACGACGCTGGTGATCCAGAAAAGTCGAGGCTCGTGGTAGAGCAGGGCGACAACCGGCGCCAGCAGTATCGCAATCGCTGTAAGACCCGCACCAGCGAGGATATTGATCCAAAACAGAGTTGAGCTTTGCTCTTCGGTGATCTCCGCACGCTGGATTGCAGCTGCCGAGAGTCCAAAATCTCGAAACAAACTCAAGACGCCGGTGAAGGCGGTAACCATCCCAAGCAATCCAAAATCTCTCGGATCCAGCAGGCGGGCCAAGATAGCAAGTGAACCAACACGGAACAGAAAATTGGTCGCGAGCGCCGCGATTCTCGCGGAACCGCCGCGAATTGTCTTCGCCTTCAGGTCTTTCATCGCTGCTCACGGCAGCCGCGATGCCAACTCGTCCGCCTTATCAGCCGCAGAATTATGTTCAATTTACAGCACCAGTTTGCGGCAATAGAATGCTTCGGCATAACCGCTGGGAGCATTGCATTCCATTCCCCTTAATCGCATGAGCCCATAAAACGTCTCCGGCTGAAACCAGCGCTTCGAGCGCTGGGACTCGAATGCGTCCATGAGGTAACGAACCTTCTGCTCACACACTTCGTACCCGACTGGCACGAAAAGGTTCGGGTGTCCCAAGTCGCCGTCATACTTCGGAATTTCATACTCCAGAATGAAATGGTCTCGAAATGTGTTCCAACTCAGTTCAGAAATCAGGCGATGATCTTGGTGGGCATCTTTGTTGCTGTGAGTGAAGATAAGGTCCGGGGAAATCGACTTTAACTCTTCGAAGACCGCCTTCACTTCCCTGCCCATAAACGGCATGAATCCGTCTTGGAATTCCTTCAACAAGGGCCCTTGGACAGCATTCTTTCCGGCAAACAAAGTGGCTCCACGCTGCGCTTCAGCGGAACGGACTCCCAGTGCACTGAACACTACCCAGTGGAACAAGCAATTCGGATATTGTCGGGCCAAGCGGAGGATCGCCGCGCCACAGCCGATTTCGATGTCGTCTGAATGTGCTCCCAAACAAAGAATTTTGAGGGAAGAAGCTGGATCAAATGGCAGATTCAAAGAGTGCATACGATTTCACTCATCGTTGTGGGCCCCCAATCAACTCCTACCGTTGGCCCGCCATACTTCCCAAGGAGCGGCACCGCTCCCCCAAAGGTTTTCGAGCTGTTGCTTGTCCTTAAAGGTGTCCATACTCGTCCAAAAGCCATCATAAAGGTAGCCAATCAATTGCCTTTCCTGGACCAAACGTTGAAATGGCTCGCTAATCAACTCTTCTTTCTCGCGAATATAATCAAAAATTTTCTTTTTGAAAATGAAAAAGCCGCCGTTGATACGCACTGAACCATTATTGATGGCGTGAATCGCAGAAACCAGGCAATCGTCGCCTTCCTGCAAAGAAACCAAGTGATAGCTGAGGTTTGGCCGGACACAGAGAAAACTGCCAATTTTCCCGTGTTGGTGAAAATGCTCCAGTTGTTGAGGAAGAGGCAGGTCGGTAAGGCCGTCACTATAGTTAACCAGAAATTCTTCTTCCCCTTCCAGATACTTCTTCACTGCCCTCAAGCGTTCGCCAAGATTGGAATTGATGCCGGTGTCGGCGAAGGTTATCTGCCACTCGTCGATGTCTCGATTGAACAACTCCAGTTTTTTCCCGCCGCCTGACAAAACAAAATCATTGGATGCGCATTCATCGTAGTTACGGAAATAGTTTTTGACGACTTCGGCTTGATGTCCCAGGCACAAAATAAAGTCCTTGTGGCCATGGTAGGCATAGTATTTCATGAGATGCCAAAGAATAGGACGAGAACCAATGTTTACCATGGGCTTGGGAATACTTTCAGAATATTCACGGAGGCGCATTCCCAGTCCTCCGCAGAACAGTACAACCTTCATGAGTCTCTCCTTTGGCGATGGGGAAATTGAATCAGGAGGGAGCTAACTTCAAGAGTAGCGCGCCAGAATTCTTCTGTCTCCGACATCCTCGCCCGACGTGGGTCCGGCAGCAGCAGGTCGAAAAGAGAGGCCCTCTTCTTGCCTTCGAAGTTTGTGACAACTCGCAGATCGTTGCGAGTCCAGCCGGTTGCCCTTTAATCTGGACGGAGCGCCGCTAAGAGCGAGTTCCGCGTGCCAGCTCAGGACTTTCCGGATCTTTAGAGACATTACGAGAAGTCTCAAGGTTACCCGTGTTTGGCGGCGCGGCAGGGACAGCAAGTTTCGTCGATTCTGGACGAATTCGTTTCCGCAATTTTTTAATTAATTGTCCTGGATTCAGGGCTTCTTCCAAAAATGCGCTGAGGCCAGCTCTGAATAGCGAAAAACGCGAGACCGGGTAACCCAGTTCTTCAAGTCTGCTTCTGTGATAGTCCCAGAAAGCTTTGCTTCTGAAACCAACAAAGTAATTCACAGCCAAGAATCGATGATAACCCTTGAGAAGTTTTTGCACCCGGCGATCTAGCTCTCCCTTGCTGAGATAGAAAGGGCCATAATGAATCAGGTCGCTCAGGTAGGCGGACGCATAACGCTCGACTTCCTTAGATTTGCTGGTCTGGGTAGCGGCATGAATCCTTTCGTAGCAAAGCACTTGATAAACAAATCCAAAGGAAGAGTTCCGTAAGTGTTCAAAACATGCGCTGGTATCGGCGTGAGGTGAGGGATTGGGGTAAAACGCTTTACTGCTTCTTACAAGATCAGCCCGATACATAATCGATGTGGGCGATCCAAATCCAAACGATTTGTCACTACCCAGGAAAATTTGCAGGCAAATTTCATGGCCCGGAAATACATTTTTGGGGTATTTAAATCCCTGCCACCTGACCTGGTCTCCGCTAAGCTGGTATGAGCCAATGATCCCCACGCATGGATTCGCCTCGGCCAGCTGAACCATCTTCATCACACAGTCGGAAAAGATGAAATCATCGGCCGAGACAACTTTGCAGTACTTGGCCGATGGAGACATCAGACTGAACGCGATATTGTGATTCTCGATAACTCCGACAAATTGTTCGTTATTGTGAACGCGGATACGGCTATCTTTTTTTGCATACTCTAAAGCGATTTCCAAGGACCGATCCGTGCTGCGATTGTTGACGATAATATACTCAAAATTACCGTAAGTCTGGTTGAGAACACTCTCAATACACTCTGCCAAAAAATCCTCGCCATTGTAGACGGGAGTAAGCACGCTTACAACAGGTTCCTGACGTGAACTCATAATTGTTACCACCTTGCGAACTAAGACCTGGAGGAAGGAATGAATCTATCCTGAAACTCTCACTAACCTAGCCGACTTGCAGGACCTGTTATCCACACCGTTCCTTCGAGAGCCCGAATCGTGTGCGCTAAACTATAGAACTGTTGTTGGTGCGAAAGGAAAAAAACAGAGATTACCCATCAATCTCGGGAATCGTCGCCTGAGAAAAGCGACCTTTTATTCGAAACCATACAATCCTGATACCGAGCCATCGGCCGGGAATCACAACGATCCGTCTTCGAAACCTTTGCGCTGATTCTTGATTCACTTTGCGATAGAGAGGACCGCTCGACAGGTCTTGCAAAGTTAAGATCGGCAAGCCGCTGCGGATAGAGTGCGTTCTGCCGCCTGTTCGCCGCTCTTGAAACTTTCATCCGTCCACATATAGCCCCATTCTCCATAGCGCCCACAGTAGGCGATCCCGAGCTCGTCGAGGTAGCCGTGTACGGTTTTGAGCGCGGCCGCGCGATCAAGGTCGAAGATGATGTTGGCATATCGGAGCTTCATCGCCTTCCGGCACAGGATCTTGTCGTCGTCTCGCAGGAGGCCACAGCGACGAAGATCCGTGATGACGGGTTCAATCAAGTCCTCGGGTGAGCCGGTAAAGGGTTTGTACTTTTCAGAGAAATAGACTTCCGCTTGAATGCTTCCCGTTCCGGTGGGCGCGTTTGTCGCCGACAGCATGTGCGGGAAACCGAGTCGCGTAAAGCAGATGTCTTCGTCGTAAAAGTAGGTCATGTGAGCGCTCGAAAGGTTCTCACGATTTACACCGATATTCACCAGAACGACTGTTGAGCAAGCCAGGCGCCCCGCCGCGTTCAAGACTTCCTTGGGAGCACCCTGAATCATCTGAATGAGATCAGGCAGCGCTACGGAGGAGATCAACGAGTCGTAGCGCGTCACGAGGCCATTTGAAAAGGTGAGCTCCCGCGTGCGCGGATCGATAGACGCCAGTTCATGATTGAGTTTGAGATTTCCCAGAGGGACAAACTTCTTCAAATAAGACTCGAAACCGCCGTTCTTGGGATAACGGAAGTGCGTGATGTAATGGACATGCGGGGAGGACGGTGAGATCGCACCGCGCAACACCTCTTCGAGGCTGGGCCGGTAGATCCGTGGGCCGAGCCAGTCGATGCTCATGTTCTCGGCGGTCGTTAGGTGGTACTTCCGCGTGTACTGCATGGGAAACTGCTCGGCGAAAGTTCGACCAAAACTTGCCAACAACCAGTCCGCGTAGTTCTTGATTGTGCGCTCGGGCGCCTGACGCTCTTCGACGAAGTCAGAGATCACTTTCACGATGAGGTCATCCGGCATTCCATGAAGATGGAGTTGCACGGGATGCTTGGGCCAGTAGCCGCGCCAGTAGTTATTCAAGCTGATCTGTATTGTCTCAAACTGCTGGTCAACACTTTCGGCGAAGAGTTCCTGAATGCGGGGATCTTTGGTGAAGGAGATATGTGGACCAACGTCAAAGAGAAATCCGCTCTCGAAACGGAAGGATGCCGTGTGACCGCCATGATAAGGGTTCTTGTCGTACATTACCGGGGCGATGCCCTCGGCATGAAGGCGGTGAGCTGCACCGAACCCGGCCATTCCGGTTCCCAGGACAACCACGTTTGGGCTTGGCATTTTA
>Ga0207646_10006238_pt1 | contig 12391 bp, 12 predicted proteins | sample KBSK5502metaG_FD_184343 | JGI IMG/M metagenome (GOLD analysis project Ga0207646, IMG submission 184343) | Corn, switchgrass and miscanthus rhizosphere microbial communities from Kellogg Biological Station, Michigan, USA - KBS K5-50-2 metaG... | ecosystem: Host-associated > Plants > Roots >...
CTCCCGGACCGCCAGATCTCCGCGGGCGCGGCCCGCCTGGCCGCCGCCAACTGGGCAAATGCCCGCTTCCCGGCGACGGCTGGCGGGATGCATGTCGCGTCCGTCGAGCGGGCCTGGGTCGCGCCGAACGGGATGTTCAGCGCGAACGGGCTCGACGCCCCGGCCGAGACCCTTCGCCTCGCCTGGGTCGTCCGGTTCGAGACCACCGGCCCGCTGGTGGAACGCCTACGATCGGTCGAGGTCTGGCTCGATGCCGGCGACACGACCGTGCTCGGAGGCGACGTGATCGAATGAGCCGCATCCCGCCGACCCGCCGCTCGCGCTCCGCTCCCACCCGCCTCACCATCGCGGTGGGCGCCCTTGCGGTCCTGATGGCCGCGGCCGCCTGCAACACGCAGGACTCGGTCGGTGGGCTCCTCGTCGCGACCGGAGGTCCGCTCCGCGTGACCGATGCCTCGGGCGCGCTCGTCTCGTTCGACGGTCCGGCCGAACCGGTCGTCGCGGTCTCGGCATCCGACGGCATCGTGGTCGCGACGACGGTCGCCGGAGGGTTCGTGACGTCCGACGGCTCGTCGCCGAACCGAACGTGGCGCCCCATCGGGGTGCCGCTCGGCGAGGCGTCCGATGTCCGGCTCGTGGCGATCTCGCCGCTCGGCCGAGAGCTCGCTGTGGCCGTCGGCGATCCGCAGGGTGCCGGGTTCAAGCTGATCGTGATCGACGTCGGCCTCGGCACGACGCGATCGTTCGCCGTGGACCGCGGATTGAACGGCTCTCCGTCCTGGATCGGGCCGGACCGGGTCGCCCTCGACGTGATCAAGCCCGACGGCGAGTCGGCCCAAGCCACGATCGACACCCACTCGGGCGCCGTCACCGACGACGCCCTCGAGGGTCGCGTTGCTTCGGCGACCTACGACCGAGTCCACCTCGCCGTCGACGACCCGACGAACGGCGACGTCCTCGTCGGCGTCGGCGACGGGAAGGTCCTTCGGCCGCTGGGCCAGGTCACGCGACTCACCGGGCCCGACGGGTCGTCCGTGGAGAGCCTCTCGATTGACCCGGGAGGCCGGAAGCTCGCGGTCGTTCGCCGCACCGAGGATGGCACGGCCTCGATCGAGATCTACCGGTTGACCGACCAGGGCTGGCGGAGCGCCCGGACGATCGCGATCGGCGACGGCTCGGTCTCGATCGCCTGGCTGCAGTGATGGGCGCGGACGGAGGCGCCCGGCAATCGAAAGGGCGCCGGCCTCGCGGTCGACGCCCTCGTCGTTCGGTGCTGCCGGCGCCCGCCGGCGGGAGGTCAGGCGGGGATGGCGTTCTGGGCGGAGAAGATCGATTCCTGGGCCGCCTCGGGCAGCATGACGCCCATGATCTTCTGGACCGAGAGGACGTGGACGCAGGTCCGCCAACTGTCGAAGTAGTGGCAGGTGCAGTGCCACTGGCCGGCGTCGAGACTCAGGTGATGCGTGTCGTTGTCGCCGCGGAACGTGAGCGAGAACCGATCGAGCGTGATCCGATCGAGCTCACGAGCGTAGCGATTCGCCTTCTCGACCTTGCCGATCAGGGAACTGTGCATCGCCGCATACCTCCGCGCCCGCATGGGGCGTTCACGAGGCCGCCGACCCGGTCGTGCACCCGACCGGTGAGGCGGTCGTAGCCCGAACGATACACCCGGGGAGCCGCCCGGTCACCCCCCGAAACGGCCAATCGGGCCGGGACTTCGGGGTCCATCGACGGCCCTCGCGGGATCGGCCCCGCTCCCGGCACTACGGGGCCGACGTGCCTTCGCGACCGAAGTCGTCCTCGATCCGGACGACGTCGTCGAGCTCGGGGGTCGAAACCTCGACCAGCTCGACCCGCTCGATCGCCTCGTAGCGGTGGCGCCGCCCGGTCCCGACGTGGGCGCCCTCGCCCGGGCCCAGCTCGCTGACCGCCATGTTCCCGGCCTCGCCCTCGAGATGGAGACGCAGCCGGCCGCTGACGACGAGGATCGATTCGTCCTTGCGTTCGTGGTACTGGAGCGACAGCCGCCGACCGGTCTCGATGACGAGGATCTTGCCGACGTAGCGGTCGGTGTGGGCCCAGATCAGCTCGTGGCCCCAGGGCTTGTCGACGCGCCGCGCCTCGCTCATGAGCCGCGGACGAGCTTCTCGCCGGCATCGAGGAGCGCCTCGCGGAGCTCGGCCGATGTGGCCTCCGTGTAGACCCGGACGAGGGGCTCGGTGCCGCTCGTGCGGACGAGCAGCCACGAGCCGTCGTCGAGGAAGAACTTCACGCCGTCGTTCGTCGACAGCGGCACCGTCCGGGCGACCGGATGACCCGCGAGCGACGCGGGCGCCTGGTCGCGGAGGTCGACGAGGAGCCGCCGCTTCACGCCATCGTAGGCGCTCCGCTCGACGTGGACGTCGACCCGGAGATAGAACGACGGCCCGGCGATCTCGTGGAAGTGGGCGATCGCCTTCGACACGGGCCGGCGGCCGGCGGCCTTCTCGCGCAGGAACAGCTCGAGCAGCATCAGGTCGGCGTAGATCCCATCGCGCTCGGGCAGGTGCATCCCGAACCCGTAGCCGCCGGATTCCTCTGCCCCGAGCATCGCCCCCGTCTCGATCATCTTCGGCCCGATGAACTTGAAGCCGACCGGGGTCTCGTGGGTCGGGATCCCGTAGTGCTCTCCGAGGCGAGCCGCCATCGACGTGTTGTTGACGCTCACGACGACCGGCTGCCGCAGCTGGCGATGCTCGGCGAGGTGGTACATCAGGAGGCCCGTCACCTCGAGCTGGTGCAGGAACGTGCCGCGCTCGTCGGCCGCGCCAGCCCGGTCGGCGTCGCCGTCGAGGAAGAGGCCCAGGTCGAAACCGCCGCCGCCGATGATCGCGAGTGCCTCGTCGATGTTCGGCCGGATCGGCTCCGGGTTGATCCCGCCGAAGTAGGGGTTGCGCTCGCTGTGGATCTCGGTGATCCGGATCCGGCCGTCGCGCAGGAGCCGGGGGATCCAGCCCGCGCCAGCCCCGTACATCGGCTCGACGAGGACTGACAGGTCGGCGGCCTTCAGCTCGTCGAGGTCGATCGTCCGGCGGACGTAGCGCTCATAGCCGTCGAACGGGTCGAACCGCTCGACGAAACCCGCCGCTTCGGCATCGGCCAGCGGCCGCCGCTCGATCGCGGTGCCGCCGTTCGTGGCGATGGCCGCCTCGAGGACCGCGAGGATCTCCGGCCCGGCGGCCGCACCGGTCGGCGACTTGACCTTGAAGCCGTTGTCCGTCCACGGGTTGTGCGAGGCCGTGATCACGATGCCGGCCGCGGCGCCGCGCTCCACGACCTCGTAGGAGCTCATCTGCGTCGGCACGGCCGTGGCCGCGAGATGGACGGGGATGTCGTGGGCGAGGAGGACCTCTGCCGCGGCGGCCGCGAAGTGCTCCGATGCGAAGCGCCGGTCGAACGCGACGACCACGCCCTTCGCTTGCTCGCCGCGCTCGACGACGTAGCGGGCCACACCGTCGGCGCAGCGACGGACGTTGACGAACGTGTAGTCGTCGGCGACGCGCGCCCGCCAGCCGTCGGTCCCGAAGACGATCGTCGTCGGGACGGGCGTCTCGGCGATCGTCACGGACGGCCTTCCTGGCGGGCGACGCGGTCGAGCAGGGCCCCGACCTCCGCGGCGAGATGACGGGCACCGACCAGGTGGGCCCAGACGCCGTCGGTCGCGATCGTGGCGCCGGAACCGTCACCGGCGGCCGGACTTGATTCGACGACGAGCCGGCCGTCGACGGGTCGCACGACGAGGTCGTCAGGGCCGAGCTCGATCCGCTCGCCCGTCTGGACGACGTGGCCCGAGGCCCCGCCGGCATCGCCGCCGGCCAGCGCGGCGAGAAGCGCGGTCCAGCTGCCGAGATCGCTCCAGCCGACGTCGAGCGAGCCCATGACGACCCGGTGGTCGTCGGCCGCGCTCTCCATCACGGCCTTGTCGATGGAGATCGGCTGGATCCGGTCGTAGGCGTTGGCGAGGGCGAGCTCCGAGGTCGTCGCCTGGCCGATGAGCATCGGCAGCGGGGTGTACTTCTCGAGCGCCGCCTGGATCGCCCCGCGCTGCCACGCGAACATGCCGGCGTTCCACGAGACGCCCGGCATGTTGATCAGCTCGCGGGCCCGCGCGTCGGTCGGCTTCTCCTCGAACCCGAGCAACGGATAGGCGGCGACCCCGTCGACCTTCGCGCCGCGCATCGTGTCCGGGCGGAGGTAGCCGTAGTCGGTGGACGGGCGGGTCGGCCGGATGCCGAGGGTCACGAGCGGCTGCTCGATCTCGAAGGCGCCGCAGGCCATCCGGTCGGCCGCGACCTCGAGGACCTTCCGGAACAGCTCCTCGTCGTTGACCCAGTGGTCTGCGGGGAGCACGACCATCACCTCGTCCTCGGGCCGGTCGATGACCTCGGTGGCAAGGGCGATCGCCGCCGCGGTGTTGCGACCCGACGGCTCCACGATGAGGCGGGCGGCCGGGGCCTGATCGCGGACGAGCTGGCCGTACCGCCGGTCGGTGACGCAGAAGATGTCGTCCTCGCCGACCAGGGGTGCGACCCGCTTGACGGTGCGTTGGAGCAGCGTCTCGTCGCCGAGGAGCGGCAGGAACGGCTTCGGGCAGTCCGGCCGGCTCACGGGCCAGAGCCGCGTACCGCCGCCGCCGGCGAGGATGACCACGTACATGGCCGCCCATTCTACGGCCGACGCGACGGTCCCTACGGCCGTCGAGGGCGTCAGCCCTGAAGCCGGACGACAGGTCGGCGGGCGATCAGAAGCTCGGCGGCGTGCAGCAGAAGAGGATCACCGCGAGCCCATCGCCGGCGTTCCGGTTGCGATGCGGGAGGCGCGAGGAGTACGTAATCGCGTCACCCTCGCCGAGGAGATGACGCTCGTCGGCGACCCACAGCTCGAGCGAGCCGGACAGGACGATCACGACCTCCTCGTCCGAATCGTGGGTGTACGGCTCGTCGCCCGTGCCACCCCCGGGCTCGAGGGTCGTCAGGATCACCTGGAGGCGGCCGCCCGATCCGGCGGTCAGGAACTCGTCCACGGCGCTCAGGCCCGGGTACGAGATGCGGCGACGGTCGGCGGTGCGGACCACGCGGCCGTGCGGCTGGTCGTCGGCGAAGAGCTCAGCGATCCCCAGGTCGAGGGCCCGGGCGATCCTCTGGACGGAGGCGATGGACGGGCTCGTGACCTCGCGCTCGACCTGGGAGAGGAAGCTCTCCGTCACGCCGGCCCGTTCGGCGAGCTGACGGAGCGTCACGTGGCGCGCGTGGCGGAGCGACCGGATGCGCGGCCCGAGCTGGAGCTCCGTCCCGGTCATCGCGCGCTTTCCTCCCTCCGCGGATCCGCCCTTCAGTGGACCGGCGGCTGAAGTATAGCTTCAGGAGACGTTGCGTCTTGGCCGCCTCCCGGGTCGACCGGATTCGAATCTCGTGCGCTTTCGTCGTTGACGCTGCGCATCCACCCCGCATACCATCGCGCCACCCTGTAGCATCGCTACACCGCTCGACCGGTCGATGAACCCATCGCGCCTGCCCAAAGAGGGGCCCGTGACCGTCTCCGGGAGCCTTGCCGAACGACGCCCGTCAACGCCGATGTCGAACGACGCCGCCCCGACCGATGAAACGAAGCCTGACGTCGAGCTGATCGGCATCACGAAGCGCTTCGGGTCCGTCGTGGCCGTCGACCGGATGGACCTCGAGATCCCCCGCGGCTCCTTCACGAGCCTGCTCGGACCGTCAGGCTGCGGCAAGACCACGACGCTCCGGATGATCGCCGGCTTCGAGCAGCCGACCGAGGGCGAGATCCTGCTCGCCGGCCGCCCGATCGCCGGTGTCCCTCCGTACCACCGCAACGTCAACACGGTCTTCCAGCACTACGCCCTCTTTCCCCACATGGACGTCGCCCAGAACGTCGGCTACGGGCTGCGCCAGCGGAAGGTCGGCCGGGCCGAGGAGCAGCGCCGCGTCGACGAGGCGCTCGAGCTGGTCCGCCTGACCGGCTATGGCAAGCGCCGCACCTGGGAGCTGTCCGGCGGCCAGCAGCAGCGGGTCGCTCTCGCGCGGGCCCTCGTCAATCATCCGACCGTTCTGCTCCTCGACGAGCCGCTCGGTGCCCTCGACCTGAAGCTCCGCAAGGAGATGCAGCTCGAGCTCAAGGCGCTCCAGCAGGAGGTCGGGATCACGTTCGTGTACGTGACCCACGACCAGGAGGAGGCGCTGACGATGAGCGACATGATCGTCGTCATGCGCGACGGCGTGATCCAGCAGCAGGGTGTCCCCGACGCCCTCTACGAGCGGCCGACGAATGCGTTCGTCGCCAACTTCATCGGGCTCTCGAACTTCATCCCGGGACGGCTCGTCGAGCACGACCGGGCCACGGGGCGGGCCGTGGTCGAGACCGACCGCGGGCTTCGACTCGTTGGGCATGTCACCGACCCCGATGCGGCCGCGACCACGGGGTCACCCGTGACGGTCGCGGTCCGGCCGGAGCGGCTGCGCGTCGACCCCGATCGCGCGGCCGCGGAGACGACCGGGGTCGATGGCTCGATCGGCGCCGCGGGTCTCGTCAGCGTCCCGGGCCGGGTTCGTCAGGGAACGTATCTCGGCGACCAGACCGAGTACCGGATCGAGACCCAGGCGGCGGGCGAGCTGATCGTCCGTCGCCAGAACGCATCGGGGGCGGGCACCGACGGCGGGATCGGACCGGGCGATCCGGTCGTCGTCCGCTGGAACGAGGAATCGAATCTCATCCTCGCGGGGTGAATGTGGGGTAGGGATCGCCGAGGGGCGAGAAGAGGAGGACGGACTGTGGCAGATCAGGATCTCGACGCGATGCTGGCACGCATGGGCGGAGCCCGGATGAGCCGGCGGGGGTTCCTGCGCGCGGCGGGTCTCGGCAGCGCGGCGGCCGCCCTCGCGGCCTGTACCGGAAGCGGCGGGGCCTCGACGAGCCCATCCACGGCTCCATCGGTCGCTCCGTCCACCGGCGGCAGCAGCGAAGCGCCCAGTACCGCCCCGACGCCCGCGCCCTCGTACACGATCGAGAAGGCGCTCTACATGTACAACTGGGCGCAGTACATCTCGCCCAAGAACATCGACGCGTTCAAGGCGCAGTTCGGCGTCACGAAGTTCCAGTACGACGTCTACGACAACAACGACGCCCTGCTCGCGAAGCTCCAGGCAGGAGCCACCGGCTACGACATCTGCTCGCCGACGGCCGAGTTCGTCCCGGGCATGGTCGAGCAGGGCTTCGTCCAGAAGCTCGACAAGACCCGGATCCCGAACCTCGCGAACATCGACCCGGTGTTCAAGGGTCTCTGGTGGGATCCGAACGACGAATACCTGATCCCGAAGGACTACGGCACGACCGGCATCCTGTATCGCTCGTCGATGCTCCCGAGCATCCCGGCCAGCTGGAAGGACTTCTACCAGCTCGTCAAGGGCCCGGCGTCCGGCAAGACCGTCTTCGTGGATTCGATGGGCGACGTCTTCGTCTTCCCGCTGAAGATGCTCGGCTTCTCGGCCAACTCGGTCGACCATGACGAGCTCGAGCAGGCCCGCACCGTCCTCCTCGATGTCGCGCCGCACCTGCTGGCGCTCGATTCGAACACGTACGGCACGAAGATGGCCAAGGGCGAGGCGTCCCTGGCGCTCGGCTGGACCGGAGTCCTCGAGCAGCAGATGTCGAAGGTCAAGGACAAGGGTTACGTCGTGCCGAGCGACGGCACGATCTTCTGGCTCGACACGTGGGTCCTCCTGACCGGAGCCCCGGACCCGAACGCCTCGTACGCCTGGCTGAACTTCATCCAGGACCCGGCGGTCCAGGCCGAAGAGTCCAATTACAACCTCTACGCGACGCCGAACGACAAGGCCCGCCCGCTGGTCGACCCGGCGGTGTTGAACAACACCGCGATCTTCCCGACCGAGGAGCAGGTCAAGGCGCTCGAGGGCTCGAAGGACACCTCGGGCAACACGCAGCGCCTCGACATCTACGAGGAGTTCAAGCAGAACATCGGCAAGGCCTGACCCGTTCGGGGACGGCCGACCATGGCGACCGTGGCGCCGGGCCAGACGGCCCAATCACGACCGAAGCGACGGCGGGGGCCGGGATTGCTGACGGCGATCCTGGTCCTGCCGGCCGCGCTCTGGTACGCGCTCCTGCTCGTCGCCCCACTCGTCATCGTGTTCATCTTCTCGTTCGGGATCCGGGCGAAGAACGGCGGGTACGCGCCCGCGTTCGTCCTGGACAACTACGCCCGGGCGGTCCAGAAGTCCGAGCCCTTCATCCTGAGCCTCGAGATGGCGATCTTCGGGACGATCGGCTGCCTGCTCGTCGCCCTGCCCCTGGCCTACTTCATCGCGACACGGGCCCGGCGGCGGAAGGGCCTCCTGATCCTCCTGCTGGTCATCCCGTTCTGGACGAGCTTCCTCATCCGGACGTACGCGTGGCTGTTGATCCTGGGCCCGGACCTCGGCCTGGCCGGCCTGCTCCAGGGGCTCACCGGGGCCGACAAGATCCAGATCCTCGGGACGCCGATCGCGGTGATGATCGGGCTGATCTACGGCTACCTGCCGCTGATGATCTTCCCGCTCTACGTCACCCTCGAGCGGATGGACCGGACCCTGGTCGAGGCCTCCAAGGACCTGGGGGCCGGGCGCTGGGCGACCTTCCGCCAGGTGACCCTGCCCGTCGCGCTGCCCGGCCTCGTGACCGGCAGCATCCTCGTGTTCATCCCGATGATGGGTGAGTACGTGATCCCCCAGATCCTGGGTTACGGTCGGACGTACCTGATGGGCAACGCCCTGGTCACGGACTTCCTCGAGGCCCGCAACTGGCCGCAGGGCTCCGCCCGGGCCGTCTTCCTGATCGTGGTCATGATCGTGACGATCGCCGGTTACGTCTGGTTCGTGAACCGCGGCCGGACCACCCGCGACGTGAGCGTCCTGTGACGGCGCCGGCCATCGTCGCGTCGGTCGATCGGACCCGGCTGCCCGCGAGCCGCCCGAGGGGCGACCGCTGGGGGCCGCTGGTCGAGGGCTACTTCCGGGCGCACGCCTGGATCGTGTACCTCTTCCTGTACCTCCCGATCTTCGTCGTGATCCTGTTCGCCTTCAACTCCGCGACCGTGGCGACGGCCGACTGGGAGGGGTTCTCCTTCCGCTGGTTCGGGATCGCCCTCGACGACGACGTCGTCCAGACGACGCTCGCCAACAGCTTCATCATCGCCATCCCGAACGCGATCCTCGCCACCGCGTTCGGCACGATGGCGGCGCTCGGCCTGCAGCGCGTCGGCAAGCGGGTCCGGGGCGCCTTCGACGTCCTGACCTACATGAGCGTGATCGTCCCCGAGATCGTCATCGCCCTGGCCACGCTCGTGATGTTCGCGACGAGCTTCGACACGCTCAACAAGTGGTTCGGGATCAAGCTGTCGCTCGGCTACCCGACGGTCATCGCTGCGCACGTCCTGTTCAATCTCAGCCTCGTGCTGCTCCTCGTCCGGGCTCGCCTGTCGGGAATGGATCGGACGTTCGTCGAGGCCAGCGCGGACCTCTTCGCGACCCCCTGGCGGACGTTCGTCCAGATCACGTTCCCGCAACTCCTGCCCGCGATCGTCGCCGGCTTCCTGCTGTCGTTCACGTTCAGCTTCGACGACTACGTGATCACGACGTTCGTCAGCGGACCGGGCTCGTCGACCCTGCCGCTGTTCATCTTCGGCCAGGTCAAGCGCGGGGTCACCCCCGAGACGAACGCGGTCGCGACGATGATGCTGGCCGTGACGATGGCGCTCCTCCTGGTCGGACAGCTCGTCCTGACGTGGCAATCGCGACGGGCGGGGCGGCGGTCCGCCGTCACGATGGTCGAGATCGTCACGGAGCGCTGACGCGTGGCTGGTCATCCGATCGACAACGTCGATTCGTGGCGCGGGCCGACCGCCTCGCAGGCGGCCGGGCTGACCCTCGACGCGGCGCGGGCGATCGTGGCCTCCGTCCAGGCGGAGGCGCGAGCGATGGCGGTCGCGATGTCCTGCGCGGTCGTCGACAGCGGTGACCAGCTCGTCGTCTTCGAGCGGATGGATGGGGCTGATCTGGTCGGGATCACCCTTGCCCGGGACAAGGCGTTCACGGCGCTCGTCAACCGGATGCCGACGGCGGATCTCCCGCCGATCGTCCAGCCCGGCACCGAGTTCTTCGGCTATCACACGGTGGCGGGCGGCCGAACGATCATCTTCGCCGGAGGGATGCCGCTCGAGCGGAACGGCGTGCTCGTCGGCGCGGTGGGCGTGAGCGGCGGCGACAGCGCCCAGGATCAGCGGGCCGTCGAGGCCGGGGTTCGCGCCTTCGCCGGCGGTTCGTAGATCTCAGGCCCGGCGAGTCGGGCCCTCCAGATCAGGCGGCGGAGATCGGCTCCGGCTGGCGCATGCCCGCCTCGGATGCGAGGAGCGCGGCCTTGTCGGTCCGCTCCCAGGGCAGGTCGAGATCCGGTCGGCCGAAGTGGCCGTACGCGGCGGTCTGCCGATAGATCGGGCGTCGGAGGTCGAGGGCCGCGATGATCGAGGCGGGTCGCAGGTCGAAATGGCGCTCGATCAGCCGCTGGATGTCGTCGTCGGGGAGCTTGCCCGTCCCGAACGACTCGACCTGGAACGAGATCGGCCGGGCGATCCCGATGCCGTAGGCGATCTCGACCTCGAACCGGTCGGCGAGGCCGGCGGCCACGATGTTCTTCGCGACCCACCGCGCGGCGTAGGCCGCCGAGCGATCGACCTTCGTCGGATCCTTTCCGGAGAACGCACCGCCGCCGTGGCGGGACATCCCGCCGTAGCTGTCGACGATGATCTTGCGACCCGTGAGGCCGGCATCGCCCATGGGGCCGCCCGTGACGAACCGACCCGTCGGGTTCACGTGCATCACCGGGTCGGTCTCGCGCAGGTCCGCCGGGATCGTCGGCCGGATGACCGCCTCGACGATCTCGCTCCGGAGCCGCTCGGCGCGGACGTCGGGGTCGTGCTGGGCGGAGACGACCACGGTCTTCACCCGCTTCGCGACGCCGTGCTCGTACTCGATCGTGACCTGGGTCTTGCCGTCGGGCCGGAGGTACGGCAGCTGGCCGGTCTTGCGGACCTCGGCGAGGCGTCGGGCCATCCGATGGGCGAGGGCGATCGGGAGCGGCATCAGCTCGGGGGTCTCGCGGCAGGCGAAGCCGAACATCATCCCCTGGTCCCCGGCGCCGAGCTCGTTGGTGGCGGCGTCCTCGCGGTTCTCGAGGGCGGCATCGACGCCCTGCGCGATGTCCGGCGACTGCTCCTTGATCGAGACCAGGGTCCCGCAGGTCAGGTAGTCGAAGCCGTACTCGGCCTTCGTGTAGCCGATGTCGCGGACGGTGTCGCGGACGACCTGCTGGAAGTCGACGTAGGTCGTCGTCGAGATCTCGCCGAGGACGACGACGAGCCCCGTCGTCGTGGCCGTCTCGCAGGCAACGCGGGCGTTCGGATCCTCCCGGATGATCGCGTCGAGGATCGCGTCCGAGACCTGGTCGCACATCTTGTCGGGATGGCCCTCGGTCACCGATTCCGAGGTGAACAGGTACTGCGCGGCGTCGACGATGCTGGTCATGCGAATCCTCTGCGGAGTGTCGGCGCCGAGGGTATCACGGGCCCTCCGCGGGCCGGCTCCGGGGCCGTGCCGATGGTCCGAAAACCGTTGCGTCCAGGACTCAGGCGCCTACGACTTCGGGCCCGTTGCGGGCGGCGTCGACTGATCGTGCTCAGCCCGCCCCGCGGGTTGTGTCGCCCCAGGCACCACGATCCTGGGCGCGACGTATGCGGGGCCGAAGCCGAATTACCAGGCACCACGATCCTGCGGGCAACGAACGCGGGCCCGAGGCCGCGTTACCAGGCACCACGATCCTGGGTGCAACGAACGCGAGCCGGGCCGGCAGCGAGCCGGGGGCCGTTGCTCGACCCGGACGTAGACTCGCGGCGTGACGGAGCCCTTCATGCCGGACACGGCGGTCACGCTGGCCGCACCCGACCTCGCGACCGTCGATCCAGTCGCCCTCGACGCGGCCGACCCGCTCGCGTCGTTCCGCCACCGGTTCGCGATCCCGGAACCGGGCCTGATCTACCTCGACGGCAACTCGCTCGGCCGGCCACCGCTCGCGACCCTCGAGCGGCTCGCCCGGGTCGCAACGGTCGAGTGGGCCGGCGAGCTCATCCGCGGCTGGGACCACTGGCTCGACGAGCCGCTACGGGTCGGCAACCTCCTGGGGACCGAGCTCCTCGGTGCGCGACCGGACGAGGTCGCGATGTGCGACTCGACGACGATCGACGTCTACCGGCTCGCCAGCGCGGCGCTCGATGCGCGGCCCGGCCGGC
>Ga0207646_10006241_pt1 | contig 12378 bp, 14 predicted proteins | sample KBSK5502metaG_FD_184343 | JGI IMG/M metagenome (GOLD analysis project Ga0207646, IMG submission 184343) | Corn, switchgrass and miscanthus rhizosphere microbial communities from Kellogg Biological Station, Michigan, USA - KBS K5-50-2 metaG... | ecosystem: Host-associated > Plants > Roots >...
ACTGGGCCGGCCGGCGTCCGCGTCTAGGAGGTTATGTCACGGGGACGGGGGCCACGCGTGGGGTGCCCGCCGCCGGAGGGCGTTGATGTTACCTATCCTCCGAGCCCCGATTCGCATGGAGCCGGGCGACATCTTCGTGGCGCTGTCGGATGGGGTGGTCGACGCCGAGCGCATCGGCGGCGAGCGCTTCGGCACCGCACGGGTGATCGAGGTCGTCACCCGCCACTGCCGGAGCTCGGCCGCGGAGCTGACGGCCGCGCTCCGGGAGGCGGTGGCGGACTTCACGGGGGCGCTGCGAGCCGAGGACGACCGCACCGGCGTTGTGGTCAAGCGGCGCTGAGGGTCTACCTGGAGGCTTTCGCTGCCGGGTGGCAGACTCCCCGGCGGCCCGTTATGGTATCTACGCTCGCTCACTACAGGCCAGGAAGGAGACGCGCTCATGCCCGCATCCGCCACACCGGAACCCGTCATCCGTCAGATCGTCGACGCCATGAGGACGCTGGCCGGCCCGCATCCCGGCTTCCGACCCGTCCACGCCAAGGGGCTCGTCTGCTCGGGCACGTTTCGCCCCTCGGCGGATGCGCCCCGCGTCACCCGGGCGCCCCATTTCGCAGGCCAGCTGGTGCCGACCGTCATCCGGTTCGCCAATTCCAACGGCAACCCCGAGGTGCACGACGGCGCCCCCAACGTGCGCTCGATGGCGGTCAAGTTCCAGCTGGCCGGCGACAAGAGCGCCGACATCCTCGCCAACTCGGTCGAGGGGTTCGTCGCACGGACGCCCGAGGAGCTGCTCGAGTTCCTCCGGGCTCAGCTCCCCGTGCCGGCGACCGGCCGGCCCGACCCCGACGCGGTGCCGCGCTTTCTAGCCGGTCATCCCGCCGGCCGCGGCTTCGTCGAGCGCCTGATGAAGCGGCCGGTGCCGGCCAGCTACGGGCAGGTGACCTACTTTGCCGAGCACGCCTTCCGCTTCACCGCCGCGGATGACACGAGCCGGTTCGGCCGCTATCGCTTCGTGCCCCAGGCCGGCGAGGCCTTCCTCTCCCCTGACGACGCCGGCAAGCGAAGCCCGAGCTTTCTGCGCGAGGAGCTGGAAGGCCGGCTGCGGACCGGCCCGGTGGCATTCCGGCTAATTTTGCAGCTGGCCGAGGCCGGCGACCCGACAGACGACGTCACCGCGCTCTGGCCCGAGGGTCGACCGCAGGTCGAGCTGGGGCGTCTCGAGATCACCGCCGTCTCCCCGACGAGCGCGGCCGACGAGCGGCGCCTGATCTTCGACCCTACCAACCGGACGGACGGCATCGACCTCTCGGCGGATCCGATCTTGCTGGCGCGGTCGGCTGCCTACGCTATCTCGTATGAGCGACGCAGTAAGGGCGAGTGAGCTGTGACAGCGGCTCCTGGGCCGGCCGGCGTCCGCGTCTGGAAGGTTATGTCACGGGGACGGGGGCCACGCGTGGGGTACCCGCCGCCGGAGGGCGTTGATGTTACCTATCCTCTCATCCAACGCTTGCTTCACGCGAGGTTTGTGGATCTCAGGGACTGAGCGCCGCATGCCTCCGTGCTAAGGTGGCCATAATGCCGAACCGATACGCGCCGCTCGGTGAATACGGCGTCATCGGCGATCTGCACACGGTCGCGCTCGTGAGCATGGACGCGTCGATCGATTTCCTGTGTGTGCCGTCATTCGACTCGCCGTCGGTGTTCGCGGCGCTCCTCGACGCCGAGCGCGGCGGCCGCTTCCAGATCGCGCCTATCCTGGACCGCGCGACGCGCAAGCAGCTGTATCTCCCCGACACCAACGTGCTCCTCACACGCTTCCTCCACGCCGACGGCGTGGCCGAGGTCTCCGACTTCATGCCGGTGGAGGACGCCGGGCAGGCTCACAACCTCGTGCGGCGCGCGAAGACGGTGCGCGGCGAGCTGCGGTTCCGGATGCGCTGCGACCCGCGCTTCGATTACGCCCGCTCGCCGCATACCGCGGAGCTGCGGAGCGACACCGAGGTGTTGTTCGTCGGCCGTGCGGGCGCCGAGGAGCTCGCGCTGCGGCTCAGGTCGTCGGTACCGATGCAGCTCGAGCGGGGGGCGGCGACGGCCGAGTTTACGCTCGGCGCCGACAAGGCGGCGTGGTTCGTCCTCGAGGTGGTGCTGCCGCAGCAGCCGTCACCCTCGGCCCAGCCGGACTACGAGAGCGATGCCTTCAAGCGGACCGTGAACTTCTGGCGCCGCTGGGTCGCCCGTAGCACCTACGGTGGTCGCTGGCGCGAGACGGTGAACCGCTCTGCGCTCACGCTAAAGCTCCTCACGTCGCGCCAGCATGGCTCGATCGTCGCCGCTCCTACCTTCGGGCTGCCGGAGACGATCGGCGGTGAGCGCAACTGGGACTACCGGTACACCTGGATCCGCGACTCCTCGTTTACCCTCTACGGCCTGATGCGCCTGGGCTACACACAGGAGGCGGCGGCCTTCATGCGTTGGATGATGGCGCGCGTGCAGGAGCTCAAGCCTGACGGTTCCCTGCAGATCATGTACGGTCTCGACGGCCGCCACGAGCTCCGCGAGGAGGCGCTCCCCCATCTCGAGGGGTACATGGGCTCGCGCCCTGTCCGCATCGGGAATGCCGCGCACGTGCATCTTCAGCTCGACATCTACGGCGAGCTCCTCGACTCGGTGTACCTTTACGACAAGTACGGCTCACCGATCCCGCACGACGCCTGGATGAACATCATTCGCCTGGTCGACTGGGTGGCGGCGCACTGGCGGGAGAAGGACGAGAGTATCTGGGAGGTTCGCGGTGGCCGCCAGGAGTTCCTCTACTCGCGCGTCATGTGCTGGGTGGCGATCGACCGCGCCATTCGCCTGGCGAACAAGCGCTCGTTTCCGGCCCCGCTCTCGCGCTGGTACGACGTGCGGGACACGATCTACCACGACATCTACGACCGCTTCTGGGACGCGTCGCGCCGCGCCTTCATCCAGCATCCCGGCGCCAACACGCTCGACGCGTCCGCGTTGCTCATGCCGCTCGTTCGCTTCATCTCGCCCACTGACCCTCGCTGGGTGTCCACCCTCCGCGCGATCGAGCGCGACCTGGTGAGCGATTCGTTGGTCTACCGCTATCGCCTCGACGATCGCTTCTCCGACGGCCTGACGGGCCAGGAGGGTACGTTCTCGATGTGCTCGTTCTGGTACGTGGAGTGTCTGTCGCGGCTCGGCGACTTACCGAAGGCGCGCTTCCTCTTCGAGAAGATGCTGGGCTACGCCAATCATCTGGGACTGTACGGTGAGGAGCTGGGGCCGCAGGCGGAGCACCTCGGCAACTTCCCGCAGGCCTTCACGCACCTCGCGCTCATCAGCGCCGCCTACGACCTCGACCGCCGGCTCGCGGCCGCCGGCCACAGTGGGTGAGGGGCCGCCGACCGTCTGCGGCGAGTCGTCGTTCGCAAGCGCACTGACACTCACGCGGACCTGGCGCGGTTTTGCCTCTCCGGCGGCCCCCAGATCAAGGTCGGCGCCCCGGTTCGAGGTCCGCGAACAGCACCACCACGGAGCGCGGCTCCGCCCGATAGGTATGGCCGGGGACCGAGGGAGCTTGCTCCCACTCGACGATGTCGTGCGGAGAGTCGAGAAAGGTGTCGACCCAGCGCCGCCAGGGATGTCGACCGCCGTCGGCGACCGGCGGGAGCTCGAACTCGAGCGGCTCCCAGTAGGCGTTGAGGATGATGTGATAGTGGGTGCGATCCATCGTGAGCCTCACCGTGAACGCGAGGCTGTGCGACGAGTGGCACCAGTCCGGCTCGCCGAGCTTGACGCCGTGCTGTGACAGCGGCTCCTGGGCCGGCCGGCGTCTGCGTCTGGGAGGTTATGTCACGCGGATGGGGCGCACGGACGGGGCGACCGCTGCCGGAGGCCATGGCCCTCAAGGAAACCCGGTCCAATTCCCAGCTCGAACGGGAGAATCGTGAGCTCCGCCGGGCGAATGAGATCCTCAAAGCCGCGTCCGCTTTTTTTGCGCGGGAGCTCGCCGAGTTCGAGGCCCTCTACTACCATCAGGGAATCCCGGCCTTGCTGGCCGTCTCCCAATAACCCGAGCCTCTAGGAAACCCGGGGGCGGTTCACAAGGGTGTTTGCGTTGTAGAAGGATGGTGGTACTGGGCACCTTGAGCCTGGCCGGGCCTCGCCGGTCCACAATCCTCAATCTGGGCTAGTCCTTCCTAGAAACCAGGCCTAAGTCTCTCTCTCCAGCCAGTCACCACTAGGGCGTGGCAGCCCACCAGGCTCTGGAGTAAGGGGAGGGAACCGTCCTTGACCCCCTCCGGTCCCCAGACTAAGCTCGCCCCACCTGTCCGACCGGTCCCGGCTTCGACACGCTGGGAGGCTTCCGGCATGCGGTGTCCCCGGTGCCAGCACGAGAACCGCGGCGACGCCAACTTCTGCCTAGAGTGTGGTCGGCAGCTGGCCCTCTCGTGCGATGTCGTCTTCCGCGCCATCGGCAGCGATCTGCACATGGACAGTGCAGCCGTTGGCCAAACGACGTAGCTTGCCGCGCGAATGGAGCAGTTCGCGCGGCCGGACAGCAGTCTGCTCACCCCCCGCGACACTGAACCTCGTGGAAAGCTACCTGGCTCGACGAGCGCGGCCGGTTTACGTTCGAAGCAACTCTTCCAATTTCGACGAGCGGTGCGGGTTGATCCCAGTGTTGGGCGAAGCGAGTTAGGGGCCTTGACTCTGGCCATGCGGCGGTGCCTGGCTTGGAGAGAGGAGAAGATCCATGGATGAGTGCCTCGGGCAGCATGCCGTCGTGATCGGGGGCAGCATGGCCGGGATGATGACGGCTCGGGTACTCGCAGACTACTTCAACTCCGTGACCGTACTGGAGCGCGATCGCCTGGACGACCGCCCATCTCTCCACAAGTCTATTCCTCAGGGGCATCATTACCATGCCCTGCTGCTGGGCGGGCAGCAGGTCCTGTCGGCGCTCTTCGAAGGCTTTGCCGACGAGCTCCACGGACTTGGGTCGGTGCGCTACCGGCTGGGTAAGGAGGTTGCGTTCTTTCTGCCGGACGGCAAGGCGTACACGTTCTCCGGCACGGTGAGAGAGCCACGGGATCTCGGCCTGGACGCCCATAGCCAGAGTCGCGGCCTGATCGAGTACTGTGTGCGGAGGCGTACACTTGCGGTCCCCACCGTCGGCCTCCAGACTGGCTGCAGCGTGCAGGAGCTCATCCACCAGCACGGCCGCGTCCGCGGCGTGCGCTACTACGGCCCCGACGGGCCCCGGTCTCTGGCCGCAGACCTAGTGGTGGACACGGGCGGGCGTGGCTCGCACGCGTCACGGTGGCTCGCGGAGATCGGGGTCGCCAGCCCCCCTGAGACAACGATTGGGGTCGACTTCGCCTACGCCAGCACCAAGTACCGCCTCCGCCGTGACGACGAGTTGCCGGAACGGCTCCTCGGCTTCTTCGGGCCCGCGCCTAAATTCCCCAATGGCGCGTACCTGGGAGCGATCGAGGATGACACGTGGCACGTGAGCCTAGCCGGCCGCTTCGGAGAGTATCCGCCCACCGACGAACCGGGCTTCCTTGCCTTCGCCCGGTCGCTCCACACGACGAAGCTGTACGAGCTCATCAAGGACGGCGAGCGAATCGCGGACATCGTCGCCTTCCGGTTCCCCACCAGCCTCCAACGCCACTACGAGCGCCTCTCGTCCTTCCCGCCCGGGTTCCTCGTGCTTGGCGACGCGATTTGCAGCTTCAATCCCATCTACGGTCAGGGGATGAGCGCAGCCGCCCTCCAGGTCCAGGCCCTCCAGCATGTGCTGAGCGAGTGCAGGGATGGATCCAAGGCCCTGGATAGCCTCGCCCCGGTCTTCTTCCCCATGGCGGCCACCGTAATCACGACCCCTTGGACGCTCGCGGCGAACCTGGATCTCGCCTATCCTCAGACGAAAGGTGATCGCTCGGCGATGACGCCAGAGGGGGCCCAGTACTTCGCCGCGCTCGGTGCCCTCTCCGCCGCCGACCCCGAGGTCCAAAAGTTGCTGACGGAGGTGTTCCAGCTCGCCAGACCGATCGGCGTGCTCATGGACGAGCCTCTGCGGAGCCGTGTGATTGCCCAGCAACGGCACATGGGCTGAGTGCAATGGGGGACCGATCACCGGGGCCGACGTGGCAGTGGGTGACGATCCTTGGCGTGCGACTTCAGCGTGTGGAACTGCGCGACCCTCCGGATACCGAAGCCGAAAATCGCTCGCCTGAACGTGGACGCTTTGGGGCTCTCGTGGACCGACGTTCGTTCTTGGGTAGTTTGACCGCCGGCCTCCTCGCCGCGCCGCTTGCCGTTGAAGGGCAGCCGGCCGCAGTTCTGCACCGGATCGGCTATCTCTCTCCGGGTTTCGCCCCAACGGAGACCAATCCCGGAGGCACCCTCACCGCGTTTCGCGCGCGGCTCATCGAACTCGGCTACCGGGAGGGCCGGACCTTTGAGCTGGATCTACGATTTGCCGAGGGTGATTCTGAGCGCCTGCCGCGCCTCGCTACAGAGGTCGTGAACCTTCGCCCGAGCATCATCGTAACCGTCGGGTCGGCGGCCACCACCGCGGCGAAGGGCGCGACCGCCACCATCCCGATCGTCATGGCAACGAGCCTCGACCCGATGCGGGAGGGTCTCATTCAGAGCCTCGGACGGCCCGGGGGCAACGTGACAGGGCTGACGGTGACCAGCGATGCCGCGTTGATCGGCAAACGGCTCCAGCTTGTCAAAGAGCTCATTCATGGTGCGACGCGTCTGGGTCTGGTTCCCGCGCCTCGCCCGCGGACGCAGGCTGGCGAGCATTGGCTCCGGGACGCCGAGACCGCTGCCCGGTCAACGGGGTTCACGATCCAAGTCCTGGAGGTCCAGGATCAGAGGCGGTGGGATCAAGTCTTCGCGGCGGCCGCGCTGGGCCATGCGAATATCGTCTACTTCATCGAATGGGGGCCATACATCGCACTCGCAAGACAAATCGCAGAGCAGGCGCTCCGATCCCGGATGCCGACCATGTTCGGCGCGCGGCCGCACGTGGAAGCCGGTGGCCTCCTTTCGTACGGGACCGACGGCCGCGAGTTGGCCAGGCAAGCCGCTGATTATGTGGACAGAATTCTCAAGGGGGCCAGGCCCGCCGACCTCCCGGTCGAGCAACCCACGAAGTTCGAACTGGTCATCAACCTTAAGACCGCCAAGGCCCTCGGCCTCACGATCCCGCAGTCACTCTTGCAGCGGGCTGATCAGGTGATCGAATAGAGACGAAGGAGGAGGGGAGCATGCAGAATCCCGCGTTCGCCAAAACCCTGATGATCGTTGGCATCCTCATCTCAGGGTTCGCCGATCCCCATGGTCTGGGTCGGTCTCCTGGCTTTGGGTGGAGGCAGACGCTTGGGGTCATCGTCGGTGCTCTGGTCATCTTGGCGGGACTCTACCTGCGGCGGCGGATGAACCCGTCGTCGTAGGGTAGCGGCCGCAAGCCCGTCATGACGGAGCCCAAGCTTCGCTGGCTCCTCACGTGCTCCTGGCGACTCGAAGCGGACTCGTCCGCGTGGTCTGCCACCGCGAGTGCCTGGGTGCACGCGCGTCGCCTCGGCCCCCGGCATCGAGCACACCATCACGATCGAGGAGCCGCCCGCTGACGCCTCTCGCGGCGAGCAGCTCACGCTGGCATAGCGGGGCACATTTGGGGCACCGGGTGGCCGCCGAGACAGCCGGACCCTCGCGGCGCTGCGGCGGTAGCCCGTGCGGGAATACTAAAGAAAGCTAGTCGCCCTAGATTCCCAGTATCATCGCGTCACCATGTCCGGCCTCGCCTTGATGTACGTAGTCCTCGCCGGTGTGTCCTTGGCGGCACTTGCGATCGGCTTCAGGCTCGCGGCGTCGGGGATTCATCCGGCGCTCGGTACGGCGATCGTCACCGGGGTGGCCTTTCTTGTGAACATAGCCGTGGTGCTTTCGATTAGGGCCGCCGGTGTGCCTACTTCCTTCTCCATGCAGAGTTTCTACGTCCTGGTCGTGACGGGTGTAGCGACCGCGTGCGTCAATCTGTTTACCCTGGCGGCCTATGCCAACGGCCTTAAGGTGACATCGTCCTTCCTGATCGGCGGCATATCAGCGATCCTCATGCTGCTCGTGGGGTTCCTGATCCTCAAGGAACCGTTCACATGGATGAGGCTGCTCGCAATCGGCCTGATCTTGACTGGTATCTTCCTGCTCCAACGAACAAGCGGCTAGCCACTTCGTCTCCACGCGGCTCCCGGGCCCTGATCGCGAGCCCCCGGCCCCGGGCGCTACGGGCCGCCCGGCAACCCGCCCTTCTGGCTCTCTTCCCATTCACTCCCGCTCAGACGTAGGAGAACCCGGAGGACTCCACGTAGTACAAACTCCCCAGTCAGGTCACTTGACGACGCTGCGATCGGCGGCGCACCTGCCATCATCCTGCTGCGCTAAAGCTTGCGCATCTGAATCCTGCCGACGGCGTGGTCCGCGCCCTTGACTAAGACGAGATGCGCCCGCTCGCGCGTCGGCAGGATGTTCTCTCGGAGGTTTGGGCCGTTGATCGCATCCCAGATCTCCCCGGCCATCTGCTCGGCGGCCTCGTCAGACAAAGCCGCATAGCGGTGAAAGTAGGAGGCGGGCTCCTTGAACGCGGTGCGCCGTAGCAAGAGAAAGCGCTCGATGTACCAACGGCGGGCATCGTGTTCCGCCGCATCGACGTAGATGCTGCAGTCAAAAAAGTCAGAGACGAAGACCAGCGGGCCCCGGCGGGCGGCTGGCGCCATTTGGAGGACATTCAATCCCTCGAGGATCACCACGTCGGGCCGGTCGATCACGAGGGCTTCCCCTGGCACGATGTCATAGGTCAGGTGAGAATAGACCGGACACGACACGGGCGCTCGGCCCGCCTTGATGTCGGCAAGGAACCCGATGAGTGCCGGGACGTCGTAGCTTTCGGGGAACCCTTTTCGGCCCATCAGCCGACGCTCTTCGAGGATGTATCGTGGATGCAGGAAGCCGTCGGTGGTCACCAAATCGACCTTGGGGTGCTCCGGCCAGCGCGCGAGGAGCTCGCGCAAGATCCGCGCGGTCGTGCTCTTCCCCACTGCGACGCTCCCCGCGAGGCCGATCACGTAGGGCACTTTGGCGGTCGCGTCGCCGAGGAATGTGGCGCGAGCTCGGTAGAGTACCTGCTCGGCTTCGACGTAGAGGTGGAGGAGTCTGGCCAGTGGCAGGTAGATGTCGACGACCTCGTCCATAGCCACCCGCTCGTTGAGTCCCTGAAGACGCAGCAGGTCCTCGGGCGTCAGCGTGAGGGTGGTGTCAGCGCGCAGCCGAGCCCATTCAGCTCGGGTGAGCTCAGTGTAGGGGGACCATGTCATCATCGAGTCTCCGCCTCGTGGCTCCACGACATAGGCGATGGTAGCCGATGCGCGAGTGCTGAGCCAGCCATCAGCGCCGGGGCGTGCAGCAAGTTAGTGGAACGTTTATTCCTCCGAACGAGGAGCATGCGCGAGTGGCCGCCTAGGCGTGTCGCGCCCTCTCGATCTCCGCCGGCGAATACCGGAAGGCGCGGAACACCCAGTTGTTCAGGCCCGCCCGGCCCGGCTCGAAGTAAAAGTGCGGGCTCACGTACTCCCACACCACCTGCCCGTCCGGCGTGACCTCGAAGATGCGGCCGCGGCAGCCTTCGCAAATCAGCGTGTTGCCGTTGGGGAGGCGTTGCGAGCCCGAGATGTACGGGCTGAAGAAGTCGAAGATCGACTGGTCACGGTACTCCCACACGATGGCACTCGTGCGTGGGTCGACCTCGATCACGCGCGAGTAGGGCGCCGGGTGATCGCGGCGATGTGGACCGTTGTCGAAGATCAGGAGGTGGCCGTTCTCGAGGGGGCGCGGGTCGTGCTGCTGGGCGAGGGGTGGGCTGCCGAGTTTCCACGTGATCTTCCCGGTGGGGCGGTCGACAATGCAAATCGTGGAAACGTTGCGGAAGCTCAGGACGAAATTGCCGTCGGGCAGTTCGGCGACCGTGTTGCCGTGCGTCCACTCGTGGCGGTGGTCCTGCGGCGTGATGACCTCGCTCTCGGGGTCGAGGTGCTCCCACGACCGCCACTCCCACACGACCTGACCGCGCGTGGTCATCTCCACTAGGTAGTCGCCGTAGATACCGGCGGGCGCCTCGGTGCCGGGGAGACCCCCTCGGATCCGCGCGCGCAAGGCGTCGGGGACGGGACGGAGACACAGCAGCAGGACGTTCCCGTTCCGCAGCCGGCGCGCGTCGTGATGGTGGTCGGGATGCCGGACTTCCCAGACCACGCGGCCCGACCAGTCGGCCAGCGCGGCGCCGGCCTTGAAGCGGGGCCAGGCTTCGAACCGCTCGAGGTCCTCCATAATCTTGCCGGAGTAGAATAGGCGGCCGTCGTCGAGGAGGTACCCGTAGAGGCCGGGACGGTACGGTAGGCGCCATGTGTGCACGACCTCGCCGTGCATGTCGAGCAGGTAGACGGTACCGTCTCCGAACATGGGCGTGAAAAGCGTGTAGCCCTGAAACGCGCGATCGGGATCGTGGGCGATGAGCCCGGTACGCGAGCGCCGGATTCGCTGCTGATCGACGGGGATCATGAGTTAGGTCGTCTGCCTACACGGCGGGCCGGTGCATTTGTAGAGCCTCTCACTGGCCAGAACGGCCCTTCCGCTTCGGTCTGGGTTTGGAGAGTGTGCGCCGTGAAACGGCTCGCCGCGGCTTTCGCTTGGCTGGCTTAGACGGTTCTCGGGGCGTCGGTCGCGGTTCTGCGGCCTCTGGTTTCGGCGTAGTGTCCACCCGCCAAAACTTCTTGATCTTGTCAGTGATGAGGATGCCGTCGACGGTATATCGCCCGTTCTGGTGAATCTCATCGAGAGCCGCTTCGGTGCCGCCTGGCGGGATGTCAAGCTCAGTGCGCAGGAAGTCCCGCAGCGCGCCCTCGCCCTCGATGAGATGCCGATCGGGACCGCCGGGGACGAACATCAGGCGATAACGCTGACTAGCGCTTCGGACGATATGAACGCGTCCAGTCATCTCGCATTTCCACCAGCTACGTCGAACGCTTCTTCCCTCTTCACCTTCGCCCAGCGCGCCCGGATGACCCCACGCATGAGCCGAGAATGCTCTTCTGGCAAGATGCTTTTCTGTCGCGCCTTCCCGCTTCATTCCTACTTATACGTGATGGCCAACGACCTGCACAAGCGCCCCTTTGGGCTGCTGGAGGAGCTCATCGCCACGAGCCGCCACGCCCGCAACCGGGTCCACGCGCTTTACGCGACGAAGCCCACATGATCGAGTCCAAAAACGCTGGACAAGTTGACTTGCTGCGCTGGTAGACTCGCGGCCATCCTGACCCAAGACGGAAGAAAGGGGCTAAGCGATGCCCAAGCTCACCCGTTCCGACACGAGGGCTAGGGCTGAATCCACCATGCGGACTGGCACGAGCAAAGGCCGGAAGAGACTAGCCAGGCATCGAAGCGGGCCGCCCGGCGGCGCAAAGACGATCCGGTACTCGGCATTGACGGGATCCGCCCACGGCGTTCCCCGCTCGAGCCTCGTCACCGCGATGGCGCGGAACGGGACCGACTTCGGCATCCGCGCGAGCGGCCTCGGCGAGCGCTGGTTCACGGCGCCGGCGGGCACTCCGTTGAGGCTCGACTCCGGCTTCGGCGCCGAGCACGCCAACCGCGACGTCGGCGCCGGTCTCGTGAAGCCGCCGCGCGCCTGCTTCGACGCCGCGCTCCACGCCCTCGCCGCGGAGCCGCGGGATGGGTGATAGCGCGCCGCTTCGAGCGCGAGGCCACCGCCGACTGAGAATCGGCATCGACACCGGCGGCACCTTCACCGACGTCGTCGCGGTCGACGAGGCCACCGGCGAGATCTTCACGACCAAGACGCCCTCGACTCCTCGCGATCCGTCCGTCGGGGTGCTCGACGGCGTTCGCAAGATCCTGCGCCTCGTGGGCGGCGCCGCCGTCGCCGCGGTGTCTCACGGCACGACGGTGGCCACCAACGCGCTTCTCCAGGAGCACTTCCCGGGGCTGGGCCTCGTCACGACACAGGGCTTCCGCCATGTGCTGGAGATCGCGCGACAGGCGGTGCCGCGCGGCTACGGCAACTCCTACTTCTGGGTGAAGCCCGACCGCATCGTGCCGCTCCACCTGGTGCGCGAGGTTCCCGAGCGGATGACCTTTCGCGGCGAGGTGCTGCGTCCGTTCGACGAGGCCGCCGCCGGTGAAGTGGCCCGCTGGCTTCGCGACCGGGGCATCGAGTCGATCGGGGTGAGCTTCATCCACGCCTACGCCAACCCCGAGCACGAGCGGCGGATGCGCGCCGTG
>Ga0207646_10006242_pt1 | contig 12377 bp, 13 predicted proteins | sample KBSK5502metaG_FD_184343 | JGI IMG/M metagenome (GOLD analysis project Ga0207646, IMG submission 184343) | Corn, switchgrass and miscanthus rhizosphere microbial communities from Kellogg Biological Station, Michigan, USA - KBS K5-50-2 metaG... | ecosystem: Host-associated > Plants > Roots >...
CAAGATTACAACAAATGACGATTCTGAAACTCGCATGCGGATCGCCAGTTAGTTGTAAACCTTTGAAAATCAAACGGAAATTTGGTAGCGGGGGGCGGGATCGAACCGCCGACCTTGGGGTTATGAATCCGGCAACCTAACAGCGCGCCTGTTACGTTGTGGTCACATTTACTAACATTTACCGCGGATCGCAGCCCATTACTTTTGCGCCTGTATACACCTATTAGTACCTGTTTCGGTTTAAGACCGACACAGTTTTCCCCACAGTCCCCAGACCTTGGGAGTTCATCACCCACGGTCGCTCAATTAACCATCAGCCCTCGCTCCGCCAATTCAGCTTTGGTTCGTTCCAGTTCACAGTGCGAGCAGATTGAAGGCGGGCAGAACGATCCATTCGTTTCGCGCGCGGTGGCAGGGCTTTTTGTCTCGTCTCTCTTTTCATCCGATTACTGGTCCTGGTCTTCAAAAGCTCAAGCCTTGAGCCGGTTCAAAACGCCGTTCGCGATCTCGATATTGAACCGCGCCGAGTCGAGGTCGTATCCAAGCCACTCCTTCATAGACTCGTGCTCGGGATTTTGTGGATTTGCGAGGATCTCGATCAGCTCATTGTAGCCGCCGATGCCGCCGCAGTCCTCAGGCGGGCAGGCGTTCGCGCCGGCGAGGCAGATGGGGTGTTGGAATTCCGGATCGGGCGGTAGAATCTTTTCCACGACGATCTTGTGTTCCCAGCCGTCGCCGAAGTCGTACTCATAAACAAAACTTCTCTTTACCGCCGGGGCCACTTCAGCGACTGTGTAGCGTTTCTCACTGAGAGTCTGCCTGCCGAAGCCCATCATTTCCGGGTCGGGCGTGCCGTAGTACGTGTTGCCGGCAATGAACCGGTGTAGATGGCTATCGGTCCAGCCCATGACTCTTTGGATGACACCGTGCAGGCGGCGGAGCGGCATGTCTGAGCGAACCATAAAGCGCCGCCAGATTGGTGGGTCGGACCCTTTCAACGTGATCTTGAGCTGATAGAGCGCCGCCCCGTCGAGTTCCAGGTCTTCGTTTACGGAAACGCTCCTTTTCCGCTTGCGTTCCGCTTTCCGATTCTCAACGCCGGGTAACATCCCCAGTTGCCTTCTCAATTCAGTCACATCCGGAGCAAAGGCAGCTTTGTCCGTTTCAGCGGCGCTTCTTTCGAAGTCAATCAGCAAAGCCTCCAATCGTTCCCGCCCGGCGACGGACTTCGTGGCTTGTCTTGGTGTTTTCCCCATCAGTACTGGAACCGGTTCATCCAGCCACTCTTCCCAGCGTTTCTTCGCCATCTCCTTCATGAGGACCTGCACTTCGGGAAGCGCCGAAAAGGCTTCCTGCTCTTCGCGGTGCCGCTGTTGCTCTGGCGATTCAATGCCATCTTTCATTTGGGCAAACTTTTCTTTGACGGATTCTCTGACTGAGTCCTGCAACACGGCATCGTCACCAAGGCGTTTGGCGATCTCAGTGCGGATTGCCTCGGATCTCCTTTCCGAATTGACGTCGACAATGAGCTTTCCGCCCTCGATAGCTATGTTGCCCAGAATAGTGTTGTCCCAGGAGCGGTGTTTCTCGTTGCCTCTTTTCATCCAGGAGAAGGTGAAGGTCTGGAGCTCGCCTTTTTCATTTTGCGTGGCGTCCGCCAGCAGCGCTTCTTCCGTCTCCAGCAGATTCAGCGAGCGCAGCTTGTCGAACGCGGTACGTGGCGAACAATCGAGTTGGTAAATGAGCTTGACGAACTCCAGCGGGTCGCCATCGGTGTTTTGCAGAATCGGCAGTTGGGGATTCAGCAGGCGGCGCCTGAGCGTGAAATAAAGCTGTCGCAAAACGGGTTCGACTTCCTGCAAATCATCGTTGGAAATCTTCCGGCGAGGACCAAACAGAGTTTGTCGGGCATCCAGAATATCGAAGTGGAAATCAGGCGGGAAGGGGAAGGGAGCCATACCGAACATGACAGCAGTCTGCCCCAGCGATATCACCCGCGTGTAAACAATGTCGCCTTTTTTTAAGACCTCCGAAGCCTGACGTTCTCTAACTATGTGTTCAGAGTGCGTGAATAGATCACGAAGTTTGAGGCTGGTACCCTGATTAACTTCCTGCACTGACCAGAAGCTGACGTGCTGCCGGAATGCCTCTAATGCAAACTGTTTCTGATCTGGGTCCAAGTCCTTTGCCCCCATCAGAAATGAAAAAGCTAATGGCACCTCGATTGGTGGGTCGACCTCTGATTCTTCCTGGTGAATGTAATTGAACAACGCCCACGGAACAAAAGAGGTTCCAGATTCAGGAGTGTCCTCGATTGGCAAGGATTCGCTGGAGCCTTCTGTATATTCCCGCCAGGCGTTCTCGATGAAATCAGGTCCGTACCACTCGTTGGCGACATGCATCAGGAGGTGAACTACCACTCCTTCGGTGCGCCGGAGCCTCTGCCATTCATAGTCAATGAAATTGACGGCCTGGTCCTTTGCAAGGCAACAACGCTTGTATTTCTTGCCGCTGCCGCAGTGACAAGGATCGTTTCTGCCGATTTTCATATTCGCTAGTAGTATCGAGGTCAACCTCGGTCAGGCCCGACTTTCTCGAGAGATTAGCTGGCGAGAATAGCAGAGTCCCTGTTGTGACTAAAAGCAGTCGCTGGGATTTTAGGTTTCAGTGCGGCCTCACTGGGCTTCCGCGAACCCTGCTCCCAGGCTTGAACCGTCTTCGGACTGATATTCAAGAAGAAAGATCCCACGTTCATCCTTGCCCGAATGTCAATAATGACATATAGTGACTTCGTGAATGGAGCAGACAAACCGCTCCGGTGGTTGCATGGTGAAGTCAAAACGCCTCCGTTCTCACACGCAGCTCGACTGGAAGCGGGGTTATTGCTCAGGCGGTTGCAGCAAGGCGAAACTCTTTCGCTGCCCCATTCGCGACCGTTACCCAATATTGGCGCGCGCTGTCACGAACTGCGAGTACGTGATGAAAGCAAGAATTGGCGTATCGTTTATCGCACTGATGAGGATCGCATCTTGATCGTGGAAGTATTTAAGAAGACCACGCGCCAAACACCAAATGCCGTGATTAAGGTGTGCCAGCGGCGGCTTACAGAATACGACCGAGCTAGGAGAGTCGATTGACATGAAAATGAGGAATGCAGAAAAGCGCATCCAAGCTTTGGGATGGAAAGACGGGACCGTGGCTGAGTTCCTGAAGCTGACGCCGGAAGAATCGGCCCTAATCGAGATCAAGCTGGCTCTCAGCCGCAAACTCCGCGAACGCCGACAGAAACGAATGACGCAAGCTCAGCTTGCCCAAAAACTTCGTTCCAGCCAGTCGCGCGTGGCCAAGGCGGAGACGGGGGACAGTTCAGTGTCAATCGAATTGCTGGTACGCGCTATCCTTGCTACCGGTGCGACGGCAAAGGACGTCGGCAGAGCGATCGTCAATAATTCATGATGTTCGAACGTTGGTTGCACTCTCCTTTACAGTCGCTGAAAATACTGTCGTCTCCGCCAGAAAGACAATAGGTAGCGGATGAGCATTGGGAGAGTTTGGCGTCAGAATAACTGAACGGTTTCAAAAGTCACTCTCGAATTTCCCCAAATGAGTGGGTGCCTTCTTCACCGCCAATTCCACACCGGCTCCTTACCGCTGATTTCCGGTAGATAAATGCCATCCTGTTTGTCAGGACGGACATACTTGACGAGGAAATCAACGATCCAACTCCGCTGGCCGTCTTTGCCGGGATTGGTCAACTCGTTTCGTTCAACCCGCCACACGGCTCCCTCTACCGGATCGCTCGCGCCATGGAAGCCATAAGTGTCGAGTTTGTTCATTGCCACCTCGATGCTCAGCGGTCCACCGCGATGGATAACCGTTGGAGTCATAAAGTCGACGTTCTTCACGCGAGCGATTAACTCGTCATATCGAGCGCGCTCAGTACCCACCATCAGATCAAATGCCGCGAATGGCTCGTGCTTAAGTTGATAACGAGTTCCGTGTGCTTGCATTAGCCATTCGCCGACTAAGCGTTCGCCATCTCGTAACACGGTGAGAAAGCGATCTTGATTCGCATAGACCCACTGGGCAAAGCGCCAGTGCTGCTCGAAAGGCGAGGTGTCGGCAACGTAGCCCGCGCGCACCAGCGGATAGAGCACACCGTCCAGTCGTGCCACGCCGACGTTCGTGCCATCAAGCTTCTCTTGCACGATAATGTGGTCGAGACGATCGCGTGCTTTGAGGGTTGCGATGCGTGCTTGGCCCAACTCACACGAATTATCGCCCGGCCCCATGCGACTGTCTGGCAGATGCGCGATGTGCCCGTAGTTTTTCATTCCCAATGGTTTTCTTCGTTCTTCCATGGCGAATCAACGTATCTAGTGGATAATCCAAAACCAATGCAGTGCCCCTTACCCACCCTCACCGGATAAAATAGATCAGCACGCGGTAGTTACATTGACATTACGCTGTGCCCCTGTGACTTTGCTGGGCATGACTTGTGATTCGGGAATCGAACCCATTTGACGCTGCCCCTAGCATCACCCAAGTGAGCTGCTTTAACAGCTTAATCCAACTTAACCAGTTGGCGGTTTGTGCTCGCCTCTATTCCTCTCCGGCTACCTGCTGCATCGGTTACTCGACTAGCTCAGTCTGCCAGTTGAGTTCCTGAATACGCGCGTCGAGATCGCGATAGTTCTTCGCCAGCTCATCGGCGCGCTTCTGAATCTCGGCCACGTTAATAGTCGAGATGTACTTTACCTCCGAGCGCGTGAAGCGTCCTTGCGTAATCGCGGCCGTTTGCGCCAGTTCGGCGTAAGCACCACGCTGAAGCGCAAGCACATCACGCTCCGCCAGCGCATCCGAGATCGTTCCACGTCCGGCAAATGCCGTTGCGGAGTTAGTTCTGTTGATGCGCTTGATCAGGTCAAGCAGCTCGTTCGAAACGCGACCCAGTTCAGCGATCAGCTCCTGCGGAGTTTCGGCCGGCTTATCGCCTTCCTGGACCTTCGCGTTCGTAAGCAGTCTCGACTTCAGTTGCGCGATTCTCTTTTGGCAATCCGCGCGTAGAATTAGTGCTTCTGCTAGCTTCATTTTTGTCTACCTCCTACAAATGGAAAATCGTTTCCGTTGCAAACGAATCGAAGTACCTTTTGAGTTGAGCTTGAAAGAATGGCTGCGGGAGAAGGAGTCGAGCCTTCATCTTCGAGTTCAAAGCCCGACGTGTTGCCGGTTACACCATCCCGCAAGAAGTCCAAAGAGTTTCGGGGCACTGGGATTCGAACCCAGACCCTCGCGCTGATCTGGCGCTAGCGACCGCTCATAAGACGGCTGCCTAACAATTACTCATGCCTGGTCGACAAGACTGGTCGCGGTGGAAGGAATTGAACCGACTCGCTCGATTATCAATCGAGTGCTCTGGCCGTTGAGCTACACCGCGAAGTGGTTGACCCGACGGGGCTCAAACCCGCACCTCACGGCTTAAAAGGCCGCCGCTCTGTCGCTCGAGCTCCGGGTCAGCAAGAATGGCTGTGGCGGAAGGATTCGAACCTTCGATGGCCGGATTAACAATCCGGTGCCTTACCAACTTGGCTACGCCACAAAAAAATTGGCTGCGGCGGCGAGACTCGAACTCGCACACCCTCGTTTACAAGACGAGCGCTCTGTTTATCCAATTGAGCTACGCCGCAATTTGGTGGACTGGGAGGGATTCAAACCCTCACAAGAAGTTTGCAGGACTTCTATGCTCTCGGTTACATCACCAGCCCGTAAGAATTTGGTGGCTGTGGGTGGAGTCGAACCACCAACCTCGCGCTTATGAGACGCTTGCTCTAATTCCGCTTGAGCTACACAGCCGTTAAGGATTTTGGAAGCCCGCGGAGGAGTTGAACCTCGTGCCTTTCCACCCAGCTCTTAGAGGTTCGGTTTAGAAGACCGACGCCGGGAACGCGGGCCAGACTTTGGAGGCGATGGTGAGATTCGAACTCACACACTGCTGTTTACGGGACAGCTGCTCTGCCAGTTGGAGCTACATCGCCTTTTTAGATTTGTGGTCGGGGCGTGAGGCCGACGACGCCTCTGCGAACTCCACCATCCCTGACAGTCACCGTTCTGCCGGGATGAGTCACGCCCCGATAACTTGCGAACTAAATTTGGTGCCCAAGGAAGGACTCAAACCTTCAACCTCTGGTTTGTAGGACCAGCGCTCCGTCAGTTGAGCTACTCGGGCAGAAGTTGGTGGTCGGAGTTGGAATCGAACCAACCTTTCGGGCTTTTCAGACCCGCGCTAATCCGTCTCAGCTATCCGAGCCGAGACATTGCCGATTGCCGATTTTCGATTTCCGATTGGTCGGACAACGAGAGTTATCTTTCAATCGGCAATTGGCATTCGACAATTGGCAATGCCCGTCAGGCCCTCCGCTTTCGCTCGTTGTGCACCTTTTCAATGACGGCCCGATCATCGTGCACGTCCATGAAGAGGTACTTGCGCCACTCGGCTCTCGCCTCTGCGTAGTGACAGAGCACGACGCGTTCGAGCTTCACGCGCAGCGCCGACTGCGAAGTCAGCAGCGGCATTCGTGCTTCTTCCGGTGTGCGGTTGCTCTTCCGGTTGTTGCACTTGATACAAGCCGTCACGATGTTCACTGGCGAGTTATCACCACCACGCGAACGCGGCAGGATGTGATCGAGTGTTAGCTCAGCCACGCCTTTCTTCTCGCCGCAGTATTGGCAACGGAACTTGTCGCGCATGTAAATCCGCAAGCGTTTCATGCCCGACTGTTCACGTCTCCGGCGAACGTTGATGTAAGTGCGCCGGCGAATTACCGACGGCACAGGCCAGTCATCATGCGCTGAACGCAGCACGCGATTGCCGTCGAACTCTTCAACGAAGACCGTGTTCTTGAAAGTCATGATGATTGCGCGCGCGACACTGACGGTGCCGAGCGGCTCGTAAGTTTGATTGAGCAGCAGAACTCTGCCATTGAGTGCCATTTCTCGGCACCTCCTTTCGTTTGAATTGTGATTGCAATTGGGGGAGAACTTTCGGAATCAAGAGCGGCCCTGAGGCTTAGATCGCACTGCGACAATCACCGCTCTTGAAGTCAATCGTTAATCGAGAAAAACGACTGCTCTCGCGCCTGGCGCCTGGTACTCGGTGTTCATCAACACGCGGTGCCAGACATCCAGCACCACAGTCTTGTGATCTAGATGCCAGACGCGGCCACGGACATACACAGTCGCATCTCGCGTCATGCGAGACCAGCCCCAATTCTGTGCGTTCGAATTGGAGTTGAGCAGCGCGGCATATTCGCCCGCGAGCAATCCTCGCGGGTGACGGCTGCAGACGTATACAAGTTCTCCTCCGGTTCGATACAGGAATTGACACATGTGCGGCTTGCCACCGCGTCCACGACTGATCGGTTCATTTCTCAAGACTAACTTTGGGTTGACGGATAGCTCAGGAGCGGGAACGAAGAACCACTCGCCCTGTCGTACGAATGCTTCGTTGCGACGATGCAGACGGTTCTTGGTGCGCTTGACTTTGCGACCAACGGCCGCGCGCACTTCCGATGGTTGCAGAGCTTCCATCGCGGAGACTACGTTCGACACGGATGCGCCAGGAACAGCGCAAACGAACCAATGTCGCTCGTCGTGACCGCAAAGAAACTTCTGCTTGCCATTGTCTCGTCGGGCCATCAGGAGCAGATGCTTCAGACGCGGACGAATATCAATCACTTCATATTCAACCCGGTCGGTCGCCTCGACTCCGATGTCGAAGTATTCACCTCGCTTGTCGGATCGAATGTCGATCCCACGATTTCGGCTAAAGGTCTCGCGAACTCTCACTCGCGCTCCCATGCGTTCAAACATGGTTTCTAACTGACTTTGCATACACTCTCTTTCTAGTTCTTGGCGGACTTCAATTGAAGCCGCGTTATTGAACGCGACACGGACGCTCGGACCGGCTCTCAAGCTTGAAAGAATGTGCAAGCCGGCACTAACGACCGCGACTTTCCATCGCATTGAGCGAGTGAAAAGATCTCCGGACATTGGTTTGGTACATCTCTGACTTCATTTCGTCGTCTCCTTTGGTTTAGGTTTGAAGCAAGCGAGTGCCTGCCTCGCTGAATAGAAATTGGAGCGCGCGGTGAGACTCGAACTCACGAATACCGGATTTGCAATCCGGCGCCTTAGCCGCTTGGCGACGCGCGCAAATTGGAACGGAAGGAGAGATTCGAACTCTCGAATCGAGTTTGGAAGACTCGCATGTTTCCGGCTACATCACTTCCGCGAGCGGCGCAAGTTAAGGCAACTCGCGCCTTGGTTGTGGGGTGAGATCATTGATCAGTAATGGAACTCCTGGCAGGACTTGAACCCGCAACCTCGACGTTCGAAGCGTCGCGCTCTTCCGTTTGAGCTACAGGAGCTTGAAAGAGATTTGGAGCATCGTACCGGAGTCGAACCGGTGTCTCGGCATTGGCAACGCCGTGTCTTAAACCAACTGGACCAACGATGCATTTGGTCGGGGAGGACAGAATCGAACTGTCACCACGAGTTCCCAGGACTCGGATGCTTGCGTTACACCACACCCCGATGAATTTGGTGCGCCAGGTGAGACTCGAACTCACAATCCCCTGCTTAAGAGGCAGGTGCCTTGATCCGAATTGGCTACTGACGCATGGCGGAACTGAACGGACTCGAACCGTCATCGACCTGATCGACAATCAGGTGCCTCACCTCTCGGCCACAGTTCCATGCGAAAAATTGGCAGCGCGTGTCGGATTTGAACCGACGATCGCCTGATTGAGAATCAGGTGGCTTAATCCGCTTGGCGATGATTACTGGCGCGCCATCGAATTAAGAATTTAGGTTGGCAATGAAGGGTTGAATGATTTCAAGTGCTCAGACGACTACACCCGGAGGCCTTGAGCCCGCTTATCCTTCTGAGCGGGCCGGGCATTTCTGGATTCGACTTCAACAGCAATCGCGTCGCGGACGGCGTTCACAACTTCAGCAATCAGATTGATTTTGCGCAGACTGTTTGCTCGCGCGGATGCATCGTTCAGGTCGAAATCAAATGAAACTCGGCGAGAACAATCAGCTAGATCGAGAACGACCGTTCCCCACTTCCAAGTGTCTTCGGGATCATCTGGAAGGTCGCGGGTGTCTTCGACGACACCGATGATGAACCCGGGCAGTTCTGGATCTTCGTTAAGAAACTCACGGCGTCGAAGGTGATACCGTGTAGTTTTTTCTTCGCTCATTTTTGAGTGTGTTCCTTTCTAAGCTGCCTCATTGGGCAGCGGATTTGTTTTGCTACGTCATGTCGGTTTTCCTCCTTTCAAGGTTTTGACGATGATCATTAACACGCTTCTTTCATTTGGAGTTGGGTGGGTCGAAGGGAGTCGAACCCTCACGGGCCGCAGTCACAGTGCGGTGCTCTGCCATTTGAGCTACGACCCACACAGAAGGGCGACAAGGAACGAGCGTGACGAGACATTTCGCAGATGTAGTCACGATCAGCTTCGCCCGGAGCTGGCAGGGCGTGTGGGATTCGAACCCACGCATCTCTTGATTGAAAATCAAGCGGCTTGAACCTGGCTTGCCTAACGCCCCGAATGTTTGGTGCGCGTGGAGAGATTCGAACTCATCATAAAGCTGATCTTAAATCAGCCGCCTCTTCCAATTGGGCTACACGCGCAATGAATTGTTTGAACTGGTACTCGCGGAGGGATTCGAACCCACACTGTACAGATCTTGAATCTGTCGTCTCCTGCCAGTTGGACTACGCGAGCAAAAGAATTGCCAATTCACTCTCTTGACCAAGCGTCTCTGCTGAAACACATCAATCGGAAAATCGGCAATGTTGATTTGGTACCGGCGGAGGGATTCGAACCCACACTGTCTAGTTCCTAAGACTAGCGCCTCCTCCCAATTGGGCTACGCCGGCATGGTGAACCCGGCAGGACTCGAACCTGCGACTTGTCGTTTAGGAAACGACTGTTCTGATTCCACTGAACTACGGGTCCGAAGCTTGGTTGCGGAGACAGGACTTGAACCTGCGTCGACGGATTATGAGCCCGTCCCTGGCGGCTTTACGACTCCAGTGTACTCCGCGTCAACTTTTCAAACTGGCTGCGGAGGAAGGATTCGAACCTTCGCATGACTCGTTTCAGAGACGAGCGCCGTTCCACTTGGCTACTCCGCAATCTTCAGGCACGCAGCTTGATGCTGGGGAACGCTGCTCGATAGTCGCGTTCGTGCCTCATCACATAACTTTCGGGCATCGTGGCGCCAACACCGATTACGCGCCATCCGTTCTCGCTCTTAATGCGCAAGAACTGATTCTTCTTTGCGAACTCAGAAGGGATCCACGCGATCTGTTCCGTGCGCCCGCGCCGAAGTCTGCATTGCGTATATGTCTGCATGTGTTTCCCTCCTTTCAATAATAGCCGCAGGAGAAGGACCGCTGCCTGTTACACCATCCCGCAATAAACTGGTTGACCTGGCACGATTTGAACGTGCGACCTCGACCTTCGCAGAGTCGCGCTCTAGTTCCACTGAGCTACAGGTCCGTGTTTGGCGGAGGCGGCAGGAGTTGAACCTGCACACGCAACGCGCGGCGACTTAGCAAGCCGCTGCCATACCAATTAGGCGACGCCTCCGAAAACTGCCCGCCCCATATCGCAGACGGTCTGACATCGTGGCGGAAGGTGAAGGAGTCGAACCCTCGAGACGTATTGCTCGGCCTGGTTTTCAAGACCAGTTGCGCGCCACCGCGCGCCACCTTCCAAAATTTGGCTGGGAAGCCCGGATTTGAACCGAGAATCTCGGGTTTGGAATCCGATGGTTTGCCTTTAGCCTACGCCCCAAAAGAATTCTTGGTGCATGTGGTAGGACTCGCACCTACGAAGTCGTTAGACGCCTGATTTACAGTCAGGTGCTTTTGCTGCTCGGCCACACATGCGCGCATGGAATTCAGATTTCAAATCTCGCGTGCAAGATTTCAAGTCTGAGATCCATCTGTGCTAAAAAATAGATGAAGGCAGAGAGAACAATGCCGCGAACACACTTCGAGGCACACTTCTCCTGAAGATGGCGATCTCGCGGACTCTCGCAAAGGACCGAGATCGTCATCCGTTGAAGGCTCCCTGCCTTCATCTCGCAAATAGGTACTTCGATTGTCAAAAAACTAAAGGAGCGGGCTTTAAGCCTCCCAGGGAAGCTGCCCGCTCCTTCAATTCTCGCTAAAGTTTGCTTTGAGATTTGGGAGCGGGAGTCCGCTCCCGCTGATTATTGCCTGATACGACGGCTATCTATGGACTCTGCCTGTCTTTGTTCGAGTCCGCCGCCAAAAATATTGACGGATGACAAACTCAGGCCCGATAAACACACGCCTGGCATACCGGTGCACGGCTGCCGTTTGGGTGTATGTTCCTGGTATGTCCAACTCGTCGTCATTGAAAGTTTTTCCTCACGATGCGCAATTCAAACGATCGCGCAACCTTCCTTGTATAAGACAGGACCATTGATCCTGTCAAGCACTTTCTACGGAAAACAATCTGCGAACTATCGTTCACCTTGGCTTTGATAACTCTACCGATTCGTGAGTTGCCCTGCGTTCTTGGAACTGAGATGCGAAGCCCCCAAGGTCGCTTTCATGAATCCACGCATCGTTAACTTGGCTTGTAACTTTACGAACCAAACAGCCCAATAGCCTAAAGACTGCTTGCTACGGCCTCCTTAACAGTCGCAAGACAGAGTCTTTGACGAGCACGCGCTAGTCGTTGATAGAGTGAAACGCGGTCGATCCGCAGTTGGCGGACAGTTTGGGAATGGCTGCCGGTCTTCATCCGCACTAACTCATAGCGATTCAACATAGCGTGGTCCAGAAAATCATCCAGGGAATCACTCTCGGTATAAGCGGCGATTGGCTGGCGACCATCTGCGGCGCACAAGTCAACGCGAGGATGGTTGTCGAGTGCGCGGCGAACCGCGTCGGCATCAATGACTGCGTCGCCAAATGTTCCAACTACCAATTTCTCTACCACATGGCGGAGTTGACGAACATTGCCGGGCCAGGAGTAGTTAAGGAGAGCATCAACAGCGTCATCTTCAACTTTCTGCGGCATTGCCGATTTGATCTTCTGTTCAGCCAGCTCTTGGAAATATTGCGTGAGCAACGGGATGTCGGATGTGCGAGCGCGCAGAGGCGGTGTGTTGATGGCCAGCACCGCTATTCGATAAAAGAGATCCTCCCGGAACCGACCGGCGGAAACTTCCCTTGCAAGGTTACGATTAGTGGCCGCAATCACGCGTACATCGATTTGAATCTCTGCATGAGCACCCACTGGCCGCACAGCACCCTCCTGCAATAC
>Ga0207646_10006245_pt1 | contig 12371 bp, 10 predicted proteins | sample KBSK5502metaG_FD_184343 | JGI IMG/M metagenome (GOLD analysis project Ga0207646, IMG submission 184343) | Corn, switchgrass and miscanthus rhizosphere microbial communities from Kellogg Biological Station, Michigan, USA - KBS K5-50-2 metaG... | ecosystem: Host-associated > Plants > Roots >...
TTGGCGCTGGCCTCGCGGATATCGACGCCCCACCCGCGGGACTGGCGCTGCTCGGTACGCAGCAATTCTTGGTGCGCTGCAGTCCTGGCGATCAGGTAGCTGCCCGACTTCGTGGTGTCAAGGGGGACGCCAGCCCAGTCGCCGAACGTGAGCGCCTTCGCGATGCTCCGCCTGGCCAGCCCGGTTCTGAGCTGGTCCGCCTGCACCGACTTGAACAGGCCGGCGGCGCGTCCCGATGCGTGCGAGCCTGCCGTATCGCGCTCCACGACCACAACCATCCGCCCGGCGATCGCGCAGTGCAGCGCGGTGCTGAGGCCGAGCGCGCCGGCGCCGATAACGACAACGTCCGCTTTCATGACGTCAGTGTGCCCGACCGGCGCACCGGTGCAGACCGGATGGCGTGCAAGCAATGGCATGACTTGATGCGTTGGCATTGTCAGAACAACCGCTGATCGGCGGCCGCGCTTGGGGTGGTCGTCAGATAGCGAGCCGGAACACTTTAGCGGCGTTGCCGCCTATGGCCGCGGCGACCTGCTCTGCCGTGCAGCCGATGTCAAGCAGGGTCTTCACCAGTGTCCTGGCGTTGTGTTCGACGCCCGGCACGCCTGGCCAGTCGGTACCGAAGATCATCTTGTCGGCGAGCCGCGGGAGCGAGGAGCCGTAATAGTCCGCCACCCGCTGCGGTGGCAGTCCTGACACCTCGAGCCACACGTTCGGCTTCATCAGCGCGAGGAAGGCTGCCTGGTCATACCACCAGCCCCGGCCGCCGTGGGCGAGCACGATCACGAGTTCAGGGAAGTCGCGCATGACCTCGTCGAGCAGCACCGGGTCGCCATACGAATTGACCGATCCAACGAACGTTGAGGTGCCGCAGTGCACGATCACCGGCAGCCTGCGTTCGCACGCCCACGCGTAGGCGGGGTAAAGCATCCGGTCGCGTGCCTCGAAGCCGCCATGCACCGGGTGGATCTTCAACGCGATAGCGCCCAGCGAGACCTGCCTGGCCAGTTCCGCCGTGACCGGATAGTGCAGGTGCGGGTTGAGATTGGCAACCGGGTGAAATCGCCGCGGGTTGTGCCGCACCACCGGTAGCACATCTTCGATCGGCTGGATGCCGGTGACCTTAGGGCTGTGTTCGGTGAAGAGCAGCACGTGGTCGGCGCCCTGGCTGGCGAAGTGCTCGTCGAGCGCGGCCGGGCGGGGCACGCCATCGGCGTCGAACAGCCGCACCAGCGGTGTCTGGGCGCCGAACTTACGGGCCCACGCCTGCCAGTCGGCGGACAGTGTCGGCAACCTGGCCACATGCACGTGCGCGTCGACGAGAAGCCGGCCGTCGAGCATCAGGACCAAGCCGGCCGGGCGTCGGCCTGAGCATCCTCATGCACTGGCTAGCCGCCGTTCCCGCGGTCAGCCAGGGCGCCGGTGACCAGCTCGAGCCCGATTCCGAGCATCCAGACATCCTTGCTGACGACGGTGCCGACCTGGCTCGGCCAGATGCTGCCTCGCTTGCGCAGCGCGGGCGTGCGCGTACATGGCGAGCAGCGAGCCGGAGAAGCCGGTCAGCGCTGCCCCCGCGAGCAAGCCAGGAACAACCAGAACTATCAGGGCGGTGCCGATCGCGATCTCGCTGGCGCCGGGCAGGTCATGAGCCCTGACAGGAAGACGCACGGCGCATCCTTTCAGAAACCAGGGAAGATCTGCCGCATTTTATCGAGGTCAAGCTGGCTGGTTTCAACGGGCGGCGTGTGGGCCGGGTCAAGCCTGCCGTAGACGAGCCTAACGAGGGCCTCGGCCGGCAGCTGCACGTGCGGCAGGCTGCCGTCGGCTTCGGCGGGCTCGAGCCGCACGGCGTCGATGGCCTCGATGATGAATTCGCGTGCCGGATCGGTTGTCCTGACGTGGACAGCCAGCGGCTGTTCTGATGGCTTGCCTGACCTGGCGGCGGTCGGGCCCAGCGCGTCGATCAGCAGGCTGACGGCATCGGCGGCCACCGTGGCTGCCGGGTCGAGAGCGACCGCGACGTCCCAGCTGTGAACGGCATGCTCGCTCAGGCGCATCCTGGCCAGCCCGGTCAGGTCAAGATCCATGCCGAACAGCTGCAGCCGTATCCTGTCCCGCTCGTCAGCGCTGAGCGACTCGAGGCGCTTGACCAGGATCTCGTCGGTCGCGAGGGCGTCGGTGGCCTGCTCCTGCGGGCTCCGTTCGTTCCATGCCTGCCAGATCGGCTGGAACGCATCCCGGCCTGGCGGCTCGGCGCCTTCCAGCCCGGAATCCAGGAACAGTCCGAAGATCTCGGCTCCGGAGCCTAGGTGGCTGAGCACCTGCGCGATCGACCAGTCGCTGGCGTAGGACTGCTGCCGCAGCCCGGCCTCGTCCAGCTGCTCGACGGTGGCGCGCAACGCGTCGTGCGAGTGTCGCAAGGCGTCGATCCATGCCTGGGGGTCTGATTCCACGCTTGTGCTCCGTTCGTGGCTCGGGACGCTCTGGTCAGAACGCTCTGGTCAGAACGCTCTGGCTGCGGACTGAGTTAGCCCGCCTGCGGCTACGCTGGGCAATGCGGAGGGGCCCCTCCGGAAACGACTGTAGCAGCTTCCGGAGGAGGCCCTCCACTACCATAGATCGATGGAAGCGGACCAGTTCCCAGGGGGCGGGTGCGCTGCTGGGCCGGAGCCGAGGCGGCTGCGTGCAGACGCGGCGCGCAACCGGGCCGCGATCGTGGCCGCGGCCCGCGAGGTGTTCGCCGAACAGGGCCTGGAGGCGCCGCTCGAGGAGATCGCGCTCCAGGCCGGCGTGGGCATCGCGACGCTCTACCGCCGGTTTCCGGCGCGGGAGCAGCTTGTCGCTGCGGCCCTGACCGAGAAGGTCACTCAGTACGCCGAGGCGGCCGCCGACGCGCTTGCGGCGGCCGACCCGTGGACGGGCTTCGTGGCCTACGTGCACCGGATCTGCGAATTGCAGGCCGACGACCGCGGGCTCAGTGACCTGCTGTCGATGGCACTCTCCGCTGACGAGCACATCGAGCAGCTGCGTGCCACAGCCAACACCCAGGTAGTCGAACTGGTCGAGCGCGCGAAAGCGGCGGGGAAGCTGCGCGGTGACTTCGTGGGCGAGGACCTGCTCCTGATGCTCATTGCCAGCGCCGCAGTTGGCCAGGTGATGCGCGCGGATTGCCCTGATGCCTGGCGACGGTTCGTCGCGCTGGTGCTCGATGCGCTGGAGCGGCGGGATGCGCCCGCGCTGCCGCCCCCGCCGTCCTCAGCGCAGATGTACCAGGCGATGCGCAGGCTGGCGGGCGAACGCGGCTGCGGCAAGAGCCGCGAGGGCACCCGCCCGTCGGGCGGCTAGACCTCGCCGCGTCGGAAGGCGCGGTACGCCGGCTGTCGGCAGTTCAGAAAGGACGCGCTGTCGGCGTCGTGAGCCTCGGTGACCTCGCCATCTATCGGGCTCCGGGTCGGCGCCGAGCCGGCTTTCACGCGGCGGCCGTCTCGGTCACCGGCATCGTCCGTATCTCGTCGCCGTCTCGTCGGCGGAGCTGTCCGGGCAGCCAGTCCCCAGGGGCGGGCTCGGGCCTGGGCGCCGGGTCGCGCAGGCCGGGGATGTCCCGCCAGGCATTGGACTCGCTCTGGCTGGGTGGGGCGAGCGTGGCACACACATGGCCGTGCACACGCCAGTCCAGGCAGTCACAGCCGCCTATCGCACCCACGCTACGGGCAGGAAAGTCTCGGACGCCGGTGAACATTGCACGGGTCCCGGGCTCATCGGAGTACATGGCCGCCTCCTAGTTCGCAGCGGCGCGGGACACGTGGAAGATTGTCCCTGCCGGGATTCGTTGCACTGCTTGCGCGTGCAGGAACCGCCGGGCGGTTGACCGGCGTTGAGACGAGCTTCCGCCATAGCCGTTGAAGGCTGGTTGAAAGCGTGTTGAAGCCGCGAGCGGTTATGCCTGACTGCGGCCGGTGTCGGCGGCGAGGCTGGCAAGGGTGTACCGGATCTGCGCAGCGAGTTGGGTCGCCCGGCGGTTCTCGTATATCCGCAGCGCCGCGCGGAGGCTGGCTGCGGCCTGGTCCTGGGCACCGGCGAGCCGGTCCACTTCGGCCTTGGCCTGCAGCACCTCGGTCTGGACCACTGCCGAGGAGGCAGGGGTAATGAGTGCCTCCGCCTCGGCCACCAGCCTCCTGGCCGCGGGGAACTGACCGTTCCTGGCGAGGATCTTCGCCCGGAGGCTCAGCATGCTGGTCGCCCAGATGCCAGCATCGGGCACATCCGCCGCCTGGACTTCGTCGCTCATCTGCTCCGCCTCGTCGAAGCGGCCCTGTGCGTAGAGCGCCTCGGCGAGCATGGCCGCGATGAACGCAAAGTATCTCCGCTCGCCCATGGCACGAAGTGCCACATACGCTTCCCGCAGGTAGCGTTCGGCCGCCACGGGGTCGGCGTTGGTCAGCTCCATCCAGCCCGCTGAGATACCGCTTTCTGCCAGGGCGAATTTCGCTCCGAAGCCGGCGAATATCGCCCGGCCGCGGGCGAGTGCCGCGCGGGCGTCGGCGGCGCGACCGACGTAGGCGTACAGGATGCACAGCGGCTTGAGCAGGTCCGCTTCGGCCCACGGATCGCCGCTGGCCGCGTGGAGCAGCTTCTCTGCCCGGGCGACCGCTGTATCGGCGGGGATGGGCAGCCGATGAAAGGTCGCCACTAGCCAGTGACTGGCGCGCATCTGGGCGCGGTGGTGGCCGCTCTGCCGCGCGTAGCCGATCGCGCGCTCCAGGGCTTCTCCGGCCGCCGGGTCATCCAGCCAGAGCCGCAGCTTGCCAACAAGCATCCATGCCTCGGCCAGGCCATCCAGATCGCCTTGGGACTCCAGTATGGCCGCGGCGGCCTCGCACTCCGCCAGGGCCTCGGCGTTGCTTTCGCCCTGCATGTTGTGGATTTCCGCGAGCAGAACTCCGATCCGTGCCCCAACCGCGGGCGCACCCGCCGCCGCGGCAGCCCCAGAGCCCTTCGACAGCACCGCCTCGGCCGCGTCCAGGTCGCCGGCCTCATACAGCGTCGCCCCGAGCAGCCGGAGCAGGCCGGCCCGTAGGCCCTGATCGGCCGCAGCTGCTGCCAGCGCCCGTTCCAGCCAGTTCCGCCCTTCGGCCAGTAGTCCGCGGGCGAGCCAGAAATCCCCGAGCTCATGCGCAAGCCGCGGCCCAGGGTGACGAGCCTGACCGCCCTGCGCCAAAGACCATTCCAGCGCGGCACGGAAGTTGCCGTGCTCCCGCGAGAGCGCGGACAGTCCGCGCTCCCGCTCGGCCAGATGAAGGAAGGCGAGCGCGTGCAGCTCCCGGGCCGCCGGGGTGCCGCCCGCCGCCGCGAGCCGGTCCGCGGCGTACTGGCGCACGGTCTCCAGCAGCCGGTAGCGGGTCGCGTCCTCAGCGGTCTCCGCAGTCACCAGCGACTTGCTCGCGAGCCGGTCGATGACCTCGAGCGCGGCTGCCGCGTCGCCGCCGGTGCACACCTCGGCAACCTGCGCGAGCCCGAACCCGCCCGCGAACACTGACAGTTCACGGAGCATCCGGCGCTCATCAGGCGACAGCAGTTCATAGCTCCAGTCCATGGCTGCCTGCAGCGCCTGGTGCCGCGGGTCGCCGGCTGGCCTGCGATAGGCCAGGAACCTGAACAAGTCCGACAGGTGCGCCTCGATCTCTGCCGCGGAAAGCGTGCCCATCCGCGCGGCGGCGAGCTCAATCGCCAGCGGCAACCCGTCCAGCTTCCGAGAGATCCGCCCGGCCACCGCCACCAGGCCTGCCTCTGGGGGAGCGCCACCGCGCGCCGCCGAGGCCCGGTCCAGGAACAGTTGCACGGCAGGTGCAGTTGCCGCATCGGAATCCGCGTGCTCTGGCGGCACGGCCAGGGGCCGCACCTGGTAGGTGACCTCCCCCGGCTGGCCCAGCGGCTCGCGGCTCGTAGCCAGCACCCGCAGCCCTGGTGAGCTGCGCAGCAGTGCAGCAGCAAGCTCTGTGCACGCGTCCAGCAGATGCTCGCAGTTGTCGAGCAGCAGCAGCAGGTCCGCCGACCGCAGCCGGTAGCGCAGCGCTTCCGTCGCGGGCATATCGCCTTCCTGCCTGACCCCCAATGCCTCCATCACCTGCGCGGGTACCAGATCAGGGTCGGCTATCCCGGCCAGGTCGGCCAGCCACACCCCGTCGGGGAACCGCTCGACGGCCCGCGTCCCAACCTCGACGGCCAGCCGGGTCTTCCCCGCCCCGCCCGGTCCCGTCAGTGTGATCAGTCTGGCCGCACCGAGCAGCCGCTCCAGCTCGGCCAGGTCGGGTCCGCGGCCCAGGAAGCTGGTCAGCGGCGCGGGCAGGTTATGTCGCAACGGTGGCCGCGCTGCCGGGACCTCCTGGCGCAGCACGGCCTGCTCAAGCCGCCGCAGCTCCTCACCGGGTTCCAGGCCCAGCTCCGTGGCCAGCGTGTCCCGTGCCCGCCGGGAGGCCGCTAGCGCATCGGCTTGCCGCTCATCCCGGTACAAAGCCAGCACCAGCAGCCGCCACAGCCGCTCCCGCACAGGGTGTTCCGCGACCAGGCGCTCCAGCTCCCCGGTCACCTGTGCGTGCCGGCCCGAAGCGATATCGGCCTCGATGCGGCCCTCGATGGCGGTCAGCCGAAGCTCCTCAAGTCTCGCGCTCTCCAGGGCCAGCGTCTCTACCTCGCACACATCGGCTAGCGCCCGACCATGCCACAATCCAAGCGCTTGGCCGAAACGGCCGGCAGCGGCTGCCGCATCACCATTCGCCAGCGCGGCGTGCCCCGCCGCGACAAGCCGTTCGAAATGATCAACATCGACGTGACCGGTATCGACCGTGAGCACGTAGCCGCCGCCCCGCGCCGCCAGGTCAACATCGGAGGCGAGCAGAGTGCGCAGTCGTGAGACATACGACCGCAACGTCTTCGCCGCACCTGGCGGCGGACTGCCCAGCCAGACCTCCTCCACCAGGCGCGCAGCCGACACTACCCGGCCTGCCTCCAGCAACAGCAGCGCCAGCACGGCGCGCTGCTTCGGCCCGCCCAGCGCAATCTCACACCCGAGCCTGATTGCCCGCACGGGGCCGAGCAGCCGGACCTCGAACACATTCCCGCCGGTCGTGGGCGGGCAATCGGCCGACACCCAAGCATGATCCGCCTCCTGGGCGCGCCATGGCAAACGATGTCGCTCGTGCCGCGGCTTTCGGTCGACCATCATCCCGCTCCAGGATGCTGCCACCATTGGGTCGTCATCCGCTCAGGGGGAGGGTCTCACGGTCTGGTCAGGCCGTCGGCAGCGGAGGCTTCCAGCAGCGCGAGGAAACGCCTGCCGAACAGGTAGGCATCGCCCGGCCAGCGCGCGGACACGTAATTGCGGTCCTGTACGACGAACGCCGCGGAGTCGTCCGTGGCTGAGCCTCGTGTGGTCAGGTTTCTAGGGCCGCGCTTGAACTGACGGCCGGGATCGGCAACCGCGGCACGGACCTCGTCCTCGACGTAGGCCGAGTAGGTACGGTAATAGCGGCCGAGCCGCCACCCCGTCGCGAAGTAGGCGCTGCGTTCCATGTACTTGGGCAGGCAGGTTGTCTCCCGGTCCGCGAGGAGGCTGCGGCCGCTGTCGTCATGGGTTCTGGCCAGCACGAGCACGCCGTGGCAGATCGCGCCGGCCGGGCGGCGCAGTGCCCAGAAACGCGCGACCTGTTCTCGGAGGACAGGTGAGCCTAGGTACTGGCGCATCCCGGGAGCATGGCCGCCGGGCAGCAGGAGGCCATCGAAGGCGGCCAGGTCGACCTCACCCCATCCGGCGGTCTCGGCGAACGATGGGCCTGCGGCCAGGTCCGCGTACCAGCTCTTTGCCTCGGGCTCGGCGCCGAGCCGGCCGAACAGTACCCCGGTGAGGAGCCTTGGATCGGCGGACGGCACAGTGCCTGCTCGCTCGGTCGCGAAGGCAACCTCGTGCCCGGCGGAGCGCAGGATATGCCACGGCACCGCGACCTCGGTGACGTCGAAGTCGCGATCGGGAACCGGCATCAGCACTCGCACCAGTCGATTATCTCCGCAGGGCTGGACTCTGCTCAGGCTGTCAGACCGAGGAAGCAGCTGGAGTAGGTGAGGGTCGTCACGGTGGCCGCTGAGGTTCACGACTGTCGAGGCAATACCTATACCTAGACGGAGCCTTATCTCACGTGAAGTCTGGGGTGTCGTTATGACAACTGCGGTCGATCTCGGGCCGGGAGCCCGGCGCCTGGCTGAGCTCGTCGCGCGCGTCAGCGATGACGAACTCCCCCTTCCGACGCCGTGATGGTCGGGCTGACGGCGGCCGACGAGCTCGTCGTACGCGGCTGGGACGTCGCCCGCGCGACCGGCCAGTCGTACGCCTGCGAACCTGAGCTTCTCGACGCGGCCAAGCGGCTCCTAAGCATGTTCGCCAGCCCGGATGCTCCAGCTGGCTCGGACGTCCCGTTCGGGCCAGCGCGGCCGGTGCCGGACGAGGCACCCATGCTCGCCCGGGTCGTCGCACTCGCCGGCCGGGACACCAGCTGGTCGCCGGCCGGGAGCGAAGGCCGTCAGGAATAGTTCCGGAACGCCAGCCAGGCGCGCGACCACGCCGACTTCAGCCCGGTGGCCAGGTAGATTCGGGCACCCTGCTCGTCGTCGCTGACGCCGAGGCCATTCCGGAAGATGGCCATGAGCCGCACCCGGGTGTACTCGCGGCGCAGCAGGGCCGGGTCGATGTTGACCGCGATCGCGGCGTTATCGGCGGTTGGCGGCGGACCCCACAGCCAGAAGGTGTTGGCCCCGCTGTACACCTGCGGCAGGCCGTAGCTTGCCCCGTACCGGTCGATGGCCCCGGCCTCGCCGTAGTTCTCCGTCAGGATGGTCGTGTGCCTGCGCAGCCGCGATGGCAGCGAGCGATACTCCTGCGCCACGAGCGCGACCTGCCTGGGCCAGCCGATCGACTCAGCGAGGTCATAGTTGATCTTCTGCAGCGGTACCGTGCGCAATGCGCCAGCCGGGAGCACCGGGAGCGCCACGGGCAGCAGCACCGCGGCTGAGGCCACAAGGCCGGCCGCGGCCACGGTGGCCGGCCGGATCCGGCCGGCCAGCGGCCTGCGGGCCGCGAGCCAGCGCTCAAGCGGCACGCATCCGGCCGCGAGCAGGAAGGCGTAGGCGCCGCCTGGATAGTAGGGCTTACCGCCGAGGACGAACTGCGCCGTGATCGCGAGCCCGCAGCCAACGGCGGCCGGCCGAAATGGGCGCGCCTGCGCGTTGCGGAGCGTCCAGACCAGTCCGGTGATCCACACCGGCGTCAGCGCCAGTCCGGTGAACAGCACCTGGGCCGGCCAGTAGACGGCCCGGTTCTGCCAGGCCTGCTCGGCAAGCGCGCGGAACACGGCAAGGTTCGGCCAGCCGTGCGCGGCCTGCCAGGCCAGATCGGGCGCCGCGAGGATCGCGGCAAGGCCGCAGCCGATGATGAGGTAACGGCTGCGCAGCAAGCGGCGAGCGTCGCTGGCAAGGAAACCGGCCGCCAGCGAGGCAGCCAGCAAGGCGATGTTCCATTTGGCCGCGCTGGTGATCCCCGCCGTGATCCCGATGGCGACCCACCAGCGCGCATCCTGGGTGGCCAGCAGCCTGGTGACGAACAGCAGCACGACGGCCCAACCCACGAAGTCCGGCATCGTCGTGGTCAGCTCGTGCATGGCGGCGATGTACTCACCGCAGCTGGCCGCGCTCAGCGCGGCCAGCACCTGCCCAATCCGGTCGGCACCGAGCATGCGGCTCATCGCCGCGGTGACCACGACCAGCGCGGCCAGCCCGAGCGCGGGCACGAGGCGCAACCCGACCAGGGAGTTGCCGGTCACCAGGCTGATCCTGGCGATCAGCGGGGTGAGGGCGGGCTGGTCGACATAGCCGAAGGCGAGGTGCTTGCCCGCGGCAAGGAAGTACAGCTCGTCCCTGACGTACCCGTAGCGCGCGCTGACAGCCAGCTCCAGGCCGAACGCTCCGGCGGCTATCAGCCAGATCGCGAACGTGGGTGCGTGCGACTGGTAGGCGGGCTTGGCAACTGCCCGAGATTCGGTGGCCGTGTTCATGCGGACATCGTCGCTGGCCGGCCAGCGTCTGCGCTTCGGGCGGCGGGCTGATTTCCCGGATCCGACCCCCGGCCGGCCGCGATCGTGCGGCGGGCAGCCGCCTCCGCCTTCCGGCCGGCCCCGCCGTTCCGTCTTGCGGAGGATCCGAGCTGGTGGCTTGCGATCGTACGATCATGGCGTGAGGAACCCGGTAGCGCTGATGGCCTCGCTTCCGCACGGGCTGGCCGCCCGCGTTGCCGCGCTTCCGCGCCGGCGGCAGGAGCAGGTTCAGGACGCCGGCCTGGCGGTCGCGCTCGCAGTGATCAACGTCCTCGCCCTGCTGCCGTTCCGGGCCCAGCTACATCCGGCATGGCTGGCCGTCCTGCTGGTCATTGCCCAGGCAGTGCCGCTTGCCTGGCGCCGGTCTCACCCGGTCGGCGCCGCCTTCGTGATCGGTGCCGCCAGGGTTGGCTACGACCGGATGGGATTCGGGTTCGCCCCGTTCCCGCTGGGGCCTGCCATTGCCTTTTACACGATCATCGACCGATGCGGGCCGGGCTGGCGGCGGATGGCCGTGCTGGCGGTGGTCGCCGGGGTCACGATCTCGCAGACCGGTCGTGGGCACAGCGAGCCGTACGACGCGATCTTCCAGGTCTTCATCTTCCTCACGGCCTGGGCAGCCGGGGCGCTGAGCCGGGCTAAGCGCGCCAGCCTGCAGGCTGCGCAGGCTCGGGCCCATCGCGCCGAGGCCCGGCTTGACGAACAGGCAGCGCGAGCGGCCGCGGCCGAGCGCACGAGGATCGCGCGCGAGCTGCATGACGTGGTGGCCCACCATGTCAGCCTGATGGCGGTCCAGGCGGAGGCGGCGACCTCGCTGCTTCCCGGCCGTCCCGAGCAGGCGCGACGGTCGGTGCAGATAATCGGCGATACGGCGCGACAGGCGCTGACCGAGCTGCGCCGCCTGCTCGGCGTCTTGCGGGCGCCGGCTGAGCCGCGGCAGACCGCGCCGTCGGCATCGCTCGCGGACCTTGCGGCCGTGCTCGACCAGGTCCGTGGCGCCGGCCTGCCGGTCGAGCTCGATGTGGAGGGCGCTCCGTACCCGCTCGCTGCCAGCATCGACCTGACCGCCTACCGGATCGTCCAGGAGGCCCTGACCAACACGCTCCGCCACACCGCAGCCTCCGGTGCGTTGGTCACGCTCCGGTACGAGCCCGGTTTTCTCACCGTCGCGGTTACCGACCACGGGCCGGCCAGGACGGTGGCGGCGGCCGACGGCCGCGCCAAACCTGGCGAGCCGGGCCGCGCAGCGGGCTCAGGGTTCGGCCTGGCAGGCATCGCGGAGCGGGTGGCCTCGTGCGGCGGCAACCTCACGCTCGGGCCGACGCCTGGTGATGGTTTCGCAGTAGCTGCCCGGTTGCCGGCGCGATGACGGCGCTAGCGGGCGGCAGCCCGATCCGGGTCCTCGTGGTCGACGACCAGGAGCTGGTGCGGGCCGGGTTCTGCGTCATACTCGACACGGCCGACGGGATCACCATCGCCGGCGAAGCGGCCGACGGGGCGGCCGCCGTCGCGCAGGCAGCGGCGCTCGGCCCGGACGTGGTGCTGATGGACGTGCGGATGCCGGGAATGGACGGGCTCGAGGCCACCAGGCTCATCACCGCAGCAACCGCGCCGGCCCACGGGCCGCCCAAGGTCGTTATGCTCACGACGTTCGACCTCGACGACTACGTCTACGAGGCGCTGCGCGCGGGCGCGAGCGGTTTCCTACTGAAAGACTCCACGCGAGCCGACCTGATCGCGGCCGTCCGGGCCGCGGCGGCAGGCGACGCGCTGCTCGCCCCGTCGGTGACCCGCAGGCTGATCGAGGCGTTCGCCCGTCGCCCGGCCCAGACCTCACCGGCACCGTCCCGGCTGACGGCGCTGACCGGGCGGGAACGCGACGTGCTGCTGCTGCTCGCTCGCGGCCGCAGCAACGCCGAGATCGCCGCCGCGCTGTTCGTGAGCGAGGCGACCGTCAAGACGCACGTCGGCAACCTGCTCGCCAAGCTCGGCCTGCGCGACCGGGTTCAGGCCGTCATCCTCGCCTACGAGACCGGCCTGGTGATCCCGGGCGAGCCGACCGCCGCAGAGAACTAGGCCGGCACGGAGGAGCCCCGGTCCGACCCGCCGGGTCAGCGGCCGCCTTCGATCCGGGCGGCGCTAGCCTGCGCCTCCGGGTGCCCGGCCTGCGCGGCGGCTTCCCGCTCGATCTCGGCGTTGAGCTCGCCGCCGATCAGCACGGCGAGCCCGGTCAGG
>Ga0207646_10006246_pt1 | contig 12371 bp, 7 predicted proteins | sample KBSK5502metaG_FD_184343 | JGI IMG/M metagenome (GOLD analysis project Ga0207646, IMG submission 184343) | Corn, switchgrass and miscanthus rhizosphere microbial communities from Kellogg Biological Station, Michigan, USA - KBS K5-50-2 metaG... | ecosystem: Host-associated > Plants > Roots >...
CGGCACGTGGACCACCGCTGCCGACCACTCCTCGGTGGTGTACCGGGACCGGTCGAAATACGCCACCGAGAACAGCGCCACCACCCGGTCACACCGATCCAGCGCATCACTGATCGCGGTCACGAAATTCCGGCCCGCCGCCCAGTCCCACACATCCAGCTCGACGGTGTACCCCGCCGCGGCCAGTTGCCAGGCCACCCACTCCGCCCACGCCCGGTCAGCACCAGCATGACTGACGAAAAAATCAACCCGATCCCCACCCACGCCCCCAGTATCCCGGCCACCACCCGCGGCGGCATACCCCGTTGCCAGACTGCTCCCCCTCATCGGCCATGATCGGTCCGATTCCCAAGCTGACAGTGCGGCTTCGATTCCCGTCTCCCGTCCGGCGGCAAAGGCCCAGGTGGAAGGGCCGTCCTCCCAGCGCGGCCATTATTGAAGCCGAGCAAGATCACCCTCAAGGCCGTCTCTGACGGCAGGACAATTCCCTCGTAAAGCTGCATGGTTCATGTACACGCGTTATCTGGGGCCGATGACCAGGATCCCGTCGTCTTCCCAGGTCAGCCCGTCACGGACGCGTCTCTCAAGGAGGCAGCGACGAAGAGGTATCGTGAGGTGCAGCATCAGGGGCGAGTGCATGTCCGCTCATGGCCAGGCGGCAAGGGCGATCGGCCATCGGCCGCGTGGAGCCAACGTGACCGGCCGTCACGGACAGCCTCAGATAACACGTCTGCGACAGGCAGAGAACCGGACAAAACGGCACTGTCGCCTTCCGTCGCGGACGCCTGATCGCGACCCCGGATTACACGCGAAGACGACCTTGACCGTGATCTTCCATCGGTTTCGAACCGGCGCCTATCGAAAGGATAGCCAGGCATCGCAGCCGCCGAAGCCATAAAACGTGCCCATTACGTGCCCGACCAGGCAGCCATCGGAGGTATCCCAGCCCCATCGAGTTCGAGGCGCGGCTGAGGTCGCCAGATCACAGCGGCTAACCCACACCCGACGTGTCCGGGGACGGGGGCAAGGTCAAGCCGGTGTAACTGCGGCCTTCGAAGTGGTGTGCCCCCCGTAAGGATCTGTGGCTCTGACTTGGGTGGCATCCTGTTTATCGGCACAGGTTGGCCGGTCATGGCCTCCGCTGTAGCAATGACCTGCGTCATGCTGGTGCCGGTTCCACTGCCGATATTGTAGACAGCGGAAGTCCCCAGCCTTGATGATCGCGAGAGACAACCGCACCGTAGCAACATCTATGACATGCTCAAAGTCGCGAACCGTGGAGCCGTCGCCGCCTTCGGGAGTTTCGGCGACCCGGTCGAGCTGTTCGCCGCGTGCAGGATCGCCAACGTGGCGGGCTTGCTGCTGCTGGTCAGCTTCGGGGTCATCGGCAGCGTGGCGACGCTCGGGGTTCTCGGCTGGCGGCTGGTTTACTCTGGCTGCCGATCCCGGTCGGCGCCGCCGCTTACGTCTCCCTCAAGATGCCGGGCGTCGCCGGCCTGAATGCCATGGCGCGCCAGGCCGCATCCCTGGCCCCCGCCGACTGCAGCACTAATAATCGTCAGGTACCTGACGTAAGCGTAAAATTATTTTGGCCCGAACGGTCCGTGGTTCCCGTTCCCGGCCAGGTGCTACTTGCCACGAAGGCTCGGATCGGCAAGAATTACTCGATGCCTCGTGGGGGACCTAATGGTTGATGAAACGTAGTTTATCCTTCTCCGGCGCGGGCGCTTGCCTAATCCTCCGGGGTATTAGCGAATTTAATGTGCGCAAGTTACGCATGCGACGCCAGAGCATTGTCTTCGTTGGGGAAGGGAACTGGTATGACCACTCCTACGTCGCCGGATGGTTCCGGCAGCCGCGAGTTCGAGCAGCGCATTCTTGAAGTGATGCCCCAGGTGATCCGGGTGGCCCTCGGAGCCGACGAACGCGACGTCGTCGCGCGCCTGGACGCGGTCGACGCGCAACTGCGAGAGGCCGACGTGACCGTCGTCGTGCTCGGCCAGTTCAGCAGCGGGAAGTCAACACTGCTGAATGCCCTGCTTGAGGAGCCTGAGGGCATTTTCCCCGTGGACTCCTACCTGTCGACACGGGTGGTGACCTCCGCTCGGTGGGGTCAACGGGAGACGATCACGCTGACGCTCACAGCCCGGCCAGGCGCGCCGGCGGAAGCGCGCAGGGTCGGGCGGGCCGAACTACGTGCCTACATCAGCGAGGCCGAGGTCCAGGACGGCACGGCCGCGGCGGACGCGGACCGGGTGAGGTCGGTGTCGATCGAGACCCCCAACCCGAAGCTGCGTGACGGCGTGGTGCTCATCGACACCCCCGGCGTCGGCGGGGTGGTTCCCGGCCACACCGAGGCCACCCTGGGGGTCTTGTCGCAGCCGGATGCGGACATGGTCCTGTACGCGATGGACGCCAGCCGGCTGCCGCTGCCGTCGGAACTCGCGTTCATCGAACGCGTCGCCACCGCGGTGGACGCCGGAAGGTCCCCGGAAAGGCTGCTGTTCGCCGTCACCAAGGCCGATTCCGAAGGCGACTGGGACGCGCTGGAGCGCGAGGCGCGGGCGCGGCTGTCTGCCGTGCCTGGCATCGGGGAAGGATCCACGATCTTCCCGGTGTCGAGCGATAGCCGCCTGCGTCAGCTGGTCGGCGACGAGCCGCCAGACGACACGCCGACCGGTTTCGGGCGGTTCGAGGCCCGGCTGTGGGGCGATGCCGCCCGCGCCCGGCTGCGGCTGCGGACCGGCGCCGCACTGGCCGAGCTCGATCTCGCCGTACAGAGCCTGCTCGCCCCGGTGCGCAGTGCCCTGGAGGTGCTAGACGCCGACAACGCCGCCGCTCGGGCCGAGCTGGAGGCATCGGCCGCCAAGCAACGGGCCGAGGCCGAGCGGCTCGCCGAGGGCTCGGCCGACTGGCCGGAGGACCTGCGCACCGCGCTGGACGGCGTGGCGATGTCGCTGTGCGCGCGTGCCACGGCGGACCTCGCCGGGTTGTGGCGCACGGTGCGCGCCGATTACCGGCGAAACAAGAACTGGCTCGACGACCCGCAGCTGATCCTCGATGAGGTGGCCGGGCGGCTGGCGCTGCTCGTCGGCGAGCTGGGCCAGACCGCGGCGCAGCAGGCCGCGGAGGCGTGCGACGGCGTTGCCGCCCGCTGCGGGCTGCGGATACACGGTCCCGCACTGAACGGCGTGCCGATACCGCCCCTGCCCGAACCGGAACAGGTCGTGGCCGCGGCGGGAGCGGGTCGCATCCTGCTCGCCGACAACATGGCGCTGGCCTTCGAGGCCGCGAGGGCGGGGGCACAAGCCGGGGCGGGGGCCGGCGGCCTGGTCGGCGACTTCGTGTGGGATCAGGCCGTGCGTCACGCGCTCGGAACCGGCAAACCCGTCATCAAGATGGTTGACGGAGCCGTGGAGAAGGTGATGGGCGGTGCCCTGGAGAAGGTGGCGGGCGCCGTGCCGCATGAAGGCCCCGGTGATCTGGTCGGCCGCTTCGTCGGCGGCGTGGTGGGTGCGGTCCTCGCGTTCGCGGGCAAGGCGCGCGCGATCGGCAAGATGGACAAGGCGCAGCGCGTCGGAGCGTTCGATGCGCTGTTCAAGCCGTGGGAGGCCGAGCAGCGCAGCTTCCTGCACGACGCCATCCACCAGATCGTCGGCGCTTACGCGGCCGCGGCCGAGGCGGACCTGCGCAGCAGGATCGCGCAGCGGCAGGCGGAGTGCAGGGCCGCGGCGAGCGAAGTGGCGGCGGCGTTGCAGGCGGCCGGCAGCGACTCCGCCGCGGCGCGCAAGGAGCTGACCGCGCGGGCGAAGGAACTGGAAGAGATCGAGCGGACGGTGGGCGCCCTGGCCGGCGAACTGCGCGCCCACCTTGCAGCCCGATGACCCTGCAGCAGCGGGCCGACCGGCTGCTGCGTGACGCCCTTGAGGCGATGCCGGCGGGCGAGAGCGCGCAGCAGGCCAGGGACGTGCTGGACGACCAGCGGGCCAAGCTGGCCGCTCCGCTGCGCATCGCCCTGGCCGGGAGGGTAAGCGCCGGCAAGTCCACCCTGGTCAACGCGCTCGTCAAGGCGCCGGTGGCGGTCACGGGAAAGGGACCGGTCACGCTGGCGGTCAGCGTTCTGCAATACGCGGACACGCCGAGGTGGACCGTGCACTACACGGACGAATCCATGGAAGACGTCCCGGACATGGCCAGCCTGGCCGCATTCACCGCCAGGGCCGCCGACGGGATGGTGCCGCGCGTCCGGGTCGATTACGTGCAGGTGCTCGGCGCCTATCCGTGCTTGCGGCAGTTCGATCTCGTCGATACCCCGGGCTTCGACTCCCCGCATGGACGGGACACCGAGGAGGCGATGCGGGCGATCGGCGCCGACGCTGAATTCGTCATGAGTGCGTCGGCCGACCGGCTGCGGAGCGCCGACGCGATCATCGCGGTCCTGCAGCACGCGGTGTCCGGGCCCGATGTCGATGTGCTGCGCCGCTTCCACTCCGCGGGCGGCGAGGGCTTCTCGCCCACGGCGGTCACGTCGATGGCGGTGCTGACGAAGGTGGAGGAATACTGGCCCGAGTCGGATGACCCGCTGAGGGAGGGGCAGAAGAATGCCACGCGGGTCTGGGCGGAGCCGGCGACCCGGCGGATGTTCCATCGCGTTCTGCCGGTCTGCAGCAAGGTCGCCGAGGCGGCCGCCGTCTGTACCGAGGACGACTTCGGTGCCCTCAAGGAACTGACAACGGCAAGGGCGGCAACGCTCGATCGGCGCCTGCGGAACGTGGCGGGGTTCATCAGGGACGACACCTTGCCGCTGTCCGCGGACGACCGCAAGCGCCTGATAGGCGTGTTCCACCGCTACGGCATCTGGCTGGCCTGCCAGATGATACGTAACGGCGTGGACAACCCGGCGGAGTTGCAGCGCGAGCTGGAGGAGCGCAGCGGCATGCCGGAACTGCGCAGGGAACTGACCGAGCGCTTCGCCGGCCACACCGGGCTGATCAAGACCGCCCGCGCGGTCCAGGAGGTGGGTGGTATCCCCGACTGCCTGCCGCCGGATGTCTCGGACCGGGACCGGGACGTGATCCGGCGCGCCATCGAGGCGATCACCGACCTGGTGAGCACCGAGCCCGCATTCGCGGAGTTTGACCTGCTGCGCCGGCACTACGCGGGCGAGATCCAGGCGGACGAGGCGGCGCTGGCGGAGCTGGAGCGGGCCGTTGGCGAACACGGGATGAGCGTCGCCGAGCGGCTGGGACTGCCCCTCGGCGCCGGGCCGGAGAAGCTGGAGCGAGCCGCGTCTGTGCTGCTGGACCGCTGGAGCAGCCCGTCCGCCGAGCTCGGACCCCACGGCAGGTTGCTGACGCGGGTGATGAAACGCCGGTACGAGGAGCTCCACGACCGGGCGCGGCGCGCGCAGGCGGTCCTGGCGGACGACGCGCTGTTCGGCGACGAGCTCGCCGCCGCCGACGGCGCAGACCCGGCGGCCGCCTCCGCCGCCGGTGGACCGGAGGAGCCGGTGCTCGTCGTCGACCTCGGCACCACCACCACCTCGGCGATCCTGCTGGACGGCGGGCGGTTCCCGATCGGCAGGCGCCGCTCCGACAAGGACTGGTGGCCCACGTCCGTCTGCGAAAAGGACGGTCGGTTGTTCGTCGGCAGGGCGGCCGAGGCGCACAGGGCCGACAGCGGGTGCGCCTTCCGCACCGAGTTCAAGCCCGACATCGGCAGCACCGTCCCGGTCCTGCACGGCGAGGCTCGCGCGTACACCGCCGAGGACCTTGCCGCCGAAATGCTCAAGGCGCTGCGCGACGAGGCGGTCGCGCTGCGCGAGACGTCGTGGGCCCCTGTCAGCAGCCCGCCGCGCCGGCTGCTGGTCACGGTGCCGGCGCAGACCGACGGCAGGCGCCGCGACGCGATGATCCGCGCCGGCCTGCGCGCCGGGTTCACCGACGTGGAACTGCTCCCCGAGCCCGTGGCGGCGGCCTTCTCCGTCGTCGGCGACAGGTGGCAGGACAGCACCGTGCTCGTCTATGACCTCGGCGGCGGAACGTTCGACGCCGCGCTCGTCCGGATCGGCGACAAGACCCATGAGGTTGTCGGCACTGCGGGGCTCCCCGACGGGCACGGGGGCCGGGACGTCGATGCCGCGATCGTCCGCGCCAACATCGAGCACAAGGTGGAGAAATGGCTGCGGGCCGTGCCGGGCCGCGAGACCGACCGCGACGACGTCATGGCCAGCGCGCGTGCCGCCGCCGTCACGCTCAAGGAGGATCTGACCGAGGCGGTAGACGGCGAGGCGGTGCGTGTCATCGCGCCAGGGCTCAGGGCGACGCTGAACCGGGCGCAGTTGTCGGAGCTCACCCAGAGCGTGCTCAGAGACACGGTCGTCTGCTGCGCGAAGCTCATCTCCGACGCCGGGCGCGGCCCCGGCGACGTCAAAGGGGTCGTGCTGGCCGGCGGCAGCGCATGGATGCCGGTGGTGCTGCCCTACGTGCGACGGCATCTGGAGGTAGACGGTCCGGTCCTGATGGCCCCGAACCCGGTACTCGCCGTGGTCGAGGGGGCCGCGAGGTGGGCGGAGAGCGCGGCCTCGCGTCGCGCGCCTGACGAGGACTCTTTGCCGTTGCGGGTGCCGCTGAGCTGGTCGCTGCCCGGCGGGCGCGGCACGCTGGTGCGCTGGCTCGTCGAGCGCCACGACTCATACCCGCCGGGCGCGGCGCTCGCGCGGGTCAGGCTGCCAGACAACAGCCTGTTCGACCTTTATGCGCGCGCCGCTGGCCGGGTCGAACAGCAGCATGCCTGGCCCGGCGGTCAGCTGTATTCGGGTAGCTGGCTGGTGACCTCGCTCCGCCCGGCCCGGCCAGACGACGTGCTCGCAGAGCCAGGGGAAGTGCGCCTCTGGCCCGGCGCGGCCACGGCCCTGGCCGTCAGCCCGGACGGGCGCCGGCTGGCCGCCGCCTGCCAGGACCCGCCCTCGGTCACGATCTTCGACACGGTCACAGGCAGGCAACTGTCGGAATGCCCGGTGGACGGCCGGGTGGCGTGTCTGGCGTGGGCCGGAGGAACCAGGCCGGCGTTCGGCCTGTCCAGCGAGGACGGCTTGGAACACGGCGTGAGCGTGCTGGACGTCAGCCCGCGGCAGCTGACCGCGGAGACCACGGCCGTCCTGGACCTGGCCTACCTGCCCGGCGGCCGCGAGATCGCGATCGTATGCGGCGACAGGACGCTGAGGATTCTCGACGTCATTACCGGCAAGAACCTAGAGGTTCTCAAGCCTGGCGGACGCCTGGACACGCTCGCCGTCAGCGGCGACGGACGCCGGATCGCGGTGAACCGCAGCGACGCAGTGGGCCGCGTCGACGCCGGGATCGGCGTTGTGCACGTCATCGAGCGCGACCCCGTCACCCAGGCCTGGGCGGTCACACAGTCGCCGCCGCGACTGCCCTCACCGGCAAGTGCGCTCAATTTCGGTTCGCTGCTGCTCGCCGGGGGCGGGCAAGACGGGCTGGGATACCTTGTCGCGTTGGACGTGGCTATGGCCGGGTTCCGGGGCGCCCCGCCAGAGCGCTGGCGTCGCGCGCCGATCCAGCCGGTGACCGACGTGAGTTCCTCGCGCGACGGCGCGTTGTTCGCGGTCGCGACCGAGACGCAGGTGTGGGTCGGCGATCCCGAGACCGGCGAGCAGCTGTGCGAGATAGACCTCACCGGCGCTGTGGCCGCGGTCGCCTTCTCGCCCGAAGGCGACTGGCTTTACGCGGCCGGAGATGACGGGATCCGGAAGTGGGCGCTCACGCAGACCCTGGACGGCAGGTAACGATGACATGTGACAAGCCAACCGCCCAAGACCAAGACCCGCCGATAGCGGAGGGTCAGCTCGTCGGCCTGTTCAAGGCGGCTCGCGAGCGAGCCGGTCCCTCGTACTTGCTGACGGGCGCCACCGCGGTGAACGAAGCCGTTTACGCCGCGCTCGATAAAGTCCTGGCCGGGCTGGTCGCCGAGCTCGACGAGCACACCTACTATCAGCTCGACCATGTCTTCGACGCGCTGAAATCGGTGGCCAGGACGGAGCACACCCAGGCATCGGCCATGAACGCCGTCGCCGAAGCCCTGCACCACGTGGAGAAAGCCTTCGACAGGCGGCCGCCGCGGCCCGCGCCGCCGCCTCGTCCCTGGTACGAGGCCCATCCGCTGCTGCTCGACGCGATCGCGGACCTGCTTGGCGAGGCGGCGCAAGAGCACGCGGATGAGACCTCGATCGCCGCTGGCCGGCTCAGGAACGTGCTGGGCCTGGAGGTCCTTTTCTACAACCCTGAGGCCGATGCGCAGCAGCAGGCCGACGCGTTCCTCATGGAGGACTACGCCAAGGGCCCGGGCGGCCGGTACGTGACGGACCAGCCGGCGATCGTGCGAACCGACGCCGAAGGTGTCAGGCAGATCCTTGTTCGCGGCAGAGTCCAGCGACTGCCGATGGGGGACACGCAATGACCACCGAGGGGGCGGGGAACGGCCGGTTCATCGTGGTCGGGTTCGACCTCGGCCACGCCCAGACCGCGGTGGCAACCGTATGGGCCGATTCCGGCGAGGAACCGGCGATCGCGAAGCTGCACAATCGAGCGCTCGGCAGCCAGGTGCACCCGACCGCGGTGGCCAGGTATGCCGACCCGCCGGACTCGGCCCCGTACACGATCGTCGGCATCCGCTGCTTCAGCATGGAGGAGGAGTGCGTCGCCAGCATGCCGGATTCGTCTGGCAAGGACGTGCACCTGGCCTTCAAGAGCGAGGACATCGGCGATGGATCGACGGCGCGCTACGCGACCGAGCTGTTCGTGGCCCGGGTCGTGCAGCAACTGACGGAACCGGACGAATACATCGCGATACCCCCAGGGACGCCGGCGTGCTGGGTGTTCGGTGTTCCTTCCGGCTGGAGCCGCGCTACCTGCGAGGCATACGAGGAACTGCTCAGGCGCGTGGTAACCGGCCTGCACCCCGACCACGAGGTCGAGGTGGTGCCGGAGTCGCGCGCCGCGATGCTGTATGCCCAGAGCCAGCGCAGAACGCGGCGCGGGGGGATCCGCGTGCGGCTGCCAGATCTCGGGTCGGTGCTCGTCATCGACATGGGCTCGCTGACGACGGACTACACCTACGTAGCGAACCTGGGGGAAAGCCCGCTGGACCATGGCAGCGCCAGGCTCGGCGCCGCCCTGATCGATCAGCAGCTCATGCTCAGGACCATCGAGGGTCACCGGGACAGCGAGCTTCTCAAGCGGGCCATCCGTGACGAGTACCAGCATGCCCGGCTGGAGTTCGCCTGCCGCCAAGCCAAGGAAAGGTACTTCAGTCGGCCGGCGGATGTTCCGCCCTCCGGGAACCTCGCGCTGGGCCAGGAGCCGATCTTGACAAGCGCCGGGGAGCAAATCAAGGTGCCGGTGCCGGTGCCGCCGGGCATGATGGACGAGATCCTCGACGCCCCGATTGACATGCCGGGCGGAACCTTCAAACGCAGCTGGCGGGAGACCTTCGGCAGCGAACTCGCCGCCGTACGCACGATAATCCTGGAAGAGTACGGGGCGCTGCCGCAGACGGTGCTGCTGACGGGAGGCGCCTCGCGCATGCCGTTCGTCCAGGATATGTGCCGGACGGAGTTCGCGATCACCGACGGGGAGGGCAGGAGCCTGATATGCGGTGAGGAGCCGGAATACGCCATTGCCAGGGGCCTGGCGATAGCGGGGCGAACCCGGTACCGCATCGACCGGTTCCTCGCCGAGGCGGCGGATTTCTCGTCCGCCACGGCTCCCGAGCTGGTCAAGAAGAACCTCGCCCCGCTCGCCGCGGCCCTCGGCGAGGTCATGTTCAGCGGCCTGGTCGACGAGCAGCTGTGCCCGGCGATCGCGCAGTGGCGCAACGGCGAGATCAAGCTCATGACCGACATAGCTCCGGTCGTGCTGCGCGCGCGCAAGGAATACTTCGAGGGCCCGGAGGGCAGCGCAAAGCAGGCCGAGGTCATCCGCGCCTGGTACAACCAGATTGCGGGCGCTGTGAACTCCGAAGCGCAGCTCGTGGCCAATAAATACGAGGTGCCGTCGGGTGAGTTCAGCATTTCGCCGCTCGATTCCCTGGAAGCCGATCCGGACGCCGCGATCAACGTCAGGGCGGGGCTGGCCGCGCTGCGGATAATCGCTAACACGGCAGCCACGATAATGACCCTCGTCACGGCCTACCTCACGTTGGCCATCATCGGCCTGGCGGCGGAGGCCGCTGCGGCGGCCGCGATAGCCGCCGGTGCCGCCTCTGCGACGACTCCCGCAGGAGTGGTTGTCGTCCCGCTGATCGCGGGGGGCGCCGTGATCGCCGGCATATGGGGCGGCAAGGGGGCCATGATGCGGGGGGCGATGAAACGAAACGTCCCGCCGCGGCTGCGCAAGATGATGGGCACGGAGGAGTACGTGCTCGGCAGGGTGCGGAAGCGGGCTGCCGCCGATCAGCTTGAGGCCAAGGCAGCGCAAAACTTCGCGGAGAGTTTCCTAACCGAACGCGGCGACCAGATAGTCGCTGATATCTCCGCGGCCATCAAGGAGCAGCTGGCGCAGGCCGCCAGGCGGGCCGCGATTTCCATTGAGCGACGGGCTAACCGTAGTTTATTAGCCTCGGAGCAGGTTGGCGGTATGCCCGGGGTAGTGGCGTGATGTGCCTGGGGTGCGTGATGACGCGACGTCGGCCCTTACCCGCGGCGCCGGGCCCGCTGGAGGGTTATGCGGCCCGTTTGATGACCTGTTCGGCTCGCTGACGCACCGACGGGGGTTGCAGGAGTACCTGGCCGGGTTGCTGGCGCCGCGGGACCGGAACAAGACGTTGACCGCGATGGCCGGGGCCGAGCCGGTGACGGGAGCGCAGCACCCGGCGGTGCAACGGCTGCAGTTCTTCTTGCCCGAGTCGCAGTGGGATTCCGGCAGGTCAGGCGGCCTTTCGGCGACGTGAGCGGCCCATTCCAACGTTCCGAGATTAACCGATCTGTGGGAAATTGATCGTGTCGATATCAAAGCATCAGAGCAGCATGAGCTGCGGACCAGAAGGGCAGCACCGCCATGGACGACAGTTATGAAATCGAACAAGCTGGATCCGAGGCCGAAGCTGTGGCACAGGCCGTCAGGTCGAGCGGCACACTCGACCCTGTGTACGCCGCGCTGGAGGAGTCCCTAGCCGCGTATTTGGACGCGGGTGGCAGCGTCGACGACGTGGTCCCCGGGGGGGACCCGGACGGTCTTGGCTTCGGCCGGAGGTCAGGAACCGGTCGGTCGTTGTGGCGCCGCTATGTGGACGTTCTGCATGACGAGGTGTGTAAACCGGGTGGGGAGCTAAACCAGGTGCTGTCGACAGGCCTAGCCAGTTCAGGGGCCGGTCTGGTCACGGCGATCATTATCGTCCTCGGCATCTCGGCGGCGGCCGCGACGGTCGTCGCCCCGATCGCCGGGGTCATGCTGGCGCTGGGCTTGAAAGCGTTTTGTCAAGAAGACACACCGACCGAGCCGGAGGATCCTGAGGAGTTAGCGCCATGACCGGAGACGAAGGACCGCCGGACTTCCACAAGGTGCTGCAGCGCCTAGGCGCGGCTACCTACTCCCCACATCGGTTCGACTTTGCCATCGACGTAAACCCGCTCGTCGATGCATTGTCACCGACCGCGTCGGCGTTCTTCTTTGAAGAGACCGCAGGCCTACAGGCAAATGGAGGCGTCTCTCCGGAGCGGCTCTACGAGCGTCGGTGGCAAGACTACCCAGAGGTTCTCTCGGAATTCCTGGAACTGGAGGAGACCGCGCAGGTCGAGCTGCTGACGTTGTACACGGTGCCATTGCATGAGAGCCGCCACCACATCGACTTTCTGACCACGCCGTTCGGCGCCAGGTTCTACTCCATGCTGGCGCAGGAATACATGGCGTTCCAGGAGAGCTCCCCCTTCCTACTGCAGAATCAGGAGATCATCTCTCCTGGCGCGGTCGGCCAACTGGCCGACCGCCTCGCCAAGACCGAGGTGCCCGCCGACTGGCGTGAGTCCTGGAGTTTCTTCCGAGCGACGGTCGAGAATCTATTGGCGACGGTGGACACGCGCGGCCTCGAACCGGATCGGTCCCGGGCGGTGGAGGTGGACGAGTCCCCTGCGCACGTGTCTGGGATGGAGTTCCACCCGGTGTCGCTGTTCGGGCGTGCGCGCAGCTACCGGGTCGAACGCAGGCCCGGCTGGTACATGCGGGCGTCGACCCTGCTGGAGGGCCGCGCGGTGGTTCAGTCGCTACTGTGGATCATCGACAGCCTGGGCGCGGAGACCCCGGTCACGAACGACGTGCTGCGTGCCTATCTGCACGCGAACTACGGCCCCGGTACCG
>Ga0207646_10006247_pt1 | contig 12367 bp, 5 predicted proteins | sample KBSK5502metaG_FD_184343 | JGI IMG/M metagenome (GOLD analysis project Ga0207646, IMG submission 184343) | Corn, switchgrass and miscanthus rhizosphere microbial communities from Kellogg Biological Station, Michigan, USA - KBS K5-50-2 metaG... | ecosystem: Host-associated > Plants > Roots >...
CACCCGGGCCTGGACGACTCCCGGCGGCAGGTCGAACTCGCGATTCACCGCCAACCACCCTTGCCAGGTGCCGGTCCCGCCCGCCTCCACCTCGATGCGCTGATTCACGCGGCGCACCTGGCCCGTGTCGCGAGGCATGACCGCGATGCTCAGGCTCAGCGACGTCCGCGGGTGCTCTTCGCCGCCGAGGTTCGAAAGCGCGCGCGTGTCGATCTCGACGGTGAGAACGGTGCGCAGGGTCTTCCCCGGCCGTTCTTCGAAGACGTAGGGCATGGCGCGCAAGGGGATGGCCTCGGTGTCGTGGGGGCCTGCGAGGGCCCGGACCATGTCCGTGGGCAGCGACGGCTCCGCGATGGCGGATGCGCCTTTCGACGCGCCTTGACGCTGTACCCTCGACGCGATCCGCGCTTCGTCCGCGGCCAGGATCTCGGCCGTGGTCCGCAGCGTGTATCCCTTGCGCGCGCGCACGGTGAGGCCGGGCCGCTTCACCTCGACCTTCAGCTTCCGCCAGTCGCGCGGGCCCTTGCCCGGGGGCGGCGTGTAGCCCAGGAGGTAATAGACGCGCGACTCGTCGCCGACGCGCACGGCGCCGCCGCCGATGTCGTTGGTGTCGCGTATGGCCAGGCCCCCCGTCTCTTCCGCCAGCTCCACGCTCCCCGCGGCGGCGGCATCCACCTGCTCCATCTGCATGAGGCCGAGCTCGGCCGTGTTGGGCACTCCCGCGCTCTCGGCCCCGCTCAGCCCCGTGAGGAGACCGCGGACGTCGAGCGTATAGATGGCGACGTTGGCCTCGCGGCAACGGCCGGCGACGGCGCCCGCCACGTCGAGATCGGGATCGTTGAGGAACCCTTCCGTGAGGAGGAGGAGCGACTTGCGCCCGCGGACGCTCGACAGCGCGAACACGGCCCGGTCCACGGCGGCGAGCACGTCGCGCGTGCGGCTGGCGCGACGCGCGTCGACCTCCTGCGCCCGCCGCTGGACCATCGCGCGGCAGGCCGGCACGGGCGTGCCCGGGAACGGCGGATCGGGCGGGATGCAGACCCGGCGCTGGTAGTAGCGATCGACGACGCGCTGGGTCATTTCCACGCCGGGCACGGACGACGACGGCTGACCGGGGTCACTGGGAGGCCGGGCCGGCGTCCCCGCGCTCCCACCGTCGCCCCCACGCGTGTCGAAGCGGACGATCCGATACGCCTCCCACTCGCTGACCGCGTCGCTCGCGCTGTCCAGGAGACTCCGGCCCCGCACGCGCGCGGCGAGGGCGAGGACGTCCTCGCGACCCTCCGGCATGCGCGCCGTCCACCACGTGCTGCCGCTGGTGGTGGCGAAGACGAGCTCGTCGCCGTCCCGCAGGCCCTCGGAGAGGAAACGCGCGAGCGCCGCCCGAACCGTTTCCGCGCGCGCGGGAGCGAGGCCGACGTCGTCCACGAGGAGGACGAAGGAAGATCCCGCGACCGTCGCCTTGCGTACGTTGGTGGCGACGGGGTCCGGAAGCCGCGGGACCTCTCTCGCGAGCGCGGGGCCGCGGAGGTCGAAGGCCTCGAAGGTCGCGATGGTCTGCGGCTTGCCGTCTTCGCTGACCGCGAAGTCGTCCCGGGTGAGCCCGGGCACCGGACGGCCCTCGCGGTCGAGGACGACGGCGTCCACCGTGACGAGCTCGACGGCCGCGGGGAACGCCGGCACCGCCGGCGGCGTCTCCTGCGCCCGCGTGAAGGACGCCCCCATCAGCACCGCCATCAGCACGCCGAGGCGCACCAGCCGTTCTCCTCGCGTCCGCCAGGTGAGGCCGAGTTGTACTACGGATCGAGCGACCGCGTTACGATGCTGCCCCATGTTCGTGAAGGCTCCCCGGAAGGCGATGTCGCGCCGGGCCATGCTGCGCCTGGCCGGCGCGGCGGGGCTGGGCGCTCTGGCGTCGCCGCGGCGCGACCTTCTCGCCGCCGCCGCCTCCGCCGCCTCGGGCCCGCTCTTCGAAGAGGTCCCGCCCTCCGCCAGCGGCATCACCTGGGTCCACACGAACGCGATGTCGCCCGAGCGGTATCTCCCCGAGACCATGGGGCCGGGCGTCGCCTTCCTTGACTACGACAACGACGGCTGGATGGACATCTACCTGGTGAACAGCGGGCCGTGCGACTTCTACACTCCGCCCCGGCCCCTGAAGAACGCGCTCTACCGGAACAACCGCGACGGCACCTTCACCGACGTCACGGACAAGGCGGGCGTGGCCGGCGGCACCTTCGGCATGGGCGTGGCCGTCGGCGATTACGACAACGACGGCTATCCGGACATCCTGGTGACGTCCTACGGCCGCTGCCTCCTGTACCACAACAACGGCAACGGCACCTTCACCGACGTCACGGACAAGGCTGGGGTGGCCGCGCCGGGCTGGACGACGAGCGCGGTCTGGTTCGACTACGACAACGACGGGCGGCTCGACCTCTTTCTCTGCAGCTTCGTCGAGTTCGGCGTCGGCAAGCACGTCTTCTGCGGCGACAACAAGCTGGGCCGGCGGTACTACTGCATCCCGCGCATCTTCAAGCCCACGCCGAGCCGCCTCTTCCACAACAACGGCGACGGCACCTTCACGGAGACGGACGCGGGGACCGACATCCAGCGCTCGCTGGGCAAGGCGCTGGGCGTGGTGGCCACCGACATCAACAACGACGGCCGCCTGGACCTCTTCGTGGCCAACGACACCGTGCAGAACTTCCTCTTCGCCAACCGCGGCGGGGGCAAGTGGGAGGAGATCGGGCTTCCTTCCGAGGTGGGCTTCAGCGCGAACGGCCAGGCCCGCTCGGGCATGGGCGTCGACTCCGCCGATTTCGACCAGGACGGCTGGCAGGACCTCTTCGTCGCCAACGTGGACCAGGAGATGTACTCGCTCTATCGCAACAACCGGGACGAGTCCTTCGCCGACGTGGCGCACACCAACGACGTGGCCCAGGCCACGCGCCTCATGAGCGGGTGGGGCCTCAAGTTCTTCGACGTCGACAACGACGGCCACCTCGACCTGTTCCTGGCCAACGGCCATCCCGACGACCAGATCGACCAGTACGCGGGACAGGTGAAGTACCGGGAGCCGCTCCTGCTCTTCAAGAACGACGGCACGCGCCTGCACGACGTCAGCAAGGACGCGGGGCCCGTGTTCCAGAAGCCCTTCCCCGCGCGCGGCCTCGCCGTGGGCGACTTCGACAACGACGGCCGGCTCGACGTGCTCATCGGCAACAACGGCGAGGCACCGGCCCTCCTCAAGAACAAGGCCGGCGCCGAGAACCACTGGGTCGGCCTGCGCCTCGTGGGCACGAAGTGCAACCGTGACGCGGTGGGGGCGCGTCTGCGCTGGTCGGTCGGCGGCGTCCAGCGGTCGCGGCTGAAGACGGCCGGGGGGAGCTATCTCTCGTCGCACGATCCCCGGGAGATCCTGGGGCTGGGCGCGGCGACGAGGCTCGACTGGCTCGAGATCCAATGGCCGGCTCCGAGCGGCCGCACGGAGCGCTACACTGACATTCCAGTAGGCCGGTACATGACTGTCGTCGAAGGGAAGGGGATCACCTAGTTCTGTGCGTTTTGCGCGGGATCTTGGCGTCCCGTGCGTTCCATGAGCCGCGCCCGCCCGCCTCTGCACTCCATTTTCCAGTCCCGTAAGTCCGTGCCCGGTTTCGGTTTCACCCTGAAATCGATTTCATAAATCTTATGGGCGCGTCACATTTTCTCCTTGACACCTTCGTGTCGCTTGTTTTGAATAGGCCAACTTCTTTCGAGGGTTTAACTATGGCGACGATGGCGGCGAGGCGTCTCGTCCATCTGGGCATCGCTCTTTTCACGGTGCTCCTGGCCTGTCCGCTGTGGGCGCAGAACGCGGGCAGCTTGCGCGGCACGGTCACCGACTCGACGGGCGCGGTCCTGCCCGGCGTGAGCGTGACCCTCACCAACGAAGCCACCAAGTTCGCGCGCACCGCGGTCACCGACAGCAGCGGAGGCTATTTCTTCTCCGCCGTCGAGCCCGGGACCTATTCGCTCAGCGCTGCGATCTCCGGGTTCAAGACGCGGGCCTTCAAGGGCATCAAGGTCAACGCCAACGACACCCGCGGCCTCGACGTCGCCCTGGAGGTCGGCCAGCAGAGCGAGACGGTGACCGTCACCGCCGAGCGCGCGATCATCCGCACGGAGACGGGGGCGCGCGAAGGCACGATCACCTCTGAGCAGATCGACAACCTCTCCATCATCAGCCGCAGCCCGATGGAGCTGCTGCGGATCCTGCCCGGCGTGGTGGCCCCGGACCAGAGCACGCTCGAGAGCGTGAGCAACGGCGGCGGGGCCAACCAGACCAACGCCTACACCGTGAACGGCGTGCGCGGCAGCAACAACGTGATCACGCTGGACGGGTCGCGGATGATCGACATCGGTTCGAACAGCGGGCTGATCATCGCCCCCAACACCGACTTCGTCGCCGAGGTGAAGGTCCAGTCGAGCAACTACGCCGCCGAGTTCGGCTCCGGGGGCGTACAGGTCAGCGCGATCACCAAGGGCGGCGGCTCCGAGTTCCACGGCACCATCTACGACTACGTGCGCCACTACAAGCTGGCCGCGAACGACCGCTCGAACTCCATCGCGGGCGTGAAGAAGCCCCAGAGCAAGTACCAGTACCCGGGCGGCAACCTGAGCGGGCCCATCCTCATCCCCGGCACCGGCTTCAACAAGAACCGCGACAAGGCCTTCTTCTTCTTCGGCATCGAGCTGTGGCGCCAGAAGGTGGACACCGGCTCCTCGTTCGCGGTGGTGCCCACGGTGCGGCAGCGCCAGGGCTTCTTCGACGACTACCAGGGCGGACAGAACCTCAACCAGCCCACGACCGTGAACATCCCCAGCGGGTTCCCCGGCGCGGGCAGCCCGGCTCCGGGCAACAACCTGAGCCCCTACATCGATCCCATGGGGCGGAAGCTCATGGGCCTCTATCCGGCGCCGAACTACGTCGATCCCAAGAACCGCTACAACTACGTCTTCAACGCCCTGCAGCCGCAGAACACCACCCAGCTCACCCTGCGCCTCGACTACAACTTCTCCGACTCCACGCGGGCCTACGTGCGCATGGCCCAGGACAAGGGCCAGGTCGACCAGCGGCGCGGCCTGTGGTGGAACTCGTCCGATTACGACCTGCCCACCAGCATCAACAACACCCAGCTCGGCCGGTCGGCGTCCCTCAACGTGACGAGCGTGCTGTCCCCGACCATCACCAACGAAGTGCTCTTCACCTTCAGCAAGCTCAAGCTCGACAACGTCCATGCCGACGAGAGCGCGATCTCCCTCGCCGGCCTGGGGCTCGGCGGCTACCACGGCTTCTTCGGCGAGCAGTCGCCCTTCGTCCCCATGGAGATCTACTCCTGGGGACAGGGGCTCGGGAACCTGTGGGACCCCTCCGACCAGCACAACATCTTCGCCTATAACTCCAGCCTGATGTTCAGCGACACCTTCACGAAGGTGCTGAACACGCACGCCATCAAGATCGGCACGTCGCTGGAGCGCGCGAACAAGTTCCAGAATTTCCAGAACGACGCCACCACCGCCATCACCCTGGGGTCGGGCTGGATCCCGGGCTCGACGGGAAACGATTTCGGCGACCTGCTGGTGGGACGGCCGGCCCAGGTCAACTCCGGCACCGCGCTCAACCCGGGGAACTTCCGGGCCTGGAACCTCGACGGTTTCATCCAGGATTCCTGGAAGATCAAGAAGAACTTCACGCTCGAGTACGGCCTGCGCTTCAGCAAGTGGACGAACAACGAAGAGACCGCGGGCCTGGGCGCCGTCTTCCTCCCCGACACCTACGTGCGCAACGGCGGCACCTTCCTGGACGCCCAGAAGACGCAGGTCAACGGCGTGGCCTACGCGAGCAAGGGTCAGGTCCCCAAGTCGCTGGTCGCAGACCGCAGCATCTTCTGGATGCCGCGCGTCAACTTCGCGTGGGACATCCGGGGCAACGGCTCGACCGTGTTCCGCGGCGGGGCCGGGCTCTTCTACAACCGGCCAATGGGCAATGCGGAGTACGACGTCATCCGCATACCGCCCAACGGCTACAACACGAGCATCAACGCTTATGCCGGAGCGGGGCTCGGGCCCAACGGCTTCACCTACGCCACGGTTCCGCTCGTGAACCCGCTGAACCAGATCGGCAAGGTCGGCGTCGACTCCGTCAACCCGAATTCGATCAACTACCCGCGGACGGTCACCACGAGCCTCTCCGTCGCCAAGCGGATCCCGTTCCAGCAGGTCTTCGAGGTGGGTTACGTGGGCACGTTCGGACGGCACCTCCTGAACCGGCGCCAGTTCAACACCATTCCGGACGGAACGCTGCTGAAAGGAACGATCGGGAACTCGGACCTGTCCATTCCCATCAACCGCGTGGCCCTCGACGGCTCGGCGGTGACGGCGCAGCGCCCGTTCCCGGCCCTCAACTACGTGAGATGGTGGGAGTACACGAGCACGTCGAACTACCACTCGCTGCAGGCGACGCTCAGCCGCCAGACGGGCAAGCGCTTCCAGTACTTCGTGACCTATACGTTCAGCAAGGCGCTGGGCACCTCGTTCGCCAACGGGGAGTACGACGACGTCGACCCCTTCGATCCACGGCACCGCTCGTACGGCGTGCTGGCCTACGACCGCACGCACATCGTGAACGTCTCCTACAACTACCAGTTCCCGGACCTGATCAACAAGGGCGGCATCCTGGGCAGCCTCGTCAACGGCTGGCAGGTCTCCGGGATCACCAGTTGGGCCAGCGGCGTGCCCATCTCCGTCGGGTTCCAGGGCGACATCACGTCCCCGGGCGTGCAGCAGGCCTTCTGGGGCACGCCGGACCACGTGGGCTACCGCGTCCAGAACGCGGTGGCCACGGGCAGCTCCATCACGCCCGTGTTCACCTGCAACCCGGTCCTCGGCGGCAAGAACAAGGTCGGCAACAAGATCCTCGACGTCAACTGCATGGGGATCCCGAGCTTCGGCCAGTCGGGCCCGTTCACGTCGCCGCAGTACATCCGCATGCCCAGCCGCTCGAACTGGGACCTCACCCTCTTCAAGAACTTCAAGCTCGGGGAGGGCAACCGAAAGGTCCAGTTCCGCTTCGGGGCGTTCAACATCTTCAACCAGGCGGTCCCGGGTACGCTCGGTCAGGACATCGACCTGAGGCTGGACACGCGGTGCAACGTGCGCGTGAACGGCGTTCCCAACGGCATCGGCGGGACGGTGGACAACATCTGCGATCCGACCAAGGGTTTCTCGTTCACCTCGCAGACGCTCGAGAACTTCGGCAAGATCGTCCTGCAGCGCGGCCACCGCGTGGTCGAGCTCGCCCTGAAGCTGTACTTCTAACGAGGGCGCGGGCGAGGGCACTCCGGGGAGGGCTTCGGCCCTCCCCTTTCGTTCTTCCGTCCCTGCTCGCCGGCCCACTGCCGGAGGAGGAATATAATCGAGCGGTTCGGCCCGGCGCGCCGGTGGCCATGGTTTCCCTTCGCCCTCTTGCGGCGTCCCTGATGCTCCTGACCCCCTCCGCGGTGGCGGCGAGGGCGGAGGCGCCCTCGTTCGACCAGCTCGCGGCCAGGGCCGCGCAGGCGCGTGATGCCGGCCGTCCCGAGGACGCGATTCATTACTTCCGGCAGGCCCTGGCCCTCCGGCCCGGCTGGACGGAAGGATCGTGGTCGCTGGGGACGGTCCTCTACGACCTCGGCCGCTACGAGGAGGCCCGCGACTGCTTCCGTCGCGTCGTGGCGGCCCAACCGGCCAACGGCCTCGTGCTCGCGTTGCAGGGCCTGTGCGAGTTCCAGATCGGCAACTACGAGCGTGCGCTCGACGAGTTGCAGAAGGCCCGCAAGCTCGGCATTACGAAGCCGGAGGTCATGGCCGCGGCCAGCTACGACATCGCGGTCGTCCTGAATCGATTCGAGCGCTACGAGGCGGCCTTCGAGGTGCTGCGGGAGTTCTCCCTGCAGGGGAAGGACGGCCTCGGCGTCATCGAGGCCTTCGGCCTGAGCGTGCTGCGTCTCCCCTACGTGCCCGCGGAGATCCCGGCCGGTAAGCGTGAGCTGGTCCTGATGGCGGGCCGCGGCGGGTTCCAGATGGCCAAAGGGCGTCGCTCCGAGGCGGGCCGCCTCGCCTTCGAAGAGCTGGTCCTGCGCTACCCGACGGAGCCCAGCGTGCACTACGCGTACGGAACGTTCCTGCTGCCGGACGAGCCCGACCGCGCCCTGGAGGAGTTCCGGCGCGAGCTGCGGTCCTCGCCCAACCATTACCAGGCGATGCTGCAGATCGCGTTCGAGGAGATCAAGCGCGGGAATTACGAGGATGCGCTGCCGCCGGCGCGGAAGGCGGTGGAGCTGGCGCCGACCCTGTACGCCGCGCGCCATGCGCTGGGGCGGGCGCTCCTGGAGACGGGGGAGGTGGACCGCGCCATCGAGGAGTTGGAGGCGGGCGCGAAGCTGGCGCCGGCCAGCCCGGAGATGCGGTTCGCGCTGGCGCGCGCCTACCAGCGCGCGGGCCGGGAGGACGACGCCGCCCGCGAGCGCGCGGAGTTCCTGCGGCTGGATCGGGCCGCGCGCGCCGCCCGCTCCGGCCCGCAATCGGTGGGCGGAAAGAATTGAGAGGGGCCATGACACGCCTTCGCTTGCTGACCGTCGTGTTCCTGGGCGCGGCGGCCTTCTCGCCCTTCCCGCCCGCCGCGGGCGCGCAGGCGCCGGCGGCGCCGCCGGCCCGTCCCGATCTGCCGACCTTCACCGCCGGGACCAACGCGGTGACCCTGGACGTGATCGTGCGCGACAAGAAGGGCCGAATGGTGCGCGACCTCAGCGCCTCCGACTTCGAGGTCTTCGAGGACGGTGTCCGGCAGGCCGTCCAGTCCTTCGAGGTCTACGGCCGGCGGACGGAGGACGCGGTGGCGGAAGCGCCCGCCGCCGCCGCCGCCGCGCGCGCGGCCGCGCCCACCACCGCCGCCGCTCCCGTGGTGGTGGCGCCCGCGCCGGAAACGCGGCCCCAGGTGATCGCCTTCGTCTTCGACCGCCTCTCCCCGGATGCGCGCGGCCTCGCGCACAAGGCCGCGCTCGGGTACATGGAGAAGGGCCACGTGGAAGGGGATCTGGTGGGCGTCTTCGCGATCAACCTCGCCTTGAGGACGATCCAGCCCTTCACCACGGAGCCCTCGCTCATCCGCCTGGGACTCGAGCGCGCGGCCTCGCAGGCCAACACCGCCTTCGCCAACGATCGCGCGCAGACGCGGGACCTCGTCGACACCGTGGCCACGGGCCAGCAGATCAGCGACTCGGCCACCAGCGCCGTTCCGTCGGGCCCGGGCGCCGGCGCCGCCGGCGCGAGCATCGGGGCGGCGGCGGCGGCAGGCGCCCTCGCCCAGGCCATCGGCAGCGCGCAGGTGTCGATGCTGCGATCGTTCGAGGCGCTCGAGCGCGACCAGCAGGGCTACGCCACCAGCAACGCCCTCCTGGCCGTGGTCAGCGGCCTCAAGGCGCTGCCCGGGCGGAAGACGGTCGTCTTCTTCTCCGAGGGCCTCGTCATCCCCGCCAACGTGCAGGCCCAGTTCAGCTCCGTCATCCACACCGCCAACCGCGCCAACGTCAGCGTGTACGCGATGGACGCGGGGGGGCTGCGCGCCCAGAGCATGAACGAGGAGACGAAGAAGGAGATCGATCAGGCGGCCGCGCGCCGCCTGCGCCAGATCGAGTCCGGCCACGACGACGGGACCACGGGCAGCATGACCAGGGCCCTCGAGCGCAACGAGGACCTGCTCAACCTCAACCCGGAGGCCGGCCTCGGCCGGCTCGCCGCGCAAACGGGTGGTTTCCTCATCCGTGACACGAACGATGCGGGCACGGCCTTCCGGCGCATGGAGGAGGACATGCGCTTCCAGTACCTCCTCGGATACTCGCCTTCGAACGAGACCTACGACGGCCGCTTCCGCACGATCTCGGTCAAGGTGAGCCGTCCCGGCCTGCAGGTCCAGACCCGCGAGGGCTACTTCGCGGTGAAGCCCGTCGAGTCGAAGCCCCTGAAGACGTTCGAGGCCCCCGCGCTCGCGCAGCTCGACCGCTCGCCCCGGCCCACCGGCTTCCCCCTGCAGGCGATGGGGCTGACCTTCCCCGAGTCGGGCCAGCCCGGCCTCGTGCCCGTGCTCGTCCACGTCCCCGGCAACACGATCGCGTACGTCGCGGACAAGGCGGACAAGAGCGGCCAGAAGACCCAGCGCGCCGACTTCACCGTCGTCGTGCGCGTCAAGGACGAGACGGGCCGGGAGGTGGATCGCCTCAGCCAGCACTACCTGCTGAGCGCGCCGGAGGCCAAGCTCGACAGCGCCCGGCGCGGCGACCTCCTCTTCTACCGGCAGGCGGTGCTCGCGCCGGGCCGCTACACCCTCGAAGCCGTCGGCTACGACGGGCACTCGCAGAAGGCGAGCGTGAGCACGGCCGCGGTCGAGGTGCCGAGGGTGTCCGCGGATGGCCTGCGGCTCAGCAGCGTGGTGCTCGTGGGACGGGCGGAGAAGGTGAGCGACGCCGAGAAGAAGTCGGACAACCCCCTCTTCTACGGCGACACCGTGATCTACCCGAACATGGGCGAGCCGTTCCGGAAGTCCACGAGCTCGGCCGTCGGCTTCTTCTTCACGGTGTACGGGGGCAGCGCGCCCGCGGCGCGGAAGGCCACCATCGAGGTGCGTCGCGGCGATCAGGTCGCCGGCCGCGTCACCGCCGACCTGCCGGGCCCCGATGCCAGCGGCCGCACCCAGTTCGCGGGCGCCCTGCCCCTGCAGAACTTCGCCCCCGGGACCTACGAGCTCAAGGTGACGGTCGCGGACGCCTCCGGCAGCGCCACCCAGCAGGCGCGCTTCACGCTCGCGGAGTAGGCCTCACTTCTTCGCCTGCAGCGCGGCGAGGAGGGCCTTGGCCGTCGCGACGTTCTGCGGGTCCTGGCCGCTCATGGAGAGGTACTTCTCGAGCTCCGCGATCGCCTCCGCGACCTTGTTCTCTCCCACCGCGACCGAGGCCAGGTAGTAGTGCGCCTCGGCGTTGGCGGGATCCAGCTTGACCGCCTTGCGAAAGGCGGGAGAGGCCTCGTCGTTGCGGCCCACGTTGAGGGCCGCGGTGCCCAGGGCGAACTGGAACTTCGCGTCCTCCTCGAAGCTCCCCTTGGCCTGGATCAGGAGGTCCGCCGCTTCCTGGGTCTTGCCGTCCGAGCCGTAGAGGGCGGCCAGCGCGATGTAGAACTCCGGACGCTGCGGTTGCAGCTCCACCGCCTTGCGGAACTCCGCCTCCGCGGAGGCGAGGTCGTTCTTGCGCACATAGACGTGGCCCAGGTTGTAGTGCACCTCGGCCAGGTTCGGCAGCTTCTCGAGGACCTCCTTGTACAGACGCTCGGCGTCCTCCAGGTTGCCCGCGCGCGAGGCGTCCACCGCCTTGTTGTAGACGTCCTTCATGGTGGAGGATTCCGGAGGCAGCACGGGCACGACCTCGTCCTTGGCCACGGGGGCCGCCGTCACCGCCGCCTTGGCCGCCTTCATGACGATGTCGGGCAGCTCGCTGAAGCCGCCGTCGGAGAGAGCGGTGTCGAGCTGGTACGTCTCGTAGCCCGCCTTCGAGAACACGATCCGCCACGGACCGCCGGGCACGCCCATGCGCACGAAGCCGCCCTTCTTGTCCGTGACCTGCGTCTTCGCGATCTTCAGGCGGCTCTCGCCCTTGTACTCCATATCCAGGGTCACGCCTTCGATGCCCTTGCCCTGCTCGTCCACGACCTTGCCGCGGACGCCCGCCGTCACCCGCGTCTGCGCGTCCGCGCGCGGAGCGAGGCCGGCGGCCACCAGCGCGATCCCCAGTACCGGGCCGGCCAGGCGAGAGAGCTTCATGATCCGCAGTATAGGACAGCCTTATAATAGCGGACCGCCGGAAACGCCGCGAACGGCGGCCGTCGCTTCGATCATGCTCCGCCTCGGTTCCCTCGCCCTCCTCCTCCTGCTCGGCCCTGCCCTGGCCGTCGCCGCCGCCCCGGTCCAGACCCCGGCCAGCCCGTCGCCCGCGGAGCGCGCGGAGGAGTCCTTCGCGCGCGGCGTGGCCCTCCACCAGGCCAACGACATCCTGGGCGCCATCGAGGCCTACGAGGAGTGCCTGGCGCTCGAGCCGGACCGCATCGAGGCGCGCTCCAACCTCGGCGCCGCCTTCGTCCGTCTCGGCCGCTACGAGCCGGCGATCGAGCAGTACCGGAAAGCCCTCCAGCTCGCCCCCGGCAACGCGACCGTCGCCTTCAACCTGGCCCTCGCCCTGTACAAGGCGGCGCGCACGCCGGAAGCGGCGGAGGAGCTCCAGCGTGTCGTCGACCGCGATCG
>Ga0207646_10006248_pt1 | contig 12365 bp, 7 predicted proteins | sample KBSK5502metaG_FD_184343 | JGI IMG/M metagenome (GOLD analysis project Ga0207646, IMG submission 184343) | Corn, switchgrass and miscanthus rhizosphere microbial communities from Kellogg Biological Station, Michigan, USA - KBS K5-50-2 metaG... | ecosystem: Host-associated > Plants > Roots >...
AAGAAATCGAAGCAAACGTTATCGCGCTGCCGCTCAGCAAGTGGATCGGACAAAGGCTTACAATCTTGCCGAAGCGATCGCGACGCTGAAGAAGTTTTCGCCCACGAAGTTCGATCAGACCGTGACAGTCTCATTCCGCCTCGGGGTTGACCCGAAGCAATCCGACCAGATGGTGCGTGGAACGTGCCCACTTCCACATGGAAGTGGTAAACAGGTGCGGGTGCTAGTATTTGCGGAGGGCGAGGCAGCGAAAGGAGCGAAGGATGCAGGGGCAGAATTTGTCGGGATGAAAGATCTGATTCAGAAATGCCAGGAAGGTTTTCAGGATTTTGATGTTGCGATTGCGACGCCGGCGGCGATGGCGGAAGTTCGAAAACTTGGAAAGGTGCTTGGACCGCGCGGGTTGATGCCCAATCCCAGAACCGGGACGGTGACCGACGACACGGCGAAAGCGGTGCAGGAAGTGAAGGCTGGCCGCGTTGAATTCAAGCTCGACAAGAACGGTAATGTCGCGGTGCCGGTTGGAAAATTTTCCTTTGAAGAACAAGCGCTGGTGGAAAATGGAAACGCGGTGATCGAAGCGGTTGTCCGGGCACGCCCGGCGACGGCAAAAGGGCGTTACCTTGAAGGCGTGACAATTAGTGCGACGATGTCTCCGGGAGTGCGCGTCGATCCAGCACCCTATTTGAGTGTCTGAGCCTTGAATCGACAATAATTAGACCGACGATATGCGACCAGAAAAAGCCAGCATCGTTTCAGATCTTGCGAAAAAATTGAAACGATCGCCGTTTGTACTCGTGACCGATTACCAGCGCATGAAGGTCGGCGATTTCGGCGAATTGCGTAACCGGCTTTCCCCGGCGGGAGCGGAAGTGCACGTAGTGAAGAATAATTTCCTAAAGCGCGCGATGACGGATTCGGGTTTTCCGGATGTCGGCGACAAGCTGATTGGCCAGACAGCAGTTGTCACGGGAGAAAAAGATGTAGCGCCAGTCGCTAAAATCTTCAAGACATTTGCGCGCGAATTTAAGATCGCCGCCCTCCGGATTGGTTTTGTCAATCGCGCTGTTCTTTCCACCGCAGAGTTGGAAACGTTGGCAGAACTGCCGCCGCGCGAAGTGTTGCAAGCGCAATTGCTGGGCCTACTGTTGTCTCCAGCGACCCGTTTCGTCCGTTTATTGAATGAACCAGGCTCTGCGCTTGCGCGGGTGCTGAAAGCGAAATCAGAAAAGGAGGGCACGTCGGCACAGGCGGCGGCATAAGGATTTTTCTCCTGCACTGGCGGGAGGGGAAATGAAAAAAAACTGTCCGGGCTGATGGCTATCGGCCTTAACTTTCCGAAGGCTTTCGGATGCGGCAATTGGAGGAAACAAAAATGGCAGATACGAACAAATTAGTGGAACAACTCAGCGAGCTGTCCGTGCTTGAGATAGCCGGCTTGGTAAAGCAACTTGAAGCGAAATGGGGCGTGAGCGCGGCAGCCCCGGTGACGGTCGCGGCGGCTGGCCCTGCGGCGGGTGGAACTGCGGGAGGTGCAGCACCGGCGGCAGCTGAAGAAAAGAGCACATTTGATATCATCTTAAAGGAAATGGGCTCAAATAAGATTGCTGTGATTAAAGAGGTTCGCGGTGCTGTACCAGGATTAGGCTTGGCGGAGGCCAAAGCGCTTGTGGAAGGAGCACCCAAAACAATCAAGGAAGGCGTGACCAAGCAGGAGGCTGACGAGATCAAGAAAAAGATTGAGGCTGCGGGTGCGAAGATCGAAATTAAATAAATTGGTTGACTGCTTTTTTGCGGTCGCTGTCGCACAAAAAACAGTTGCGCGGCGGCCATTTTCGCCTAAGCTAAATCTTTGTTAGAAGTAGGCAGAACTTATTTTTAACCCGGCACTCGACGGCAGAACACAGGACTGGCAGCAAAACGGTGGTCGTGAATTTGAGAGGCCGCTGTTTTGGTGTGATTTTTGCGCCCCTCGCTCGTCGCTGATTCCGTAAAATCTTGCCCGCGTCGGCCGCGATTTGGTGTGGCGCTGCGAGGTTTGACTCTTGGTCTAGTGATTATGTCGGAACGCATTTACTTCGGAAGCATCAAGGAAGGTATCGAACCGCCGAATCTGATTGAGGTTCAGCTCAATTCATACGTCGATTTTCTCCAGAAAGACGTTTCGTTTTCAAAGCGGAAAAATCAGGGGCTCCAGGCTGTTTTCAAAGAGGTTTTCCCGATCGAGAGCTACGATGAAAAGGCGGTGCTCGATTTTAGCCATTACGAAATCGGCGAGCCGAAATTGGCCGCGCTGGAGGCGCAGCGCGAAGGCCAGACATACAGCGCGCCGCTGCACGTTACGTTCCAGTTGCGGGAGGAAAAAGGCACCAAGGAAGAGAAGGTTTACATGGGCGAAATCCCGCTCATGACGCCGCAAGGCACGTTCGTCATTAATGGCGCTGAGCGTGTGGTGGTGAGCCAACTGCACCGCTCCCCCGGCATCGCTTTTGAATCGACCGTTCACATGAACGGAAAAGTGCTCTACAGCTTCCGGATCATCCCGGACCGCGGTTCTTGGATTGAGGTGCAGTTTGATACGGCTGATCTTCTTTACATTTATCTCGATCGGCGCAAGCGCCGCCGGAAGTTTCTCGCCACCACATTCCTTCGCGCGCTTGGTTATGGGTCTGACGAAGAAGTCATCAAACTTTTTTACAACATTGAAAATCTGAAGCTGAGCGAGAGGCTCGATGAAGAAAAGCTGGCCACCAAAGTGCTCACTGGCGAGATTCGTGACGGCGAGGTGACGGTGGCGCGCGCGTTCGAGCCGCTGACTCTGGCGACCGTCCGCCAGATCATGGCGCTCAAGATTCACGAGGTGAAAGTGATCGACATTTCGCACGATGACACGGTCGTGAAGGCGCTTAGGAAAGATCCGGCCCATGACCAGGAGGAAGCGCTCAAGGACATTTACCGGCGCCTTCGTCCCGGTGATCCGCCGACCGTGGCGAATGCACGCGCTTTGCTCAAACGGCTCTTTTTCGATCCGAAAAAATACGATCTTGGGCGCGTCGGCCGCTATAAAATCAATCAGAAACTCGGGATCAAAGTCGATCCCACTGAGCGGATTTTGACCGACAAAGATTTCATCGCGGCGATCAAGTATTTGATCAATTTGCGCCGAGGCGAGGGCACACTCGACGACATCGACCACCTGGGCAGTCGTCGGGTGCGCACGGTTGGCGAATTACTGGCGAATCAGTGCCGTGTTGGGCTTGCTCGGACCGAACGTCTGGTCAAAGAGCGCATGACGCTGTTCGACATCAATGTGAACGGGATGACGCCGCAAAAGCTGATTAATCCGAAGGCGCTCAGCGCAGTTATCCGCGATTTCTTTGGCCGGTCGCAGCTTTCGCAGTTCATGGATCAAACTAATCCGCTCGCGGAGTTGACGCACAAACGTCGCTTGTCGGCTCTCGGCCCTGGAGGTCTTAGTCGTGAACGCGCTGGGTTCGAAGTGCGCGACGTTCATCCATCGCATTACGGCCGCATTTGTCCGATCGAGACGCCAGAAGGTCCAAACATCGGCCTGATCAGTTCGATGAGCACTTTCGCGCGCATCAATGAATTCGGTTTTATCGAAACGCCATATCGCAAAGTTGAAAACGGCCGCGTGACGGATCAGATTGACTATCTCACGGGCGACCGTGAAGAGAATTTTCTCGTTGCGCAGGCGAATGCTCCCATTGACGGGCGAGGACATTTCACGGGGGAAAAAGTTTCGGTGCGGTATCGCGGTGACTTCCTCGAAGTCGATCCGTCGAAAGTGCATTACATGGACGTGTCGCCGAAGCAGCTTGTTTCGGTGGCAGCGGGCCTCATTCCGTTCCTCGAACACGACGACGCGAACCGAGCGCTTATGGGTTCCAACATGCAACGCCAGGGCGTGCCGCTCATTGTTTCCGAGGCGCCGCTCGTGGGCACTGGATTGGAGGAAAAAGTGGCGCGCGATTCGCATGCCGTTGTTCTCGCAACCGAGAGCGGCAAGGTCGCTTGGGTGACAGCGGACCAGATCGTTGTCACTAAGGACGGGCATCTGCCCGAGGGCAAAAAAAAGCTAAAAACGGACCCGGAGGCGGGACTTCACGTTTACGAATTGCGCAAGTTCATGCGCTCAAATGCTGGGACGTGCGTGAATCAAAAGCCGATCGTGCGCAAAGGCCAGCATGTGAAACGCGGTCAAGTCATCGCCGATGGTCCGAATACCAAGCGTGGCGAACTTGCCTTGGGCCGCAATGTGCTCGTCGCGTTCATGCCATGGAACGGGTACAACTTTGAAGATGCCATCATGATCTCGGAGAAAGTGGTGAAGGAGGACATTTATACTTCCATCCACATCGATGAATTCGAGATCGGAGCGCGCGATACCAAACTCGGACCAGAAGAGATCACCCGCGACATTCCCAATGTCAGCGAAGAAGCTTTACGCAATCTGGGTCCGGATGGCGTAGTGCGGGTCGGTGCGGAAGTTAAGCCGGGCGACATTCTCGTTGGCAAGATTACGCCGAAGAGCGAGACCGAATTGGCGCCGGAAGAACGCCTGCTCCGCGCGATTTTTGGCGAGAAAGCTGCGGACGTGAAAGACACCTCGCTTACCGTTCCATCTGGCACTTACGGAATCGTGATGGACGTAAAGGTTTCTTCGCGCCGCGAAGTTTCGCGAGAAAAACTCACTCCAGCGGAAACCAAACGGCAGCTCAAAACGATCGGCGAAGAGCATAAGCGCAAGAAAGAGGATCTGACGGAGCAACTGACCGATTCGCTTTCGAATATCCTGCTGGGAGAAAAAATCCCTCTCGATGTTGTAAACGCCGAAACTGGCGAAATCATTATTCCAGCCAATCGTAAGATCACCAAAACATTGTTGAGAAAGCTTGCAAACGTGCACGATCACATCGAGATCGATCCGAGCCCGATCCGCAATAAGATCCGCGAAATCATTGGTTCTTATGAGCACAAGTTCGCAGAGCTGGAACTCGAACGCGATCGCGCCACGGACCGCGTGGAGAGCGGCAATGATGTCGATCCGGGGATCATCAAGCAGGTTAAGGTTTATATCGCGAGCAAGCGCAAGTTAAGTGTCGGCGACAAGATGGCTGGTCGCCACGGCAACAAAGGCGTCGTTGCCCGCATCGTGCCTGAAGAAGACATGCCTTTTCTGGCGGACGGAACACCGGTTGAAATTGTCCTTAATCCGTTAGGTGTGCCGAGCCGAATGAACGTCGGGCAGGTCCTGGAAACCCATCTGGGAGTTGCTGCGAAGGCACTTGGATTCAAAGTCGCGACTCCGGTCTTCGACGGAATCAAGGAGAAAAAAATTCGCGAATATCTGCATGATGCCAAAAAGAAGGAAGGTTTCACCTGGGTGCAGGAAAACGGTAAAGCGCAGCTTTTCGATGGACGCACCGGGGATCCTTTCGATCAAGAAGTGGTGGTTGGCTACATATATATGATGAAGCTAGGCCATTTGGTGGCGGACAAAATTCACGCTCGTGCGGTGGGACCGTACTCGCTCGTCACGCAGCAGCCGCTCGGAGGTAAGGCGCAATACGGCGGACAACGCTTTGGCGAAATGGAGGTCTGGGCGTTGGAAGCGTACGGAGCCGCCTACACCTTGCAGGAGTTGCTCACGGTAAAGTCCGACGACGTGCAGGGCCGGACCCGCATCTATGAATCGATCGTCAAGGGTGACAATTCACTCGAAGCGGGAACACCTGAATCTTTCAACGTGCTCATCAAAGAAATGCAGAGCCTCGGTCTCGACGTGAAGGTCGGTGGCCAGGCACCCAGCAGTTTTCTGGAGGACGTCGCATAAAATTTAAATCGACAAATTACCTGGATAAATCATGAACGAACATTCCTGGCGTGAGTTAGTGGGCGAAGAGCGCCCCGTGGGTTTTGATCAAGTCGCAATTGGTGTTGCGTCGAGCGACACGATGCGCTCGTGGAGCAAAGGCGAAGTCAAAAATCCTGAGACAATCAATTACCGCACGTTCAAACCGGAGAAGGGCGGCCTTTTCTGCGAGCGCATTTTTGGTCCAACGCGCGATTGGGAATGTTCGTGCGGGAAATACAAGCGCATCAAGCATAAAGGGGTGATCTGCGACCGCTGCGGCGTCGAAGTGACGCTCGCGCGCGTCCGCCGCGAACGCATGGGCCACATCGAATTAGCCGTGCCCGTTTCGCACATCTGGTTTTACAAATGCATGCCCTCGCGCATCGGGCTCATGCTCGATATGAGCGCTCGCCAGCTCGAACGCGTCATTTATTACGAGGATTACATCGTCATCGATGCGGGCAAGACGCCTTTGCAGAAAGCACAACTGCTCAACGAAGTGGAATACCGTGAGGCGCAGGAGCAGTATGGCGAAGATTTCGTTGCCGGCATGGGCGCGGAAGCAATCAGGAAACTTCTCGCCGAGATCGATCTCAACAAGCTCAATAAAGAGCTCGAGAAGGCCATGGGCGCGACAAAGAGCAAACAAATTCGTAAAAAACTGGCGAAGCGTCTCAAGCTTATTCAAGGCTTCCAGAGTTCGCACGCGCGCCCCGAATGGATGATTCTCGATGTGTTGCCGGTTATTCCCCCGGATTTGCGTCCTCTGGTTCCGCTCGAAGGCGGGCGGTTCGCGACGTCGGACCTTAACGATCTTTATCGCCGCGTTATTAATCGCAACAACCGGCTCAAGAACTTGCTGTTGCTCAAAACACCGGACGTCATCATTCGCAACGAAAAGCGGATGCTACAGGAAGCGGTGGACGCTTTGTTCGACAATGGCAGGCATGGTCGCGCTGTCACCGGCGCGGGCAATCGGCCTCTCAAGTCGCTGAGCGACATGCTCAAGGGCAAGGGTGGCCGTTTCCGCCAAAACCTGCTCGGCAAACGTGTCGATTACTCAGGCCGTTCCGTTATTGTCATCGGCCCCGAGCTGAAGCTGCATCAATGTGGCTTGCCGAAGAAGATGGCGCTCGTGCTTTTCGAGCCGTTTATTATTCGCCGGCTCAAGGATCTCGGCTACGTGCACACCGTGCGCAGCGCAAAAAAGATGATCGAGCGCCAGACGCCCGAGGTCTGGGACATTCTCGATGAAGTGACCAAGGGTCATCCGGTGTTGCTCAATCGCGCGCCCACTTTGCATCGATTGTCAATTCAGGCTTTTGAGCCGCAGTTGATCGAGGGCGAAGCCATTCGCATCCATCCGCTGGTCTGCACCGCTTACAATGCGGACTTCGACGGCGATCAGATGGCCGTGCACGTGCCGCTCTCGGTGGAGGCCCAAATGGAAGCGCGCATGCTTATGCTCGCCCCGAATAACATTTTCTCGCCATCCAGTGGCAAGCCGATCACAACGCCCTCCCAGGACATCACGCTCGGCTGTTATTACCTTACGCAAAACCCGCGTGGCGCAGGCAAGGATGGCCAGCGTCTCTCGCTGTTCTCTGATGCGGCCGAAGTGGAATTTGCAATGGCGGACGGAAGCATTCGCACGCACGACCGCATCCGGATTAAGAACCCCGATTTCGGTCGGCAAACGATCTATGGAAATGCTGAGGGTAAAACTATCGAAACCACGGCGGGCCGTGTCGTTTTCAATGAGATTTGGCCCAAGCAACTGGGATTTTTTAACAAGGCCGCGGGCAAGAAACAACTGAGCGACATCATTTGGCGCTGTTACCAAATCGCGGGACCGGCAGAAACGGTCGCGACACTGGACAAATTGAAAGAGCTCGGTTTCGCCGAAGCGACCAAGGCCGGCATCTCAATTGGAATTTCGGATATGATCATTCCGAAAGAGAAACAGACGGAGCTCGAAAATGCTTACAAGCAGATCCGGCAGGTTGAGCAGCAATATCGCAAGGGCATCATCACCGATGGCGAGCGGTACAACAAGATCATCGACATCTGGACACACGCGGGAGATGAAATTTCCAGTGTGATGTTCCGTACTCTCGAACACAACGAGGGTCGCAAAGAACTGAATCCTGTTTACTTGATGGTCGATTCCGGGTCACGCGGCAACCGCCAACAGGTGCGTCAGCTTGCGGGCATGCGTGGTTTGATGGCCAAACCCTCGGGAGAAATCATCGAGCGCCCGATCACGTCGAACTTCCGCGAGGGGCTCACCGTGCTCGAATATTTCATTTCCACTCACGGAGCGCGTAAAGGGCTTGCTGACACGGCGCTCAAAACTGCCGACTCAGGTTATCTGACGCGCAAACTGGTCGACGCAGCGCAGGACGTGATCATTAACGAGGAAGATTGCGGCACCGTAAACGGCATCGTCGTGCGCTCGATTTACGAGGGCGACGAGGAAGTTGTTGATCTTGGTCAGCGCATTATTGGTCGCGTGAGTTGCGAGACGATTGCTGACCCCGTGGACAAGAAGAAGAAAATCGTCAAAGCGAATCAGTTGATCGACGAAAAGATCGCCGCAGAACTTCAACGGGTGGGCGTTGAGAGCTTGAAGATTCGTTCGGTTCTTACCTGCGAGTGTAGCCGTGGCGTTTGTGCAATGTGCTACGGACGCAATCTCGCTACTGGGCAGTTCGTTAAACTCGGCGAAGCCGTTGGGATTATTGCGGCCCAATCAATCGGTGAGCCTGGGACACAATTGACGATGCGGACCTTCCACATCGGCGGCACTGCCAGCCAAACGTTTAAGCAACCGATCATCAAGGCGAAGAACGAGGGCGCCGTTCGATTTAACGACCTGCGAACGGTGCAGGCGCTCGACGGCAGCTGGATCGTTTTGAATAAGAACGGCTCAATCAGCGTGCACAACGCAGAAGGCCGCGAACTTGAGCGTTACAACGTGGTTATCGGGTCAATGATCTCTAAAGACGACGGCGCCACAGTCAAGAAAGGCGAAACCTTCGTGCAATGGGATCCGTACAACGTGCCGATTCTCACTGACAAAGGCGGCAAGGTCGAATTCCGCGACATGATCGCCGGTGTCACGATCAAGCGTGACGTAGATGAAGCGACTGGCCTCATGGGCACGGTCATTATTGAACACAAAGAGGATTTGCATCCGCAGATTGTCATCGTGGACGACAAGAAGGAAGTGCTCGTGAGTTATTCGATCCCGGCTGGCGCGCACGTCATCGTTGAAGAAGGGCAGAAAATCCGCGCGGGCGCATTGCTCGCAAAAACGCCGCGTAAAGTCGCAAAAACGAAAGACATAACCGGCGGTTTGCCGCGCGTCGCCGAATTATTCGAAGCGCGCCGGCCGAAGGATGCAGCTGAGATTGCCAAGATCGATGGCATCGTCGAGATGGGCGGAACTGTCCGCGGCAAACGACGCCTGATTCTAAAGGACCCCGATACCGGAGCCGAAGAAGAACACCTGATCCCGCTCACCAAACACATCATCGTCTTCAAGGGCGATTTCGTGAAGAAAGGTCAGCAACTTACCGAAGGTCCCGTTGTTCCTCACGAAATTCTCGAAGTTTGCGGACCTCAGGATCTGCAGGAACATTTGGTCAACGAAGTGCAGGAGGTATATCGGCTGCAAGGCGTGGAGATCAATGACAAGCACATCGAAATCATCGTGCGCCAGATGTTGCGCAAAGTGAAAATTACCGATCCGGGCGACACTTCATTGCTCTGGGGCGATCAAGTTGACCGAATCGACTTTGAAGCCGAAAATCAGCGCGTGGTTGAACAAGGCGGTAAACCGGCCGAAGCCACACCTGTGCTGCTCGGCATAACGAAAGCTTCACTAGAAACCGACAGCTTTATTTCGGCCGCGTCGTTCCAGGATACGACCCGAGTGCTTACCGAAGCGGCCACTCTCGGCAAAGTCGATAAACTGCGTGGCTTCAAGGAAAACGTGATCATGGGCCACTTAATCCCGGCTGGTACAGGGTTCCCCGAGCATCGCGAGATCAGGCTCGTTGAAAAAGGCGAGCCGATTGGTGCGCCGGTGATAGAAGAAGCCGAGCCGCAGCCAGCGATCGGGTGATTCCTGTAGGGCACTGTGCCTGGCGCTGTCGAATGGATTGGCGTTTCACAGAAACGCCCTACAGTTCGTCTAGTGTCGATCGTAACCAAGAGTGGCGATAAGGGCGAAACCTCGCTTATGTACGGCCGGCGCGTATTGAAGGCTGATCCGCGCGTCGATGCCTACGGGTGTGTCGATGAACTGACCGCGGCCCTCGGTCTCGCCCGATCCTTTTCGAACGAAAAGCTTCTTTCGGGCGAAATCTTCGCCGTGCAAAAAGACTTGATCGTTGTGATGGGTGAGCTGGCAACGACGCCGCAAGATCGAGAGCGATACGTCAAAGATGGCTTTCACGTCGCCACAGCTGCGATGGTCGACCGAATCATGGCGGTAATTGTCGATCTTGAGAAAGACAAATTTCTCTACCCGAAAGACTGGGTCATCCCCGGGGGAACACCGGTTTCGGCGGCTCTCGATTTTGCCCGCGTAACTTGCCGTCGCGCCGAACGGCGCATCGCCACGTTCATGGCCGATGAAAAAGATCTTAACCCGGAGATTCTGCGCTACCTGAATCGCCTTTCCGATTTCTGCTGGGTTCTGGCGCGCTATGCAGAGCGGACATCGCGAGCGAAATGACGATTGATGGAAATTGAATTTGCCACCCGCGGGGTGCAATAGCATATTCGTCACCCGCCGTGCCCCTGTGCCGGCGTGATTTTTTTATGGCTGAGACAACAGAATTAGTGCCGGAGCTTCTCGAAGCTGGCGTACATTTTGGGCACCAGACCAAGCGGTGGAACCCGAAAATGAAGCCGTTCATTTTCGAGCAGCGCAACCAGATTTATATCATCAATCTTGATGAAACAGTGAAGCAGCTTCAGCGTGCCACGGGGTTTCTTCAGGAAGTCACCCGCCGCGGAGGCAAGATCTTGTTCGTGGGCTGCAAGAGACAGGCGCAGGAAGCGATAAAGGAAGCGGCGCTCGCTTGCGGCCAATTTTACGTCAATCAGCGGTGGCTTGGAGGCACGCTGACTAATCTCTCGACTATTCGCAAGAGCATCGGTCGATTGAAATACATTGAGCAGATCGAGCGATCGCCGGAATACAAGAAGATGGGCAAACAGGAATTGGCGGCGCTTAATCGCGAGGCCGCGAAGCTCCGGCGCAATCTCGATGGAATACTCGAGATGTCGCAGTTGCCGGACGCCTTGGTGGTAATCGACACAACCCGTGAGCAAAACGCGGTGAATGAGGCGCGACGTCTCGGGATTCCAGTCGTCGCCATCGTCGACACGAACGCCGATCCTGAGCTGATCGACTATCCAATTGCTGGAAACGATGATGCGATTCGCGCTATTCGCGTGATTCTGCAAAAGCTTGTGGACGCCATTGTTTCGGCAAGCAGCGAAGCTCGGATTCGCGAGCAGGTCGAAATGGCGGGTGTGTCGGCATAAAAGGGTTGGAACGCGAAAATCGTTACATCCTACCGGGGGAACCATTTAACGATTCAACGCTTCAACTTTTTTAACTTTTCTTTCCCATGGAAATTGACCCACAACTGGTTAAGCAACTCCGGGAAAAAACCAACGCCGGCTTTATGGATTGCAAGCGCGCTCTTGCGGAGAGTGGCGGTGAACTGGAAACAGCGGAAGCAATTTTGCGAATGAAAGGCATCGCCAGTGCAGGGAAAAAGGCCTCGCGCGTGGCGAAGCAAGGCATTGTGGCTTCTTATATCCACCTGCAGGGGAAAGTCGGCGTGCTCGTGGAAGTGAACTGTGAGACCGACTTTGTGGCAAGGAACGAGAATTTTCGCGAGTTCGTAAAGGACATCACGCTGCATATCGCTGCCGCGCATCCGCTTTACGTCAGTCGCGCGGATGTTCCAGGCAATCTCATCGAAGCCGAGCGCGAGATCTACAAGGCGCAGGTCAAAGGCAAACCGGAGAACGTGATGAACAAAATTGTCGAAGGGAAACTCGGTAAATTTTTCAGCACTGTTTGCCTGCTCGAACAAGCTTTCATTAAGAACCCGGACCAGACGATTGAGTATCTGGTGAAATCGAAGATCGCCGAGCTGGGCGAGAACATCGTTATCCGGCGCTTCACTCGTTATCTCGTTGGCGAACCGGTTCCCGCAGAGGCATAGGCTGTGTAGTGGCCCCGAAAGTCCTCGGGGCTAAATTCGAAATCAATGGGACTGGCCGAGTACAAAGCGAAGCGCGATTTTCGAAAAACGGCCGAACCGAAGGGCGGCAAACCTCTGCCAAAAGCAGTGCGGGGTGCGTCTCGGTTTGTCATCCAGAAACATGATGCACGCCGTCTGCATTACGATTTCCGGCTACAAATGGAAGGCGTCTTGAAATCCTGGGCCGTGCCGAA